>OGCI01000083.1_pt1 | contig 110124 bp, 105 predicted proteins | sample 1570021 | NCBI WGS metagenome assembly OGCI01 (sample SAMN06264664, study PRJEB24512) | hot springs metagenome | isolation source: Hot spring water | place: South Africa: Tshipise | collected 2015-06-21
GTCTTGCCATGATCCACGTGCCCTATCGTCCCCACGTTCACATGCGGCTTGTCCCGAACAAATTTCTCCTTCGCCATTGGCGTTCCTCCTCAATGTCTCAGATAATGACGCACGTCCTTCGCATAACAGGACTCACATATCTCCACCACATAAGAAAGCCCTCGACCGGACTTGAACCGGTGACCCCATTCTTACCAAGAATGTGCTCTACCCACTGAGCTACGAGGGCGTACGAGGTGGACAGACACCAATATTAACACATGGGCGGGGAAGGATTCGAACCTCCGAAGCGTTACGCAGCTGATTTACAGTCAGCCCCCTTTGTCCACTTGGGTACCCGCCCTTGTAAATGTTCCGTTTGCTGCACAAAATGCTAGTATACTGAAAAAATATTCTAAAGTCAAATCAAACCGAGGCTTGGAAAGCGTTCTCCTGAGATGCATCTCGATAGCAACCACATAGTTGTAGAGCTCGGCGCACCGCATCCTCCGGTGTATCCACATAGACAATAGCCGAACAGGGCTGTTTTGCCTTAGCGAGTTCCCACGTTTCCAATCCGATCACAGGCCGACCCAGCTTGAGGGCAAAGGCGATTTCAGAAAGGGTGCCAAATTCACCGCCGATTGCAATAACAGCTTGGGCAGTGCGCACGATGATGACGTTCCGCGCTTCTCCCATACCGGTAACGATCGGAATATCCACGAAGAGATTGGCCTCCGAAGCGCTGAAACCGGGTAGAATACCAATGGTCAGACCGCCAGCTTTTTTGGCGCCCCGACAGGCCGCTTCCATGACACCACTGCCCCCGCCACAGATTAAAATGGCACCTGCTACTGCCAACTCGTGTCCCACGGCCTCTGCCAATGTCAGCTCGTGTCCGGAGCCGATGGCAGCCCCGACCACTGCGATTACAGGCGATCTGACGCGTGTTCCGTGCTCTTTTACCTCACCCTTTGATGGTATTATCATCCTTTCGTGCTTAACACCTGTCCTTGGCCAGTCATTTGGAGCAGGGTTGTCTCGTCGATAATCTTGGTACCTAATTCGCGTGCCTTATCGAGTTTGCTGCCTGGATTCTCACCCAATACCAAGTAATCAGTCTTGCGAGAAACACTATCGGTCACCTTGCCGCCCGCCGCCTCAATGAGCGCACGTGCCTGATCTCGGCTCAATGTCGGTAGTGTGCCAGTAATCACAAAGGTTAGTCCGCGCAGTGGTGCTGCGCCTTCAGTGACACGTGGCATCGCTTCGGTGCGTACACCAGCAGCCCGTAGCTTGCGCAATACTTCTTGGTGTCGCGGGCGCGCAAACCACTCCACTACGCTGCGCGCAATCTCAGGTCCAATGCCCTCTACTCGTTGCAGATCCTCTTCTGTAGCTGCTCCAAGTGCATCTAATGATGGGAAGTGTTCCACCAGCGTCTTCGCGACCACGCTGCCCACCCCACGAATCCCAAGAGCAGTTACCACGCGCTCTAACGGCTGCTGCTTGCTGGCCTCAATGGCTCTCAGCAAGTTATCCACTTTCTTCTCGCCGAATCCTTCCAGCTCGAGCAGGCGCTCGCGTTTGTCCTTCAAGCTGTAGATATCGCCTACGTCGCTGAGCAAACCCGCCTCGACCAATTGCTCCGCGATGCGCTCACCAAAGCCAACAATATCCATGGCACCGCGTGAGACGAAGTGCTCTATTCGGCGCACCAGCTGGGCTGGACAGGCAGCGTTTACACAATAGACTGCCACTTCCCCTTCCGGTTTAATCACTCGCTCACCGCACGAGGGGCAATGGGTCGGCATGGAGTAAGGTCTCGAGTCAGGCGGGCGACGTTCTATGATCGGTTTGACCACCTGCGGGATGACGTCGCCAGCTCGGATTACAATCACTGTATCGCCTACTCGGATGTCTTTGCGCATCAGATCCTCAAAGTTGTGCAACGTTGCCTGGCGAACGGTCACTCCACCTACGTTGATTGGTTCAAGAACAGCATAGGGTGTCAGCACTCCGGTACGGCCCACATTGACTTCAATGCTGAGCACCCGTGTCGTCGCCTCACGGGGAGGGAACTTGTAAGCTATTGCCCACCGGGGGGCGTTGCCCACAATGCCCAGCCGCCGTTGAAGGACAAGGCTGTCCACCTTGATCACCATACCGTCAGCCTCATACGGGAGGTGATCGCGCCGTTCTCTCCATTCGCGGATAAAGCGTAGCACCTCTTCAAAGTCACGGGTGCGTCGGATATCTGGACTGACGGGAAAGCCCAGCTCTTTGAGATAACCAAGTGCCTCCCAGTGACTGGTGAAGGAGGGTCCACCCTCCAAATAGCCAATAGCATAGGCAAAGAAAGCCAGTCGACGACGTGCCGTAATGCGGCTGTCCAGCTGACGCACAGAACCAGCAGCAGCATTGCGAGGATTAGCATACAGGCGTTCGCCCTTGGCCATCTGCTCCTGATTGAGCTGGTTGAAGTCGGCGATGGGCAAGTACACCTCACCGCGCACTTCGATGCGGGCCGGCGGTGATGGCCCATCTGGTGTTACGGGAATACGCAAGGGTATGTTCTTGACAGTGCGCAGATTTTCTGTGACGTCTTCGCCTTCAACTCCATCACCACGCGTTGCGCCGCGTACCAGTACTCCGCCCTCATAGGTTAATGCCACTGCCAGACCGTCAAACTTTGGTTCCACCACAAAGGCCAGTTCATCGAGAGGCAGGTCCTCTGGCAGGAGGCGTTTGATGCGCGTCAGCCAGGCACGCATATCCTCATCGTTAAACGCGTTGGACAAGCTGGTCATCGGAACAGGGTGGATGACCTTGCGGAACTCGGGGCGGGGCGGGGCACCGACGCGCTGAGTGGGCGAGTCAGGGGTGATCAACTCAGGGTACGCTTCCTCCAATTGACGCAGCTCTTGCATGAGCTGGTCGTATTCGGCATCGCTGATGATGGGATCGTCGAGCGTGTAGTAACGATACGCGTGGTAGTTTATCTCAGCACGCAATCGAGCGATGCGCTCCGCTACATCGTCCTTAGATCGTGACTCAGTCATTGTTGAGCCTCGTAAGATATACCATCCCCAGATGATCAGGATCACCTGGGGATGACGGATGTACCTCAAAACTTACCAGAGCTTATGATGTTGGATGATGGAATTCATCTCACTCCGGTGGCGGAGCTGGCTCCAAAAAGTCAGCGCGTCCCCACCCTTCGCTTCCATCTGTGTTGCGCAAATACCACCACTGATAGAGAGCGCCCGTTTCATCTCGTTCCCCGTCTTGATCATCCCGTGGACCGTCCAGCACTGGCAGCACAGCATTTTCTCCAGCCACCACTAGGCGAGCTGTACTTCGCGCTGGTCCAGCCCGCAGGCTGAGACCCTTGCCTTCTGTATTGACAATACGCACGTAGCCTCCTACGCTGATCCCCGTTGGTGGTGTGGGGGTTGGGGTCGGTTGCGGAGTAGGCGTGGGCGGCACCGGCGTGGGTGTGGGGGGAACGGTTGGGGTGAAAGTCGGCACCAGCATGCTCTCCTCGGTAGGTGCAGGTGTCTGGACAGCCACCACGGTCATCTCAGTGGTCAATGCGGGAGTCGATTCCACCGAGACAAGAGTAGGAGTTGCTGCAGCCGTGGTAGTCCTGGTAAAGATGCGCACCAAACCTAATGCCACCAGCCCGATGGTCAACAGAGCTGCCAAGCCGCCGATCAAGACCCAGACAATGGGGAAACCAACATCCTCGGTCTCCTCTTCAGTGCGCCTGGGGCGCCGTCGTTCGGGCATCTCCCATTGTACGTTATCTTCTGGTGGTTGATCCTGGATCATTCGAGTACCTCCTGATTGTGTAGATTCAGCAGCCGCACAATCACCAGCTCCAGCTTACCGGACTGCTGAGTGGATCGTACAGGTCTCGCATCTCCTTGGGGCCATTGTACATACAAGACGCGCGATGTGCAAGCTTTATGGTGTTATAGTACGTCTGCAAGAGGAAGGATTTGCATGAAACACCTCCATAAGAGTGACAGCTGATTAGTGTCTTGCTGCACAGCGAGGAGAACTCTAATCTTGTTCCATTTCGTATAAGATGACGGAGGCGGCTACCAATCCGGCTGTCTCCGCACGCAAAACGCGCGGCCCCAACTGCACGGCTTGCACACCATACTGTGCGGCCAGATAAATCTCTTCGTTTGTGAAACCTCCTTCTGGCCCGACGAGAAGGCTAAAGGCAGCAGGTGGCTTGCGCTCGTTGCTCGTGATGTTTGCAAGTGCGTGTTTGAGGCTGAACTGAGCATCATGTTCGGACAAAATAAACGCACAGGCATTGGCAGCAACCGCTTCTTGGCAGGCTAGGGCGAACATCATCGCGGCACGCAAGATTGGCAGTCGTCCTCGATGGCTCTGCTCAGCCGCTTCACGGATGACGTGCTGCCAGCGCTCTAGCTTGGAATCCAGGTCAGAGACATCGCCTACCACAGAACGTTCACAGATGATAGGCACGAACTCGGAGACCCCCAGCTCTGTGCCTTTTTGGAGCACGAATTCGAATTTGCGCGCTTTGAGCGCTGCCTGATATAGGACAATGCGCGTGCGCGGTTCGCCCATGGCAGGTCGTTCTTCAATGATCCAACCGATCACTGAGCTGGAGGACACTTGTTGGAGCTCAACCTCGCACTCCCATCCAGTATTGTCCAGCACGACGATGCGGTCACCGGGTCGGAGACGCAACACATTGCGCACCTGGTGCGCTGTCGCACCGTATAATGTTACGGATTTCTCGTGAATCCACTCAGGTGGCACAAAAAAGCGATGCTGTGTCATAAGTTGGCATTATTATGAATTGGGCCCAGCAGACATCTCGTTCGGACGCCGAGCACATATGGCCACCCATCCTTCTTCCGCGCGCTGGTCGATTATTTCCATCCCCTGAGCGCGGAGTGCTCGAGCTACTTCGTCGCTCTGTTCGGGGATGATACCGCTTGCGATCAGTGCGCCAGCAGGAAGCAGATTGCGTGCCAGAGCCGGTGCTAACACGATAATAGTTTCAGCTAACAAATTGGCTAAAATGACGTTCCAGCCCGAAATTCCGGATGAGACAGACGGAAGCAGTGCACTCGTTGAGCTGCTCAGTGCGGGCAGCAGAGGTTGGGAATCGGGGAGAGACCCTATCTGAAGGGTACCATCGGGAGCTAAGGTGCCATGCTGTACCACAATTGTGAAGGCCAAGCCGTTGCGCTGCACATTCTCCTGCGCGACACACACTGCCTCGGGGTCAATATCGAGCGCAAGGACGGAGGTGGCACCCAGTCGTGCTGCGGCAATAGCCAAGATGCCAGAACCACTTCCAAGGTCGAGCACTGCATCACCAGGGCACAAGTGCTCTTCGAGCAGTGTGAGACACAAGCGCGTTGTTGCATGCAGCCCGCTGCCAAAAGCCATCCCCGGGTCTATTTCAATCACGCGCTCGTGTGGCTTAGGGTCATAGGGTTCCCAGCTGGGTTTGACCACCAGGCGTTGGCCAACGTTGAAGACGTGGTAATTGGCTTTCCAGGCCTCTGCCCAGTCTGTCTCGCTCAGGGTGCGCAATGTAGGCGCAACAACAGGTGGTTCTTGATGTGCAGCGCGCACCCGATTGAGCAACTCCAGTGAGATTTCGATGTGACGTAGGCGCTCGATGTTTTGAGCCTGAACATATGTCTTAACGTTTGTTGTCATTAGGCCCCGATCATCGATGCGTTGCTCTGTCACTGCGCCACCCCAGCCGTAGCGATCAAACACCTCGGCGACCAGCTGTGCCGTCTCTGAATCCAGGTCGTACAAAGCTACCTCGATGAGGGGTTGGCTACTCATAAGCTCTGACCAGATCAGACGCCTAACGCTTCACGCACTCGATCGAAGAAGCTGCGTTCTCGTTGGGGCACAACCTCCTTATCCAGGGTCTTGCCCAATTCGATCAACAGTGCGCGTTGTTCGGGGGTAAGGTTGGTAGGCGTCAACACTTGGATCGTGACGATCATGTCGCCTCGCCCGTCGCGCCGCAGATATGGCACGCCCAGCCCGCGCAGGCGAATAGTGTCACCCGTCTGGGTGCCGGCTGGAATGATCATCTTATGCATGCTGCCATCGATGGTGGGGACTTCTACCTCGTCGCCGAGTGCTGCTTGAGCGATATTGATTGCCAGCTCAAGGTAGATATCGTGATCGACCCGGCGGAAGAAGCGATGAGGCTTTACGTGGAGCACAACATACAGATTGCCGGGCGGCCCACCGTTCAGACCTGGTTCACCCTCTTTGGCGAGCCGAATCTGGGTCCCATCATCCACGCCTGCCGGGATTTTCACCGCCAGCCGACGCTGTTCGAGCACGCGCTTGCGCCCTCGACAACGGCTACATGGTGTCGTGATTACCTCGCCCTCGCCTTGACAACGTGGGCAGGTGGAGATGTTTAAAAAGAACCCCATCTGATGACGGACTTCACCCAGACCATTGCATTCGGGGCAACGGATCGGCGAGGTGCCCGGCTCGGCGCCTGAACCATTACATTGAGGACACGTTTGGTGGCGTGTGATCTCGATTTCCTTTTCTGCCCCGAACACGGCTTCGGTGAATTCGATCTCCAAATCGTAGCGCAGATCGGCACCGCGCTGTGGTCCACGTCGCGTCCGTGCCCGGCTGCCGAAGCCCATGCCGAAGCTAGTGCCGAAGAACTCCTCAAATATCTCAAATGGATCGCGGAATCCACCGAAGCCCTCAAAGCCGCCCCAACCGCCGGGAGCCCCTCCGTGTCCAAAGCGGTCATAAACAGCACGTTTCTCCGGATCACTCAGCACCTGGTATGCTTCATTGATCTCCTTGAAGCGTATCTCGGCGTCCGGATCCTTGCAGACGTCCGGATGGTACTGTCGTGCAAGCCGGCGATAAGCTTTCTTAATGTCTTCAGTGCTGGCATTTCGGTCTATGCCTAGGATTTCGTAGTAGTCACGCTTGTTGCTCAACTCTCACTCTCCCGCCAGAATAGGTGAAAGAGAATACCTTGCCACAGTAGTGATCAGAAACGAAAAAATGGTCTTTAGCAACTCAGATTCACCCTTCTGCGCAGCATGCTATGTTTCTTGAAATTCCCCGTCCACCACTTCGCCTTCTGGGGGCTTTTGCGTCTCCTCGTGCGGAGGAGTAGCATCGCTATCAGGACGGGGCGTACTTCCGTGCTGTTCATACATAGCAGCGCCGATCTTTTGCATGGCTGTACCCAGCTCTTCAGTAGCCTGTCTGATGCGCGCTATGTCGCTGCCACTGAGAGCTTCGCGCACCATTCCAACCTTCTGCTCCACCTCAGATCTCACATTGTTGGGCACCTTGTCGCCCAGCTCCCGTAAGGCTTTCTCGGCGGCGTAAATCATGCTATCGGCGCGGTTGCGCGCTTCCGCTTCCTCGCGGCGGCGCGCATCTTCCTGGCGATGTCGCTCTGCTTCCTCCACCATACGCTTGATTTCTGCCTCACTCAGGCCGCTGGAAGCAGTGATCGTGATCTTCTGCTCGCGCCCGGTCGCCTTGTCGCGCGCGCTGACGTGGAGAATGCCATCAGCATCGATGTCAAAGCATACCTCGATCTGGGGCACACCGCGTGGCGCCGGAGGGATGCCGTCCAAAATAAACTTGCCCAGCAGCTTGTTATCTGCTGCCATAGGGCGTTCACCTTGGACTACCTTGATTTCCACACTGGTCTGGCCATCTGATGCAGTGGAAAAGATCTGGCTCTTGCGCGTAGGGATCGTTGTGTTGCGTGGGATCAAGGGTGTGGCGACGCCGCCTAATGTTTCGATGCCCAACGTGAGGGGCGTTACGTCCAACAAAAGAACATCTCTTACCTCTCCACCGAGTACACCAGCCTGAATAGCGGCTCCGATAGCTACCACTTCATCAGGGTTGACACCTTTGTGCGGTTCCCGTCCGAAGATTCTCTTCACCGCAGCCTGCACTGCCGGGCTGCGTGTCTGTCCGCCCACCAGAACCACCTCATTGATCTGGTGCGGTTCCAGCTTCGCATCCTGCAAGGCCTGACGGCACGGGCCAAGGGAACGATCTACCAAATCCTCAGTCAGTTGCTCCAATTTGGCCCGGGTGAGAGTCATAATCAGGTGCTTGGGCCCCGTGGCGTCGGCAGTGATAAAAGGTAGGTTGATCTCCGTTTGCAGTGTGGATGACAGCTCGATCTTAGCCCGTTCACAGGCCTCGCGTAGACGCTGCAAAGCTTGACGGTCCTGACGCAAGTCGATGCCATGTTCTTTGTAAAACTCATCTGCCACATAGTCCACGATGCGTTGATCGAAGTCATCGCCGCCCAAGAAGGTATCACCATTAGTTGCCTTGACCTCGAAGACGCCATCGCCGACATCCAGGATGGAAATATCAAAGGTACCGCCCCCCAGATCATAGACAGCGATAATCTCGTCCTTTCGCTTGTCAAGACCGTACGCCAAGCTCGCAGCAGTAGGTTCGTTGATGATGCGCAACACTTCTAGGCCGGCGATACGCCCGGCATCCTTAGTCGCCTGGCGCTGACTATCGTTGAAATAAGCTGGCACAGTGATAACTGCTTGAGTTACTGGCTCACCCAGGTAGGCCTCGGCATCCGCCTTGAGTTTTTGGAGAATCATGGCGCTGATCTCTTGTGGAGAGTAGGTCTTGCCCCCCATCTCCACAAGCACGTCACCGTTGGGCGCCTCGTGCACTGCATAGGGCACATGCTGGATGGCACGCTGCACTTCCGGATCGCGATATTTGCGCCCCATAAAGCGCTTGATGGAGAAAATTGTGTTCTCCGGATTGATAATCGCCTGACGGCGGGCAATCTGCCCCACCATCCGTTCGCCTGTCTTGGGATTGACAGCGACGACAGAAGGGCATAGACGCGACCCCTCGGCAGTGGGGATCACCACCGGTTCCCCACCTTCCATAACTGCTACGACGGAGTTGGTGGTGCCGAGGTCAATGCCGATAATCTTTCCCATGTGATCTATCCGCTCCTCTATGTAGGGCTGTACAGCTTAGTCAGATACAACATTATTCTCTTGTTCGCCCGAGCTGCTCGGCGCTTGCGCTGCGGTGTTGCAAGCTACTTTGACCAGGGCTGGACGCAGAACACGCTCACCAAGGCAGTACCCCTTGCGCAACTCTTCGATGACGGTACCATCCGGGTGTTCGGTGGTTTCCTCCTGCATCATCGCCTCGTGCCATTGGGGGTCAAACATCTGCCCCACCGCTGACACTGGGGTCACGTTTTCGCTTTCCAGAAACGCCTGGAGCTTGTTCAGGATCATTTGCACACCGCTGACCCAAGGATGGTCGGCCAGTTCTGGCGGCAGCGCCTGCCACGCGCGCTCAAAATCGTCCACGATGGGCAATAGCTTGAGCAGCAGCGCCTCGTTGCTGCGGCAACGAATCTCATCGCGCTCTGCCTCGACGCGCCGCCGGTAGTTGGCAAACTCGGCGCGGGCACGTTGCCAGCCCTCCAGGTATTCGGCGGCCTGTGCCTGTGTCTTCTCCAATTCGGCCTGCAAAGCAGCCACGTCCACCGTCGTTGCTGCTGGCAACTCAGCAGGCGTGCCACCGATCTCTGTTTCTTCTGTGCTCGGTTCTGTCCCAGGTTCTGATAGTAAGGGTTCCCCTGTCACAGTATTCTTTTCGTTGTCCGACATAGCGCCTCCTATTCCCACGCAAGGCCGAAGAAGCCAGATATACTCACAATCTCACAGGATGGGTTGCGCTGTGAATTTGTCAGCGACCGTAGAGGTTGCTCATCAGGTCGCTCATCAGTTGGGCTACGTACCGTACCACTGATACAGCGCGATCATACTGTATGCGCAACGGCCCCAGCACACCCAGTGCACCAGCTACCTGATCTTCTACCCCATACCGTGCGAGCACTAAGCTCACCTCTGAAAGATCCTGCCAGCGTCCTTCGCCACCGATGATGATTTGCAGACCGCCTCGTTGCAATACTTCGCTGACCAACGCGTCGATCATTTGTCGTTCTTCCAGTAGACGCACGATTTGCTGGGCGCCTTCACTGTGGACGAATTCTGGCTGGCTCAACAGATTAAGCAGCCCATCTCGGTAAATCTCGCTGGCATGGCGAGCATCAAGACGCCGCATAATGTCACATACGGCATCGCCTACGCGGTGCTCCAACTCTGGCAAGCTTGGCAAGGTAGCCACGATGGCTCTCTCATTAAGCCCTTCCCAGCGATGATTGAGCTGAGCAGCAATGCGCGACAGCTCCTCTTGGCTTATCGGCGCATTCAGCGTTAGTACCTGCTGCTTCACCACGCCGGCGTACAACACCAGAATCAACAGTGCCAGCGTATCTCGAATGGATATCAACTCCACATGTTTCAGACGGCTGGGCGCAGACTTGGGAGAGGTTACCAGAGCAGCCCCTCGTGCCCGATGCGCCAGGACGGCCGCTGCCAGGCGCATCCACTGTTCCATATCCAGTCTTGCTTGATGAAACTGATGACTGATGGTACGTCGCTCGGCGGGTGATAGATCGCTCTCCCCCATCAGCTTTTCTACGAAGTACCGATAGCCCTTCTCGGTGGGGATACGCCCCGCCGAGGTGTGCGGATGAGTGAGGTAGCCCCTCTCCTCCAGCCAAGCCATGTCATTACGGATCGTGGCTGGACTGACCTCCAGATGATAGCAGTCTCTGATTGCCTTTGAGCCCACAGGCGCCGCCGTACGAATGTATTCCCTGATCACCAGACGCAACACTGTCTGGCAGCGCAGCGTCATCTCATCCGACTCAGGCGTCTCAATTGGCATTATCTGGACACCCCCAGTGCAAGAGCCACTATTAAGTTAGCACTCTTAGCATAAGAGTGCTAAATAGCTCAAGTGCTATCATACCACAAAGCATAGGGAGTGTCAAAGAAAGTTCGGAAAATGGACTTGCTCACAGCGGCTTTGATAAAGAGCACCCTGTGGCTCCTGCCTACCCCACCAGACAGGATATCAGCTGGCCCGTTGTGTTTGTTGCCGAACGAGACCACAGTGCGCGGCACCAGGGTAGGGATAGGATGGTCATATCCGGTGCCGCGCATGTAACGAGGAAGTGCCCTGTGTCCCTGGAGCGTTAGCGCATGATGATGGGCAGATGTGCTCGCGCCTCCGTGACCAGGAATTCGTAGCCGTAGGTGTTCAGCCGGCCGGGGATGGGGCTGCTCTGCCTCCCGGTATTGACCGAGGTGGCCTCCTGTCCATCCACTGCGAAGGCATACACGAAATGGAGCCCGCGCGTGAGCGATGGGGTGCTGCCGCTGGCGCTGGCGCCATCAGGTGTGGCGCGCCGCCATGGGCCAGTCATAGTGTCCACTTGGAAGTAGATCTGGCGCACCGGCGGCGTGGTCGGCGCATACAGACTGTTGGCAGTGAAATTGAACCGCACTGTGGCACCATAGGCAGTGTGCCGTGGCAGCTCCTCGATGGTAGTATCGAGCTTAAGAGGGTTGATGCGATGTTGACTGTCTATAGCGGTCAATGTGCTGCTCGTTCTGTTCACCGTCACCGCGTCCTCGCCGAGTGGAAAGGCTGCAAGCGCGCCGCCACCGAGAGCTAGCCCACTAGCCACAGGGAAGTCACGCACGCCGTCAATCACTGTCAGAGTGTTTATGCCCTCGTTAATTATGTACACCTTGTTGGTGGCTATGTTGACGGCCAAAGCGCGAGGGTTGGTGCCCATGCTGGGCCGATTGACCACAGTATTGGTGGCGCCGTCAATGATGCTGACCTGATTGCTGCCCCAGTCCGTGACATAAATCTTGTTGGTGACTGGATTTACGGCAACCCTTCTGGGATTCAAGGCTCCCGCAAGTCCCAGGATGGATGCTGTGTTGGTGGTGCCGTCGATAATGATGATCCAATTGTGATTGTAAGCGGTGACATAGATGCGGTTCGTGACCGGGTTAACGGCGACATCGCTCAGGCCAGCGCCACCGTAAGGGCCAATGGTGCTTGTCGCATTGGTCGCGCCGTCAATCACTGTCACGCTGTTGCTATTGTGGTTAACCACATAGACCTTGTTGGTATAGGCGTTGACATCTATCGCGCCTGGCTGGTCGCCCACAGGAACGTTGGTCGTGGCAAACGTGTTGCCGTCAACCACGGTGACGTTGTCGCTGTCTCGGTTGACAACGTATACCCTGTGGGTGACCGGATTGGCCCGCACCGCAACGGGAAAATCTCCAACGGGACGCCTATTGAGAATAGTATCGTTAGTGCTGTCAATGATGGTCAGTCGGTCAGGCCCGCTTTCGGCAACGTACAGGCGGCTGGCGGTCGGGTCAAGTGTCGTGCTGGTCGGACCTGCTCCGGCGCCCAGATTGATGTCAATCCCATGAATGGCCTCTCGCACATTGTTCGAGTCGAAGTGGAGTACGTAGAACTTCTTGTTGTAGAAGTCGATGGCGATGTCCACCGGTGATGTGCCACCTGATGGGATCGTCAACACACCTTGAGTGGTGCCATCGATAACACCCACCCACGTTGCTGTCGCATCGTCACATGCCAAAAAGACCTTGTGAGTCAGCGGGTTGACCGCCAGAGCAGCCGGCTTGATGAAACCACCTATGTGGACGAGGATACCGTTCGTCTCGCCGTCGATGACGGTAACGTTTCCAGTGCCGTTGTTGGCGGTGTAGATCTTGTTGGCTGCCGCATTGACTGCCACCGATTGCGGTTGCGAGCCGGCTGGGAGAGTCACTGTTGCTACCACAGCATTCGTATCAGTGCGGATCACTGTCACGGTGTTGTTGCCACTGTTGGCCACATAAAGCCGGTCGGTGGCCGGGTTAACTGCCACAGCGAATGGCCCCGCTCCAGCCGGGAGGGCAATGGGGGTTGTCGATCCGGAGGTACCTTCGATGGATATGACCTACGCTGCCATACCTGTTGCGGCAACGTAGATGCGATTGCGCACCGGGTTAACTGCGACGGCTATCGCGCCTGTGCCGACAGTGATGGTCGAATGCCCGTTGGTCGCCCCGTCGATCACAGAAAGCTGTGTATCGAAAGTATTGGCGACGTAGACGCGGTTGGCGACAGGGTTGACCGCCAGTGCGCCCGGTCCATCTCCCACGGGCACGTTTGTCACCACGGTGTCCGTCGCACCGTCGATGACGCTCACTGTGTCGGCAGCAAGATTAGCCACGTAGACACGGTTGGTGACGGGATTGACCGCTATGGCGAATGGGTGGGTGCCGACCGTGATGGACTTCAGTACAGAATCGGATGTGCCGCTGATGACATAGACACTATTGCTGCCGCTGCAGGCTACGTAGACCTTGTTAGTGACTGTGTTGACTGCTATGCCGGAAGGGGTGGTACCGACCGGTAACGTGGTCAAAACTTTTTCGGTGGTACCGTCAATGACGGTGACGCTGGCATTCAACCGGTTAGCTGTATAAACCTTATTGGTTACTGGGTTGACGACCACATTGATTGCAGCGTTGCCAGTATTGATCCCCGGCAAGTCGTGGTCAGCGTGAGCTAGTGGGGGAGTCGCGATGTGACCGGTAAGCAGGGCAGCTAAGAGCAACAAAGATACAACTCGAGTCAAGCGACTGTGCATGTCCTCCATTGGAACTACCCTCCTCTCTTAGGGTACGCATCATGTATCCACTAGGTGTTCTAGTTCTACATCTGGTCCTAGAACACGCGCGAGGCTGGCAGACGAAAGTGGAGAGTCACAGCAGTGGCGATGGGGAGTATTGAGGCCTCTTCCCTAATTATAGCACGATTCTATTAAGAGGGATCACTCAGTTTTGCGCCCAACGCCGCTGGATCGGCAGGGACATGCACATACATAGCGCTCGGAGGCACCAGACATTGGAATTCGGGCCTAGGGGGTGTGGCAAGCTGCCAGACTAATGCCTTTCACACTGGGTTGTGCAGATCCAGGAAGTGCACAGTGATGTCCAGCTCGCGGCGCAGCACTTCCGAGAGTGCCAGTATACCCAGCCGTTCAGTGGGGTAGTGACCGGCAGCTACGAGATTGATACCTGCTTCACGGAACAGCTCGCGGCACCATTCGCGCGGCTCACCGGTTACAAAGAGGTCCACGCGCTGAGTAATCAACCATTCCATCTCGCCTGCGCGTGGTGCGCCGCTACCACTCAGCGCCACCATACGCTTCACATATTTCGGCCCGAACGCGTATTGGACGCCCGGTTGGAGGAAAATATCGCTGCAGCGTGCAAATAGGTGTTCTCTGTCCACTGGGGTAGGAAATTCACCGACCCATCCCCAACCGTCTGTCGTGTAGGGTGCGACAGGCTGAGCTCCCAATTGTTTAATGATCTGGGCATTGTTGCCCAGCTCAGGATGGCTGTCCAACAGGTAATGGTAGCCGATCAGCGATAGAGAATGGTCGAGCAGGAAGTGTAGCCTCCGTAGAAAGATGCGATCAAAGTGAATGCCGGCTGGCATATTGAGAGAGTGGTGCACTACCAGTGCGTCCGCGCCCATGCGGAGAGCTTCCTCGAAAAAACGAAGGCTGGCGCTGACGCCGGTTACCACCACCTCTACCTTGTCGCGCCCGCGTACCTGCAAGCCATTCGCCATGTGCGAATCCACCCGCTCTACCTGGGATGAGTTCCCCATCAACGTGTCCAGGAAGCTTACAAGGTGATCCAGAGTAACCATCTGATCTCTCCAGTTCGATGATGGAATTTTGTCTCTTCTTGCCCCGCATTATAATGGAAAGCGAGGGGATCACAGAAAGGAGCTACATCGCTTTGATACGCGTCACGTGTTTCAGATGTCGTCGCCGGTTTGATCTCGACCCAGTATGGGTTGGGGTGGAATTGCACAGGCAGCAAGTGAAGGACAGAATACCGCGCCACTTTCAGGCTTATTGTCCTGCCTGCCGAGCTCTCAACAAAATATCCGTGAGCGAGATGCGCAAGGATTTGGAGGCTGCATCCGAGGCAATTGCTAGTGCTCTTGCTCAACAGGAGAAGGACGCAGACTCTTCTGCCACCTCTCCCTCTGTGACGTCTGGTTAGGCCGAGTCGACATTGCCGGTGAAGCAACAACCACGGCTCAGCTTGGGAACAAAAACGGGAGGTAAGATCGCCCTCCCGTTTCGTCCCATGTTGTATGTACCTGATGTGTCTGAGATTTCAAGACCTAAACCTGACGCGCTTGCTTCATCTGGCGACGCAACATTTTGCGCCGAGCCTTGCGTATCGCGCGTTGCTTCTCCAGGCGTCGCTGCTCACCTTTTGAGACATACCATCGCTTCTTGCGGTAGGTGCTCAGAACCCGGTTTTTAACCACCTCCTTGCGAAATCGCTTAAGGAGACTCTCCTGCGATTCGCCAGGTCGGAGGGCAACCGTCATCCGCGCCGTCTGCATGCATTTCTCACCTCCTTTCTCCTCCAAATAGACATTCAGCCCCTGACGACCTCTCAATATTCATCGTCCTCAAGAACAGTTTCCTCAACTTCCTCCATCTCGCTGCTTCTGTTGCTCGTCTCATCGGCCATCTCAAAGCTTTCTGCTTGGTCAAGGCCGAAGCTAGCGATCGTCGGTTTTGACTTGGTGCGCTCTAGGACTCTGGCCGTTGCTTTTTGCTTGCGCACTGCATAGCCGGTGCCGGCCGGGATGAGTTTGCCGATAATCACGTTCTCCTTCAGTCCGTACAGGTCGTCCCGCTTACCCTCAATGGCTGCCTGAGCAAGGACGTTTATGGTATGCTGGAAGGATGCAGCGGCCAGAAAACTCTCGGTGTTAAGAGCTGCTTTTGTGATGCCCAGCAATACCGGGCGACCAGTTGCAGGTCGCTTGCCTGCGGCGAGCAGCTGGTCGTTCACCTTCTGGAATCTGAGACGGTCTACCAGCTCGCCTGGCAGGTAATCGCTATCCCCGGTTGAGGTAACTCTCACCCGATTCGTCATCTGACGGATGATTAGCTCGATGTGCTTATCGTGGATCGAAACGCCCTGCGAGCGATACACCTTTTGAATCTCTTCCAGGAGATATGCTTGTGCCGCCTCGCGCCCCATAATGCGTAGGATACGGTTGGGATCGAGTGAACCTTCCGTCAGCTGCTGGCCAGTTCTCACCATGTCGCCAGGCGCGACGCGCAGTCGCGCTGCCGAAGCGACTTCGTATTCCCGTTCATCTCGGTAGGTCCAGTGGATGGTGATCTTGTGGCCATCTCGTTCTACCACACCACCATGCTCGGCCAGAAGCTCTCGGTCGCCGCGCTTGGCAAGCCGGGTATGCGCAGGCACTTCCTCGCCATCCTCCACCAGGATAGCCCAGTTGCCAGGCACTTCATAGACGTCGTGGCGTATTTCCTCCTGGACAATACGCAACATTCTTCCACCATCCTCAGTGGTGAGGACTTCCACGCGCCCATCGATATCCGAGATAATTGCCTCACCCTTGGGCACCCGTGCCTCGAACAGCTCTTGGACGCGCGGCAGACCATGGGTAATGTCCTCCACGTTGGCAACACCACCCGTGTGGAACGTGCGCAGCGTCAACTGAGTGCCAGGCTCGCCGATGGACTGCGCTGCAATGATGCCTACTGCCTCTCCAAGGTTGACCAGGCCACCACGAGCCAGGTCGCGCCCATAGCACATCGCGCATATGCCGTGCTCCAATTCGCACATCATGGGAGAGCGCACATAGACCCTTTCTACCTCTGCCTCGACGATAGCTTGCACCTGGTCTTCTTCGATCATTTGACCGCGTTCCACCAGGATCTCACCAGTCTTAGGATGCACAACGCGTTCTGCCGCTATGCGACCTATGATGCGCTCTGCCAACGTCTCACCGATTGCCTTGGACCTATCTGCATGGATCCAGAAGCCGGCCTGTGTTCCGCAGTCAATGTCGTTGATGATCAGCTCTTGGGCCACATCCACCAACCGGCGGGTGAGGTAACCTGCGTCAGCTGTGCGCAGCGCCGTGTCGGCCAGACCTTTACGCGCACCGTGAGTGGAAATAAAGTACTCTAGTGCGGTGAGGCCTTCGCGGAAGTTAGAGCGGATAGGTAGAGGGAAGATGCGGCCTGCCGGGTCGGCCATCAGGCCACGCATACCAGCCAGCTGACGAATAGGCTGAAACCCTCCTTTCGTGGCGCCCGAATCTGCCATCAAGCGGAGCGGGCTCTGCTCGTCAATCGAGCGGCGCACTGCATCTGTGACCTGATCTGTTGCTTGCGTCCACAGCTCGACGGTCTTGACGTACTGCTCATCCTCGGTGATCAGACCCCGCCGGAACTGTTGTTCCACCTGAGCGACCTGTTGCTCGACCTGCTCCAGGATTTGCTGTTTCACCTTGGGTACCGTGATGTCCGACACCGCAATACTGGTTCCTGACTTAGTGGCATAGCGGAACCCGATCGCCTTGATCTTGTCGACCAGTCGTGCTGTCTCCTCGGGCCCTAGCAGCTGATAGCAGCGTCCCACCAGATCTTGCAAGCCACCCTTTTCAAGCACCTTGTTGACGTAGCGAAGCCGCTCGGGCAAAATGCTGTTGAAAATGGCACGCCCCACCGTAGTGTCAACAAGCTCTGGCTGACCGCTATCGCCTGTGGTGGTCATCACCTTGATCTTTGCGTGCAAATCTACCTTGCCCAGCGAATAGGCTAGAGCGACCTCATCCAGGCTGCTGAAGACCTTTCCCTCGCCCAGCTTACCGTCTTCAGCCATGGTTAGGTAATAGACACCCAGCACCATATCCTTAGTAGGACCGACAACTGGTTTACCATTAGCGGGCAGGAGAAGGTTTTTCGTGGAGAGCATCAATTCATAAGCTTCCTCCACCGCTTTCTGCGATAAAGGAATATGCACCGCCATCTGATCACCATCAAAGTCAGCGTTAAAAGCGGCGCAAACCAGCGGGTGAATCTGGATGGCGTTCCCTTCCACCAGCACGGGCTCAAAAGCTTGGATGCCCAGCCGGTGCAGCGTGGGGGCACGGTTCAGGAGGATGGGACGTGTCTTGATAACCTCTTCCAAAACTTCCCATACCTCAGGGCGCTGTTGCTCGATGACGCGTTTTGCGCCTTTTACGTTGTTGGCGTAGTTGTATTCTACCAGCTTCTGAATCACGAATGGGCGGAAGAGCTCCAGCGCCATACTCTTAGGCAACCCACATTGATGCAACTCGAGCTCGGGGCCAATCACGATGACTGAACGGCCGGAGTAGTCCACTCGTTTGCCCAGCAAGTTGCGGCGGAAACGACCTTGCTTGCCCTTGAGCATATCTGAGAGAGACTTCAGCTGTCGCCTTCCGCGTGCAGAGATCGCCTTGCCGCGTCGGCTGTTGTCGATCAACGAGTCCACTGCTTCCTGTAACATGCGTTTCTCGTTGCGCACGATCACGTCGGGTGCGCCCAACTCCAACAATCGCTTGAGACGATTGTTACGGTTGATCACCCGGCGATACAGGTCGTTGAGATCGCTTGTCGCTAGGCGTCCCCCATCTAGCTGCACCATCGGACGTAGGTCTGGTGGAATCACTGGCAACACGGTCAAGATCATCCACTCCGGTCGGTTGCCGCTCCGGCGCAACGATTCAACTACACGCAAGCGCTTGACCGCTTTCTTACGGATTTGTTTCGAGCGAGTGCTTCGGATCTGGGAACGCAGTTCACGTGCCAGCTTATCCATGTCAAGGTTTAGGCAGATTTCGCGTAGTGCCTCTGCTCCCATGCCAGCCTGGAAGATATGCCCCCAGCGGTCAGACAGCTCGCGATACTGAGTCTCGTTGAGGAACTGCATTTGCTGAATGCTCATCAGCTCAGTGCGTTCTTCCTCCAAGCGTGTAGCCAGCTCATCGATCTCGCGCTCGACCTCTTTGGTCAAACGCTCGACCTCTTGATCGTTGGCGAAACGCAGTCGTTCAATCTCAGCTTGGATCGTGTCGCGTTCGCGCGTCAGGTCCTCTTCGGCGGCAACTTTGATGGCGTTTAGATGTGCTTCCACCATTTCATTCAGCCGAGCTAGGTGGTCACGCGTGACCACCTCACCTGTCGACACCAGCACCTCAGGCTTGTGCGGGTTATGCCCGTCGGTTGGGAATGCCACGATGCTATCTGCTGGCTTACCGAGCAGGGACTCGAGCTGTCTTTGCACCTCTTGGGCACTTTTCATGACCTGCTCGATCTCACGTGCTTGGCGCTCGTCGATCTGCTGCTGGTACGCCTGTTCGCGCTCTCGTAGCTGCTCAATCTCTTTGTCCATTGCGGTGCGCAGTGCATCGATTTGTTCCTGCAGCGAGCGTTCCAGGCGCACGCGCTCGCGGCTCAGCTCATCGTCCAGTCGCTTGAGCGCTTTGGCGCGGGCTTGCTCATCCACGCGGGTGATGATGTATTGAGCGAAATACAGGACGCGATCCAGATTGCGTCGCGAAATGTCGAGCAATAAACCCAAGTAGGAGGGTACGCGGCGCGTGTACCAGATGTGTGCCACGGGGGCTGCCAGTTCGATGTGCCCCATCCGCTCGCGGCGTACCGAAGAGCGGGTTACTAAAACACCACACTTCTCACAGGTAATACCACGATAGCGAATCTGTTTGTATTTACCACAATAACATTGATAGTCCTTGGTTGGTCCGAAGATCACCTCACAGAAAAGACCATCCTTTTCAGGACGTAGGCGTCGATAGTTGATGGTCTCCGGCTTGGTGACCTCACCGTATGACCAGCTGCGAATCTGCTCTGGCGACGCCAGGCTGATACGCAAAGCTTGAAAGTCCTTTACCTCCACGGTTGTCCTCCCCAACAGATAAAATGATCCTTGCCCACACCATTGGTTAACAGATCAGACCCAGATGCACCGTCGCGAGGCATGACAAAATGGCGCTCACAACTTGGGCGCCTCTTAATCCTGGTATGTCAAATCTACACTGGTGATTTTTGGCTCGCCTTGAGCTTGGCGCACTCGATACAATAAAATAAATATAGCACAAAATGCGAATCCTGTCAAGGAGAACTCGACGGGGTGATTGTTCGTCAGTTGGTGGAAAGAGGTGCAGAATATAGCGAAAAGGGACGGGGAGGTAAGTGATGCGTCTGGAGATGAGGATGCCAGATGTACACAGGCACGATGAGACCCTGGACGGTGCCAATAATGCTGCTGAACGCGCCATCGGCTGGTGCATCAAAGGATGGTATCGTGCAATGCACGGCTACCAACGCGCTCGTTCCGCCATCGATGTCTTGCGTCCACGCGCGTGGGTTGGCAACCACTTGGGGCGCAGCAGGGCTGACCTTACGCCGCTGGTTATCTGAACTGTGCCCGGTGCTTGATCAATGTGCAGGCTGACTCAGGCTCACCAAATAATGAACAATCACGTCAAACTGTAGTGATTTATTTACAGAAGGGTGCTTACTTACGGAACGTCCCCATCAATTCAGTGCGCGCCAATATGTGGCCCTCCATTGCTTTTAGCAGTTGTTGCTTGGTTGCCCCTGGCGGAAGATTAAGTACTGTGTCAAGCGCATACAGCTTAAAGAAGTAACGGTGGGTGCCTGAGGGAGGACAGGGGCCTCGATAACCGGTCTGTCCCCAACCGTTAAGCCCTTGGCGACTGCCATCCGGCAGCTGACCGTCCGTGGGCACGCCCTCAGGCAGGGAATGTGTAGCAGCAGGTAGATTGTAGATCAGCCAGTGCACCCAATCGCCCGCTGGCGCATCCGGATCGTCGCAGATAAGGGCAAAGCTCTGCGTGCCCGCGGGGGCATCGCTCCAGTTGAGGGGCGGTGAGACATCCTTGCCGCGACAGGTGTACTGTGGCGGTATAGGCTGCCCCTGGGCAAAAGCGCTGCTGCTCAATTGAAATGCCATGCTCTCACCTCCTTGTTCAGGTGTGGCAGTGGAAAGTGGCGCCCTTGGTGCCGCCAACTGACACGTGGCTATGCTCAGTGAAGCTGCAAGACATGCTATCGTGAGCATCAAATATTTTACCATTGCGACCACCTCCTAATGCAAACCAGTCCCAATGCTCACATAGGTATCAAAAGGGGTTCGTGTGGCCCAATCGTCCTATTGATTTAGCATCGGCAAGATAATGTGGAGGCCTCGTAGTACCCCCGATCTAACCTATTTCGTCCAGCAAGCGACGCACGCCCAAAGGGATCAAGTCACCTGCCACGCCGCTGCCTTGTACGTCCATTCCCACGAGGTAGAGGTTGCGGATAGGCGTGTGAGGTTCCAAACGTTTCTCCCCGGTCTGACCGAAAGTCTGGGCAGTCTCCGTTCCTGGCCACCCGTCGGTGAAAAACATCGGTAGGTACCAGACAAGCACGGCATCTAAGCTGGGGAATAGTGCGCGAAGGTCGGCGAATGCGAGTGCAAGTTCGCCCTTGCGATCGGTCTGTTGTAGAGGCAAAAAGGCATCGTAGAGGTGCAGTCCGTCTTGGCTGAGAGAGGGGTCAAAGCAGGTGGGAGAAAACACACCTGCTATGCGTTGGCATCCAGGTGTCATAAGAATGGGTGCATCTTCGAAGAGAGGCTCCCGGGTAGCCAGGAAGATTGCAGCGCATTCTGCACCTTTAAGAGATTGCAAGCGTGCGCAATAGGCCATTGGCAAGTTGTCACTTCCAACAAGACGAATAAGAGCGGATGGTCCGGCATTATGTACCACTACATCGCTGGTGACTTGCTCTCCCCCCGCCAGCTCGATCCCGCATGCGCGACCCTGCTTCAGCAGAATGCGCTGCACACGACTGGCTAAGTATAACTCGCCGCCATGTGCCTTCAGCGTGTGTATAAGAGCTCCAATGATTGTCGCTACCCCTCCCGCTGGCATGGCGAAGTCGGCACCCGCTGCACCGCTGTCCAAAACAATTTGGATGAACTCGCTGGCTGGCATTGCCCGACTGCTTACTCCGGCGGCGGTCACTGCAATGGCATCCACGACGGCCAAGAGATCAGCATCCTGGCAGAAGCTCGCTATGTAGTCGTGGGCGCTTAAACCTTCTGGCGCGCCGTGTCGCCCGCGTGCGATGGCATGCATCCAGGCCCGGCGCACTTCGGGGTGTAACATGTAGTGCAACGAGGGGTAATGCCGCCCATCCTGAAAGCGTACCGCGTATTGTTCAGAAAGGCCCCTGTCGCGTAGAGAGATATATCGCAAGCCGCCTCTGTCCGGATGCTCATCGATGCCAAGTTCTGCAAGGAAGCGTCCAATGTGACTTTTTGGCCCCAGGTTGGTCCAGGCTGCTGTGGGCACTGCTGCACCACGATATGTGAGCCCTGTGTAGCGCCCGCCGGGGAAGCTGAGCTGCTCGAAAACGGCGACACGGCGCCCTCGACGTGCCAGTGCAGCGGCAGTCATCAACCCACCGATTCCCGCACCGATGACGAGAACCTCATAGTGTTGTGTCAGGTTGAGTCTGGGTGAATCCAGGTTTGTCTCTGGTATGAAACAGCGGTTAGGACAGGCGTAATAACACAGATTGCAGTCGACGCAACGCTCCACCAGCAGATGTGCCCAACCGTCTGTCACCAAAGCTTGCTGAGGACAGACCATTACACAGTACGCACATCCGGAGCAACACTCCTGCAACAATCTCATAGCCGTTCACTCACGATGGCTTGCTTGCGACCAAAACGTGCCAATCGCCCCGTTGAACGGTTCTGCCATCCTGATTGATCACACTCACGTCGAAGACCACCAATCCGCCGCCCAGACGAGCCATTGGCTTAGTCTCCTTGCACACCGCCTTCACGTGGACGGTGTCGCCGATAAAGACAGGCAAGCTAAACTTCCAAGACAGCTCGCGGAAAGCAAGCGCAGTGCCTTCAATGAAGCCCAAACGTGCAGCCAAGCCAGTGGCGACTGAGAGCACCAGCACGCCATGCGCGATGCGCTTTCCATATGGGGTCTTGCGGGCGAATTCTTCATCTGTGTGGAGCTGGGTGTAATCTCCCGAGAGGCCAGCAAACATGACAATGTCTGCTTCTGTGATGGTGCGCGCAGGGCTTACCTGCTCGCTGCCCACCTCAAACTCTTCAAAATATAGTCCACGGGGTCTCATACGCTTGCCTCCACGCTTTAATGTCTGCTGCGAATCACTCTGAGGGCATTTCACATCACTAATGCATCGTACAAACAATCGAGACTGAGCGTTTGGCACACCGAATCGTTGTGTTGGAGCGTCACAGCCGCTGCTGCCGCGCCCAATCGCACTGCCTCGTCGATAGGAAAGCCGTTGACGAGACCAAAGACCACTCCCGCTGTCAGCGCATCGCCAGCGCCTGTGCGGTCCACCACCCTGGTCTTGACCGCCGGTATGTGCCCACTTACCTCAGGTGTCGCATAGCACACGCCCAGTTCGGCCAGAGTCACAACTGCTACCTGAACACCCAGTGTCACCAATTGCTTAGCCGCTGCGATTCCATGGCTCCTCGTGTTGCGCAATGTGCGGTCGCATAACACCTCGGCCTCAGAGATGTCTGGCGTCACCATAAAAAAATCGGATAGATGTGGCTTGAGACGACATGCCAGCGGAACAGATGTAGGATCTGCGCTGATCGGTACTTGATGTTTCTTGGCTTCGCGTATCAAGGTCTGTAGGCTGGCTGGCGGGAGATTGGCATCGATGACAATCATTGCTGCGGTGCGGATAAGCCGACGGTGGCTGTAAATAAACGCTGGGGTGAGCAGTTTCATAATCTCCATGTCATCTACCGAGAGCACCAGCTGACCTTCGCGATCATAGATAGCTACATAGGCTGCAGTGTGGTGCTCGGCGTCCTCAAGTACATAAGAGACGTCGACACCTGCGTCGGCGGTCTGCTCGCGCACTCTTCTACCGGAACGTCCTTTGCCCACTGCAGAGAGGAGGATCGCCTTCTCGCCAAGTCGCGCCAGGTTTTCAGCCACGTTTCGAGCACACCCGCCGTTGCTGACGTAAATGGTGCCAGGGTTGCTGGTGCCCATATGCAACGGGCCGGCAGCATAACCTTTTGTGTCCAGTCCAGCAGCTCCGATCACCAGGATGTGGGAATGTTGCCTGTTCAGCATGGGTTTGAGGCTTTCCTGCAGGTTGGTACGCTCGGCTAGGCCTGATCCGCGCTGATCGAATAAAACTATACCTCACTTTGGGCAGTCCAGCAAACCATAGTTGCGGGGAGATATGTGGAGCCCAAGGATGTGAACGGCACAACGGGAAAGTTCTATGATTCTGTAGATAACTGTGTCAGAAATTACCGTCGGAAGCGATAACCGTTGCCTTTGTTCTTTACGAAGCAACTTGGCAGATAGGCCTGAAACAGCTCGGTCACTGTCGCGCTTGGTAGCTACAGCTACTTGCGTTGGACCACTTTGGACAGCTCGAATGCTCAGATGAAAGTGCTAGCAGTCAGAATCCCAACAGGGATGGATCTTCCATCATTGCAGGATGCCACTGTTGTTGAAGCACTTCCACTTTTACTGGTACCCCTGCTGCCTTTTCAGCAACTTCGTGCACCTGCTTCACCATCCAGGGCGCGAAGGGGCAGAAAGGTGTGGTGAGCACCATTTTCAGCACAATCGGCGAGGCATTCACATCAATTTCACGAATTAGCCCCAGCGCGACTACATCAAGATGCAGCTCGGGGTCCACCACACGCCGCAATGCTTCGCGAATCTGCTCTACCGATACAGCTGTCGTCTGTTCTTTGTGTTCTTCGTGTTCTTCGGTCATCGGAGTCTCCTTACCCATAAAATCCCTCAGCAATTTTATTCTCGTGGTGCGATCAGGATGTCATCATTCTCCACTACGACTTGATACGTTGGCACGGGCCGATAGGCTGGCAGCGAGCGCACCTGACCGGTCCGCACGTCGAAGCGTGCACCGTGACGTGGGCAGACAATCACCTCACCGTGGAGCTCTCCCTCGACCAGTGGGCCGCCATCGTGTGTACATATGTCCTCAATTGCGTAATACTTGCCCCCAATATTGAACAGGCCTACAGGTGTACCATAGTACTCTACCAGCATCTTTTCACCAGGTGCTAAATCGGATGTCTTGGCCACTTTGACGAAACGGCTCATTTGTTTCTCCTTAATGGACCGGCACACCGAGACGTCCAACGCTCATCCTTCTTCGTCGAACGTGGCAGGTAGACCGTATATAGCACCCTTGAGCACCTTGAGCGGCAACAAGGCGCATTTGATACGCACAGGTCCAAGCTGGATCCCCAATGCATCCAGAATGTCTTGTTTGCTCAGCGCTTTGGCTTCTTCGAGCGTCTTTCCTGAAATCATCTCGGTCAACATCGATGCCGAGGCCTGGCTGATGGCGCAACCTTCACCGTTGAAGCGCACCTGGTCAATCGCACCATCTCCGTTTACTTTCAGGTCGATTCGGATGCGATCACCACACAGAGGGTTGTCGTCCTGAAACGTGTGGGTAGGGTTTTCCAGCTCCCCTTTGTTGCGAGGGTTGCGGTAATGATCGAGAATGATCTCACGATAAAGGTCATCCATCGGGGTTATCACCCTCCAAATAGACGGCGTGCTGTATCGAGCGCTTCGACTAGCCGGTCAATCTCTGTTAGTTCATTATACACATAAAAGCTGGCACGAGCCGTAGCCATCACTCCCATTTTCTGGTGTAATGGCATGGCACAGTGATGGCCAGCTCGGATAGCGATCCCTTCACGATCCAGAATGGCAGCCACGTCGTGCGCGTGCAGTCCGTTTAGGTTGAAAGCAATCGCGCCACCTCGCATATCGACTTGTTGAGGTCCATAGATGCAAATGCCCTCCACCTGGCTTAACCGTTCGAGCGCGTAGCGTGTCAGTTCGACTTCGTGCTGGCGCACATTCTCCATTCCCAAGCCACTTAGGTAATCCACGGCGGCACCCAACCCAATGGCCTCAGCGATAGAGGGGGTGCCTGCCTCGAACTTATGGGGTAGCTCATTCCATTCGGCACCTTCCCACGTCACACGGCGGATCATCTCGCCACCGGTGAGGAATGGGGGCATCTGTTCCAATAGATGACGTTTCCCGTACAAAAAACCGCTGCCTGTAGGTCCCAGCATCTTGTGACCTGAGGCTGCCAGGAAGTCCACATCCAGAGACTGAACATCGGTGGGCAGGTGGGGCACGCCCTGCGCGCCGTCCAGCAGCACCAGTGCGCCCGCAGCGTGCGCGCGGGTCACGAATTCGCGCACAGGCAGAATCGTGCCCAGTACATTGGACATCTGGGTAATGGCAACCAGTTTCACGCGCTCGTCGAGCAGAGCATCATATGCGCCCATATCGCAACAGAAACGCTCATCGATAGGGATATAAGCGAGCTGCGCTCCGGTCTCTGCAGCGACCTGCTGCCATGGGACAAGATTGGCATGATGTTCCATTTCGGTGACCAGAATTTTGTCCTTGGCGGTGATGTTGCGGCGTCCCCATGCATACGCTACCAGGTTGATCGCCTCTGTAGCGTTGCGTGTAAAGACAATTTCGCGCCAGCTGTCTGCATTGATGAATTGCGCTACTTTGCACCGTGCCTGTTCATATGCCTCTGTCGCCCGCTCGCTCAGCTGATAAATGCCTCGATGCACATTGGCGTGGTAGGAGCGATAGTATTCATCCATAGCTTGGATCACCGCCAGCGGTTTCTGCGAGCTGGCAGCGCTGTCCAGGTAGACCAGTGGTTTGCCGTTGATGGATTGGTGCAGTATCGGGAAATCCTGACGAATGATACAGCTATCCAACATATAAAGCCCTCAACTCCGTAGTACGCTCTCTGCAGAGTGCAGTCAATTAGAGTGCACTGAATAATGTGCAACAGCTCACGTGTCCAACCGGGATGCCACTGCTTCGGCGAATCTGCGACGGATGTCTTCCTGTTCAACTCTTCCCAGGACACTTGCAAAAAACCCTTCGATGAGCAGACGTGTCGCCAATTCTCGTGAGATGCCCCGACTCTGTAAATAAAATATGTGTTCTTCGTCGATACGTGCGACCGTGGCGCCGTGAGAAGCATGTACGTCGTGCGCATCAATCACCAAACTGGGTATTGAGTCGATACGCGCTCGGTCGCTCAGGATCAAATTATCATTCTTTAGGTAGGAATCGGCTTGCTGCCCACTCTGGTCGATGCGTATGAGTCCCCGGAGGACAGCACGTCCTCGATCGCGTGCTGCTCCTTTGATAAGCAGGTCAGCCTGTGTGTGGCGGGCACTGTGGTGCACGGTCAAGTCCAAGTCAATGTGTTGGTGGTTACGCGCAAGGTAAACCCCATTTATCATACATGAGGCACCGTCTGCTGCCAATATGCTGTCCAAGAAGGTTTTGTGCAACCGCCCGCCCAAGTATCCGAGGTCCCACGTAACATGGCTTTGGGCACTGTGCACAGCACGCCGAGTATTGCAGCTGAACACATGTTCTCCCCACCGCTGCAGTTCTGCATATGTCACTGACGCCCTTTCCCCCGCGATGATCTCGCTGACAGCTGCTGAAAAAGCTTGACCAGCATGGTCAAGCGACACCATGTCCTCGATGACTGTCACAGATGCATCTGCTTCAGCGATGAGCAGCGTACGCGGAAAGACAGCTATGTTCTGCCCTGCCAACCCAAGGATGATCTCAAAGGGCTGGGCAATTTTGACTCCGCGAGGTACATAGATAAAGGCGCCACCGTTCCAGAGCGCACTGTTCAAGGCGACAAACTTGCCCTCGCCGGGGGTGACTCCCCGCATTAAGTGCTCCTGCACCAACTCGGGGTATTGACGTGCTGCTGTGAGTAAATCTGTGACAAGCACACCTTGGGAGGTCACCTCAGGATCAGCTTCTTGCCATACTACATACCCATTTAACAGCACGAGACGACCTGCGGTCTGCTGACGCGTGTCCAATGCACTCCGAAGACGCTCAGGAATGAGCTCCAAAGAGGATGCTCGCTCTACAGAGGCAATATCAGGTAGTTCGAGAGCTCCCCATTTGATGGCGCGCAAGTCTGTGCGACGCCAATGTTCATCCTGCAAGGTAGGCATCGGCATGTCTTCAAACAGTGACCATGCAATGTGCCGCCTTTCTTGTAGCCAGTCTGGCTCTTCCAACTGCTCTGATAATTGTGCCATGGTTTGGCGCGTAAATATTCCGTGGGAAAGTGCCACATCGGTTGTGATTTGCAATATCTTCTCCGACATGTCGTCCTCTCTATCCTACCGAGCCTTCCATCTCCAAGTCGATCAGGCGATTCATCTCCAAAGCATATTCCATAGGCAGTTCCTTGACCACTGGCTCGATAAAGCCTGAGACAATCAGGGTAGCTGCTCGATGCTCATCGATACCTCGGCTTTGCAAATAGAACAGCTGCTCCTCCGACACCTTGGACACTGTAGCCTCATGCCCGATGGCCACATTACTCTCTTCGATTTCAATTGTAGGTATCGTGTCCGATGCGGAGTGCTCATCCAGGATGAGCGCGTCACACACCACGTTGGACTTGCTCCCCGAGGCGCCGGCTACCACTTTGAGCAAACCACGATAGATAGTGCGCCCCCCGCCTTTGCTGATGCTCTTGCTGGTGACAACCGAGCTGGTGTGAGGCGCAGCATGAATGATTTTTCCGCCTGCATCTTGCACCTGGCCCTTGCCTGCGAAGACAATGGATAGGATTTCCCCACGTGCTCCCGGGCCCATTAGCCAGATAGCAGGATATTTCATAGTGACTTTGGAGCCCAAGTTACAGTCTACCCATTCCACCGTGGCTTCCTGGTGCGCAATCGCGCGTTTGGTGACTAGATTGTAGACGTTGCGGCTCCAGTTTTGGATCGTGGTGTAACGCACGCGTGCACCGCGTTTGGCAATGATCTCTACTACTGCGCTGTGCAAGCTATCGCTAGAATAAATAGGCGCCGTGCAACCTTCTACATAATGAACATAGCTACCTTCATCGGCAATAATCAGCGTGCGCTCAAACTGGCCCATATCGCGCGCGTTGATGCGAAAATAGGCCTGAAGTGGCAATTCGACGTGCACCCCTGCTGGAACATAGATAAAGCTGCCGCCCGACCATACCGCGCTGTTAAGTGCAGCAAATTTGTTGTCCTCAGGAGGCACCACTGTCCCAATGAACTCACGCACTATCTCCGGATACTGACGTAAACCGGAGTCCATATCCAGAAAGATAACCCCTTTTTCGGCAAGGTTCTTCTGGATATTGTGGTAGACCATCTCGGATTCGTACTGAGCACCCACGCCAGCTAGGAACTTGCGTTCCGCCTCGGGGATGCCCAGCCGTTCAAAGGTGTCACGAATCTCTTGTGGCACTTCGTCCCAGGAGCGTCCTTGCCGTTCGGTGGGCTTAATGTAGTAGTAGATGTCGTCAAAGCGTACACCACTTAAGTCAGCACCCCAAGTGGGCATTGGCTTTTGCAGGAAAGCCTGATAGGCCTGCAGACGAAAGCGGGTCATCCATTCCGGTTCGCCCTTTATCCAGGATATCTCACGTACGATGTCTTCGTCCAGGCCCTTGCGCGCCTTAAAGACATAATTCTCTGGCACACTGAAACCGTATTTGTAATTGTCCAAATCTACATCGATCTTGGCAGGCATAATACCCCCTAGTGTATAAGACTAGCGCGCAGAAGCGGTTTGGTGTGAATCACCCTCCGTTCGCATTCTTGGTGTAGCGATCGTAACCTTCCTCCTCCAGCTGGAGCGCCAGCTCAGGACCACCAGAAGCGACAATCTGTCCGTGCGCTAAGATGTGTACAAATTGTGGTTTAATATAGTTGAGAATACGCTGGTAGTGAGTGATCACCAAAACCCCCATCTCAGGCCCTACCAGTGAATTGACACCTTGAGCTACCACGCGCAATGCGTCAATATCAAGGCCAGAGTCTGTTTCATCCAGAATGACAATCTCTGGCTCCAGCATAGCCATTTGAAGAATTTCTGCTCTCTTTTTCTCACCGCCGGAGAAGCCCTCATTCAGGTAGCGCTGCGCGAAAGAGTTATCCATCTGGAGCAGTGCCATTTTCTCATTGAGCCGACGGCGGAACTCTGTTACTGGGATCGATGGTTTTCCATTGTTGCCCTGTTGATCACCCTTTACGGCGTCCACCGCGGCGCGCAGGAAGTTGGCCAGACTGAGGCCGGGTATTGCCACTGGATATTGGAAGGCCAGAAAAAGTCCCATGCGTGCCCGCTCATCCGGCGCCAGCCCGAGCAAACTCTGTCCTTTATACAGGATATCTCCTTTCAATACCTGATATCTGGGATGGCCCATCAGGGTGTAGGCGAGTGTGCTCTTGCCTGATCCGTTGGGCCCCATAATTGCATGGATTTCTCCCTGTCTGATTCTCAAGCTTAACCCTTTCAGGATCAGCTTATTCTCGACCTGCACGTGCAAGTCCTTGATGATGAGCTCGTTGGTCATATTGCCTCCGGGCAGTAAATGTGCTCTGACGACCTCTATCATAGCATGATTGAGTATATTTGTCAACATCTCGATGTGAGAAAGCTCATATATCCCTTCTTCACGTGTTGACTTTACCTATATTTCATGCTACCATTTCATTTGCGGCAGGAAGATAAAACGTTGCAATTATAAGTGTTTTCCCCTGATCTGATTATCCCTGTCGCACAACAGAATACGACGGTCTAACTGCCTGGATCAGCTCTCTGCTCGGTGGTGACAGGAGGCCGTCTTGGGCTGCTGAGAGCCTGTAAGCTCGTGATTTGGTCGGTGCCATTCGGTGTCCCTTCTTGGTATTTTGCAGGGGACGCGCGGATGGCTGTAGTCACCTGTACGGGAGCAGCTGCTTCGGGCCTGATTGGCGGTTAACACAGTTGAGAAATCATCTAGGCGACGTCGAATTGGTCGCTCGAAAGGACGATCCCTATGAGCTTTGAGTTCGTGATCCGCCTGATCGGTATGGTGGTAATGGCTGTACTCAGCTTCCAGTTCGCCATCTCGCTTGGGGGGACGTGGACTGATGTACGCATCATCACGGCTTTGGTTCTGGCGGCAGCTGCGTTGGGGCTGTTGGTGTCTCCACTGGTTACGATCCGACCAATCGTGTGGATAAGCAGTCGCATCAACAGCCTGTCCTCGTCCCAGCTATTTGCAGGCGTCGTGGGGCTGATTCTAGGGTTGGCCATTGCAGCGCTGATGACACCGGCGCTGTCGAATCTTCCATCACCTTTTGGCGAGATACTGCCGTTTGCAGCCAGTATCCTCCTAGGCTACTTGGGAATGGTTATCCTGGCAAGGCGTCACCGTGAGATAGCTGACTTTGTCAGCGCTCGCTTGGTGCGTGAGGGGGGAGGCCGACGTGGTGCGCGGGCGCGCGAATCGGATGTCGTGCTCCTGGATACCAGTGTTATCATTGATGGGCGCATCGCCGACATCAGTCGAACCGGATTCATCGGCGAGACAATGCTAGTACCTCGCTTCGTCCTGGATGAGCTGCAGCATATTGCCGACTCGCCTGATCCCTTGCGGCGCAATCGAGGGCGACGAGGACTCGATATGTTAAACAAACTCCAAAAAGAATCAGTGGTGCCCATCGTGATCACAGATATGGACATTGAAGAAGTGCGCGAGGTGGACAGCAAGTTAATTATGTTGGCGAAGAAGCTGCGTTGCCCGATCATAACAAACGATTATAATCTAAATCGGGTAGCAGAGCTGCAGGGTGTAGCAGTTCTCAACATTAATGAGCTTACAAATGCTGTGCGGGTCATCCTGCTACCGGGCGAAACTTTGCAAGTGCGCATCATCCAGGAAGGCAAAGAACCCGGGCAGGGTGTCGGTTATCTGGATGATGGCACAATGGTGGTTGTTGAGAATGGAAAACGGTATCTAAATCAGACCATCGAGGCAACGGTGACCAAAGTGTTGCAGACGGCAGCCGGTCGCATGATCTTCGCACAGCCTCTTACGAGCTAAGGATGGAGTATGTATGGCACTGCAGGTGTTTAACTATCTTACTCGCCGTCAGGAAGTCTTTCGGCCTATCAGCGAGGGATTTGTAGGCATGTATGTCTGTGGCCCTACAGTATATGGGCACGCGCACATTGGGCATGCCAAGGTGTACATCACTTTTGATATCGTGCACCGCTACCTAGAGTATCTCGGTTATCGCGTGCGCTACGTGCAGAATATCACAGACGTAGGGCATCTCACCGGTGATGCCGATGAAGGCGAAGACAAAATCGCCCAACAAGCACGTAAGGAGCGCGTCGAGCCCATGGAGATTGCCGAGTTTTACACGCGCTCTTACTTTGAGGATATGGATGCTCTGAATGTCCTGCGCCCGGACATCTCCCCGCGCGCCAGCGGCCATGTACCTGAACAGATAGAACTTGCTCAGCTTCTCATTGAAAAGGGATATGCTTATGTGAGCAACGGATCCGTTTTCTTCTCTGTCCGAAGTTGGCCTTCTTATGGCAAGCTCTCGGGGCGAAAAATTGAGGAGCTGGAAGAGGGAGCGCGGCTCGCGGTGAACCCGGATAAGCGCGATCCACTGGATTTCGCTGTGTGGCGCGCAGCAAAACCGGGTCATATTATGCGCTGGAAAAGCCCTTGGGGTGAAGGTTTCCCCGGCTGGCATGCTGAGTGTTCGGTGATGGCGATGAAGTATCTGGGTCTGCCTTTTGACATCCATGGCGGTGGGTTGGAGAACATCTTTCCACACAACGAGAGCGAAATCGCTCAAAGTGAAGCAGCATATGGGAAGGAGTTTGCTCGTTACTGGATCCTAAACAACATGGTAACGGTCAACGGCGTCAAGATGGGCAAAAGCTTAGGTAACTTCACCACCATCAAGGATGTTCTCACCCGTCACAACGCCATGACATTGCGCTTCTTCATTCTTAGCAGCCATTACCGCTCGACGACTGATTTCACTGAGGAGGCTCTATCGGCTGCGGCCAGAGGATATGAAAGGCTGGTGAGCACGGTCCGTTTGACGCGCGATAGGCTGAAGCGTAGTGAGCCGGGGGGGAGTATGGATCCAGCATTTGCAGATGTGATCAACCATCACAAGGATCGGTTTCTGGCAGCTATGGATGATGACTTCAATACTCCTCAAGCGCTGGCTGTTTTGTTCGATTTCAGCCGCGAAGTCAACAGTTTGTTGAACAGCGACCGTCTGGTAACTCGCACCACGCTCGAAGCGGTCGATGATCTGTATCGCACACTGGGTGGAGCGATTTTGGGGATTATTCCGGATCAGCTGTCGACATCTACTGAACGCGGCCTCGAGACCCAACTGATGGAATTGATCATCAAGCTGCGTGCTGAGGCGCGCGCCCGCAAGGACTGGGCTACAGCGGACACCATCCGCGCCGAGCTGGCCAGGATAGGCGTTGTGCTCGAAGATCGTCCAGAAGGGACCACGTGGCGGATAGCCCAGTGAAGGAGCTGTTGTACGGGCGACAACCTGTGCGTGAATGCTTGCGAGCACGCAGGCGGCACATCCATAGCTTATTGTTGGCAGAAGGAGTCCGAGAAACTGGCATCGTAGCGGAAATCATCGCGTTGGCCGGACAACTAGGCATCCCCGTGGTGCGAACGCCGCGGGCTTATCTCGAGAAAGTCTCCGAGGCGGCCCAAGGAGTGGGTCTGGAGGTGGGGGCCTACCCATATGTGTCTGTTGGCGAGATATTGAGGTTGGCGCGGGCACGCTCCGAGCAGCCGTTTCTCCTAGCGCTTGATCATTTGCAAGATCCTCACAACTTTGGCGCATTACTGCGCTCAGCCGAGGCAGTGGGGGTGCACGGAGTCGTGATCCCAGAGCGGCGCGCGGTTGGGGTAACCCCAGCAGTGGTCAGTGCCTCAGCAGGCGCGAGCGAACATGTACGCATAGCCCGAGTCACCAACCTTGTGCGCACCTTGATGGATCTAAAGGCCGAGAATGTATGGATAGTGGGGCTCGACAACACCCCGGACAGTTTGCCTTATTATGAGGTGGATCTGGACCGTTCACTGGCATTGCTAGTGGGCGCCGAGGGGATAGGGATAACCCATCTGGCACGCAGAACATGTGACTTGGTGATCCGATTGCCTATGCGGGGGCGTGTGCAATCTTTGAACGCTTCCGTGGCAGGAGGTATTGTTCTATACGCTGCATGGGCTGCACGTGGCTTCTCCCAGTAGGCAGCTCCGCTTTGTCGTCGCTGTGAGGTGTCGAGGGAAACCTCGCGTTGATCATAGGTATTCCCTAGGAAATGGGGTGGACAGGTCAGGTAGCAGGAGACTTCTTGGCATTCCACTTATCGTTGTGGACATATCGCCATGCCGTGTGATATAATCCAAATTGAAGAGGCATAGGCGATCCCAAGTCCCCCCAGAGTAAAGGAGAGGAGACTATGTTGGTACGCGAACGCATGAGCAAGCACGTTTTGACTGTCAAGCCAAATGCGCCCGTGGACGAAACGCTACGCCGTATGCGCCTCGAAAAAGTCCGCCGTTTCCCAGTGGTTGACAATGAGGGGCGATTAGTAGGGATTGTGTCAGAGAGGGACCTGCTATACGCTGCTCCATCGCCGGCAACGTCGCTCTCGGTGTATGAACTCCATTATCTTTATTCGCGCATTAAAGTCGAACAGGTGATGACGCGTGAAGTTGTCACTGTCAACTACGATGACCCAATCGAAGAAGCTGCCCGCCTCATGGCAGATCACCGGATAGGTGGACTTCCTGTGATGCGCGAGGGTGAGCTGGTTGGAATTATCACGGAGACTGACATCTTTAAAGCTTTTATGGAAATGCTCGGGGCGCGCGACCAGGGCATCCGCGTGACCGTATCCTGCCACGACAAGCGAGGCGAGCTGGCTTCTATTACGGGTGCGATTGCACGTCTGGGTGGCAATATTATTAGCTTGAGCACATTCTGGGGAGAGGATGCCACTACTTCCTACATCACGTTGAAGGTCTCAGAAGTGGACAAAGAGACTTTGATCAATGAGATCAAACCACTTGTGATTGAGATCGTCGATGTGCGGGAGATGTAACCGCTCGTATTCATTTTCGGAAATAATCTTGCAAGGCTTCTTGCCACGGCCTGAGGCGAATGCCAAGTGCAGCCCCTGCCATATTCTGCAGCGGAGCGAAAGCAGGTGGCTGTGACGCGCGCTTGAATTGATCGCGCGTGATAGGGCGCACGGGAATCCCGGTTCGTCCTGCTTGTTTTAGAATTTCTGTGGCGTATTCGTAGCGCGAGCAGTACCCTTCATTTACAAGATGATAGATACCATAGTGCTCGGTGGTGATCAATCGCCAAATCGCTTCCGCCACGTCGGGCGCATAGGTGGGATTAGCGACCTCATCCGTCACGACTTGTAGCTCTCCATGTTGATCTGCCCGTGACAGTATCTTGCTGACAAAGTTGTTTCCGTTCGGGGCAAAGAGCCAGCTAACGCGCACGATGTAGAGCTTGTGCAACAGCCGGGCAGCGACCACTTCACCGGCTAGCTTCGACTCGCCATAGGGATTGATAGGATGTGGTTCGTCAAACTCGAGGTAGGGTCTTTCACTCGTACCATCAAATACCTCATTTGTGCTGATATACACCATTGCGGCACCAGCCCGCTGACACAACAGCGCAACGTTTTGGGTGCCAAAAGCGTTCACTCGGAATGCTTCCTCAGGATTGCGTGCACAACCATCCACATCGGTCATTGCTGCGCAGTGGATCACCAGATGAGGCTGCAGCTCGGCCAGTTGTGCCATCTGTCGTGGGTCAGTGATATCCCATTCTGGCAGATCTACCAGAACAAATTCCACATTGAGCAGACTTGCCTCACCAACCTCGCGGGAAGCATTGGCAAGGGTAGCCCGCAGTGCTCGTCCCAGCTGTCCATTCGCTCCAGTTATCACAACGCGCATTTCAATGTCACTCCACGAACTCGTTGGTATAAAGGCTCTCCACTTCGGGGGCTTTTTCGATCATTTCTGCTGCCTTCATTACACTGATCGTATCGAGCCAGGCCTGGGCATCGGAGCGACCTAGCGAATCGGTACGCCAGAGCACTAGAGAAGCTTCGAGTACAGCTCTCTGTGCAGGGACTTTATCATCTGTGATTTCAGGCACGACTTGGCGTACAATTGCAAATGCCTCATCAGGGTGATCAAGTGTATATTGTAACCCTTTTAAGAACCCGCGCACCAGTCGACGCACCACGTCGGGTTGTTCTCGAATCATCTTTTCATTGGTGACGATGCCGTTGGATACCATATTGATATAATCAGAGGCTTCGAATACGTTGACCTGTCTATTGAGCTGGCGCATTTGTACTGGTTCATTTGCTACATAGATTACCGCGGCATCAACAACCCCTTGAGTCACTGATTCCACCTGAGTGAATCCGATCACTTGGAGACGAACCGCCTTTTCGTCCAACTTCGCCGCGTATGCCAGCGCTTTCCAGCCCACATAGCTGGCGCCATGAAGTGCTGGGATGCCGACTGAGTGTCCCTCCAGTTCCTTAGGTGAGTCGAGGCCTTTCTCGACAGGCACCATCACGCCAACCGGATAACGCTGATACCACTTCGCAACATACACGACCGGAAGGCCTTGGGACCGTGCCAACACGACCTGGTCACCACTGGCAACGGCGAACTCGCGCTCACCCTGACCAGTGAGCGCGACAAAGTCGGTCTCAAAGCCATACTGAATAACCACCGAAAGTCCCTGTTCCTCAAAGAAACCCTTGCTTTGTGCTGCGTAGAGCGGAGCAAACTGTACATTAGGAATATAGCCAACTCCCAGTAACACCTGACGCAGCTGATCCGTGCTAGGCAGTGGGTTACTGGTGGCCGTAGGAGCAGACAGTGCCTTTGGAGTCGGGATCATCGCTGGCTGTGGAGTGCAAGCAACCAGCGCAGCAAGTAAAAGAGCAAGGTATATTATTTGGGTCGTCCACTGTCGAGATTGCACTTTCCTGCTGTCCTTTCTGCCTGAGAAGAGTGGAGATGAAATAAATAAGGGGGTTATGCATCACGCCAGCGTAGCAGCCACTTTTCGAGTAGCATAACAATGCCATACAAGCTTAGGGCAATGACCACCAGGGTCAGCACGGCCACAAAGACCAGTGGGGTATTGAACAAGCCACGAGCTTGGTTGATCAGAAATCCCAACCCCTGATCAGCCCCCACAAACTCTCCTACGACGGCACCCACGACTGATAATGTGACGGCAATGCGCAGTCCACCTAAAAATACTGGTAACGCGGCAGGTACTTCTAACATCCGGAATGTCTGCCAACGGCTTGCTTCTAGTGAACGCATCAGCTCGTGCAGCTCCTTTGGAACATCCCGTATACCGACGACGACGCTGATCAAGAGTGGGAAGAACACGATTAATGCGCATATCAGCATTTTGCTCAATTGCCCGGACCCAAACCAGATAACAAGCAAAGGGGCAATTGCCACAATAGGCACTGATTGTGAGACGACGAGGAACGGGGTAGAAAGGCGCTCCAAGCGGCGACTTTTGGCAAGGGGATAGCCCAGTGCCAGCGCTGTCACAAGCCCCAAGATTAACCCGGCACTTACTTCAACCAAAGTAACACTGGTGTGGCGCCAGAGGGTGCCATCAACGATTACTTTTTGCGCCGTGCTGAATACGTCGGACGGCGAGGGAAGAATGAAGCTGGGGTAACGGGTCACCCACACCACGAATTGCCAAGTGGCTAACAATGCCACCGCAGCCAGTGGCACGATCAACACATCCCAACGCAGACGGGGTACATTCAGTGGTCCTATAGTAAACCGTATGATCCGTTGACGTACACGACAAGGTTGCACGTTACCCAAACTGTCTGAAGAACATCCAGTCTTGACTGTAATCATATGCGCCATAGAGATATTTCTCCCCCTATTCTCCTTGGGGCACGGCAGTGGCTGTTAGCTGGAGCAGTCCCATATCGACGCGCGACCCTGCCACCACCACAACAGAGAACTCACGGCCAGCGCCCTGGTGAGCCACGACTATTGCTTGTTGACCGGCTGGCACACCTTGAAGCTCAAAACTGCCATCCTCACTACTTCGAGCTTCGATGGAGGTTCGCAGGACGAAGATATCTGCCTCGAGCGGCCTGTTTTTTTCGTCCACTACTCGACCGGTTACTGTGCCTGTGCCGACCAAAAGTTCTGCTGAGCTGCTGCGCATAAAGTTGATCAAAACTAGCCCTACGAAAGCTGCGGCTAGCACTAAGATGACAACCCACAACCACCTGTGCCGGGTTGATGATTCGGGTGGGGGAGAGGGGGGCAATCCTTCTGCGTAGGCTTCTAGTGATGGTGACTTCTCATATGGCATAAAAGCTCCCCTATCGTCAATCAAGGCAATGGATCAATCGATAGATCATCAAAGCACACCTGGGATGCATCCCAGGTGCGAAAACCAACACCGCCGTGGGTGTATGTATCATCTCTACCGGTCAGTACTTGATTGCCATCCACATATGCAGTAAAAGTGTTTCCATTGACTAGAACTGCGATCTGGTAGCTGGTGCCCCACCAATTGAAGCCCGGTGCACGGGCTACAGCGAAGGGGGACAGCTCATTGCCTCTCACCCACTTCCTGAAGATAAACGAACTCGCGTACCCTGGATCAAACTGGAATGTGTAACCATCGACCCGGTCGAAATTCGTTGCTCGAAAGTAGACGCCATACCCATTGCCTTGTTGCAACAAGGCCACTCTGATGCGAATCGCATAGTTGCTGTACGAGAGCGGTATGAACATGCGACCCTCTCGGCCACCCCCACATAGTTGTCCGTTCTCAATGCGCCAATTCCCGTTGACGATGGTCCAGGCATCCAGACCAGAGAAGTCTTCAACAAAATAGTGCATACAAGATGCCGGCTGGTCAGCCAGAGTGCCTGCCACCGTGCAATAAATATCCCTTACGCTCGTGCCGGTAGTGGCAAGTGAGAGGGCCACTATCCCACCCATAAGGGCAAGGATCAAGACATACTCGATATGTGCTTGGGCATAGACAATTGAGGGCGATCTCCTTGCCAACTTTGTGTGTCTCCCCCCTTGACAAAAAACACAACCCCGAAGATATCTTTGCATCTTCGGGGTCTCTTATGGTGAGCTTGCGTCTGCTGCAGCACGGCGGACTCAGTGCCTGCTGGCAAACCACCTTATGTACAGACCATCTTCTCCCATCCGGACTTTACCGTCGGCTCCGGCCTTTCACCGGATCCACCTCAATGCCATTTTTCTCAACGGCGCAGAGGGTCGCGGGCTTGGTTGGGAACATGGTATCCCACCTTACCGCCGATCGGGAATTGTCACGTCTGCTCTCTTAGTGAGCAAACGCAACTCACCCTGCCCCGAAGATCGTCTCACTATTCAATTGGCAAAGCAATTATAACCTGCCACTGCAGCTTTGTCAAATTTTGTCTTAGAGTGCAACCGGAAACCGGGAAAATTCCCTTGACACATGTAGTACTCTATGTTATAGTGATTTATATTTTCAGGTCGCCAACGCGTAGTAGATTCTCTCTTTTATTGTTCTGTTCCACCTGATCAACGATGTGTGGCATCTTTGGCATTATCACTGCTCAGGAGACCAACCTGGGGCCTCTGCTGACCGAGGCAGGCCGTCGGCTCGCTTATCGCGGCTACGACTCGGCGGGATGTGCTACAGTGTCCAAGAATGGTATTGATCTGCGCAAGGATGTGGGCCGTGTGGACGAGGTGGCCCAGCGATTGGGCTTTGCCGAGATGCGTGGCCGTCGTGGCATCGTACAGGTGCGTTGGGCCACCTTTGGTGAGCTGGCGCGGCGCAATGCACAGCCGCATCTGGATTGCGACGGTGATATCGTAGGGGCGCATAACGGCAATATCATCAACAATGTGCAGATGCGCGAGCTGTTTGCACGAGAGGGACACAGCGTTCGTGGCGAGAACGATGGCGAAACGTGCATCCATGCCGTAGAGCGTCATTTCGACCGTGGCTGTGACATGGTAGAGGCAATCCGGCGTGCTCACGCCGATCTGGAGGGCGATTATGCCTTTGTTATCACGCACCGTGACAATGAGGAGCTGTATGCGATAAAGAAAGGCTCCGGATTGGTGGTGGGCATTGGCGAAGGGTTCACGTGTTGTTCCTCTGATTTACACTCCATCCTCCCGCTGACGCGTCGTTTCTTGCGTGTGCGCGATGGAGAGATAGTGATCCTGCGGCCGCATGAGGTCGTGCTGTTGCGCGTCAGCGATGCTGCTCCAGTCGAGCGCACTCCAGAGGTGTTTGAGGGGGAAGTGCCCATCGCTGACAAGGGTGACTTTCCCCATTTCATCCTGAAGGAAATCTACGAGCAGCCTCGTGTGGTGAGCGAGCTATTGCGCCATCTCAGCAAGGATGCTACAGTGGCGCGTTTTTTGGCCGCTTTGCGTGCAGCTCATCCTTTGTTCCTGGTGGGCAGTGGCAGCAGTTTTCATGCCTGTTTGCTTGGCAGCTATTACTTTAGCCGCCTAGCTGGCAAGCTAGTGATACCGACGTTGCCGGCTCATTTTATTGAGTGCTATGCACCCACTCTAGGCTCCGATACCAGCGTAGTTTTCATCAGCCAGAGCGGTGAGACCAAAGATGTGATGAATGCAGTGGGGGTGGCACGCAGCAAAGATGTGCGTGTGCTCAGCATCGCCAACCTGGAAAGCTCCAGTCTGGTAGGCGCCAGTGAGATGAGCTTGTTCCTTCAGTGTGGCTATGAGTTCAGCGTAGCAGCTACCAAAACCTTTGTCAGCGAATGTGTGTTGTTGCTCTATCTGGCGCAACAGCTAGGTGGTATGGATACCTCCTCATTGTGGCAACTGCCGGACTTGCTGGAGGATACCCTCGAACGCTCAGAGCGTTATGTGGATGGCGTGCTCGCGCACCTAATGGCGATGAACGACATGTATTACCTTGGCTACGGCGTCACGTATCCCATCGCGCTGGAAGGTGCCCTCAAGCTGAAGGAGATCACCTATATGCATTGTGAGGGGATCTTCAGCTCTGAGTTCAAGCATGGGCCGCTGTCGGCTGTGGCGCCTGATTACCCGGTGGTTTTTGTCACCGCGCCTCATGACGTGGATATGATGATCAACCATGTCAATGAGGTCACGTGTCGGGGAGGCATTGCGATTGCGCTGGCAGAGGAGGATGAACGACTGCGCAAGAATGTGCAGGCCTATTTCCCCCTGCCCGCGGCGGGCCAATGGCTTAATCCCATCTTGGCGACACTGCCGTTGCAGCTGGTTGCCTATCGGGCCAGTGTGCGACTAGGGTTGGATCCTGACTATCCGCGCAATCTGAGCAAGACGCTGACGGTAGATTGAGAGATCAGAGACTATTCTGGTGCCACGGAAGGGCGAGATGAGTGTGACAGCTACGGAACCAGCCTACCTGCTTGAGGTGGACGGCTTGAGTAAAGCTTTCAAGGGATTGCTGGCGGTTCACGATTATCATGTGCGTCTGTCCGAAGGGGAGATCTTAGGGATCATCGGTCCCAATGGCGCTGGCAAGACCACCGTTTTCAATCTGATTACCGGTGTGCTGGCGCCAACGCAAGGGCGGATCCGCTTCCAGGGATATGACATCGTCGGACGCCCACCTCACGAGATCGCGCGTATGGGCATTGCGCGCACATTTCAGAACATTCGTCTCTTCCGTGCTCTCTCGGTGTTGGAAAATGTGATGCTGGGCCTTCAAATGCACACCCACGTTGGACTGGGTGAGACCATCTTGTCGCTGCCCGGGTTTCGCGAGCGAGAACGTCGTTTGGCCGAAGAAGCGATGCACTTGCTGGAATTGTTTGATCTGGCCGGCATGTGGTCCAACCAGGCACAAAGTCTTTCCTTTGGACATCAACGCCGGCTTGAGATTGCCACCGCATTGGCTACCCGTCCCACTCTTTTACTGCTGGACGAGCCTGCTGCGGGTATGAACCCTAGCGAAAAAGAGGAGCTCATGACACTCATCACCCACATTCACAAGGAATTTAACCTGACCATCATTCTCATCGAACATGACATGCGGGTGATCATGGGCATCTGTCAGCGCATTCAGACGCTCAACTACGGCGAAATTATCGCGGAAGGGACACCCGCGGAAATCCAGGCGAACCCACATGTCATCGAAGCATATCTCGGGCATAGCCATGCAGTGGGCGCTGTGTTGCAGCGTGCGTAGCAAGGGGAAGACAGGGTCATGCTGCTGGAAATCGAGAATCTGTCCGTCTACTACGACAGTATTCAGGCTCTGAAGGGCGTTTCCTTACAGGTGGACGAGGGCGAGCTGGTGACGATTGTCGGTTCCAACGGTGCCGGTAAGACCACCACGTTGTTGACCATCTCTGGTATCCTACGGCCACGCCGCGGCGTGGTGCGTTTCCGGGGGCAGGATATCACCACCCTTGCACCACACGAGATCGTACGGCGGGGCATTTCCCACTGTCCGGAGGGGCGACAGATCTTTACCGGGCTGACGGTAACCGAAAATCTGTGGATGGGCGCTTATCATCGTCAGGATCGCGAGGGTGTCGCGCGCGACTTGGCATGGGTGCAGGAGCTTTTCCCCGTCCTCGCGGAACGACGGCGCCAGCTCGCGGGCACCCTTTCGGGGGGCGAGCAGCAAATGCTGGCAATTGCACGTGCACTGATGAGCCGTCCCAAGATGTTGCTTCTGGACGAGCCATCGCTAGGATTGGCACCTATGCTGGTGGAGACCATCTTCGAAGTGATCCAGCAGCTGCGTGCACAGGGCGTCACTATTCTACTGGTGGAACAGAACGCTTATCAGGCGTTGCGCGTCGCTGACCGCGCTTACGTGCTGGAGACCGGCAGCATCAAGCTCTCTGGATCTGCACAAGAACTGGCACGCAACGAAGAAGTGAAAAAGGCATACTTGGGAGGCTGAAAACTCGTGTTCTCATTGCCTTATGTTGCTCAGCAGGTTGTCAATGGCCTTACGTTAGGCAGCATTTACGCCCTAGTGGCTATCGGTCTGACCATTGTGTATGGCATCTTGCGGCTCATCAACTTCGCGCACGGTGACCTGCTGATGGTGGGCGCCTATCTAGCGTTGGCGCTGTTGTTGAATACCGCCTTACCGTTGGGGGCAGCGGTGTTGCTACCGATGATTATAGTGGGCGGGGTCGGCGTGCTGGTAGAGCGGCTGGCCTATCGGCCGTTGCGTGGCGCTCCTGAGGTGGCGATGCTGATCACCAGCCTGGCTGTGAGTAGTGTTATCCAGAACGGTACCATTATGACGCTGAGCGCTCAACCGCGTGCTTTCCGCCTGCCTCAAGACTTGATTGCTCAGAATCGAGTAGGTGTTGTAAGCTTCAGCACTCTGGACGCTGTCAGCGTTGCCATGGCAGTGGGTTTGATGGCACTTCTGACATTGTTTGTCACGCGCACACGCGTGGGCATTGCGATGCGGGCATGTGCCGAGAATTTGCGCGCGGCGCGCTTGATGGGGATCAACATCAACCAAGTGATCGCCTATGCTTTTGCCATCGGCTCAGCGTTGGCGGCGGCCGCTGGCTTTATGTGGGCAGGTCGCTTTGGCTCCATAGAGCCTTTCATGGGCTTTCTGCCGGGGCTGAAGGCATTTGTGGCCGCGGTAATCGGCGGTATCGGTAGTATCCCGGGTGCGATGCTGGGTGGCTACCTGCTAGGTTTTTCTGAGATTTTCTTCGTGGGCTTTCTGCCACCTGAGCTGTCGGGTTACCGCGATGCCTTCGTGTTTACCCTGTTGTTGTTGGTGTTGCTCGTGCGCCCGCGCGGCCTGTTGTCCACCGGCGCTGAGAGGGAAGGTTGAGCCGCTATGAACAAGAATGCTCTCTTCTACCTAGCACTGCTGACTGGGCTGCTGTTCCTGGCGCAATCCTTGCTCAACGATTACTATCAACGTGTGCTCGCTGTCGTTTTCATTAATATTATCCTCACTGTTAGCTTGAACCTGACCAATGGCTTTGCTGGAGACTTCTCGCTGGGGCATGCCGCTTTCATGTCTATCGGTGCCTACTTATCAGCCATCCTGACCTTGCCGCCAGCGTCTAAGGCGACGCTGATGCCACAGCTGCCCACCTGGCTGGGACAGCTGGAGTTGCCATTTGTAGTCGCGACCATCTTGGGCGGTTTGTTGGCTGCATCTGTGGCTGCCGTGGTAGGCGTCCCGGTGCTGCGCCTGCGCGGGCACTATCTGGCTGTCGCCACATTGGGCTTGATGGTCATTGTACGTGTGGTCGCTATTAACTGGACGACGATCACCCGCGGCGCCAAAGGGATTAACGGATTACCTGCTTTTACCAACTTATGGTGGGTATTTGGATGGGCAGTGGTGACCGTCTACGTCATCTGGCGGCTGGTGAATTCACCCTATGGACGGGCAATGATGGCCATCCGTGAGGATGCTACTGCCGCGGCGGCTCGCGGTGTGAATGTGACTGCGCATCGTATGCTGGCGTTCTGCGTGGGTGCTTTCTTCGCCGGAATCGCTGGCGCGCTGTGGGGGCACTTGATCACTGCCATTACTCCTCATTCTTTCTCCTTTCTTATCACGTTCAATGTGGTGGTAATGCTGGTTGTCGGAGGAATGGGATCCATCAGTGGTTCGATTGTTGGAGCGACAGTGATGACGCTGGTGCCCGAGTTTCTGCGTCGCGTGGAGACCAGCCTGTCCCTGGGTGGTCATCCGCTCTATGGGCTGAGTCAGATTATCATTGCGGTGACTATCACTCTGGTGATGATCTTCCGTCGCCGAGGTCTGTTAGGTGGTCGCGAGGTACAGCTGCCGAGTCTCTTCGATCGAAGGCGCGCAGCACCTCGGGCCAGGATAGAGACAACTGGATAAGGACATCGCTGGATGTACTGAAGAAAGGGGGGATGTCAGGAGGAACTTGACATAACTTTCAAATCTCTTATCGGTCAGTTTCCAACTTTTTATTCCTGAAGAAGAAGGAGGAGACAGCCATGAAGCGGGTACTGAGTCTAACATTGTTGTTGTGCCTGTTGTTTAGCTTGGCACCTTTCGGTCGGGCACTGGCAGCCGAGCCGATCAAGATAGGTGGGATGTACAATGTGACGGGGGGTATGTCGTCGATTGACGCGCCTGGGTTGAACGGGATGAAGTTGGCGGCCAAGCAGATCAACGAGGCGGGTGGTCTGTTGGGGCGGCCGGTGGAGATTGTGGCGATCGACGGCAAGACGGACCAGACGGCGGTGACCAACGCTGTGTCAGAGATGATCAACGTGCACAAGGTGGTGGCGATAGGTGGGTTGAATGACTCGACGTATGCGTTGGCGGCAGGTCCGATAGCGCAGGCGGCTGGGATACCCTTCGTCACGGCGGGTGCTACGTTGCCGACGTTGCCGGAGCAGATAGGGGATTACTTCTTTATGACCCCCTTTGGCGACGATGCTCAGGCGTATGCGATAGCCGAGTTTGCCGTGAACGATCTGAAGGCCAAGACGGCCTGGCTGTTGGTAGATCAAGCGTATGACTTCACCACGGCGTTGGCGGCCTTCTTCAAGGAGCGTTTCACGGCGCTGGGTGGTGAGATAGTGTTGGAGGACAAGTATCAGTCGGGAGACACGGACTTTTCGGCGCAGATTGCGCGGTTGAAGGCGTTGTCACCGCAGCCGGATGTCTTGTTTGTGTCAGCCATTCCGAACGAGGCGGGGATCACCACCAAGCAGATTCGTGAGGCGGGTTTGACGCAACCGATCTTGTCGGGGGATGGATTTGACACGCCGTTGATTGGTGAGGTGGCGGGTGAGAATGCGGATGATGTGTACTACTCGACGCACGCCTCGCTGGACAATCCGGATCCCAAGGTGCAGAACTTTGTCAAGGCCTACAAAGAGGAATATGGTGTGGCGCCGGAGAATGCCTTTGCTGCGCTGGGCTATGATATGATGATGCAGATGGCCGATGCCATCAAGCGGGCTGGGTCGGTTGATCCGAAGGCGATTCGTGATGCTCTGGCGGAGACGAAGGACTTCCAAGGGGTGACGGGTGTGATCAGTTATGAGTCGGGCAAGCGTGTGCCGAACAAGTCGGTGACCATCATTCGTGTCCAGGATGGCGTCTACTCCTTCGTCAAGGAGATCGTTCCCAGCGCTATGCCCGCCGCACCCACTGGTGAGCCGATCAAGATAGGTGGGATGTACAATGTGACGGGGGGTATGTCGTCGATTGACGCGCCTGGGTTGAACGGGATGAAGTTGGCGGCCAAGCAGATCAACGAGGCGGGTGGTCTGTTGGGGCGGCCGGTGGAGATTGTGGCGATCGACGGCAAGACGGACCAGACGGCGGTGACCAACGCTGTGTCAGAGATGATCAACGTGCACAAGGTGGTGGCGATAGGTGGGTTGAATGACTCGACGTATGCGTTGGCGGCAGGTCCGATAGCGCAGGCGGCTGGGATACCCTTCGTCACGGCGGGTGCTACGTTGCCGACGTTGCCGGAGCAGATAGGGGATTACTTCTTTATGACCCCCTTTGGCGACGATGCTCAGGCGTATGCGATAGCCGAGTTTGCCGTGAACGATCTGAAGGCCAAGACGGCCTGGCTGTTGGTAGATCAAGCGTATGACTTCACCACGGCGTTGGCGGCCTTCTTCAAGGAGCGTTTCACGGCGCTGGGTGGTGAGATAGTGTTGGAGGACAAGTATCAGTCGGGAGACACGGACTTTTCGGCGCAGATTGCGCGGTTGAAGGCGTTGTCACCGCAGCCGGATGTCTTGTTTGTGTCAGCCATTCCGAACGAGGCGGGGATCACCACCAAGCAGATTCGTGAGGCGGGTTTGACGCAACCGATCTTGTCGGGGGATGGATTTGACACGCCGTTGATTGGTGAGGTGGCGGGTGAGAATGCGGATGATGTGTACTACTCGACGCACGCCTCGCTGGACAATCCGGATCCCAAGGTGCAGAACTTTGTCAAGGCCTACAAAGAGGAATATGGTGTGGCGCCGGAGAATGCCTTTGCTGCGCTGGGCTATGATATGATGATGCAGATGGCCGATGCCATCAAGCGGGCTGGGTCGGTTGATCCGAAGGCGATTCGTGATGCTCTGGCGGAGACGAAGGACTTCCAAGGGGTGACGGGTGTGATCAGTTATGAGTCGGGCAAGCGTGTGCCGAACAAGTCGGTGACCATCATTCGTGTCCAGGATGGCGTCTACTCCTTCGTCAAGGAGATCACACCACAGTAAGGCATGGCCCCGCACGCAACATTACGTTAATAACTTTGCGATCAGCGGTCGTATGGCCGCTGATCGCAGCATTTCTGACGCATACAGCACAGGAGCGCTCTATGCCAGTCTATCAAGCAGAAGAACTGAACGGTCACAAGTACAAAATGCACAAGTTTACCAAAGCGATGTTCAACGTGGGCTCATTGGAGAACCATGGCGATCATCTGCCTTTCGGCACTGACTGTCTGGTCAGCTATCTGCTCGCCAAAGAGGTTGCCGACCACTTTGACGATATCTTGCTGTTGCCGCCACTCTATTATGGAATGAGTGAGCATTACAAGGATTTCCCCTTCACGATTTCGTTGCGTTATGAGACGATGACTGAGCTGTTGCGCGACATTCTGTTATCATTGCATCGTGAAGGCATCTATCGCGTATTCATCTTCAATGGCCACGATGGCAACAGCGCTCCCATCGAGATCGCAACGCGCAGCGTGAAGGTGTCGCATCCGGAAATGAAAATCGCGGTGCAGGATGCCTGGTGGATTACCGCTGGACAGTTGCTGCCACCCGGTACGTTCGAGGTGTGGAACGGACTAGGGCATGCTGGCGAGGGAGAGACAAGCATTGCGTTAGAGCTCTTCCCCCATTTAGTGGAGATGGAGTATGCACGTGGGGTGGTGCCTCAGTTGCCCCCTCATGCTGACCTAAAGTGGAAGTTCAGTGAGTTGACCAACACTGGCGCAACAGGTGATCCCAGCAAAGGAACCCGAGAGAAGGGTGCCGCGATGCGCAAGGTGCTGGTGAACGCAATTGTGGAGTTCATTCGCTACTTGGACAGTATCAACTGGGAATACCAGCAACCGAGAACGTGATCTTGGGAAACTGCCAGACCATAAGGATGTATGGCCCTTATGGTCTGGCGTTGCCAACAGACGGAAATACACCAGGCCTATGAGGCGCTCTGTGCGGCGGTCTCTTCAGGCTCGATTACCACATTAATCTTGGCCACCACGTTAGCCATAAGATGTATCTCTACCTCATGTTGACCGAGCTGACGCAACGGCTGGGCTATGATCTTACGCCGATCGACTTCCTGCCCGATGCGCTCCTGCAACGCCGCCGCCAGATCGGCGGTAGTGATCGAACCATACAATTTGCCCTTTTCGCCTGCGCGTGCACGGAAGGTCAAGGTCAAACCGTCCAAGCGACGTGCTAATTCTTGAGCATCGTTCAGCTGTCGTTGCCGCTTGCGCTCTGTTGCCTGACGCAATGTCTCGATCTCCTTGAGGGAGCCCTCTGTCATACTACGCGCCAGCTTGCGGGGTATCAAAAAATTGCGTGCATAACCATCGGCCACCGAGACAACGCTGCCAGCGTGACCCAAATTTTCCACATCCTCCAACAGCAGTACTTTCACGGTACGCTTGCCTCGCTTTCTCATAGGGTGCTACCAAGAGCATGAAGAGTTGTATAAAAACCATGGTACCCGTAATCTGTTCACTCGGCAAGCGCGGAGACCATGTAATTCGTAGCCTATAAGGTGGAACTTGTCGGTGTTGTTTGACGTCCACAAGGAAATGGTGTGGTTCTATATGGAGGTCTCGTTTCCACCTTGGGGGTTGCTTTTTGAGATGGGGTGTTATTCGTGTTATAATTTTTTTCACTTCTTCCGCTAGCCGAAAGGGTACAAACCGGTAGACACTATGAATAAGAAATCCACTCTCTTGCTGCTTACTGTGGTTGTGCTCCTGATAGGTAGTGCTGGATGTGTGTTGACTGACACATTGTCCCGACGCCTGGGACGTCAGGCACGCACACCGCTCGCTCAAGTGTCGCGCACGCCCAGGCCAACTTTCACTGCTACCCCGCCGTGGACAGCGACGCCGACGGACACTGCCACGCCGACAGCGACACCTACGCCTACGGTTACCCCCATTCCGACTGATACACCTATCCCAACAGACACTCCTACTCCGGAGCCGACAAACACCCCGAGACCGCGGCCAAAGCCACCTACAGACACACCCGCACCACCGCCTACACCGGAGTACCCATTTGCAGTCGTTGAGATCAGTCCGCCTGAGTTTACCCGTACTACGAACCCGATGATCGTTGTGTTTGTTGCTATCACAGATCAGAACAACACACCCCTTGGGGGCTACAGGGTGGTGGGGGATAGTGCTCAAGCACCCTATAATTCGCACGTCGAATCACCTCCGTCGTGTTATGATTGGTGCTCTACCAGCGGTGTGGGGGGGTACGTAAAGGCTGCGAATGTGAAGTTCGAGCCAGGTCCTTTCATTGATGGCACCTGGAACATCTACCTGGTTGACGGTGCAGGGCAGCAAGTGTCGCCAGTTGTGCCTCTCACCTATAGCACGGATCCCAATACGTGGCGTTGGGATTTCGTGTTCTTCAAACGAAAATAGCACGTAGCGGCGCAAAACATGAGACGTAACTTTATCCCTTGGTTCCTTGTGCTGGTTATGTTGGGCGGTTTGGGGTGCTCTGTGGGAACGCTGCTGGTGCGTGCACCCACACCAACGCCTCAGCCCACACGCACACCGCGGCCAACCTTTACCTTCACACCCAATTGGACGCCGACTCGCATGCCTACCGCGACAGCAACACCCACCCAGACGCCCACTGAGACGCCGATCCCCACCGATACGGCAACACCCACGTTAGTGCCACAGGAGGTTTCTGAGCCGGAGGAACCGGTCGAGCTGCCACCTCAGGACACGCCGACCCCAGAACCGCCTACAGCAACGCCTACGCCACCGTATCCTTTCACTACCGAGGTATTTGTCTTCGATACACAGGGGGCGTTGGAAACGCGCGTAACCGCTTACGTGGTCGAGGTGTTTGACGCCAGCACTGGCCACTTCAAAGACTTGTGGGATTACCAGATCAAGCTGATTGACCCGATGGGCGGCGAGCACCTGAGCAATATGTCTGGCGGCAAGAATCACACCGTTGGACCAGGACTGGGCAACGATCGCTGGTTCAATACTGAAGTCAAGTTTTCCCCTTACACACCGGGTCACTATAAGGCATGGCTGATCAAAGACGGAGTGCAGCAGTCGCCAGTGGTTGAGTTTGATATGTCGCCTTCTCCGACGCAATATGTACACATTGATTTCTTGTTGAAACACTAACCTCCATCATCAGGAGATATCTCGGAACGAGGATGAGAGCGAAGCGAAGACTCCTCTTGCTGGTAGTTGTCGTGTTAACAATAGCGACTCTGGGATGTGCGTTGACAGAGCGGATGGCCGCAAGGCGCAGCACGCGATCCGTGACGGTGGCGCAGAAAGTTGCCACACGCACACCATTGCCGACTTTCACGCCAACCCCACCCGCGACGCCCACGCCGTTGCCCACATTAACGCCTACTAACACGCCTACCCCAACGCCGACACTCACTCCCACGCCGACCGATACGCCCACGCCAACCAACACGCCACGACCGAGGCCAAAACCCACGGAGCCACCGCCTCCTCCGGCAGAGCCGACACCTGAATATCAATTTTCGCCCGAGCCGTGGGAAGGGCAGTGGAATGGTGGTTTGGCGCAAATTCGAGGAAAAATTCGCGACCGCAACGGTCAACCAGTCAACGGATACTTTGTACAAGCGCGCTGCGGCGGCACTGTATTGGCTTCCAACCCGTCGGGTATTAATCTTTATGCCCCTGACAAGCCGTATGAACCTGGGGCTTACGATATGATCCTTAGCTCGCCGTTAGACCCGAATTCGATGTGTCGTTGGGAAGTGCGAGTAGTACAAGCCTCCAATTATGAAGAGGCAAAGAATCCGGGGGCACCTTCGCTCTCACCTGTAGGCTACTGTGACCTGAGCTGGGACGAAATGTCCATCTGTTTCGCTAACTGGCGCAAGAACTGGTGACCGATAGACGCGAGCGCTATGATTCTATTATTACTGGATTGCTGGTTGCAGCACTGGTAGTGCTGGCATGCCTGCTCAGTGGTGCTGGTGTATACTTCTCCTTGCGCTTAGCCCCGCTGTATCAAGCATACCTTCCCACTGCAACAGCGACGCCAACCCCTACGCCTCTCTCTTTGCCCACTCGTGTACCGTCACCTTCCCCCACGACGCTGCCAGCCGTCTCGGAAAAGGCCAAGTACACCTCGCTGGGAAGCCAGCCAGAAGGCGCCGGCCTATCGACTGAAGAACTGCTCAGTAAGGTCGAGATTCCAGTGCGCGATCGTTTGGCACTCGCGCGCCGCCTCAAACTTTCCGACACACCCATACCAGCTGTAGTCAACTCGGTGCCCCCTGTTTATCACATGGGTGAGCAACAGAGCTTCTGCGTCCTGGATAGCGACGCGGTGCGTTATGAGTCCATCAACGCCACGCTGCGCTACATAGGCGACCACAGTTATTGGTGGATACAAGACGGTCACCAAGCAAGTGACGAGGCCATTGTGGCTTCAGCAAAGGAATTTGAGCAGCATATTTATCCCACTAATCGTGACTTCTTCGGCAGCGAATGGACCCCGGGCGTAGACAATGACCCGCGTATTCACATCTTCCTGGGCGACGTGCCCGGTGTAAGCGGCTATTTCTACAGTGCCAATGAGTATTCTCGTCTGATCAACCCATGTAGCAACGAAAAGGAAATGTTTTACATCAACATAGGTGCTGTGCCATTAGGAAGCCAAGATCTCTATGTTACTCTGGCGCACGAATTCCAGCATATGATCCACTGGCATCACGACCCCAATGAGGAGACATGGATCAACGAAGGACTATCAAATCTTGCGGTGGAACTCAACGGCTACGAAACAACCGACATCACCTATGCCTTTAGCCGACAACCTGATACGCAACTGAATGCCTGGGCGGATGCGCCAGAGAGCACTTTTCCTCATTATGCTGCCAGCTATCTTTTTACGAGCTATTTCCTAGAGCGCTTTGGTGAGGAGATTATGCGGGAGGTGGTGGCCGAGCCGGAGAATGGCATCGCCGGTCTCAACACAATCCTGGCACGCGCAAGACGGTCACCCCGCTTTGACGACATTTTTGCCGATTGGGTGGTCGCCAACTATCTGGATGACACGACAACCGGACAGGGACAGTGGGGCTATCGGCGCCTGGATCCGCAGCCGGTGAGGATCGAAGCAGAACACAGCACCTATCCCGTTGAAATAGAAGGACAGGTGAACCAATATGCCACGGACTACTTCAGATTTGTCGGCGAAGGGGATCTCACCGTAGAGTTCGAGGGCAACACGCAAGTCAAAATCGCGCCCAATGATCCGCATAGTGGTACCTTCCAATGGTGGTCGAACCGGGGTGACGACTCGGATATGACACTGACGCGCTCATTTGACCTTTCCCAGGTGACCGAAGCGACATTGGAGTTCTGGCTCTGGTACGACATCGAAGCAGGTTGGGACTTTGCCTTTGTCGAGGTCTCTACTGATGGTGGGGAAACTTGGACTATTCTGCCTGGTCGCTACACCAGCACGGATAACCCCAGCGGCAACAGCTTTGGCGCGGCGTGGACTGGGATTTCCGGTGGCGGAGAGACGCCACAATGGGTGCACGAGCAGGTGGATCTCACGCCGTATGTGGGTCGGCAGGTGCAAGTACGGTTCGAGTATATTACCGATGACGCGGTTAACCATGTAGGCCTGATGCTGGATGATATTGCCATCCCCCAAATCGGCTATTTTGATGATGTTGAGGCTGGGGATGGGGATTGGATAGCGCATGGATTTGCGCGTGTGGACAATGTGCTGCCACAGCGTTATATAGTGCAGATCATTTATGAGGGAGAAACAGTGCAGGTTCAGCGCCTGACCCTCAATCACGCCAACCGTGGCCGGTTGACAATACCGGGGATGGGCAGGGCGCTTTCCAGTGTAGTGCTGGCGGTGAGTGGTGCAACCCCCTTCACAACTGAGCCAGCTCCATACCGTATTCGCGCCAGTATAACGTCATTCGCCGACGGGGCAGACAGTTGAATCTGAAACTTTCCGTTATCATTCCCGTGTACAATGAGGCTGCCACCCTGCGCGAGATCCTGAGTCGCGTTCGAAAAGTGGACATTGCCATCCAGGTTGACTTTGGCCCCTATAGTCATCTGGAGCAGCCGCTTCGCGTGGAGAAGGAACTCATCGTGGTGGACGACGGTTCACGCGATGGTTCGCGCGAGATTATTCGGGAGGAGGAAACAGCCGGACACATCCGCGCCTTCTACCATTCCCACAATCAAGGCAAAGGGGCAGCGGTGCGGACCGGCTTGCAACACGCCTCCGGCGATTTCATTGTGGTACAGGATGCCGACTTAGAATATGATCCGCGTGAGTATCGTGTTCTTTTACTACCGCTCCTGGAAGGACGTGCCCGGGTTGTCTATGGGTCGCGCTTCCGTGGTGGACCAACCAAGGCAATGTTCTTCACCCACATGTTGGGCAACCGTTTCCTCACCTTGGTCACAAATATCCTCTATGACTCAATCATCACCGATATGGAAACTTGCTACAAGTGCTTCTGCGCCGATGTGGTGCGTGGCATCCCGTTGAAGGCACGTGGCTTCGAGTTCGAGCCGGAGATCACTGCCAAGGTGCTCAAGCGCGGCTATCGCATTTATGAGGTACCAATTTCGTACACCGGGCGTGAATTCCACGAGGGCAAGAAGATTAGCTGGCGCGATGGCTTCAAGGCACTTTGGACGCTTATCAAATATCGCTTTGTAGACTGAGTATGCAACAACCTGTCGTGGTGCTGGGCAATCCAGTGTTAGATTGCATACTAGAGGTGGAACAGCTACCGTCAGCACCTGGTGCGCGGTATGAAATACAAGCGCTGAGCATTGGGCCCGGTGGCGCAGCGAATATAATGATCGGGACTGTACGCCTGGGGTTGCCGGTCCAGGCACTTGGGGCGGTGGGCGATGATGTTCCTGGGCGGCGCCTGCTCCGCTGGCTTAGTGCAGAGGGAGTGGATGTGCAGTTCCTCACTAAAGTGTCTGGCAAACGCACAGCGCGTGTGTTTGTGTTGACCACGTCCCAAGGGATTCAATCTTTCCTCGGCTACCATCCTCCTACCAATGGCCCGTCAAGTCTTCCACCAGCTTGGCAAGAAGCGATTCAGCACGGGGTATCTTTCTATTGCGATGGCTGGAGTTGTAGAAGTCTGGGCACAACCCTGGTGCGACAGGCCATGCAGACAGCAAAAGCTGCAGGTGTCCCGGTCTTTTTCGACCCAGGACCACAAGTGCAACTCTGCGCCGCCAGTCAGCTGGCTGATCTCTTGCGCGAGACCACTGTACTGATGCTCACCGAGGAAGAAGCGCGCGTCTTGCTTCCGGGTGCACTCACGTTGCCAGATCTAGCTTCTGCCTTGCAAGCATATGGCCCTCAGCTGGTTGTGATTAAGCGTGGGGCTCTTGGCTGTTTGGTGCAGCGGGGTGACGAGGTGGTGCTCCACCCTGGCTTTACGGTTTCAGTGCGCGACACCACTGCTGCCGGCGATGCGGTGTCTGCTGCTATGTTGTTGGGTTGGTTGCGTCATTATGAGTTGCCACAGCTGGCTGTCCTGTTGAACGCCGCCGGTGCTGTCGCCGTGCAACGGCTAGGAGGCGGCTTCAATATGCCCCGTTTGGCTGAAATCCAGGCCTTGTTGCAGCAGCATGGGAGAGCGACGGATTGGATGTGAAGAGGCGGGAGCTCGACAGGCATGCATGGCACAATTCGGATAGCGGCGTGCGCATGCGCTTGGAGCAGCCTGCTGTTACAGTGCTTTCCACTGCGGGCGTGTTGGTCGTTGCTGCCTATATCGCCACGCAAATGCTCTCTGACCTTATGAGCTTGAAAATCGCTTATGTCGCTTCGTTCAGCGTGGATGCTGGCACCTTCATTTATCCCTTTACCTTCACATTGCGCGATCTGGTACATAAGCTGCTGGGAAAACACCACGCGCGTGTCGTTGTCGTCAGTGCTGGCGTGATCAACCTGGCAATGGCGGGGTGTCTGGCTTTCGCAGCCTGGCTGCCGCCTGATCCTACATGGGCATTGCAGGCAGCTTTCGCAGCTGTTTTGGCGCCTACCTGGCGGATTGTCATCGCCAGTATTGTTGCTGAGGTTATCGCCGAGCTAATCGATACTGAGGTGTACAGCTTGTGGGTACGCTATGTGACACGACGTGTGCAGTGGTCGCGCGTACTGGTCAGCAACTTAGTGAGCATACCGGTGGATAGCTTGATCTTTAGCTGGTGTGCCTTCGGGCAGTGGGGGGGGGTATTGCCAGGAGGGCTTCCCGATGCCACAGTATGGGCAATCTTCTGGGCTAATGTACTTCTCAAGGGTGCTATGACTTTGGTGAGCCTACCTGGCATCTACGTAGTGCCTGAACGAAGGGATGCGAGAGAGTCATTGGCTGTGTGATCTTTGTAAGAGCCACTTGATGCTTCAGAATTATCCTTCCAACATAGGCCATGCTGTGTCGGCGCCGGACCGAGACGCAACCTGGATGTGGTACATCCTGGAGATACTCCCGAATTGAATGGTGTAATGCTTAACAAAGAAGCAGTTGAAGTATAGTACTTGACAATGAAGTAGTTGAAGGGTATAATGTAATTAAATATATCATTAACCTTGTAACACCACACCGATTGATCTCTCATTGCTCCATTCCGAAAGGAGGTGAGGTACGTCGAACACTAGATTGCCAGTCGGCCAAAATCCTCCGCCAGCATATTGTTTAAGCTCTCCTCAGTAAATTTCTGCTTGTTTCAGGGAGTGGGTTGCCCGACCTATTGCGGCGAGGATTCAGGCTACCAGTGACCAGCGCAATGCCGCTGCTTGGTGTGGCGAAAGCCCGATAAGTATTGTATATGCATTGGACAAACTAGTCCAGGTTCCGTTTGTGTCATCAAGAGATCACATAAGGAGGATGTGCTATGAAAGCAAGCTTCTGGAAAATCTTGGGTTTAACGGTGATCTTGAGCATGCTCTTTACGCTGTCGGGCACCGCTTGGGCAGCACAACCGTTGCCACAGGAAAGCGAAGACTGGTGGGCCAAAGCGGCCGAGCCGTACAAGGGTGTTACTATTAAGGGTATCTCGGAGAGCACGCCACCCTCGAAATATGCGGCTGAGGTGTTAGCTCCCGCCTTCGAGGAAGCGACCGGTATCAAGGTCGAGTTCGAAACCACCTCCTGGGACCTGCAGTACACCAAGGCCATCCAGGACATGGAGGCCGGCACCGGTGTCTACGACTTCGTCTACGTTGAGCAGGACATCGTGTATGCCTACCTAGACCGCAAGTTCCTGGTCAATCTCACCCAGATGATGGCGGAAAAACCGGAGCTAATATGGCCTGGCTTCAACGTGAATGCGTTTACCTCCTTCATCGATTACTTCAAGGATCCTGCGACAGGCGATGTATACGGTATCCCGATTGAGGCGTTCATCAAGATCTACCTGTACCGCAAGGATCTGTTTGAGGATCCAGAGGTCAAAGCGGCCTTCGAGAAGGAGTACGGCTACCCGTTGGCGCCGGCTGTTAACCACAAACAATACGCCGATATTGCCGCGTTCTTCGCCAAATGGGGCAAGGACCACAATATGGAGCTGTGGGGCACCACAGTGCAGGCCAATACTGGGCACCCTGCTTCCTTCTATGAGTTGTTCGAAACCATCCTGCCTAGCTTCGGTGTTTACAACTGGGGCATCAACCTGGAGAACTGGAAGGCTACGGTCGCCAACGGCGGCACATTGAACAGCGATCGTGCCAAGGAGGCATTTGCTTTCTGGGTGGACTTGCTGAAGTATGCCCCACCTGAGGCGACCGCCAGCACATGGGACGAGGTGGCCGCTTCCTTTGCTGCTGGGCGTGCTGCGCAGGGCTGGGTCTATGGCGAGAATGCTGCCTGGATTGCCACGGACGAGAGCCGGTCCAAGGTGGTCGGCAAGGTTGGTGCAGCTCTGCCTCCGCTGTACGCTGGTGTTCTGGAGGACAAGATTCTGCGTAACATAGGTTACATCGGCTACTACGACGGCGGTGCCTACGGCATCCCACACTCCTCCAAGAATAAGGAGGCTGCTCTGTTGTGGTTGCAGTGGCTCTCTCGACCAGACATCCAGGTTGACTGGGCGATGGCAAGTGCCCGTGTGACCCAGACGGCCACCTTCGATGATCCCCGCTTGAAAGAGTTCGACAAGAAGGTGGATGGATACTTCACCATGCTGAAGGAAAAGGGCTTCCTGTTCGGTGGTGCGCCGCCATTCCCGTTCCATGCCACAATCCGCGAGGTCATCGCACCCTTCATCTATAAAGGTATTAGCGGTGAGATGGGCACGGCGGACGCGCTTGATCAGGCAGCGGCCGCGGTTGATCAGGAACTCGTCCGACTCGGCTACGGCAAGTAGCCGCCTCTGGGGGAAGATGTTATGAGGGCAACCCGCACCGGGTGGGGGCTTTTGGCCCCCACCCTTATCATTCTAGGCTTCGTCGGCATTCTGCCGTTTCTGTACGTCGTTTACATCGGGTTCTTTGACTGGGATATCTTTGCGGCCAAAATTGGGATGGTTTTCGCAGGCGTGAATAACTACCGCCGGTTAGTTTTCGATGATGAATATCTGGCGGCTTTGGGGCGAACTCTGCAGTTCACGATCTGGGTGGTAATCAGCGAGCTGATATTGGGCTTCTTGCTTGCCCAGCTGCTGATGAGAAACTTTGTGGGCAGGTCTGTGTTCCGCACTATTCACGCTTTGCCCTTGGTTGTCGCACCTATAGCCGTGGGTGCTACCTGGCGCCTGTTTACCATCCCTGGATTCGGCCCGCTTCCTTACTTTCTGGACAAATGGTTTGGCATCGAGTACAGCATCAGTCGTTACGCCAGCCATGCCTTCACCACCATTGTCCTGATGGACATCTGGCATTGGACACCATTTGTCACGTTGACTCTCGTAGCCGGGATGACAGCCTTGCCAAGGGAACCTTTCGAACAAGCACTCGTGGATGGTGCTAACCGGTGGCAGGTTTTCCGTTATCTGACGCTGCCCATGCTCACACCAGTATTGGTGACCACCACCTTTATTCGCATTATGGACGCACTGCGCATCGTAGACGAGGTGTGGATGCTAACTGGTGGCGGCCCGGGCACGTCTACACGCTTTGTGGGATTGCACATCTGGCTGGTTGTCTTTCCGAAAACAGCGTATGGCTATGGTGCGGCTATGTCACTGTTGACTCTGTATTTCACGATCGTGCTGAGCTGGCTGCTCTTCATCGCAATCACCCAGAGCGGCAAGCAGGCCGCCTGACGAGGTGTGTTATGGTATCAAGATCCTTCCGAAAGGCGCTAGGCGATGTCGGAACCTATCTGGTCTGGATCTTCATGAGCGGGTTCACCTTGCTACCTATCTACTGGATGTTTGTCGTGTCAGCCCGCAGCCGCGTAGAGTTGTTCGGGGGGCCGAACCTTATCCAGACAACCTTTTTTGCCGAGAACTACCTCAAACCGCTTTCCAGCCCGGCTTATCAGCGGTACCTGACCAATTCGCTCATTATCGCTACCTCGAATGCTGTGTTGGTGACCCTCGTGGCCATTATGGCTACCTACGCGCTCTCACGCTACCGCTTGAAGGGCGATGAGAACATTTTCTTCTGGACGATCACCAACCGCATGGCACCACCGGCCGTGTTCTTATTGCCGTTGTTTCTGCTTTACACACGCGTCATTAAGATCGGAGAGTGGAGCCTGTTCGATACGCACATTGGTATCATTATACTCTATTGTGTGTTCAATCTCCCGTTTGCTATATGGCTGCTGAAGGGCATTATTGACGGCATCCCGGTCGAGCTGGATGAAGCAGCACTTGTAGATGGTGCGAACGTTCTCACAGTCATCTTTCGAATTATTGTGCCGTTGGCCGCGCCCACGATCGCCATCAGTGGTATTTTGAGTTGGATTTTTGCCTGGAATGAGTATTTGTTCGCGGCCGCTCTGACAAGTGTTAATGCCCGCACTATCCCCACTGGTTTGGGTGAGTTCGTGACCGTCACAGGCACCAACTGGGGTCAGATGGCTGCTGTGGCAGTCGTTGCCATCCTGCCAGGCTTGCTGTTTCTGTCACTGGTCCAACGATACATTGTAACAGGTCTCACCTTTGGCGCTGTGAAGGAATAGGCCAATGGCAGAAGAACCGAAGAAGAAAGCCACCGAGACCAACAACGCGGTAACCGTCGCTGCTCCTGTGCGACATGTCGGACGCAAGGGTTTCCTGCCCATCGTAACCAACTTGTGGGACCGTTTCTTCATTAGCGGTGTGTTGCTTGTCGCAATCCACCTCTTGTGGTTGCGCTTTGTTGAGTTTTACTTGCCGCTTCCGGTCGCCACAGTGATCTCGTTGGTGCTGATGTACGTCATAATGCGCTGGGGGTAAACCTGAGAACCCTTGGCTTATCCGATATCGACGAGATAACGTACTATGCTTTGACGCAAGTCAGGGGGGATATATGACAGACAAGTCTCAAGCATCGAAGCCGATCCTGGAGCGATTCCGGCTCGATGGCCGGGTGGCGCTCGTTACCGGTGGCGCTATGGGCATCGGGCTGGGATATGCCGAGGCGCTCGGTCAGGCGGGCGCAAAGGTGGCAATAGTTGACATAAATAAGGAGGCGGCTCATAGCGCCTGCGATATGCTCAAGGCGGCCGGCATCGACGCCATGGTCGTGTTAGCCGACGTGACACAGCCAGATCAGGTAAAGCGCATGGTTCAGGAGGTGATGGACCAATGGGGCCGGCTCGACATCGGCGTGAATAACGCTGGCATTGCACACTGGCATGACTCGGAGACATTAGACTACGCTGACTGGAAGCGTGTGGTCGACCTTAACTTGAACGCTGTTTTCCTCTGTTGTCAGGCAGAGGCACAAGTGATGTTGAAGGCTGGGTATGGCAAGATCATCAACACGGCCTCTATGTCGGGCCACATTGTGAACCGGCCCCAAAATCAGGCCGCCTACAACGCGACCAAGGCAGGTGTCATTCATCTCACGCGCAGCCTGGCCGCGGAGTGGGCCAACCGGGGCATACGAGTCAATAGCATCAGTCCCGGTTACACGCGCACTGCGCTGGTGGAACAGTTCATCAGCACGCCAGAAGGGCGAGAGCTCGAGAAGCTCTGGGTAAGTCTTACACCCCTCGGACGTATGGGAACAGTATCAGATCTGCAAGGAGCTGTTGTTTACTTGGCTTCAGAAGCATCCGATTTCATGACCGGCAATGATCTTATCATTGATGGAGGCTATTGCTGCTGGTAAGATTTCGCAAGGCTCGCCTGAACCAATCAAAAAGGGGTTCCCCTTTCATTTTGCGGGAACCCCTTTTTGGGCTTAACACTGCGATGCCATTCACACAAGCGTTAGAGGCCAGGTTCCAGCTGTACCTTCAGCGTTTTTCCAGATCTGAACAAATCAAACACGCTGGCAAACTCACGCAGTGGCGCAGTGTGACTGACAAGTGGTGTAACATCGATTACACCGTTAGCAAGCCAAGCTATTGCCGGTTGAAACGTGTAGCATAGCGCGAAACTCCCAATGATCACCCAGTCGTGGCGGAATACATCGTAGGGACTCAGCTTTATGCTGGCGTTGTTGGGGGCAACTCCGAACTGCAAGTACTGGCCGCGCGGCTTCAGGTAGGTGAACGCCTGCTCAATCACTGCTGGTACCCCAGTGGCGTCTACGACAATTGCGAAACCGTAGGGAGCGAGCTCGCGCAGCGCCTCTGTCTGCTCGGGACCAGCTGGCACTACAGCGGTTGCGCCCAGCTGCTGTGCCAGCGCCAGACGGTCCAATTGTTTCTCAACTACGACAACCTGAGAGGCTCCGCTGTGACGCAGTGCTTGCACCAGAATCAACCCCATCGGGCCGGCTCCGAAGATCAAGACCTCGTCACCCGGCCACACACGCAGGCGTTTAAGCGCATGGATAACACAGGCAAGCGGCTCCACGAAAGCGGCCTGAGCATCACTGATCGTATCTGGCAAGCGATAACAGGCCCGTGCCGGCACAGCAACATATTCTGCAAAGCTGCCCGGGCGCGTGATGCCAACTCCCTGCCAATTGAGACAGTGATTGGCCTGTTCATTGCGACAAAAGTAGCAATGACCACAGTATAGGTTGGGGTCCGGTGCCACACGGTCGCCCACCCGGAAGTCGGTGATATCGCTGCCAACTTCGACAATTGTTCCACCAAATTCGTGTCCTGGGATGATAGGGAAGTCGGACATGTATTCATTGTGGTAGATGTGCACATCTGTGCCGCAGATCCCCGTCCGTGCGACTTGCACAACGACTTCATCTGGTCGACACGTCGGATCAGGCACTCTTTCAAGACTGACGGTTTCGGGCGCGGTAAACACAATAGCTTGCATGGTATCACTCCAGATTGGTATGTCTTTGGCGAAGATCCTCGGCGCTCTGACCCAGCGCGGTCTGCAGTTGCGGCACGAGTGCGTCAAGTAGGATCCACAGTGACTGTTCAAAGGCAGAACCCATTACCTGGGTGGAGCTGCTCTTCTCCTTCTCCGCCATCGTCTGGGCAGGTAGGTAAACTACTAAGTCAGCTTCCCTTGGCACTGGCCCTCCGGGTTGGGCGGTCAGGACTGCCACCTGACTGCCGGAACGGCGTGCGATCCCCACGAGCGCTTGGATGGTTGCCAGGTGGCCAGGGCCGCAGGAGACAAGAAACAGGTCGCCCGATCCGGCGGGTGGTGTGGTGACATCTCCTACTACGGCCACCCTTAATCCCAGATGCATCAGGCGCATAGCGAACGCATGCATAACAAGTCCTTCACGGCCAAGACCATGAACGAGTATGTATCGTGCGTTCTGAATAGCTTTGCAAAGCGCTGTGACTTCATCTTCGTTGACGCGAGCTAAAACGCGATCGATTTCGCTCAGAATCTCTCGCACTTTGTCATAGATGTTCACTTCCCAGCCCCCTTCTTGGCAGCTAATGAACAGTTGGTCATCTTCCGGTTGATGAACTGGCACCTAAAGCTTCATACACCTCTAATAATCGCTGGGCTGCTGACTCCCAAGTGAAACGGCTGGTCTGCGCGTATCCGCGTCGGACGAGATCGCGCCGAAGATCTGGATCCAGAAGGATACGATCCGTCGCCTCAGCAATCTCTTCGGGACTGGCGCTGTTGACCAGCAGGGCAGCATCTCCGGCGATCTCAGGCAGAGAAGAGTTATTGGCACACACAACAGGGGTGCCACAGGCCATTGCTTCCAGCACTGGGATGCCGAAACCCTCGTAGTGGCTGGGGAAGACAAAGGCACTCGCTAGGCTATAGAGCGCTGGCATATCTTCGTCCCGCACGAAGCCGACAAAGTGGATGCGCTCACGAAAGGGCGAAGATTCAGCAGCGGCGAAAATCGGCTCATAGTTCCAGCCTTTGCCCCCCGCAATGACCAGGTGCAGATCAGCGTGGGTGGGTCGCGCGGCAAGAATGTTGAAAGCAGCGATGAGACCGGTAAAGTTCTTGCGTGGCTCCAACGTGCTCACACCGAGCACAAAGCGTTCCGGCAATTGATAGCGCTGCCGCACTGTGTTCAGCCGGGTGGGATCCTGCACTCGACGAAAATGCCCTTCGACACCCACGCCAAGGACGGTGATGCACTCTGGTGGTACATGCATCAGCTCGATCAGGTCGTTGCGCGTGTTATGGCTGTCTGCCAGAATGTGGCGCGCGCGACGCACACTACGCGGCACCGCTTTGCACAACCAGCTGAGCAATGGCGGGTGGGCACCCTGTGGATAACGCAGGAAACTGAGGTCATGCACAGTGAGCACGCAAGGCATCATAGCAGGGGGCAGGGTAAAGCTCGGGCCGTGAAAGAGATCGGCCCGCCCAGTCAGAATCTCTACAGGTAATGGCAGGTTCATCCGGTGCCACAGTACGGTGGCCCAGCGGTCTGAAAGCGGCACAACACGCAATGCAAAGCCATCTGGCAGATGGGTGGGTATGTAGTAAGCCCCAGAGTACCCTAAGACCAACAGGGTAAAGCGATGAGGGGGGCTCAGCTGCATCAAGCTGTTCACCAGACCGCGCGTGTAACGGCCAATCCCGGCTCGCTGATGAACCGCTGGGGTGTAGTCGATAACTATGTGCATTGTGAACGAACAAGTTTTTCCAAGAATGTTCCAAGAACGTTGGCTTTACAGCCCGCGATAGGTCCACAGCCGGTTTATCCCGAAATTCCAGAAAAGGACAATCACGATCGCCACCGCTTTGGCCAGGTTGTAATCCCATGGATCAGGGATGTATTGACTGAGCAGGGCATGCAAACCCACCAGGATCAAGTTGTTGATGACAAGCCCGACGACATTGACCAGAGCAAATTGGGGCAGCTGGGAACGGATCGGGCGCGCGCGCGATTCGGGAAAGGTCCACAGACGGTTCCACGTGAAATTGCTCAACACAGCCAGGCTGAAGGACAGTGTGTTCGAAACTACCAAGGGCAGGCCGAACACCTTGTGAGCCAGGTTCAGTACGCTAAAATCAACCACGGCACCAATGCTGCCCACCGTGGCGAACTTGACGAAGCGGATGAGTTCCTTACGATTCTGGCTGTTCAGGATCCCCACCGGGCGTATACTTGACATAATATAAAAACACCTTCTTTGGATCAGAGACTTGGCCTTCTTAACAGAAGACGCTGAGGCGCAGATGGCCACATGACCAAGATAGAGCATCTCGATCTCGCTGCCAGTATATAGATGCGAAGAAGAACTGTCAATTGTTATGCGAGGGTATGCCAAAGTATCGCGTTGGAGTGTCCACGCATCGCGCTGGCTGTGTGTCTTTTCTTTGACAAACCGGCGTGCTGCTGGTACTCTAGATTACTGAGAAACACGACCTTTACCCTTTTTCAATGATGGAGAAAGGAGCACAACTATGCCTCGCATGAAAGGTCCTGGCATTTTCCTCGCACAGTTCCTCAGAGACGTCGAACCGTACAACAATATCGACAACATCGGAAGGTGGGTCGCTAGCTTGGGCTACAAGGGGGTTCAGATTCCCACGTGGGATCGACGCGTCTTCGACCTCGACAAAGCGGCGCAATCCAAGACCTGGTGCGATGAGTACAAGGGCAAGCTCCAAGAGATGGGGCTAGAAATCACCGAGCTGACGGGTTACCTAGCTGGCCAGGTGTTAGCGATCCATCCGGCGTACGAGCTAATGTTCGAGGCTTTTCACCCCGCCGGGTTGCGCGGTGAGGCGCGTACCGAGTGGGCTGCGGGGGAGCTACGTAAGTGCATCCAGGCTTCGGTCAACATGGGCACCACTGTGATCCCGGTGATGTCGGGTGGCTTTGCCTGGCACATGATCTACCCGTGGCCACAGCGTCCCCAGGGCATCATCGAGGAGGCGTTTAGGGAACTCGCGCGACGTTGGCGGCCATTGCTCGACCTGGCCCACGAGCACGGGTTGGTGTTCGGATATGAGCTGCACCCCGGGTCGGATGTGTATGACGGCGCCACGTTCGAGATGTTCTTGGAATACACCAATAACCACCCCGCTGTGTGCATCAACTACGATCCCAGTCACTTTGTGTTGCAGCAACTGGACTATTTGGAGTTCATTCAGCTCTACGGTGAACGGATTAAGGGCTTCCATGTCAAGGACGCCGAGTTTCGTCCCACCGGGCGTGTAGGAGTCTACGGCGGCTACCAACCGTGGAGTAAGCGCGCAGGACGCTTCCGCTCGCTGGGCGATGGCCAGGTAGATTTCAAGCGTGTGTTCACGCTGTTGGCCGAGGTCGGGTATACTGGCTGGGCCGTACTGGAATGGGAATGCGCGGTCAAGAGCCCGGAGCAGGGCGCGGCAGAGGGGGCGCCTTTCATCGAACGACACATCATTGAAACTACCAGCGTAGCCTTTGATGACTTTGCGCGTGTGGAGACAGATGTGCAGCGCAATCGCTTGATCTTGGGTCTCAGCTAACCAGTGGAGAATAGGAACTTTCAGATTATCATCTCAGATTACAAGAAGGAGGGCTGCAACTTATGGAATCTTGGAAGCGAAAGCTGCGATTTGGCATGGTGGGTGGCGGCCAGGGTGCCTTCATTGGCGCAGTTCACCGCATCGCTGCCACACTTGACCAACAGGCAGAGCTGGTTGCGGGCTGTTTCTCTCGGGATCCGGAGAATACACGTATCACGGGTGAGAAGTTGTACCTGGATCCGTCACGCTGTTATCGTACTTATGAGGAGATGGCCGAGAAAGAGGCCAAGTTACCACCGGAAAAACGCATTGACTTCGTCAGCATCGTTACGCCCAACGTGTCACACTTCCCCATCGCCAAAACGTTTCTGGAGCATGGCTTCCACGTCGTCTGCGACAAGCCGATGACCTACACGCTCGACGAGGCAAAGGAGCTGGTCAATCTTGTCGAGAAGACCGGCTTGGTGTTCGGACTGACGCACAACTACACCGGTCATCCGCTCGTGCGACATGCGCGTCACCTGTTCCAGAGTGGTGAGATGGGCACCGTGCGCAAAGTGATCGTCGAGTACCTGCAGGATTTCCTGATGGTGCCGCAGGAGAAACTGGGCAGCAAGCAGGCCGCGTGGCGCGTTGACCCGGCTCAGGCAGGTATCGGTGGTACCATGGGTGACGTTGGAACACACTGTGTTAACCTGCTAGAATACGTCACTGGCGATCCGATCGTGCAGATTTGCGCTGATAAAAGCACTTTCTTGCCAGGCCGTGTCCTCGATGAGGACGTCAATGCGTTGCTGCGCTTCAAAGGTGGAGGCAAAGGGGTGTTGACTATCAGTCAGGTCGCCTGTGGTGAGGAAAACAACCTCATCCTGCGTGTGTACTGCACGAACGGCGCCATCAAGTGGGTGCAGGAAAATCCCAACGTCTTGGAACTATATCGCTACGGCGAACCGAAACGCATCCTGACGCGCGCTGCCGGCTATCTGTCATCCGCTGCGGCAGAAGCCACCCGTCTTCCCCCGGGGCACCCCGAGGGCTATCTGGAGGCATTTGCGACGATCTACGCCGGAGTCATCGAGGCTATCCGACGCTACATTGATGGGCAGCCGCTGAAAACCGAGGAGTACAAGTTCCCCACCGTGTACGATGGTCTGCGCGGCATGCAGTTCATCTATGCGGCCCACGAGTCGGCCACTAAGGGTTCTGTGTGGGTGGATATGTAAGTCTCTTCATAGTGGCAGGAACCTGTCCTGCAACAACCTTCTGAGATATAACAGGTGGAGAGACTCCTGGCGTTTGTCAGGAGCCTCTCTGTTTTCATAATATGAAGACACAATGGGAAAAAAAACGAATTCATTAAACATCCTTGTCCTCTGTGTTCTCGTCAAAGAGCTCATGGTGGGCGCGGATGTGCTGAGCTTTAGTGGTCTTGGCGTAAACGCGCGTCGTACCCGGGTCCGCATGTCCTAACACATCTTGCGTAAGCGCCAGATCGCCCGTGAAGCCCAGGAAACGGGTGGCAAAGTAATGTCGGAAGGAGTGAGGTGTGAGGTTGAAGCGCTCCAAGGCGCCCGTGTCTTGGGCGAGGCGTGTGATCAGACGCTCGACAGAGTAGGTGCTGAGTGGCATACGACGGCTGCCAGCAGCGCGGTCGTGGCGACAGAATACGGGCTTGTCGGCCGGAGTACCCGGAACCAGTGAGTCTCGACGCTCCGTGAGGTATCGCATAAGCGCCTGCCATGCTTGATTGGAGAAACGTACAAAGCGGGTACGTCCCCCCTTGCCGTGCACCCATGCGCCCTGGTCGGTGTAGTCCAGGTCTCCGCGGCGCAGCCGTACGAGCTCGCTGACGCGCATGCCAGTGCTGTACAGAGACAGTACAATGGCTTGATCACGCAACCAGATCAGCTTGAGGCGTTGCCGCTGTGACTCGTCCAGATCGGCGCGCTCCAGCGTGGGTGGCGGTTGCCGTATTGCTTCCAAAATTGCCTCAACCACCTCGCCAGGAGGGAGGCGCTTTTCGATGGGAGGAGTTCTGAAGCCTGTTTCCCTGTTCATCTCGGCGTTTAGGGCGGCGTAGTCGCCGTAGGAGAGGGGGATCGTGCCCTCTAGTGCCAGCTGACGGTACAGACCGGAGACGGCACGAACGTACAGCTGGCGGCTGCGCATTGAAAGCGGTTGCTCTGGCGCTGCGGCATCGGGGGTAAAGCACTGCCGGGCGAGCCAAGGGATGAAGTCCAAAGCCACTGCCCGCGTGAGCAGGGCAGGGGGATCGTCAGGAGTGATGCCTCGCTCGGCCAAGTAAGTCAGAAAGTGATTCAGACCAGTGCGATATGTGCGCGCCGTGTGCTCCGAACGCGCAGCCCGCTGGCTCAGAAAGCGCTCGATTTCACGGGCAATGGTTGTTTGAGAGCTGGTGTTGAGTGATGAGGAAAGAGATTGATGCACATTACACCTCCTAGCTGGAAGCCAAGAACTTGACATAATATAAAAGATATCTAGCTCCCATTCGATCGGGTGTCTGCTGAACGCAACGTCCCTCTTTGCCAGCGATAGGCACGGCAACAACGGGCACGACACGCTCCCTCGCAGTTTACGCCTAATTTGTCGCGAGGGACCAAAACCATGGGCATTGCAGCGGACAATCCTTTGACCGGTATTTCGCTCCTAGGTGCCACAGGAGGAAGCTGCAGGAGTTTGTGTGTATTCCCATTTGGTGTCTGGTACCGCGATGCGCAGCCTGTATAGCGTGCCATTTTCTGTCAGTGACTATGGTTTGTATAATATATCTTATACCAATCATAACATATCTGCCTGTCTGTGTCAAGGTCTGATCACTGATAATCCCCTGCCCTGCGTGGTATCTAGTAATGCTCTGCTAACCCATCGTTTGCTGGCACCAGTTATGTGGATAACTGGTCACTCCCACTCTTAAGATCCCGGTATATCCTGCTCGCTGACTCGCTTTTCATCGTGCTTGATGCAGGCTCCGTCTGTTGACCCATTCTTGCATTTGTACTAGAATGCTTTACTAAGGAAGAACTCTGAAACAGTTTGGCGATGGATTTCAAGCCTAGCTTCACAAGGATAGGTGGAGCGATGTTGGATGATTTGCTGGATAGGATCAGTAGCTTGACACCCGAAGAGATCGAGCTACTCAAGACAATCAGCGCGCGCGGCGCTGCCACCGCCGATGAGGTGGCACTCGAGCTCGACCGCCCCGGTGACGACCTGAGCACCCTTATGAACGGACTGGTCGAAAAGGGTCTGGTCGAGGCACACACCGTCAACGTCGAGGACGAGGACTTTTCCATCTATCAGGTAGATCCGCGCATTAAGAACTCGTTCAGATAAGTGGTGGACGGCCGGCGTCGTGAGCCGGGCATCTGGCCGGATAATCCGCCCTATGCAGGCCGGCTCAGGAGGGAGTGTAACCCGTGCTTGAAAAGACCCTCCCCCTCCCATGGTATGTCTCGCTGGGCGCCGTGATGCTACTCAGCCTTCTCTTGGCCGGGTACGAGCTGTTCAAGATTTTCCAGCGCGATTTCGGGCGCTCGTTGCGCAATCCGAATGCGTTCTATCTCTTTGTGCTGAACATCGTCACAGCGTCAGTGGTGTGGTGGTTCATTCACCATCTCCTAGGTGTCGAGCCGAACATCCTGACCACCTTGGTGGCTGGTTTCACCTTTCCCGCACTGCTGCGCAGCCGCTTCACCATCTACCGCACAATCGCTCCGGTGGCGAGCACCAATGGACAGAAGAGCGCTATCGACGAGGTCTCGCTCAAGATGGATGAGATGTACAGTGCGCTGCAGGGTGCCCTCTATAAGGAGATTGACCTGGAGCTGGCCCGCGAGCGCGCCAGTTTCAACAAACAACTGCGCGACACGTTTAGCGCTGACCAAATTGACGAACACCTAGGGGATATCATCGGCGGTCTCACTATCGACGCTGACCGCACCCAATGGCAGGCGAAGCTGGATACCATCCGTGCCATCCCCGACGAAGCTAGGCGACACGCGCAGCTGGCCAACCTGCTGATCCAATTGAGCGATCGGGACGATCTGAAGCGCGCCATCCGTGACAAGACGCTCACGCCACCGCTATGATAGGCTGCAGTAAGGCATAATGGAGCGGGACGTAGCACATTCCCAGTCACGCCGTGCATCGACTACGTCCCATTCGTTGTTGCCGAGCATCATACAGCTCACGGCGAATATAACTTGACACATCGCTCCCCCTTCGGGATAATAGGCGCAGCTGGGGGCAGATTTTGTGCCTCAATTCCCGACAGGAGATGCTTTGAGAATCATCGGCTGCGTCTGGCTGGAAGGTGTCGCCCAACAGGTGCACCAGCAGCATAATATCGAACCGGATGAAGTGGACGAGGTACTGACAGGTCGTCCGCACTTTCGTTTCGTGGAGGAATCCTTCCGCGCTGGCGAGGCGCTCTATGTCGCTTTGGGGCAAACGGAGACAGGGCGTTATATGGCTGTCTTCTTCACACACACCCCGGACGAACGTGCGCGCATCGTGTGGGTGCGTGATATGCGCCGCGCCGAACGGATGAAGTATGAGCAGGCGTAGAAGCTCCATTTCCCAAGCTACCTCTTATCGTGCGATGGCACGCTTCTGGGACACGCATGACCTGACCGAATATTGGTCGCGGACGCGCCCGCAAGAGTTTGATGTGGCTTACCGCATTGGGGTGACATATGTGGCTATTAAGAGCAGCTTGGCTGCTAAGCTGAACGAGATTGCGCGCCGGCGTGAAGTCTCACCCGAGACACTTCTCAACGCTTGGGTGCGTGATCGTTTGTGGGATGAGATAACCGAGATAGAGACTTCGGATGAGGCATAATGCTGGAGATGTTCTATGGATCGTTCTGACAGGCCGCCTGCCGTAGAAATGCGTGGCATCGTGAAACGTTTCCCCGGTGTGCTCGCCAACGATCACATCCACTTTGCTGTGCACGCTGGTGAGATCCATGCACTGCTGGGCGAGAATGGGGCAGGCAAGAGCACCCTAATGAACATCCTGAGCGGGCTCTATCGCCCCGATGCAGGTGAGATCTGGATCTGCCCGCGCGGTCAGACGCAGCCACGTCGCGTAGACATCCGCTCACCACGCGACGCTATCAACCTGGGTATCGGCATGGTGCACCAACACTTTATGCTGGTGCCGACGCTCACCGTTGCCGAGAATGTCATCCTTGGCTTGAAAGATCCTCGTTTCCTGCTGCGCATGCGGCATGTGGAAGAGAAAATCAAACAGCTGTCGCGACAGTACCACTTGCAGGTTGATCCTTCTGCCTACATCTGGCAGCTCTCAGTAGGCGAGCAGCAACGCGTGGAGATCATCAAGCTGCTCTATCGCGGCGCCGAGGTGCTTATTCTCGATGAGCCGACGGCGGTGCTGACGCCCCAGGAGGCGGAAGAGCTGGGCCGCACACTGCGCCGTATGGCCGAAGAGGGTAAGGCGATCATCTTCATCACTCACAAACTGGACGAAGTGATCGTCTTTTCCGACCGTGTGACAGTGTTGCGCGCTGGCCGCAACATCGCCACACTGGACACTGCTCGTACTGACAAGGCGGAGCTGGCGCGATTGATGGTAGGGCGCGAGGTGCTCTTCCGCGTCGAAAAGCCAGCGGGAGTGGTGTGTACAAACGGTGAACCACCCGTATTGGAAGTGATACAGGTTGAAGCGCTGAATGATCGAGGGCTGCCTGCGCTGCAGGGAGTGTCGCTGGAGGTATGCAGCGGCGAGATCGTAGGCATCGCTGGTGTGGCGGGCAACGGTCAGCGCGAGCTGGCCGAGGTAGTGACCGGCCTGCGCCCTGTGACGCGCGGGCGTGTCTTGGTGCGTGGTCAGGATCTTACCAACCAGCCGCCACTGCGCTTCATCGAGGCAGGCGTCAGTCATATTCCTGGAGACCGCCTCGGTATGGGGTTAGCTGGCAACCTGCCTGTCAGCGACAATTTAGTCATGAAAGCTTACCGGCGCGAGCCGATTGCCAATGGCCCCTTCCTGTCGCGGCGTGCCGTTCTGAGTTTCGCACAGAAGCTGATCCAGGCATTCCAAATCGTCACGCCTACTGCATCGGTGCCAGTGCGCACGCTTTCCGGCGGCAACTTACAGAAGACCATCCTAGCACGTGAGATTACCGCCAGCCGCGACTTTGCCAGCGATCATCGACGCGTCCTGGTTGCCATTCATCCCACTCGTGGTTTGGACGTAGGCGCTACTGAGGCGGTACATCGCACTTTGCTGGAGCAGCGTGCCCAAGGAGCTGCTATCCTGCTGATCTCGGAAGACCTGGAGGAGTTGCTGGCCTTGGCCGATCGTATTGCTGTGATGTATGAGGGGTGTATTATGGGTGTGGTAGACGCGACTTCGGCCAACATCGAGCAGCTGGGGCTGATGATGGCAGGAGAGACGCACATGACAAAAGAGACGGCAGATCGTCTATAACAGGTTGCCCGTTTGATCCTTGTGCTTGGAGCGCGCTATGCCCTTCTCGCTAAAGCTGGAAAAGCGTCTAGAGGAATCAAAGATTATTGCCTTTCTGGTGCCTCTCGGGTCGTTGTTACTGGCGTTGGTGTTCGGTGCCATCCTGTTACAGTCGGTCGGCGCTGACCCGTTGCGCACGTACAGCGCAATGATCGAAGGAGCATTCGGTACACCTGTACAGTGGACGCAGGGTGATTTCTATGCCCTGACCGAGACGCTTGTCAAAGCTACCCCCCTAATGATCTGCGGCCTAGCTGTCTCCATTGCCTTCCGTATGCTTTTCTGGAATATCGGTGCCGAGGGACAGCTCGTGATGGGCGGTTTTGCGGCTGGCGCTGTCGCGCTGTGGTTGCCTGGCATGGCGCCGTGGCTGCCGCATTGGGCCTTTCTGCCGCTTATGGCACTGGCTGGCATTGTGGCCGGTGCGGCTTGGGGTATCCTGCCTGGCCTGCTTAAAGCTTATGTCAAGGTAAATGAGATTATCACGACATTAATGCTCAATTATATTGCCATACTCTGGTTGCAGTATCTCTACTATGGTCCTTGGAAAGATCCGAAAGGATTTGGCTTTCCCGGCACGGCGCAATTCGAGCCGTTCACCTGGTTGCCGCGACTGATCGGTCGCGTCCATTGGGGGCTCGTGTTTGCCCTGTTGGCAGCCATTTTTATCTGGCTCATCCTGAGTCGCACACGTTGGGGTTACGAGATTCGTCTGATCGGCGAGAACCCCGTCGCGGCGCGCTATGCTGGTATCAATATCGGACGGAACATTGTGCTGGTGATGTTCCTTTCGGGGGGGCTGGCAGGTCTGGCCGGCATGGCCGAAGTCGCTGGCATTTCGCACCGTTTGCAGCATGGGCTCGCGGTTGGTTATGGCTTCACCGCGATTATCGTGGCGTGGCTTGCCAAGCTGAATCCATGGGGGGTAGTCGTGGTGGCATTTCTGTTAGCAGCATTGTTGGTGGGTGGCGACCAGATTCAGATCACAATGGGCTTGCCTGCCGCAATGGCGTCTGTGTTGCAAGGCGCTATCCTTTTCTTTATGCTGGGAGGTAACATTCTGACGCGATATCGTGTGCGCATTGTGCGCAGTCTGCCTGCCGAGTGTACACAAGAGGGTTGACAGACCATGGATGTGGTGCTGCTCATTTCCATTCTAACCATCACCATCCGTGCTGGTACATCGTTACTCTATGCCACTATTGGCGAAATCCTGACCGAGCGCTCCGGTATTCTGAACTTGGGTGTGGAAGGGATGATGATCATGGGCGCCGTGAGTGCCTTTGCAGCTGCCTTTCACACAGGCAGCGTCTGGGCAGGCGTAGCGACAGCGATCGTCGTCGGTGGATCGCTGGCCCTGATCCATGCCTTTTTGACAATTACACTGCGCGCTGATCAGACTGTATCAGGGTTGGCGCTGACTATCTTCGGTTCCGGGCTGGCCAGCTTCCTTGGTCAGCGGTTGGGGCCGGGTGGCCAGCCGTTGGTGGGTCAGGTCGGTCCCCGTTTCGAGAAGATTGCGTTGCCTCTACTGAGCGACATACCATTCCTTGGTGATGCCCTCTTCCGCCAGGATGTTCTGGTGTATGGCATGTACCTTCTTGTGCCGCTGGCGTGGTTCATTTTGTATAAGACACGTCCCGGTCTGCACCTGCGCGCTGTGGGGGAAAGTCCTCACACAGCTGACGCGATGGGAGTCAACGTGCCTGGCTTGCGTTATTTCTATACCGTCCTCGGTGGCATGCTAGTGGGCCTTGGAGGCGCTCATCTTTCCCTCGCTTATACCCCGGGCTGGACCGAGAACCTGACCAGCGGACGCGGCTGGATCGCGATTGCCCTGGTCATCTTTGCAACGTGGGATCCGGCGCGTGCTGTGGTCGGTGCGCTGCTGTTCGGTGGAGTCAATGCTATCCAGTTCCGCCTGCAAGCAGCCGGTACCACTATTCCGGCAGCGTTTCTTAATATGTTGCCTTATGCTTTCACAGTTATCGTGCTCGTACTGATCACCTGGTGGGAAGCGTTCCGCAAGCGCGTTGGCGCGCCGGCTGCCCTGGGTGTTCCCTATATGCGCGAGGAAGTTACGTAAATTGCAGCTTGGTTGAAGATTGATTATGCCTAATCCTCTATGCCGCAGGATGTCCATCAGACCATCCGATATTGCTCCGGAACACATTGCTCGCACCCGGCGCCAGTTTATGAAGTCAATGGGTATTTTGGTTGCCGGCTCATTGGCATCTGCTTGCACGGCGTCTGGCGCGCAGTTCGCCGCGCAGTCGCGAGCGACGACAGCCCAAAAGGCAGCGGAGTTGGTGCCAACAAGCACATCCACCACGACGAGCAGCACTACGCCACAAGAGGATACCTCGCCACAACCTGTTCCTTACGCCCAGATACAACAGGACGAGCTAGGAGACCGGCTTACCCCCTACGAAATGGTGACCGGCTATACCAATTTCTATGAATTTACTATGGCCAAAGAGGGGGTAGCGGTGTTGGCCAAGGATTTCAGAACATCTCCATGGGAAGTGATGGTAGGCGGTCTGGTACACCGGCCGCGCACGTTCGGTCTGGAGGATTTGCTTAAGAGGTTCCCCCAAGAAGAACGGGTGTATCGTATGCGCTGCGTGGAAAGATGGTCGATGGTGATCCCTTGGCAGGGCTTTGCTCTCAGCCATTTGCTAAAAGAAGTGGAACCGATGGGCAGCGCACGCTTCGTACGCTTTGAGTCGGTTTATCGGCCGGAAGAGATGCCGGGCCAGCGTATGGCAAACTATCCCTGGCCCTATCAGGAAGGTTTGCGCCTTGACGAGGCAATGTGCGAGCTTACCATTCTGGCCACCGGACTCTACGGCGTCCCACTGCCAGCGCAGAACGGCGCACCAGTGCGTCTGGTAGTACCTTGGAAGTATGGCTTCAAGAGCATTAAGTCTATCGTGAAGATCGAGCTGGTGGAGGAACAGCCAGCAACCCTATGGTCTACTGTGGCCCCGCACGAGTACGGCTTCTATGCCAACGTGAATCCTGAAGTGCCCCACCCACGTTGGTCGCAATCGAGCGAGCGTCGCATTGGACAATCGGGCCGCCGTCCGACATTGCTCTTCAACGGTTACGCTGAGCAGGTTGCCGGTCTGTACAGCGGGATGGATCTCCAACAATACTTCTGAGATGCAAGCGGCAGGGATAATGCTGTGGACACAGCCGGCCATCGTTCCACTATGCACGTACTAGCATATGCGATCTGGAGGCTCGGTTGGACATTCGCAAAGTGGTGCTGATTCAGCCGGGACGTGAGGGCCCTCTCCTCGGACGCGCCAGTGCAGCGCCTTACACGTTGATGCGCCTTGCCTCATTGGTCCCCGAGGATATCCCAGTCGAAATATGGGATGAGAACCTTGAGCCGATAGACCCCAAATTGCGCCAGCTGGGGCCACATGACTTGGTAGGTATCACCAGCAAGACACTTTCCATTGAATCGGCGCAGCGCTTCGCGCGCATCGCCCATGAAGCAGGGGTACGAGCCGTTGTCGTTGGGGGCACACACCCCACATTGATGCCTGAGGAAGTGGCCACTTGGGCCGACGTGGTGGTTACGGGTGAAGCGTACCGCACTTGGCCACGTATCATTCAGGATTTCATCAATGACACCTTACAGTCGCGTTACGATGATACCGAATGGGCTGATCTAGCTGGAGTGGCACGCATTACCGACAGAGTTATTCGGATGGTGGACGAGAATCGACGCTACTGGACACCTATGCTGGAAATCACGCGCGGCTGTCCTCGCAAATGCACCTTCTGTACCGCTATACGCGTCAGCGGAAGTCGTATGCGCTTGCGTCCGGTGGAAGAAGTGGTGGAGGAAATCGAGCGTCGCCGCATTAAACGTTTCTTCCTCACCGACGACAACTTCGGTTTAGCATTTCGCACCAATCCAGAGTACATTGAGGCGATTCTGAAGGCACTTGCCAAGCTCCCACTGCAGGGTTGGACGACGCAGGCAGAGTTGTTAATTAGCAACTATCCTGACCTCTTATCTCTGGCGCGGCGTGCCAATCTAGACAAAGTCTTCATCGGTTTCGAATCGGTCAACCCAGCTAACCGGCACGAACTGAGTGGCAAAGGCACAGGCCAGGCAAGCCAGTACATAGAGGCAGTCAAGCGTATACATGCCCATGAGATTGGCGTGGTCGGCCTCTTCGTTTTCGGCTTCGATCACGACACGCCCCAAACCTTGGTGGATACTTGGGACTTTGCTCGCGCAAGTGGACTGGACAGCCTGAGCATGACTATACTGACACCCTATCCCGGTACCCCCTTTCGTGAACAGCTCATCGCAGAGGGTCGTTTGATGAACAAGCCTTGGCGCTACTATGACACGGCGCATTTGACATTCTACCCTAAGCGCATGACCCCTGAGGAGCTGGAGGAAGCTTACGATGTCTTCTGTCGCCGTGCATACAGCACTTTCAACACAGTTCGCCGTGGCCTGCGTGTGCTGAGGCGTCATCCGTTACATCGGCTGCCACGCAAGATCTTCGGCAGCTTCAGCACAGACATCGGATATCGTTATACCTTTGCGTGGCGCCACGTAAATGGCCGACGTCTTCTCAACGCTTGGGGGTTGGGGGAGTAGCGTGTGACGCTCCGTAGTCCCATTTTGTCCCTGAGCACAATGCACAGGGTTCCGTATATGCGTGAAGCGCTGCGCCAAAGGCTCAGTGGTAACGAGATCATGGTCGGTCTCATGCTAGCTATCGGATGCGCTCTTGCATGGCTTCCGCTGCCCGTAGCACTCATCCTGACCGTTGGCGCGTTGCTTGTATTGCTGATCCTGCTCCACCCCACCGTAGGACTGTTGTTGCTTATGTCAATTATTCCCTTCAGTCCGCTGATTAGTGTGCCGGTGGGAAGTGTTCGGGTAGGTGGTATGGAAGCTTTGCTTGTCTTGACCCTGGCGGCGTGGGTTCTGCGGATGGCCAGCCAAAGGCAAATTGTCCTTCCGGCTGCCCCCCTAATTCTGCCTTGGTTGCTGTGGCTGTCTGCCTGTCTGCTCTCGTGGACACAAGCGCTGTCACTGGGTGCCTCTCTGAGCGAGACAGTGAAATGGATAGAGATGTTAGCCCTCTACTTGTTTGCGCTCGCTACCCTGGGGCATCGTCACATCCCTTGGTTGTTGGGCGTTTGGTTCATCGCCGCTCTTGCACAAGCTGCCTTGGGGTTGTACCAATCATTTATGCAAGTGGGCCCGGAGGGTTTCCTTGTCTTCGAAGGGAGACTGTTACGCGCATACGGCACCTTCCAGCAACCCAATCCTTATGCCGGCTACTTGGGGCTGACACTTCCCCTCGCCTATAGCATTGTCCTTTGGGGGATCGGACGGCCTGGAACGTGGATCAGAGCTCCACAACTTGGCCAAGTGCTCCTGTTTGTGCCGGCCGTGATCTCCCTGGGAGCCATCGCGGTTGCGATGTACGCCAGTCAGTCGCGGGGCGCCTGGATGGGTGCTGCGGCTGCAATTCTTGTTGCTAGCTTTGTGCGCAGCAAGCGAGCTGCTTTCATATTTGGTTGTCTCGCCCTATCTTTGTGCATCATCATCGCATTGGGAACCATTAATGTGCTCCCCACAGGTATTGTGCAGCGCTTTGCCGACGTGATACCTGCGATGCAAGTATCGAGCATTGCAACTGTAGAGGTGACCGATGCCAACTTTCCTGCGATTGAGCGTCTGGCGCACTGGCAAGCTGCACTCGATATGTGGCGTGATCATCTTTGGCTAGGAATCGGTATGGGTAACTATCCTGTCGTGTATCCTGCCTATGCGATTGGTCGCTGGCGGGATGCGCTAGGTCATGCCCACAATTTCTACCTCAACACAGCAGCGGAAACCGGCTTGGTCGGTTTGTTGCTGTACAGTGTCTTCTGGCTTTCTGTTTTCTGGTTCAGCGCACAAGTAATACGCGTGACTCACGGAATGGCACGGGCTGCAGCGGTGGGCATCTTGGGCATGCTGGTTGCGTTAAGTGTCCACAATCTTGTGGACAACCTATTCGTGCAGGGGATATATCTCCACATTGCCACTGCCTTGGGGGTACTGACCGTGCTATACGAGGGGAAGAAGGGAGGGTCGCCCTCGCCCTTGGTCCCACAGAAAGGTATTCTCGGCTAGGCAAATACCAGGATTCCTTATCTCCATTTGTGGGCAGTGGGGATCTGTGAGCAATGTCCGTTACTCGGTCTTCCCACTTGGAAAGCAAAAATGGGTAACTGTATGTCTTTCAGAGCGTTGTTTTTCCCTTTGCTGATATTTGACAGCTACTTGAATGCGCATTAGAATTCTTGCCGGTTAGCCTCCTGCCGTTCGCGTTATGCATTGATTGGCAACTTATCGCGGGCGGGATGGCAGATACTGTTGAAAGCACGGCAAAGTCTGCCGGACGTGTCCAGAGCAGTTCCATTCCAGCAATGAATGGTGGAAAACAATTCTTCCGAGGGTGGAGATAGCACTACTCCAGGTAATGCCCGCGATGAGGAAAGAATTCTCCCATTTTGCCTCCCGTTCTTGGGTGCCCTTGGATATTTCCCCAACGTTGTCCTGGCACTTTGCTCAGGCAGGCATCTGTCTTCAGTCTTGTCCGACAAGAGGTCTTGCTGTCCAATCCTTGCTCTGTGCGCCAAATTCGAGCCAACTGTGCCTGCAGCTTGCGGGGTGCCTCCCTATACCGTCGCACCATCCATGCTCAATGATTTCAGACCAGGTAGTGCCCAGGGAAAGCGCTGACGTGGCTTCCGGACAGTGTCAGCGTGTCGAGCCTGTGTTCTCACCTCAGGCATTGTCCTGAGTGGAATTATGTAAATGAGAGGAGGTGGCGCAAACACTAAAAAGGGTTATAGTAATCAACCTCATCGTGCCCGTCGTTTGTGAAAATTTAAATTCGTGAGACTTCAAAGGATATTCCAAAGGAGGATTAGAATGAAGCACGCCCTATTGATTTTCGGCACGTTGGTCACAATCCTTGCGGTACTAATCGGAGGCTGCGCTGGACCTGCGGCGACGCCTCAAGCCACTGAGGTGCCTAAGGCAACAGAAGCTGCACCAGCCACCGAAGCACCTAAGGCCACTGAAGTTCCTGCAGCTACTGAGGCACCGGCGGCAACGGAGGCCCCCGCCGCTGGTGAGGCGGCCAAGCCGCTCAAGATAGCCTACATTCGGCCAACCAACGAGCCATACTACAAGTATGGGTTCGACGGTGCCCAGATGATGGCAAAAGCAATGGGGGTCGAGATCCTGGGTTATATCTCCGACATGAAGCCAGAGCGCGAACTGGCCAGTGTTGAAGACGCCATCACTCAGAAGGTGGATGGTATTGTGTTGATGTCGGTCAGTGCTACGGCGATGACCGCCAGTGTCAATAAGGCCTATGAAGCGAAGATCCCCATCTTTCTCATCTTTGGTTACAACGAGGAAATCCTGGACAAGATGGTCGGTACGATCCAGGCAGACTGTAATCTCTCGGGCAGCATTATTGGTGAGTGGGTGGCCAAAAACGTGCCGGAGGGCGAGGTAGCAGTGATCATGGGGCTCCCAGGCCGCGGCGACGCTGAGTGCTACCGCGATGCTTTCAAGCGCGAAATGGAGAAGAATCCCAAACTGAAACTGGTGGCATCGGTGCCTGGGGACTGGAACCGACAGAAGGCCTTCGACCAGATGCAGAACCTGATTACCTCCAATCCCAACCTGAAGGCTGTCTTCGTGCAGAACGAGGACATGTCGCTAGGAGCAATCCAGGCACTCAAACAGGCCGGCAAGGAAGGCGATGTGATCATTGTCTCCCAAAATGGCGCGCCCTACGGCTTGGAAGCGATTGCGGCTGGTGGCATTAAGGCAACAGTGGGTTGGTCGCCCTCACAGGAAGCAGCCTTGGCAGTACGCATGCTGGTCGAGCATCTGCGCGGCCAACCTCAGGACTTCAAGCTGACCATCACCCCGATGAAGGTGATAACCAAGGACAACGTGAACGAAGCAACTCCTTGGGAGCCGACCGAAGCGTCCATCCAAGAGACGCTCAAGCTGGATTTGAAATCGCTCAAGCATGAATTTGCCACAACCGCTGGCTACTGAGGCCGTCTGAGAGTGACTGTGCTCGCCTGGGGCGCGTCAGCGCCCCAGGTCCACAGATCGCTGCTAATCAGTTCAGCGGAGAGGTCGTCCCCATCGCTTGCCTTTAGCAATTTATAACCCTTTAAGGAGTGGTTCGTATGAAGGTCGGAATCGATAGTTACTGTTACCACCGTTACTTCGGAGAGATCTACCCTAATCAGGTAGACCCTGGCCGACGCATGAGCTACCAGGACTTCTTGAAGCGTGCCATTGAGCTGAAGGTGGATGGCGTATCATTGGAGACTTGCTTCTTTGAGAGTTTCTCAGACAACTACCTAGCCAGTCTCAAAGAACTCATCGATCAGGGCAATATGGAAGTCGTTGTCGCGTGGGGACATCCCAAAGGCTTCGAAGGGGGTAAGAAGCCGGAGGCCATGCAGGAGATGAAGTCCATGTTCCGTGTATGCCACGCCCTCGGTGCCAAAGTGATGCGAGTGGTTGGTTCAAGTTTGGACTACCGCAATGACCCACACGGGCCGCAGATTGACGCACTTGCTCAACTGTTTAAGGAAGGCGCTCGTATGGCCGAGGATGAGGGAGTACGTCTGGCGGTCGAGAACCATTTCGACTTCACCACTGAGGAGTACATGGACCTGCTTCATCGGGTGAATTCGCCCTATTTCGGCATAACATTTGATACAGGCAACGCCTTGCGCATTGGAGACGATCCAGTCGAGTCGGCGCGGTTGCTAGCTCCATATGTGTATGCCACTCACACCAAGGATGTGGCACCGCTGTACGGTGTCAGCCCGAAAGAGTGGTTCTTCTTCGCCTGTGTGCCTATTGGGCAGGGTATCATCAACATACCAGCTCTGGTCGACGCCTTGTTAGCTGGTGGGTATCAAGGCCTGTTTGCCATTGAACTAGATTACATGGACCCTAAGTACCCGGATGAGGATTGGGCTGTCGAGGAGAGTGTGAAATATCTTCGCAGCTTGCAACGTGAGCGCCACTAATACGGTCGAGGAGGGCACTGTGGCAACCAAAGGTTTCACCCCGGTGCAGTATGAAGCACTGCCAGGACCCCGGCTGGGGATTGGAGTGCTTGGCTATGGATTTATGGGCAAGGTCCACTCGAACGCCTATCTCAAGATCCCGTACAGCTTCAGCCAGCCAGCTGCATATCCTGACCTGATTGCCATCTGTGGGCGCGATGAGGCAAAAGTGGCCGATCTGGCAGCTCGAATGCGCTACAAAGGCTATTACACCGACTGGAAACAGATGCTCAAAGACCCTGACATCCATATTCTGGATAACTGCACACCTGACGATATGCACCGTGCTCCGAGCATCGCTGCGGCGCAGGCCGGTAAACACGTCATTTGCGAGAAGCCGCTGGCAATGACAGTGCGTGACGCAGCAGCCATGCTGGAGGCAGTGACGAAAGCCGGTGTCAAGCATATGACGTGCTTCAACTATCGCTTCATCCCGGCGGTGCGGTTGGCCCGAAATCTTCTGGAGCGCGGCGCAATTGGTCAGTTGTACCATTTCCGCGGACGCTACCTACAGGAACCAGGTCACGACCCAGCGGCACTGATGGAAGCGGTGTGGTACACGAGCGGCACGCGCTCTGGCATTCTGCTGGGCATTGGCTGCCACATCATTGATATGGCCCGCTTTCTGATGGGCGAGATCGTCGCCGTGGGTGGGATGGTTTGCACATGGAACAAGGAACGGCGTAACAGGGCGGGTCAGGTGGAACCAACCCCGGCCGACGAGGCAAACGTTGCTGTGGTGGAGTTCGCCAACGGTGCCATCGGCACACTCGAGTCCTCTGGCGTGGCGACAGGGCATAAGAACCAGCACACATGGGAGATTAATGGATCGAAGGGAAGCATCTATTGGGACCTGGAAGATCCCAACCATCTGTACGTCTATACTGAGGAGATGCTGGCGGCCGACTTACGCGGCTTCGCTTCTGTGTCGGTTACGACCAGTGCGCATCCCTTGCAGGTTATCTACCTACCGCCCGGTCATAATGTAGGCTGGGAATATGGTCATCTACACGCGCTGCATCACTTCTTAGACTGTGTAGCCAATGATAAGTCGGTGGCGCCGTATGGTGCAACATTTGAGGATGGTTACCGTGTCCAAGTCATCATGGACACACTGGTACGATCTTCCCGCACAGGGCGGAAGCTTACGCTGACTTACTGAGGGATCGACCGATATGTCCAGCGCCAACTATGTGCTGCAAGTTAGGGGGATCTGTAAGAGCTTCTCCGGGGTCGAGGTGCTGCACGAAGTGGATTTCGACCTGCTACCTGGCCGGGTGCACGCTTTGGTGGGAGAGAATGGTGCCGGCAAGTCGACGCTGATCAAGATACTGTCCGGTGTCTATCGCGCTGACCGTGGCAACATCCGCGTGGATGGTCAGGTGGTAGAGATCTTGACACCTCAGATTGCTCATAGCATGGGCATCGTGACCATCTACCAAGAGCGCAATCTTGTCCCGTATTTGAGCGTGGGTGAGAACATTCTCTTAGGCGCTGTGCCGACTGATCGTCTGGGCATAGTGCGGTGGAACGAGCTCTATGCCCAAGCCGAGCGGGTGCTGCGCAATTTGAACATCAATCTCGACCCGCGTGAGATGGTCTTTCGGCTGAGTCCGGCTGAACAACAGGCGGTTGAAATTGCCAAGGTCTTGTCTCTGCATGCGGTAACAGGTTTCCAGAGAGCGCGCGTCGTCATTATGGATGAACCGACTGCTAGCTTATCAGGTGCAGAGATCGATAATCTCTTCCGACTCATCTGTCAGCTGCGACGGGAGGGTGTTGCTGTCATCTACATCTCGCATCGCCTGGACGAGGTGTTTGAGATTGCCGACGAGGTGACTGTGCTGCGCGATGGCCGCAAAGTGTTACACCGACCGATTGGCGAGGTCAGCAAAGAGCAGCTCGTCAAGGCGATGGTTGGGGAGGAGCTCAGCTTCACCAGCATTGCCGGCGTCATTGAGGGAGAGAGCCTGCTGGAGGCGGTCGACATCAGCTCGCCTGGCAAATTCGAGGACGTTTCGCTGCGTCTCACTCGTGGCATGATCATTGGTTTAGCCGGCACGGTTGGCTGTGGCCGCAGCGAAGTGCTACAGGCACTGGCGGGCTTAATCCCGATTACAAGAGGTCGCATCCTGTTCCATGGCGACGAAATGCAAGGCAAGCAGATGGTCGAGTTTATACGCCGCGGCATCTGTTTTGTACCTAGTGAGCGTGACCGCTGTGGCCTAATTCTGGGGATGAGTGTGGCTGGCAATACCTCATTAGCCAACTTGAAAGCAGTCAGTCGTGGACCACTAATGGACCGGATGCGTGAGAGAGCACTGACGTCACACTACGTGCGTCAGCTTGACATCCAGGCTAGTAGCATTGATCAGGAAGTGCAATATCTGAGCGGGGGCAATCGTCAGAAGGTGATGCTTGCCAAGTGGCTGTGCTTAAACCCAGAGGTCCTTCTGCTCGACGAGCCGACCCAGGGCGTGGATGTGGGTGCGCGAGAGGAGATCCATCGTATTATGAAGGGTTTGCTTGACAAGGGCAAAGGCATGATCATGGTCACTTCAGACTTGGATGAGTTGATGAATATGAGCCATGTTATTGTGGTAATGAACAAGGGGCGCGTCGTTGCTCAGTTGGAAGCCCAAAAGACAACCCGGGAGGAGGTGATGGCATATGCGCTTGGCGAGAGAAGTCCGTCGCAGCCCTGTGCCGCGTAGTGTAGCATATACACTCGACATTCAGCGCTGGGGGATCGTGTCGGTACTGATCGCTCTGGTGGTTGTCCTGGGTGTGACTTCTCCTGTCTTCCTCTCAGCTACCAACCTGCGTAACATCCTCCAGCAAGTGTCCACCATTGGTATCTTGGCTACAGGTGCCACTGTGTTGATGATCGCCGGTGGCATCGATCTGTCTATTGGCTCGATCGTTTCGGTGGCTGGAATGGTGATGGGCACCCTGATCAAAGCTGGCTATCCGGCCGAGCTGGCCATTTTGGTGGGCTTGCTGATCGGTTGTGGCATCGGGCTGATCAATGGGTTGCTGGCAGCTTATACGCGTGCGCACCCTTTTATCCTGACATTGGGCACGATGACAGCATTTCAAGGGGTGGCGATCACTATCACCGAGGGATTCCCGATCACCGACCTTGGCCAACGGTTCGAATGGATCGGTAGCGCTCGTATCTGGGAAATCCCTGTCAGCGTCATAGTGCTAATAGTGGTAATGCTAGTGTGCCACTTCCTGCTGGGCTACACGCGATTGGGGCGCATCGCCTACGCCATTGGCGGCAATGAGTACACCACATTCCTGGCTGGCATCCCAGTGCGTCGGTATAAGATCCTATTCTATGTTATCGGGGGCCTGTTCGCTGGCCTGGCTAGTGTGGTGTTAGCATCACGGATCAGTTCTGCTATTCCCAATATGGGCGCGGACTACACGCTACAGGCCATCGGCGCCGTGGTCATCGGTGGCGTCCCGCTGACTGGCGGTCGTGGCAGCGTATGGGGCACCTTCACTGGCGTGTTGCTGCTGGGTATCATCGCCAATGGGCTGAACTTGTTGCATGTGGAAGCCAGCTGGCAGTACGTACTCACAGGGCTGGTTATTCTGGTAGCTGTGATATTGCACGAGCATCGTTCCGGAAAGTAGCCCCCAAGTGTACATTTGGACACCCCAGTCGCGGCGTGGGCTCAGTCTCCATTGTCAGCCCACTGCAAAGCAGCTTGCCCTTGTAAATCCGAATGAGCGGGCTGTCGTGCCTGGGCCGGGGCAGATCTGAGAGCACCTTCGAGTTCGGGTCCTGCTACGCGGTTGTATGGTCCTACAGTCCAACACGCGCCGGCAATGCGACTTTCCCAAGGGAGGCGCTCAGGTCTACTTCGATGACAGAGAGAGCCGCTCCCCAAGCAGCTCCATACTCATCCAGTGTGCTGCGCACGACGCGCACGTGGGGTGAAATGACATGTAATGCGTGTATCTTTGCCGTACGTTCGATCGCGTCCAGTAGCAGTTCGCCACAATTTGCTACCCCACCTCCCACAATCACCAATTGAGGCCCCAGTAGATTCAGCGCGGTCGCGATGGCAATACCGATGTACTGTCCGGTGCGGTCAATCACCGAAAAGGCCAGTTTGTCACCTGCTCGCGCTGCTTCAGCGATAGTCTCCACAGTAATTTCATCGGCAGGTAGCGTGCCGAGTGACGAGTAGAGGCCTTCCTGCAGTGCCTGGCGCACGCGTTGCACAATCGCTGGTCCTGAGGCCATTGCTTCCAGGCAGCCATAGTTGCCACAGCTGCATAAAGGACCATCTTCGCTGACTGTAATGTGGCCCAGCTCTGGCGTTAATCCCATTTCGCCTCGGTAAATTCGCCCTTCGATACAAATTGCACTTCCCACCCCGATGCCGACAGTGACCAGCAGGAAATTGTCCACCCCACGGGCCGCACCGAAGCGCTTCTCCGCTAGAGCATAGGTGTGGGACTGATCCGCGACGAACACGGGATGGGGAAATTGAGCTTGCAACACCTGTTTGAGAGCCAGATCGCGCACACCAGGAATGTTTGGACAGAAGAAGCAATGCCCGCGCAAGCTATCAACCACTCCCGATATGGCTACACCTAAGCCCAGGATACGCGCAGGATCCACCCCAGATTGCTCCACCGCTGCGTTCGCAAGCCCGGTTATCTCTTGCACGAATTGGTGATTGTCAGAGTATGTCTTGCTCTTATGGGAGCAGCGGAAGAGTATCTCTCCTCCTATATTGGTCACCAGTACGCGTGTGTTACTGGCACCGATGTCGAGTCCAACAACATAGCCCAGCTCCGGGCTTAGACGCAGCATGACGGCCGGCCGGCCCACTGCACCGTTGCGCAGCTGGACAGCCTCCAAAATGCCTGCATCCAGCAATCTTGCTACGACTCGTCCGACTGTGGTAGGACTCAGATCAGTAGTGCGGGCAATTTCGGCACGCGTGCGCGGCCTAGCATCCCTCAATAGTTGCAGAATGGTTGTCTGGTGACGTTTCTCAGCAGACATAAAGATCACTCTGCAAAAATTGTAAGGCAAAACCTGTCTTCTGTCAAGATATTTGCACCGAATTCGAGAAATTACTGGGTTTTGCCATTGACTTAATCACCAATATTGCATATAATGAATATGCATGAAGGGGATGTTTTGTTGCATCTCACAATTCCCACCTGAATTTCTCGAGCTCTGCGGCCGAGCAGAAAGGGTGTGTGCAACAGCAGGCGAAACTTCTCTGCGCCCAGTCGTCTCATTGGAGCACTTAGAAAGGAGATAGTGTCTATGTCGTCCGATAAGCTGCGCGTTCTTGCTGTGGGTGCCCACCCAGACGACCTGGAGAACGCTTGCGCTGGCACATTGGCTAAATTCGCGCGAGCAGGACACCACGTGATCATGTGCTATGTGTGCAAAGGTGATGCGGCTTCCTATGAATTGAGCCCAGAAGAGATTGCGGTGCTGCGCGCTGGTGAAGCGAAAGAGGCAGCAGACGTTATCGGCGCTGAGCTGATTGCCGGTCTCGGGTTAGGTGACAGCCAGGTATATGTCAACGAAGCCAATACACTGCTCTTCATCGATCTGATACGCCGCACGAAACCGGACCTGATTATCACGCACAATCCGGAAGATTACTTGCAAGATCACATGAACACGAGCCGCCTGGTTTTCGAGGCCAGCCTGTTTTCGAGCACGGCTAACATCAAGTCACAGTATCCAGCACACCCAGTCATTCCACCTATCTTCTATATGGAGCCATACGGCAGCTTGAACTTTCAGCCAACGGAGTACGTGGACATCACTGATGTCATCGCGATCAAACGTGAAATGCTCTCCAAACATCGCAGTCAGCTGGACTTTATGAAGCGACATTATGGGGATGATATGCTGGAACGCATGGAAGCAGTGGCACGCTTCCGTGGCATCCAGGCCAACGTGCGTTATGCCGAGGGGTTTATTCCCATGCTACGTTGGCCACGGGTAATGACCAGGCGACTATTGCCCTAGGCAGGTTTTTTGGCATGTGACTGCCTTCGGAAAGGGGGTGATGCAGCGCAGAGCGAGTGTGAAGACGATCGCGTCCAGGTAACCGCAGTGGGGAACTTCTTGCGCAATGATCCCCCTGAGATTCTTGCATAACGGTCCAAGGTGGAACCATATTCAGATGACAAGGAGGTACAGCGATGAAGGGACTCCACGGAACACTAAGTGTGTTGGTTATTCTTAGCACGCTGATTTTCGCAGCGATGCCTGCTATGGCAGCTCCTCCACCGCAGGATGAGATCACCATCACCTTCTGGAAAGCCTCTCATGGCGACAAGGACACGGACTGGCGCGTCATCTTCGACAAGTTTGAAGCAGAGAACCCAGGCATCAAGGTAGACGTGCTGATCCATCCATGGGAAGGCTGGGATGAGCGTTACGGTGCTGCCTTTGCAGCTGGTGAGCCGCCTGATGTATCGTATATGCCCGATGAGTTTTGGCCGAAGTTTGCCGAGGCAAAGCAGTTGGCACAGCTCGACCAACTCTTCCCCGCCGAGCTGGCTGCCATGCAGCAGGAGTATCCAGAGAACTTCTGGACGTTGGGTTCGTACAAGGGACACCAGTACGGCATACCTTTCCTCTTCGTAGCTGTGCAACTTTTCTACAACAAGGACATGTTTGACGCTGCTGGAATCGAGTACCCTCCCTCCAGCAAGGACGACCCCAAGTTTGCCGAGTGGACCTGGGACAAGTTCGTTGAAGTGGCAAAGAAGCTGACCAACCCCGAAAAGGATCAATGGGGTTTTGCCTGGAGCGTCAACTGGCGGGACAACAACTTTATCTATCCCTTCTTGTGGCAAGCTGGCGCAAACATCTTAGACGTCGAGAAGAACACTAATGCCTTCAACAATGAAGCCGGGCTGGCAGCATTCAAGTTCATGTACGATCTGGTGCATACCCATCAAGTGGTACCAGACTGGGGTCTGAATCCCAAATTCCAGCAGGTCTTCTACGAGGGACGCGCGGCAATGTGCCCGGTTGAATCTTACTCGATCCCCATCCTGCGTAATGACTACCCAGAGCTGAACGTGGGTGTGGCGTTGGCGCCACAGGGTCCGGGTAAGGACTTCTACGATGGGCGCGGCACCTTTGGGAACTCTGGATTCTGGGTAGTGGCTGAGGCCTCCAAGCACAAGGATGCAGCGTTCAAGCTAATCCAGTTCATCAACCGCAAGGAAAATATGGACTACATGATGAATGTGGTGAAGCTGTTCGGTTGCCGCAAGGATTTCGAGCCGCCTATCAAAGAAGAGCCACTATTGGAGGTGTTCTTTGAAGGAGTTCCCTATCAGGTGCCCTATCCGTTGCATCCCAAGCTGCGCCAGGTTCACAGCCTGATCCGTTCGGAGATCCAGGCGATGGTTCTCAACGAGAAATCACCGGAGCAGGCATTGAGAGACGCCGCAGCTGAGGTAGATACATTGTTGGCGGAGTAGCCAATTCTCACGGGCATTGGGTGGTGGTGCCTGAGGAGAGGTTGCATCACCACCCCTTTGGTTTGTTTGATCCGAGGTACAGGAGGAATAAAATGGCACCCCATAGGACCAGTTTGATGAGTAGAAGAGCGTTTCTGCGTCTGTCGGCCGGTACAGCGACTGCGGCGTGGCTTGGCTCCACTACGTTCGGCAGAGTGCTTGCTCAGGAAAGCACTCCCATCCCGACACCCACTCCTATCCCTGGACTCTCCGGCGAAGTGATTGTGTGGGGTTGGAAAGGGGGTATTGAGCATTTTCTGGCGGTCATTCCGGATCTGCAGAAACTATACCCAGATGTCAGCGTGCGCGTTGAGGAAATGAGCTACGAAGATACCCATACCAACATCCTGGCTGTCGTCAATACCGGGGTGGGCGTGCCAGACGTAGTGAACTTCGACGTGAACCATCTCGGCGAGTTCGCCGAAGGGATGACCGACCTCACAGATAGATTACAACCTTATTTAGAGGAGATCATGCCGGTCTCCGTCAAGCTGGCAACCTACAAAGGCAGGATACTGGGAGTACCTCAGGACAGCCAGCCGGTTGGCATGTTCTACCGCCACGATCTGTTCGAGCAGTATGGGATAGATGCCGCCCAGGTCGAAACATATGCGGATCTGATTGAGGCAGGGCGGAAGGTAGCCAAAGCGACCAACGGCGAGGTCAAGATGCTGGCTATGGACGTTGGCAGCAAGATTTGCATGGGGGATCCACACCTGATCATTGACCTTTTGCTCGTACAGAACGGTCTGGGCGGGACATACTTCAACCGTGAGGACGACAAGGTGTTGGTGGATAGCCCAGAGGCGATTGAGGCGATGGAGGTTCTGAAACAGATTTCGGATGAGGAGATCTGCTTCATTGATATGAGCGACGACGCCGCTGTCGCAGCCTACGCCGCCGACAAGATATTGGCGACAGTCGCTCCTGGTTGGTTCCCGCTCGCGATGACCGGCAATCTGCCTCAGCTGTCGGGCAAATGGCGGATGATGCGCCTTCCGGCAATCAAACCGGGCGGCTTGCGAGCCAGCTACCAGATCCCATCGATCACGGCTATTCCGAAGGGTGCCCCCAATCCAGATGCAGCGTGGGAGCTGATCCGAATGGCACAGGTCTCCTTGGAAGGTCAGCTGCGTTTCACCGAGATGACCGGCGGTGTCATGCCGACTTGGAAGAGAGCACTTGACACTCTGAAGGACCAGGAGGTGGAGTACTTTGGCGGTCAGAAGATTTATGCGCTTTTCATCGAGATCGCCCAGGACATCCCCGATGTGTGGTTTGGGCGCGGCTGGCCTGAGGCGCGGTCGATTATCCGCAAGCACACCGAGACCGTGATCCGCCGCGAGAAGACACCCGAGGAAGCCTGCAAAGCCGCCGCTGAGGAAATGCGCGTCAAGCTGAACAAGGGCTGAGATACCCTCGCCGCTGCAGATGCTGGGCCGCACCCCTATCCCGTGCGGCCCAGCCTGCTAAAGATATAACAGGAAAGTTCGGAGAATAGGCACTCGCTATGTTGGGCTCAAAATGGCCTAAAATCGCTCCTTATGTGTTCATCTCTCCCTTCTTCGTTATTTTTCTTGTGTTCGGTGCCTTCCCCATCGTCTTCTCCGGGGTGGTAAGTCTTATTGACTGGAAAGGGGTGACGATGGGAGAGTTTGTTGGACTGCGTAATTATCTCAATCTGTTCCGTGACTCCGATTTCCAGCGCGCTGTTCTCAACACTCTCTACCTCTTGGTGCTGAGTGGGCCGCTAACCATCGGCGGTGGACTCGTGCTGGCCGTTCTGCTGAACTCGCAACTGCTACGCCTCAGAGGGATGTTCCGCACCATCTTCTACCTGCCTATGGCAGTATCGCTGGTTGTGGCGGGATTAGCTTTTTCGATGTTGTTAAACAAGCCGTTCGGTTTCGTCAACGACATTATTCTGCGACAAGGGCTGAACTTGGAGCCAATCGACTTTTTGACGAACCCGTTGGCGGCAATTCCTACACTCACATTGTTGATCTTGTGGCGTTGCATCGGCAACGACCTGGTAATTATGCTTGCTGGTCTCCAGAGCATTTCGCCAGAGCTATATGAAGCGGCCCGCATCGATGGTGCTAGCCCCTTCCAGACATTCGTTTACGTCACCTTGCCCTTGATGGTGCCCATCATTCTCTTTGACGCCATACTCAGCACGGTGAATACGTTCAACATGTTCGCCGAGCCGTACATTCTGTTCGGCACGGAGGGGGGCGTGGACCAGGCAGGGCTCACTACCGGTCTGCTCGTTTACCGGACCTCTTTCAAGTACTTCAAGTTCGGCTACGGCGCGGCGATGGCCTATTTGCTGGGGGTAGTGATCTTTGTGCTGTCCCTGGTGCAGCTGCGCCTCGGTCAGAGGGATTAGGTTCAAAGAGGTAGGCGCTATGCAACGTCAATTCCTCGTTAGTCGTACGTTGATCCATCTGATCGTCGGCGCAGGAGCTGCTCTGATGCTCCTGCCGTTGTATTGGATGGTCGTCTCGGCCTTCAAACCGCTTCCCGAGATCCTGACGGTGCCGGTGACCTTCATCCCGTATAACCCGACTTTGGAGAACTTCCGCGGCCTGCTCACCGAGACGCTTTTCGCCCGGGGTATGCTCAATAGTATCATCATTGCCATGGCTAATGTCGTCTTGCAGGTTTTCTTCTGTTCCCTAGCTGGCTTTGCCTTTGCAAAGTACCGCTTTTGGGGGCGGGATGTCTTGTTTATGCTAGTCCTCGGCACAGTGATGATCCCGCAGTACGTCACGCTGATCCCCAATTTTCTGTTGATGGGGCGGATTGGGTGGCTGGACACATGGTTGCCGCTGATCGTGCCCGGCATCGCCAATGCTTTTGGCATATTCTGGATGAGACAATACATTGCCACTGTGCCTGATGAGTTGTTAGACGCGGCACGCATTGATGGCGCTGGGGAATTTGGAACGTACTGGCGTATCGTGATACCTGTCATCAAACCCGCTCTGGTTACACTCGCCCTGTTCGTCTTCTCGGTTAGCTGGAACGAGTTCTTGCTCCCCTTGGTCTATTTGCGCAGCAAAGAGCTCTACACCGTTCAGTTGGTGATGGCAAACATCTTCCGTGTACAGTATAAGGTGAACTACCATTGGGCAATGGCTTCTGCCATTCTGGCTACACTGCCCATGGCGGTTCTCTTCGCCACCCTGCAGAAGCAGTTTATTTCTGGTCTCACTTTGGGTGGTCTGAAGGGCTAATAAGGTGGTGTTGCAGCATACCATGCTTTCGCGTCGTGCCAGACAGTATCTGACCGCTTACGGTTTCCTCACCCCCTATCTGGCCCTGTATGTGACCTTCGTCTTACTGCCGGTGCTGTGGTCATTCTATCTCTCGCTGTGCAAAGGGGGATTGCTGAGCGGCACCGAGTTTGTAGGTTTCCAAAACTACATCAAGGCATGGAACAATAGTCTGTTCATCCGTGCTCTACAGAACACTGCTTACTACACATTGCTGGTAGTGCCTTTGGCTATGCTGTCCTCGCTGATTCTGGCCCTGTTGATCGACAAAATGACTCCATTTTGGCAAAATGTTGTTAAGTCAGCCCTTTTCCTGCCGATGGTGAGCTCGGTGGTTTCACTGTCCATCATTTGGAAAGCAATTTTCATCCCCGATCGCAATGGACCGCTTAATACTCTCGTGGGCGTGCTCGGGATACCGCCACAGAACTGGCTGGGAAATCCTGACTTGGTGATCCCATCGATCGTGGGGTTCGAGATCTGGCGTGGCTATGGCTTTTGGGTGATTGTGTTCCTGGCCGGACTAGGTGCTATTTCCAATGATCTCTATGAGGCGGCGCGTGTCGACGGCGCCAATGCATGGCATATCCTGACGCGCATCACGTTGCCCCTCCTGCGCCCCACGTTTCTGTTCCTTCTTGTTATGGGCTTCATATGGAACTTCCAGTTGTTCGACGCAGTCTATATGTTGACAGCCGGTGGACCGGCCAATGCCAGTGCTACCGTGGTGTGGTACGTCTACCGTAATGCGTTCCACTTTGAAAACCTGGGCTTTGCTGCTACGATGGGTGTTTTACTGTTGGTGATCATCCTGATCATGACCGTGCTTCAGCTAAAGTATATACCTTCAGAAATAGAGTGAGGGTGTAAAGCGTGGCCGCAGTTTGGAGAGAGCGTACCCTACGCAGAACATACAATGTTGCCGCGCAGATTGTGATTTACGGCGTGCCTTTCCTGGCCTCGGTGGCCTCCGTGGCACCCTTCGTCTTTATGGTACTAATATCATTCCAGCACACGTTTTTCGTGTCGGGCAACCCTGCGCGCTGGATACCACGCCAGCCAACCATTGAGACCTATTTGGCAGTTTTAGAGACGCCCAACTTCCTGCGCTGGGTCTTCAACAGCCTCTTTGTTGCTTCCAGCGTCACAGCGATTGCCCTTTTGATCCAATCCATGGCCGGTTATGTCTTTGCCAAGAAAGAGTTTCCGGGTCGCGATCTGCTCTTCATCCTGATCCTATCAGGTATCATGATACCGCGCGCAGTGACCATCATCCCCACTTTCTTTATTGTTAAGGACTTCGGTTTGCTTAACTCCTATCCTGGTCTCATCCTCCCTCCCCTGGCGGTGCCCTTTGGTGTCTTCCTGATGCGTCAATACATGCAGACGCTGCCTTCAGAGCTGCTGGATGCCTCGCGTATTGATGGGTGTTCCGAGTTTGGCACCTTCTGGCGCATCGTTCTGCCCCTCTCTAAGCCTGGGCTGGCTGTGCTGGGCATCTACACGTTTATGGAACAGTGGCGCGATTTCCTGTGGCCGTTAATCGTGGCGCAAAAAGACGCATTGAAAACCCTACCGGTAGGGCTTTCCGTGTTTCATACAGAATTTCGCACTGACTATGGCGTGCAGATGGCAGCCGTACTGCTCAGCATTGTGCCATTTCTGATAGTCTTTCTGTTCTTCCAGCGTTACTTCATCAAAGGAATGACCGTCGGCGCACTAAAGGGTTAGGCCGACAATCCTCAACTTTCATCAAATTGACCGTGCTGGAAGCTAATGGTACACTCCCTAGTAGGGAGACTTCGCGTGTGGTGAGAAGAACTGGTTGTGTGGTATGGATACCTCGCGTGGCCTTTCCCTGTTCCGTATGAGAACCTGTCATCCTTTCTGCGTGGAGGATTGAGTTGGAGGACACCATTCTGGACCAGCTGGTCACTATGTCACGCAACCTTGGCCGACCCGAGCTGGATTACGTGATCCTGGGGGAGGGTAACACCTCGGCGGGAGCTGATGAAACGACATTTTGGGTGAAAGCCAGCGGATTCGAGCTGCGCACCATTGGACGCGACGGCTTCGTGCGCGTATCGCGTAAAAAAGTGTTGTCCATTCTCGACGAACCGGATCTGACGGACGAACGGCTCAAGCAGCTGTTAACTGAAGCCAAGGTAGACGCCAACGGAGGGCATCCCTCGGTGGAGACCGTGCTGCATGCTATTGCGCTCAGTTTCGAGGGGATCAACTTCGTTGGACACACCCATCCTACTGCGGTGAATGCGCTCACCTGCGCAGCTGCTTTCGAGATGGCTGTTAGTGGTCGCCTCTTCCCCGACGAAATCGTGGTATGCGGGCCGGCGTCAGTGGTGGTACCTTACGTTGATCCGGGAGTGCCACTGGCACGCGCCGTGGCAGAACGCATCAACTGTTACCTGGATGAGTACGGCGAGGTGCCACGAGTTATTCTGATGCAAAACCATGGCTTGATCGCACTGGGTAGCACTCCTCAGCAGGTGGAAAGCATCACAGCGATGGCGGTCAAAGCTGCACGCATCAGGTTAGGAACCTACGCACTGGGCGGGCCACGCTTCATGTCGCCTGAGGCGGTGAGGCGCATTCACACGCGTCCCGATGAGCTTCTGCGACGTAAGGTGATGGGATGAGTGAGCTCCCTATGGAAATGAGTCAACATGTTGCCACTCTGGAAACCCAGCTAAACGATTTCGATCCCCACGTCCGTGCGACAGCACTGGCTGAGCTGAAGTCTCTGGTCGAACAGGGCGGTATCTCCCGTGCATCGCCGGTGGATGTGGTGAACATGCACTGCCACACCTTCTTTTCTTTCAATGCCTATGGCTACTCGCCCAGTGGCCTGGCTTGGTTGGCTTGGCGGCGTGGTTTTCGTGTGATCGGCATTGTGGATTTCGACGTGCTAGATGGTGTAGACGAGTTTTTGGATGCGTGCGAAGAGCTGGGAGTGCGTGGCACTGCCGGTCTGGAGACACGCGTGTTTATTCCTGAGTTTGCTACGCGCGAGATCAACTCCCCGGGCGAACCAGGTATTTGCTACCATATGGGCATTGGGTTCACCTCCAGTCAAGTGCCCGCTGAAGCGGGAGATGTGTTAGCCCATATGGGGCGCTTGGTGCGGCAGCGCAACCTAGACATTATTAACCGTATCAATGCATATCTGGCACCAGTTACGATTGACTACGAGCGTGATGTGCTACCGCTGACCCCGGCTGGCAACCCCACCGAGCGCCATATTGTGGTAGCCTATGTGCGCGCGGCGGAACGCAAGGCGTCCGATCCGGCTGTGTTTTGGAGCGAGCGTTTGCACATGCCGGATGAACAGATACGTGAGATGATGGGTGATCCGGCACGCTTTCAGAATACTATCCGCGCTAAGCTTATGAAACAAGGCGGTGTCGGCTATGTGCTCCCTACCCACGACGCATTTCCCACTGTGCCCGAGGTACATAAGCTTATCCTGGCATGCAATGCATTACCATGCGCGGCATGGCTGGATGGGCTCTCCGCCGGAGAACAGGCCATTGTCGAGCTGTTGCATCTGCTGATGGAACAGGGCGTCGTGGCGCTCAATATCATCCCGGATCGCAACTGGAATATCAGCGACCCGGATCTGCGCCGCGTCAAGGTTCAAAAGCTGTGGGAGATCGTCCGACTTGCAGAGGAGCTGGCATTACCGCTCAATGTTGGCACAGAGATGAACGCATTCGGGCAAAAGCTGGTGGATGATTTTGACGTGCCAGAGATGCAACCGTTGCATCGGGCCTTCCTGGATGGTGCTCATTTTGTATGGGGGCATACAATGCTCCAACGCGCTCTCGGCCTCGGCTATCACAGCGACTGGGCACGCACTCATCTACCTGACCGGCGCGCACGAAATGAGTTTTACACGCGTGTTGGTTATGTCACGACACCGGGTAAAGCAGGGCTGGAACAGCTGCGTCGCATCGGGACGAAACCGCCAGGCCATCTGCTCGCTGAACTCGAGAGGAAGGGAGTGGCAGACGGATAATCTCGTTTCCTTGAATCGAATGCAGTTTCTATGCAAAGTGTACTGTGTGGTGGAAAGGAAATTCTGATGGTAGATAAGCTAACAGCATATCGTCTCGCGAATACCCCTTTGCCTAAGGTCAATCGTCTGTGGCCGCTATATGGTGCCGGGTTGGAGAACCTTGGCCTCGACAACAAGCCAATCGAGGTGTCAATGCCGACATATGGCCCGGATGAACTGTTGGTGCGCCATGATGCTTGTGGGCTTTGCTTCTCAGACATCAAAGTGATTAAGCTAGGTGAGAACCATCCGCGCATCTTCCGCGACATCAGCAAAGAGCCTATCGTCCTAGGGCACGAGGTGTGCATGACCGTTGTCGGTGTCGGCGAGAACCTACGTGATCAGTACAAAGTGGGTGATCGGTTCATCATTCAAGCAGACATCAAGGTGGGTGGTGTGGGCTACGCATACGGTTACATGATACAGGGCGGATTGTCACAGTATAATGTGATTGATCAGCGCATCCTGAATGGAGACGATGGAAACTACCTGATACCGGTGCGGCCGACGACGGGCTATGTAGAAAGCGCTCTGGTTGAGCCCTGGGCATGTGTGATTGCAGCATACCGCTTGCGCTATCGTACTAGTCTTAAGCCGGGTGGCACGCTCTGGGTCATTGGCCCGTCCTCGGCTGTCTCAGAGGAGCTTCCTTACACGATTAGCGCTGGATTTGACGAGGAAGCGCACCCAGCACGTTTGATACTGACGCGTGTGCCACCGCGCTTCGCCGCTTGGCTCAAAGAACGTGCTGCGCAACTGGGTATCACAGTGGCAGAGACAACAGACTTGAGTGCACCACCCTTCCACCCAGTTGATGACCTGGTTTTGTTGCATCCAACCGCAGAGGAGATCGAGACAGTCAGTCCCTATCTAGCTGATTTTGGTGTAGCTGCTCTGGTCGGCGAGCTTGGCTTGACGCGCCCAGTCAGCATCGATGTGGGGCGCATACACTACAATCGCTGGGTCTATGTAGCGAGTAAATCGCCAGATGTGGCACGCGCATACAGCGATGTGCCGGTGCGCTCAGCATTGCGCAAAGGTGGACGAGTGTGGTTTGTGGGTGCGGGTGGACCAATGGGGCGCATGCATGTCCAGCGCGCTGTCCAGCTTGCCGATGGTCCTAGCACAATTGTCTGTTCGGATGTTAGCGATCTGCGCCTCCGTGATCTGTGCGATTCATATGGCGCAGAGGCAGAAGCAAAGGGTATTCGCTGGATATGTGTCAATCCAATGAACAAAGAGGCCTACGAGTCCACGATGGCAGAATTCCTACGCGAGGGCTTTGACGATATCATTGTGCTAGTGCCTGTGCCTTCGGTAATTGCTGATGCAGCGCACTATTTGGCGCCGCGTGGAGTGATGAACATCTTTGCTGGTGTGCAGCGCGGTACGATGGCTGACTTGGATCTGGTCGAACTCTTTGCGCGCGATGCACGCGTGATTGGTCACTCCGCCTCCGACATTGAGGATATGCAAGTCATGTTGATGCAAGTGGAAGCGGGAGAGCTCGATACCAACCGTTCGCTAGCGGCCGTTGGTTCGCTGGAAGCAGCCAGAGATGGCATGCAGGCAGTGATAGACGCTCTGTTTCCAGGGAAGATTGTGATTTTCCCCAACATCAAGCCCTTGCCGCTCACCCCCTTGCCCGAGTTGAAGGAGAAAATGCCCAGCGTATATGCTCGGCTGAAAGATGGACGTGAGTGGACGCGCGAGGCTGAAGAGGAGTTTCTGCGCCTGATGCTGCCATAGGGGTATAACAATTGACTGCAGAAGAAAATAGCACTTATTAGCCAGATGAATGTTTGTTTTTTGTTATGTCAAGTTCACATCTAACACACGACGGGAGAACTATGCTCGACCCGGATAAAGTAGCACAATTCGCGAGGCGCATGGCGTCAGCGGAAAGCGAGGCTATTCGGCAAGCTATTTATCAGGAGTTTCTAGCCTACGCGGCTGACTTCCTCGACCTGTTCAGTCACCACTATCATGATTTTATGCCGCGCGAGGACGGGAACATCCAGTGTACAATGGATGGCTATATTCGGCCACGCGAGCGTGTTGCCTATATTGTGGAGACCCACAGTGGCTTCCTGCGGCCAGTGCATGGGGATGCTCAACGTGGTACACGCTACCATAGCTATGAACATAGAAGAAAACAGCGGGAATCTGATTCAATGACCGAGGTTTATGACACGAATGACAGCTAACGAGTTGTTGAGATCCCTTGATACAGAGGACACGGGACGACCTGTATCACTTTCCATTGAGCAGCAAAGACAAGAATCCAATAGGGTCATGTTTGCGATCCACCACCACACGGAGATCGTCGTTGGAGAAACATTATGAAATGGTTCCTTATTTTCTTAGGGCTGATGCTCGCAGTGGGCGCTTATTTCGGCTATCGCACCTTTCTAGCTCCCGTTGCGGCCACACCCACAGCAGAGGCGCAGCTGTCACCAGCTCCTAGTCCAGCTTCTGTGGTCTCTGCTGAAGGATTTGTTGTCCCAGTGCGCTGGGCCGAGCTCTCGTTCAAAGTTCCCGGGCGAGTGGAAGAAGTTTTGGTCAAGGAAGGCGATTTTGTGCGCGCGGGTCAGCTATTGGCCCGCCTTGACAATGTTGAAGCACGAGCCGCCGTCACAGCAGCGGAAAACGCTGTGAAACAAGCTGAAGCAAGTGTCCAACAAGCTAAGGCGGACGTTCAGCAAGCGCAAACTGGGGTCGATAGAGCAAAAGCAGCGCTCGAGGTGGCAAAAGCAGCTTTAATGAGCGCACAAGCTCAGCTGGCGCAGGTCAAACGGGGCGCTACCGCTGAGCAGATTGCTCAGGCGGAAGCCGCTGTCCAGACCGCTCGTGCGCGCCTTAGTCAAGTTTTGGCAGGCGCGCGACCTGAGGATATCGAAGCGCAGGCAGCTGTTATGTTAAAAGCAGAGGCAGCCTTGCGTCAGGCACAGGCCGAATACGATAAAATTGCGTGGGCGGATAACAAGGGGGCGTCGCCGCAAGCATTGGCTTTAGAACAAGCCACACTCGACTACCAAGCAGCCAAGGCGCAGTACGAACGTCTGAAACGAGGGCCCACGCCGGAAGAAATCTCTATCGCGCGTGCAGGGGTGGCGGAAGCCGAAGCAGCCCTGGCGGTCGTAAAGGCAGGCCCAACTCCTGAACAGATTGCCGTTGCAGAAGCCGCCGTGGCTCAGGCCGAGGCGAATGTGCAGCAAGCGATGGCTGGCGTGCCTGCTGCTGAGGCAGCGGTGGTCGCAGCTGAGGCACGTTTGGCTTCTGCACAAGCAGCGTTGGAAACGGCACGTTCTAACTTGGATACTGCTCGAGATAAGCTAGCTGATTATGAACTGACCGCTCCATTTGATGGCGTTGTATCCCAGGTCAGAGTTCGAAGTGCAGAGGTCGTAACTGCCGGTTTCCCTGTCATAAGCTTGGGTGATAATTCCGCCTGGCACGTTGATACCGATGATCTGAGCGAGTTGGATGTAGTGTTGGTCTCCATCGGGCAAGAAGCATTGGTCAGAGTTGATGCACTACCTAATCTGGAGATCGAGGGAGTGGTCACGGAAATCACACCACGTTCTGAGACAAAACGGGGAGATGTGACCTACACGGTCACAATTGAGCTTAAGAACGCCAATGAGCTCCCGCTACGATGGGGGATGACCGCTTTCGTGGATATTAAAGTTGGGGAATAATGGTCTCGGTTGGTCTATGCAAAGGGTGAACGAGGTTAGATGGGAATATTGACATTACCGCTATACTACTTACTTGAGGTGCTCAAGTGGTTGGTCCTGGCACGTGTGCTTGTGACATGGCTGCCCATGTTTGGGCTATATATTGGCACGCGTAACCCTATCGTGCGTGTCCTTTTTCAGGTCACTGATCCGTTATTGATCCCTCTGCGCCGCTTCAGTCAGGTGGGCAGTTTGGATCTTAGCCCCCTGATCGCTTTCTTCCTGATCGGTCTTGTGCAGAACTTCTTGTTGGGGCGTCCACTGTCGCAGATCCTAGCGTTTGCCGTTGCTTTGTTGGTGGCTTTCTCGGTGCACGAGTGTGCCCATGCGTGGGCAGCTTTGCAGATGGGTGATTCAACGGCGTATGATCAAGGTCGATTGACATTGGATCCGCGCAAGCATTTGGATGTACTAGGAGCTATTATGGTGCTGGCGGTCGGGTTTGGATGGGCCAAGCCAGTGCCGGTCAATCCGTATCGACTGCGTAATGGGCCCAAGACAGGTATGGCGCTGGTGGCCTTATCAGGCCCTCTGTCCAATCTGGCGATGGCATTTGTCGCAGCGGTTCCGGTCAAGTTGGGGTTCGTTGTGCCTATGTACTACTCTCAGTACATTCCTGATCCCTACCAAGTTGTGTTCACCTTCGTATTCTTGAACGTGGTGCTCGCTATTTTCAACGCGTTGCCGATTGCACCCTTAGATGGTTTTAGCATCCTTTACGGGGTGCTGCCTTATCCAGCCTCTGAGTCGTTTAAGAGGCTGGAGCCTTTTGGCCCGGTTATTCTGCTGCTCTTGGTTTTCCTGGGGGGCGGTCTGTTCAGCACTTTAGTGATGACGCCAGCTCGGTTGATAGTTGGGCTGATAACTTGAGACGAGGTGGGAAATGGCAGAAAAGGTGCAAATTACTATTCTGGGTACTGGATGCATCGGTACGTCCATAGGGTTGGCCCTACACCGTGCGACGCAACCTGTTGAGATAGTGGGACATGACAAGAGCATCGAGCATGCCAACATTGCACACAAGATGAAAGCGATCGACAGGAGCGACTGGAACCTTATCAATGCATGTGAGAATGCTGACCTCATCATTTTGGCGCTTCCATTACATGCTATCGAAGAGACACTAACCATCATTGCCCCATATCTCAAAGAAGGTTGTGTGATCACCGACACCGCTGTGCTCAAGCAAAAGGTTTTGGCAATTGCGGAGCGACTATTGCCGGCTACGGTGAACTTTGTAGGTGGCAATCCCTTGGTAAACGCTCCTGCTTCTGGACCGCAGGCTGCCAGCGCAAGTCTCTTCGAGGGATGTCTGTATTGTGTGACTCCATCGCAAAGTGCCCATCCCGAGGCTGTTCATCTAGTCTCTAGTCTTGTTACCTTGTTAGGTGCCAGGCCGTTTTATCTCGATGCAGCCGAACATGATGGTCTGATGGCTGGCGCTCTTCACTTGCCTCGATTGCTGGCTGTAGCTCTCTGGCAGAGTGCGACAACCGATTGTGGTTGGCGTGATATGCGCAAGCTGATCGGAGGAAGCTACAATGCAATAGGCAACCTGATAGGAGAGGATGCGGATGTCTTATGCGATGAGCTGCTCTCCAATCGATCTCACCTGTTGTCATGGCTGGACGCTTATGTGGACCAACTCAAGACGATACGAGAGTTGCTCTCAGAGGGGATGTCCGAACCACTCATGAGGAAAGGCGAACAGGCGATTGAGGCGCGGCGTCGATGGCTGGCAGACCAGCGCAGGCTGTTCTCGGAGGAGCTCCCTACGCCCCCGATTGAAAAGCCCAACTTGCTCCACCATATCTTGCCCCGAAGACTCATCGAAAGGCGTTGATGCTCTCATAGTCGAAAGCTAAGGCGATACATCCAGCAGCCACTTCAGCCACGATCGCTTAGCACCATCTAGAATAACAGCAAACTGGCAAGGTCAGATCAGTCGGCTCAGGTCTTCTGCAGCGCGTCTCATGTCCAGGAAGATCAAACCCAGCTTCGCTTCGCTGCGAGCTAGGGCGGTCAAAACAGCCTCCTCGCCCACCGACATAAGAATCACATAGCCGTTTTTGCCCCGGATGAAAACCTGTTCTAAGGCTCCTCGCCTCAGTTCACTGGCTATCCGCTCGCCCAGTGAAAGCATCGCTGCTGACATAGCTGATACTCGATCTTCTTCCACATCCGCCGGTAGTGAAGACGCCATAATGAGTCCATCAATACTTACCACCGCGGAAGCTTCGATGTCAGCACTGCTCGCCTGCAAGTCTTTAAGTCGTGAGATCATCATCTCCGTGCGTGATGGCATAAGGATCCTGCTCCTTTCGTCCTGAGATGTGGCGGAAGATCTGATCCATTCGCTGAGGCATCTCTAAATTTAATCATATCATCTACATTCAAATATGTCAACCTGCACTCATAATCTGCCAACATTTTTGCTTTGTTATATGGTTCTAGTGTATAAAACAGTTGAGTTTGCCCAGATGGACAGATGTTCGGTTAGTGCTTGGTTGGAGAGAATACCACTGTGGTTCTCTTCTATGTATTTAGGGTATCATTAAGCATCAGTGCAAAGTGAGAAAACAAAGGAGGAAGCTATGAAAGGAAATGATGCCGTCATCGCAAAGCTCAACGACCTGCTAGCCGATGAGCTGACAGCTATCAACCAGTACATGGTGCACGCAGAAATGTGCGAGAATTGGGGCTATGAGAAACTGAGCGACGCCATTGAAAAGAGAGCTATCGTCGAAATGCGGCATGCCGAGAAGCTCATTGCTCGCATCCTCTTCTTGGAAGGTCACCCCATCGTAAGTAACCTGAAGAAAATCAATATTGGCGCGGACGTACCGGCCATGCACAAGAACGATCTCGAGTCGGAATACGATGCAGTGAAATCCTACACGGATGGCATCAAGCTCACAATGGAATTAGGCGATGTCGGCAGCCATGAGCTGCTTGAGTCGATCTTGATGGATGAAGAAGGTCACGTTGACTGGCTAGAGGCACAGCTGGATCAGATCAACCAGATGGGTCTCCAGGTATACCTGTCGGAGCAGATCAGTTAACACTGGTCAGCGCTCCTCCGCGGGAAATAGAACTATGCCGCCCAGTAAGATGGGCGGCATAGTTTTTCGCTACACACAGAGGACTTGGGCGTGAATTAAAGTGTTCTTGACTCTGACCACCCATCCGGGTTCTTTCGAAAAAAAACCTTTCAACTATTCTAGCGACCCAACGGGCCACTCTGGAGCTCCTCACTCTGGACATTGGATGGTAATAAAGTCTAGATACTCCAGCGCTTCTTGTATGAGAGTCTTATCATCACCATGGTTCACTGAGCAAGCAGATTGAGGGGTGCCGTACCGATCGAGGACAAACACCATAATCTGATGCTGAGTTACCGGCTTTCGCAGCAGCTTAGCATAGTCGCTTCGTACGGTTCCCTGTTGGTCCCACACTAAACGTAGAGATGGTGGCAAGGATCTTCGCGCAACCGTTCCAGGAGGCTGAACAATCAACACCCGAGCATCTACATCATCCAGCTCCCGAGACCGTGCAATCAACTGCTCAACCATCATGCTGCAGAACTGACAAGTATCCAGTGCGTGCAAGAACAGAAGCACCAGATGATGTTTTCCCCTAAAGTCACCTGTTGTGACCGTTTCACCTTCTGTATCTACCAATGGAACCGGCAAGGCCGGCAAGGCATCGTGGCCGAAATGCTGCCAATTCATTGTTGCCCTCCTCGAGTGTCTCACATCCAGACCCTAATCTATTTGCTGGTCGGAAGCCATCCTTTCGGTATTGTTCATTAGTTTTGCACAATTTTATATCACATTATATGAAGATTTGACAAAGTAAAAATCCTATGCTATTATGGTGTTTGATATTATTGTGATTTACCCGCAGTATAGGGATCAAGGATGAAAGGGTCAATCATCCCGGTCGTTTGCAGCATTATTATCCTCATTGTAGTACTCCTTATTGGGAGCACACCTATGCTGCTGGGAGGATGATGTGCAGCTGGAGCTTACACAGGATTAGAATGACGAGGGCCTCCCAGACACGGGAGGCCCTTCGATTTATCTCTAAACTTATTGGCAGTGATCGATCGGTGCATTAGGAGTTTCAGCTGGGATCTGGTAAGGAAGCACGAGGACGTCCTGGTTGCTGAGGCATAGCGTACGGCTACTAACTTGCGGAGATGAGATTCCCGAATTCTCTCATAATTGCTTGGAGGAGGTGCGATAATGGCAGAGAAGAAAAGCGGAGCACAAATAGTGTGGGAAAGTTTGTTGCGAGAAGGGGTAGAAGTGGTATTCGGTCTACCTGGTGGAGCGACATTGCCTATCTATGATGCACTGGCCAAGTATGAATATCCGATTCGTCACGTGCTGGTAACTCATGAGCAAGGCGCTGCCCATATGGCTGATGGTTATGGGCGTGCAACCGGCCGCGTAGGAGTTTGTATGGCTACCTCAGGACCGGGAGCTACTAATCTGACAACTGGCCTGGCAACCGCGTACATGGATTCCTCGCCAGTGGTAGCCATTACCGGTCAGGTGCCAACGTCTCTGCTAGGGCGCGATGGTTTCCAAGAAGCAGATATACACGGCGTCACTATGACCATCACCAAGCATAATTACCTTGTTACAGATGTGCGTGCCCTGGCCCAGGTAATTAAGGAAGCATTTTACATCGCGCGCACAGGCCGACCCGGTCCTGTCCTGATTGACATCTGTAAGGATGTCCAGCAAGCAGAGACCGAGTATGTCTACCCCGATGAGGTCAACCTTCCGGGCTATCGACCCACATTGACCGCTGCCGATCCGGACGCCATCTCTCGGGCAGCTCATCTTCTCAATCTAGCTGAGCGCCCCATTATTTTGGCTGGACATGGGGTGATCATCGCCAATGCCGAGGATGAACTGATCCACCTGGCTGAGAAAGCGCATATTCCTGTGGCAACCAGCCTGTTGGGCATTGGTGCCATTCCACAGACTCATCCTCTCTCCATAGGCTGGGGTGGCATGCACGGGGAGGCCTTTACGAACTATGCATTGCAAGAGAGCGATGTGATGCTGGTGGTCGGCGCCCGCTTGGACGACCGGCTTACTGGTGCCTTCAGCACTTTCGCGCCCAAAGCCCGAATCATCCATCTCGACCTGGATCCTGCCGAGCTCGGCAAGAATCTGCGCATCGACATTCCCTTAGTCGGAGACGCAAAGTTGACCTTGCGGGAGCTGATTCCACTGGTGGAGCCCAACCAACACACCTCCTGGATGGAACAAATCGCCGAATGGAAGCGGGATACCGACCGGCGCGACCTGCTGGCTCAGGAAACTGACGATCTGGTACCACCCTTCATTGTCCGGCAGCTGTGGCATTTGACAGACGGGGGTAACTGCATCGTGGTGACCGATGTGGGGCAACATCAGATGTGGGAAGCTCAGTACTTCCTGCATGTCAAGCGCAGAGGGCTGTTCACCTCAGGAGGCTTGGGCACCATGGGATTCGCATTGCCGGCAGCCATCGGTGTTCAGCTAGGCCGCCCCAATGAGACGGTCTGGGTGATCGCTGGTGATGGGGGGTTCCAGATGACCATGGGTGAACTGTCAACAGTTGCCAAAGAAGGACTACCCCTCAAGATTGCGATCTTCAATAATGGCTACTTGGGAATGGTGCGTCAGTGGCAAGACGTCTTCTACAACAAGCGATATGCAAGCACAGCACTCTACAACCCCGATTTCGTCAAGATCGCCGACGCGTACGGCATCCCTGCTACACGGGTAACCGATAGGGCTGGCGTGGCAACAGCTATCCGCCAAGCACAGGCGCACAATGGGCCTTTCCTGATCGACTTTAGAGTTGAGCCCTTCACAAACGTCTATCCTATGGTGGCACCCGGCAAGAGCAATGCCGACATGATTCGGCGTCCGCTGCCCGCAGAAGTTGAAGAAGAGTGAGGGAGGACTATGAAGCACACAATCATCGCGTGGATGGAGGACAAGCCCGGTGTGCTCAGCCGGGTGGCAGGCTTGTTTCGCAGGCGCAACTTCAACATTGAGAGCTTGACGGTAGGCCATAGCGAGACTCCTGGTATCAGCCGCATGACATTTGTTGTGGATGGAGATGATCGACAGATTTATCAGGTGCAAGCCCAGCTGTTCAAGCTGATCAATGTGACAGCAATCGAGGATGTCACCCATGAACCGACCGTGATCCGCGAGCTTGCCCTGATCAAGGTGCGAGCAGACAATACCAACCGAGCGGAGATTATCCAGCTAGTGGATATATATCGTGCGAACATCGTGGATGTCGATGTCGACTCGCTCATCATCCAAATTGCTGGTTCACAGGAGCGCATCGATTCGCTTGTCAAGTTGTTAAGTAATTTTGGAATTCTAGAAATGGTGCGCACTGGACAAGTAGCGATGGTGCGTGGCGGTAACACAAGGCCTCCGGTTCGGCACAACGGAGTGTCGTGATCGAACAAGTTGTAGTATTATCTATATATTCTGTATCCCCAAGAAATCCTTTCCATCGAGCAAGGAGACATAGACCGTGGCCACTATTTACTACGACAAAGACGCAGACCTTGAGGTCCTCAAAGGCAAGAAGATAGCAATTATTGGCTATGGCAGCCAGGGACATGCCCATGCCCTCAATCTACGTGATTCTGGTGCTGATGTACGCGTGGGACTGTATGAAGGCAGCTCGTCCTGGCCCAAAGCAGAAGCAGATGGCCTGCGAGTCTTGCCAGTGGCAGCAGCAGCGGCAGAAGCAGATGTCATTATGTTGTTAATCCCAGATACAAGCCAGCCCAAAGTATATAAAGAGTCGATTGAACCCCATCTGAGGGCTGGTAAGACGCTGATGTTTGCCCACGGTTTCAACATCCGCTACGGTCAGATAGTGCCACCCCTCTATGTAGATGTCAGCATGGTGGCACCCAAAAGTCCGGGACATCGAGTGCGCGAGTTGTTCGTAGAGGGTGTCGGCACACCTTGTCTCTTGGCGATCCACCAAGATGCCAGCGGCCAAGCCAAACCGTTCGCACTGGCTTATGCCAAGGGCTTGGGTGGCACGCGCGCTGGAGTGATTGAAACCACCTTCGCTGAGGAGACAGAGACAGACCTGTTCGGTGAGCAGGCTGTTCTATGTGGTGGTGTGAGTGCTCTCATTGAGGCTGGGTTCAATACATTGGTGGAGGCAGGTTATCAGCCTGAAATCGCTTACTTTGAATGCTTGCACGAGCTGAAGCTGATAGTGGATCTGATCTATCAAGGTGGTCTGAGTTATATGCGCTATAGTGTCAGCGATACAGCCGAACACGGTGACTATACGGCGGGTCCAAAGATCATCACCGATCAGACGCGTGCCATTATGAAGCAGCTCCTGGCCGACATTCGGTCGGGTGCCTACGCGGAAGCATGGATCGAGGAAAACGCGAAAGGTCGTCCTTGGTTCGAGGAGCAGCGTCGCGAAGCACAACGCAGCGAGCTCGAGCGAGTAGGACGTCAGCTGCGCCGAATGATGCCATGGCTTAACCCCAAGGAGATCGGCGAAGTGTAAGTGCAATGTCACAACAGGGAGGGAGCCTCATGGGTGACAATGTACCTCAGGATACCTTGCTGATTTTTGATACTACATTGCGCGATGGAGAACAGTCCCCTGGCGCCACGCTTGACGTCCACGAAAAGTTGGAGATTGCTCGACAGCTATCGCGACTAGGAGTGGATATCTGCGAGGCAGGTTTCCCTATTGCTTCCCCAGGTGACTTCGAGGCGGTCAGCTTGATCGCATCTGAGGTTGGCCCGCTGACGGAGGGTCGCAAAACTGGCCAACCAATGGTCATTGCAGCCCTGGCACGTGCCAACCAGAAGGACATCCATCGGGCTTACGAGGCGATCAAGGCAGCGCCGCGACACCGCATCCATACTTTCCTGGCGACAAGCGATATCCATTTGCAGCATAAGCTGCAAATCAGCCGCGAGGAGTGCGTCCGACGTGCCGTCGAGGCAGTGGCATATGCACGCAGTCTGTGCGAGGATGTCGAGTTCTCCCCGGAGGATGCCGGTCGCTCAGATCCCGAGTTTCTGACCGTTGTGCTTGGGGAAGTTATTAAGGCAGGTGCCACCACGCTCAACATCCCAGACACGGTTGGGTACACGACCCCAGAGGAATTTGGCCAGCTGATCCGCTATCTCATCAGCCACACACCCGGTGCAGATCGAGTAGTGTGGTCAGTGCATTGTCACAACGATTTGGGATTGGCAACAGCGAATACCCTGGCCGGCATTCGTGCCGGCGCCCGTCAAGCCGAAGTCACGGTCAATGGCATTGGAGAACGAGCTGGCAACACCTCTCTCGAAGAGGTGGTTATGGCCATATACACGCGCCAACAGCTGTTCGGCTTGAAAACCAACATCGACACTACCCAAATTATGCGTACCAGTCGTATGGTCAGCTCTTATACTGGTATTGTAGTGCAACCTAATAAGGCGATTGTGGGTGCCAATGCTTTTGCTCATGAGGCAGGCATCCATCAGGATGGCATGCTCAAGAGTCATCTTACCTACGAGATCATGCGGCCAGAGACAATCGGATTGTCCACCTCGCGTTTGGTTTTGGGCAAGCACTCTGGTCGGCATGCCTTCCGTGTGCGTCTACAGGAGCTGGGTTACACGGATCTCACTGAAGAGGAAATCAACCAAGCTTTTGAGCGCTTCAAGAGATGGGCTGACAAGAAAAAGATGGTCACTGATGCAGATATTGAAGCCATCATTGCAGACGAAATCTACCAGCCCCCCGAGATATGGCATCTCAACCACATTCAGGTTTCATGCGGCGACCACAGCATACCAACCGCCAGCGTGAGTCTGACCGGACCAGATGGCCAGGTCTACGAGGAAGCGGCGTTGGGTTATGGCCCAGTTGATGCTCTCTATAAGGCAATCAACCGCATCGTAAAAGTACCTAACACGCTGAGCGAGTTCAGTGTCAAGGCCATCACAGAGGGCATGGACGCTGCCGGTGAGGTGACCATCCGGATTCAGCCGGCTGAGGATGACCAAGATGCACCCATCAACCCACAGACAGGCAAACCTATCGTGCGCACGTATAGCGGCCATGGTGTGAGCACCGATATCATCGTTGCCAGCGCGCGTGCTTACATCAACGCATTGAATCGATTAATTGCTGACCGCGAACGTCGCTCACACAGAGAGGCCCGGCCTGAAGCAAGAACCACGAGCTGAGGCATAATGCTACGATGATGCGACGAATATGAGACGCTAAGGGAGAGAAGCAATGCTCCATACACCACGTACTCTCTTGGACAAGATATGGGATGATCACATCGTGGTGGAAGAACCAGGCAGCCCGGCAGTATTGTACATTGATTTACACCTTATCCACGAGGTTACCTCCCCTCAAGCCTTCGATGGCTTGCGCCAGCGTGGACTACGAGTACGTCGTCCGCAGCAGACGGTTGCCACGATTGATCACAGCATCCCGACCACGCCCCCCGAGATACCCATTAGTGATCCGCTGGCAGCACGTCAGATTCAGCAGATCGTAGATAACTGTCGCGAGTTTGGTGTGCCGCTGCATGGCATTGGCAGTCCGACGCGAGGTATTGTCCATGTCATCGGGCCAGAGCTAGGTCTTACCCAGCCTGGGATGACGATAGTCTGTGGTGATAGCCACACCGCAACCCACGGAGCATTCGGGGCGCTGGCTTTCGGTATTGGCACAAGTGAAGTCGAGCATGTGCTCGCCACTCAATGCCTGCTGCAACACAAGCCGCGTAGCTGTCAGATGCAAGTGGAAGGACGGCTTGGTAAGGGGGTCACAGCGAAGGATCTCATCCTGGGCCTAATTGCTCAAATCGGGAGTGGAGGAGGAACCGGCTACGTTTTCGAATACAGCGGTCCAGCTATTCGTGCTCTCTCTATGGAGGAACGCATGACCGTGTGCAATATGAGCATCGAAGCTGGGGCGCGTGCAGGTATGATCGCCCCCGATGACACCACATTCGAATACTTGGCGGGGCGGCCATATGCTCCAAAGGGCAAAGCGTGGGATGAGGCGGTTAAACGTTGGCGGCTACTTCCGAGCGACCCTGATGCTCACTTTGATCACATTGTGACTCTGGACGCCAGTCGTCTGGAACCGGTAATTACCTATGGCACTAATCCCAGTATGGCCATTCCAATCACTGGGGTTGTTCCCGACCCCGCAAATGTTCGAGATGTGAGCGAACGACAGGCAATGGAAAAAGCCCTGCAATACATGGATCTCAGACCCGGACAACGCCTGTTGGGCCACCCAATTGATGTGGTTTTCATTGGAAGTTGTACGAACGGGCGACTCTCTGACTTGCGCCAAGCTGCCAGCTTGCTCAAGGAACGTCGCGTCAAGGAGGGCGTGCGTGTGCTAGTGGTACCAGGCTCACAGTCGGTCAAACGCGCTGCGGAAGCAGAGGGATTGCACCAGATCTTCCTGGATGCTGGTGCGGAGTGGCGTGAGCCCGGTTGTAGCATGTGCATCGCAATGAATGGTGACCAGCTACAACCGGGGCAATATGCCGTTAGCACAAGCAATCGCAATTTCGAGGGTCGACAGGGGCCTGGTGGTCGTACATTCCTCGCCAGTCCACTGACTGCCGCCGCT
>OGCI01000084.1_pt1 | contig 109934 bp, 88 predicted proteins | sample 1570021 | NCBI WGS metagenome assembly OGCI01 (sample SAMN06264664, study PRJEB24512) | hot springs metagenome | isolation source: Hot spring water | place: South Africa: Tshipise | collected 2015-06-21
AGACCGTGAACGGACAATTCCCTATCTTGATTTTATTTCTATGAATGTTTCTCTTAATGCAGATGATGCTGTATATGTTCAGGGGTATCCTGACCCGGTTGTCGATGTTGTTTGGATGCGTTCTGTGGCTATGGGAAAACCGATTGTTATTTCGTGTGCAAATTTGAATTATAAAGTAGGTATGACCAATTCTGATAAATATAATCATACGCGGAGTTTCCTTTGGGAGATGGTATTATCAGGTGCCCAAATAGTGGCGGTAAATGTTTCAGGTGTTTTGAGGGAAAATATCGCCGTGTGGAAAGCAATTTCAGATGTGAATGATTTGTTCTCTAAAATCAACCCAGAACTTCGACAGTTTCAATCATCAAAATCCGCAGTCCGTGTTTTGTTTAGTGATTCCTCTAAAATTCTTGATGGGGGTGCTCCTCATTTGAAATCTGCTCGTTTCGCTTATGAGGGGAGTTCTTTTTCAGGGTATGATATATGCTTTGCAACAGAGAAAGAAATAGAAAAAGGAGTATTACAAGATACGAAAGTTCTTATTATGCCTCAAACACTATCTCTTGAGGATGATGTTTTTAATATGATAACGGACTTTATCCGCAATGGAAACTATATAATCCGTGTGGGAACCCAAATTCCATACGATCCTAAGGGGATGTCCCGGAGGGATGTTGTTCAACCCACCAGTAACACCGTTTTGGTGCGAGGGATGAATCTTCCGACAGAATACCTTCATGGTATGGATGCTGTTATTTCGAAGAAGGCTCTAAACCCTCTTCCAAGACCTGTAAACAAGGTCGGATACCCGTTGGAAGGGGTAAAATCAAGGTTTGTTCCAACATCAGATGGAGGAGGATATTTGTACCTATTAAATCTGAGAAAAGAGGAAGTGTTCTGTCGACTTACTGGTTATTTACAAAAGGGACATAATTTGGTAAATAATACTGAAATTGAATTTCCTCAAGAAGTGCAACCTCTGGAATTAATGTTTATCAAAATGGTACCTCCGGATTATGAAAAAATTGTTCAAACGGAACCCTTACCAACAAAAAAAACAGGTAAAAAGAAACAAAAGTAGAGGGGAAAAAACTTGACGGAAACAGGAATTACATTACCTTTTTCTCAAAATATTATTGCGATTGTATGGGATTTTGATTTTACATTGACACCTAAAAATATGCAAGTTCCGCTTTTTACAGCGTATGGGGTTGATGAGAAAAAATTTTGGCAAGAAGTAAATGCATTACCAGAATATTATAAGAAAGCAGGGGTAAGGGTATCTGAAGAGACGGCTTATTTATGGCATATTATTTCTTATGTAAAGGAAGGAAAATTTTCAGATTTGACAAACAAGAAACTTCGAGAATTAGGGGGAGAAATAGAATTTTATCCTGGGCTACCCGATTTTTTCTTAATGATTCAACAATTACTGGATAAAGAACCTTTTATAGAATATGATTTAAAAGTGGAACATTATATTGTGAGTAGTGGTTTAACAGAGATGATACGGGGGTCAAAGATTGTTCCTTATATCTCTGGTATATGGGCTTGTGAATTTATTGAGGTACCCGCAGGTCCTGATGAGGACTTTTCAAGAACACCCAAAAGTGGGTTAATCAGTCAGGTAGGTTATATGATCGACCATACAACGAAAACACGGGCATTGTTTGAGATAAATAAAGGGGTAAATAAGGTAGAAGGGATTAGTGTAAATGATTCTATACATGAAAATGCCAGACGTGTACCGTTTAAAAATATGATTTATATCGGAGATGGGCCAAGTGATATTCCTTGTTTTTCTGTCGTACATAAACATGGGGGATTAACTTATGCTGTGTACCCGAAAGGAGACGAACATAAATATCAGCAAGTAATCGATTTGCTTGAATCGGATAGGATTGATGCATACGGGCCAGCCGATTATCGGGATGATAGTGAAACTGTATTCTGGTTACGAAATAAGGTATTAAGTATTGCTAACCGAATTGTAGAAGAGAAAAAAAATGCTTTATATTCACAGATAAAGTCTGGACCAAAGCATACAAGTTAGAAAGGGTAAAATTTTTCTATACCTATTTCCTTTTCCAGACTCCCGGGATTGGGGTATTGCAATATGGGCATTTCCCATCAATAAGTTTATTCGACCAAACGGTAAATCCTGTGCGTTCAATAAGAAGCTCGTGGCAGTGGGGGCAGTATGTATTTTCCATTGTTTTGACTCCTCCGGGACGATTGCCTGCATATACAAATTTTAAGCCTGTTTCTTTTGCTATTTTGTATGCCTTTTCTAATTGTTGTGTGCTGGTAGGGAAACCGTCATTCATTTTATAGTTTGGATAAAAACCAGTTACATGCCATGGAATGTTAGGATTTGTTTTTGCTATAAAATTTGTTAAGTTGTGCAGTTCTTCATCACTATCGTTAAATCCTGGGACTAATAGTGTAACGATTTCAACCCAGTAGTCTAGTTCTATGAGTTTTTCGATAGTTGAACATACAACAGAAAGTTTTCCCCCCAATTTTTCATAATTCTTTTGCTGGAATGTTTTTAAGTCTACTTTAAATAACTTCATAACAGGCCTTAAAAATTTCAATACCTTTTCAGAAGCGTGTCCATTACTAACATAACCACAAATAATACCTTTTTGATGTGCAAGTGAGAATATTTCATAAGCCCAGTCGCTTGTTATGAGAGGTTCATTGTAAGTACTAACTATTACAGGGCAATGATGTTTTATTGCAAGTTCTAATATTGTGGTAGAAGATATCGGTTCAAAACGAATAAGGGAATTGGGGTCACGAAGAGTCTGGCTACTTAACCAATTCTGACAGAATGGACAATGGAAATTACATCCTAACATACCAAAAGAAAGTGCTGTACCTCCGGGGACAACATGGAAAAAAGGTTTTTTTTCGATAGGGTCTATTGCCAGCCCTGCAACATAACCATGGGGAGCATATAATACGCCATCTTTGTTAAATCTCAATTTACAGATACCCGTTTTTCCCGGTGGAATTAAGCACTGATTCGCACATGAATAACAACGAACCTTCTTTTTTTCTAAATATTCAAAGAGTTCTGGATGTGCCTGTGTTGAATATCTTTCTTTTAATATCTGTTCTGTATTTTCCATACTCTGGCTATTCTATTTTCATAAATTTACCTATTAATTATTGTATATCTCCTGTACCTGGGTTTTCATCAAAAAAAGACATTTTTTCTTCTTTTTTAGAAAATTCATTGGCCTCAGGAAGGGGCTTTTTGGGGATAGTGATTGCGGGCCAAATTTTAGAATACTTAGCGTTGAGTGGAATGTAATGTTTCCACTCTTCGGGGACACTTTTCTCCGGGAAAATTGCATGAACGGGGCATGGGTCAACACAGGCCCCACAATCAATACAATCATCCGGGTCAATTACTAACATATTTGCCCCTTCGTGAAAACAAATAACAGGACAATTACGGACACATTCTGTATATTTGCACTTAATACACGGTTCAGTTACCACATATGTCATCTTTTTACCTTTATTTTATTTTTATAATATATTATATTATGTTGTAATTATGTTTTGATTTTGAGATAGTGAAAGGAAAGGGATATGGTTTTTCAAAAGAATCATACAATAACTACAAAAGGATATGGTCAGATGACTGATTTGACGCCATGGGTGCAATTGGCCATAGATGAGTCTCATTATAAGAAAGGGATAGTAAATGTGTTTAATGTAGGTAGTACTGCATGTATTGGAACAATAGAATTTGAACCCGGATTAATAGAGGATTTGCCTGAACATCTTTCCCGATTATTCCCTCCCGGACGCCATTATGCTCATGAACAAACATGGCATGATGGGAACGGTCATTCCCACTTACAGGCAACCCTTATGAGTCCTGGTGTAACAGTGCCCTTTAAAGATGGGAAACTTATATTGGGAACATGGCAACAAATATTTCACCTGGAATGTGATATTAAGCCCCGGCAAAGGGATATAGTTGTTACAGTGATGGGAGAATAATTTCAACTTTTTTATGTTTTGGACTGGGAAGATGTTTATTGTCCCTACAGGTTTCTTTTTTATATAATCTTAATCCGCGCCCCGATAGTTCAGTGGATAGAACAAGTCCCTCCTAAGGATTAGACCCGCGTTCGATTCGCGGTCGGGGCGCCATTTTTTTATGGGAGAGGGTAAAACTATATATTTATTTTCCTCTGATAAAGTGATATGATAGTAAATAAAAATTTTTATGAAGGAGGAAATGCTGTGGGATTTTCAGTTGGAATTGTAGGTTTGCCTAATGTTGGTAAAAGCACATTGTTCAATGCTTTAACCCAGAGTAAACATGCCCAGGTAGCAAATTATCCCTTCTGTACAATAGAGCCTAATCATGCTGTCGTAAGGGTGCCGGATGATAATTTAGATCGTTTGTCGGCATTAATCCAGCCGAAACAGACTGTTCACGCGACAATAGATTTTGTGGATATTGCCGGACTGGTAAAAGGTTCTCATAAAGGGGAGGGACTTGGAAATCAGTTTTTGGCTCATATCCGCGATACCAATGCTCTAATTCATATTGTTCGTTGTTTTCAAGATGAGAATATCATACATATAAATGGGGTTGTTAACCCGATTGCAGACATAGAAATTATCAACATTGAACTAATTTTTGCGGATTTACAACAATTGGAACGAAAAATTGAAAAGCTACATAAATATACTAAGGGCGATAAAAAAGCACAGCCCTTGTTGGAATTGTGTGAACGACTCAAACAGCATTTTGAAAAAGGGTTACCGGCAAGGAGCTTTCCGGAGGTCGATAGCGAATTATTTCTGGGGTTAAATGAAGAGATGCGGTTTACCACGGGTAAAAAAGTTATTTATGTGGTTAATGTGGATGAGAAAGGACTGGAACATGACCCACCCGAACTCAACGATGTTCGAGAAATAGCGAAAAGAGAAGGAACGGAAGTAATCAAGGTTTGTGCTCAATTAGAGATGGAATTGGCTGATATGAGCGAAGAGGAGCGGAAAGAATTCCTTGCTATGGATGGGGCTACTGAATCAGCGTTGGAACAGGTTGTACACGCAGGATATCGGTTACTTAATTTAATAACTTTCTATACGATGGCACCACCTAAAGAAATACGGGCATGGTCTGTTAAAGAGGGAACGCATGTAGTTAAGGCGGCGGGAATGATACATACCGATTTCGAGAAACATTTTATATGTGCAGAGGTAATCCCTGTAAAAGAGTTTTTGGCCCACGGTGGTGAAGTGGGAGCCAAACATGCGGGTGCGTGGCGTATTGAAGGAAAGGATTACATTGTCAAGGATGGAGATTGTATATATATTAAAGCAAATGCATAAAATTTTGGTTTGCAGTAAAAAAATACGAAAAGGTGCGAAAATATGAAGCCTGCATTGGTTTTCCAAATGGTAGTAGTATCTGTGGTTTGTTTTTTACTGATTTCGTGCAGTGGGGAAAATGTAATTCAACCAATAGAAAATAAACCATTGGTATCGGAACAAAAAAATAATTCGGGAGTAGTTCCTGTTTCTCCAGAACGGGGAGGGAACACTCTTGTGCCTATTTCTCAATATCCCTTGCCCGGTGAATCGATAGACAGGAAGTTTATCCTTGTCTTTGATAGAAAAATTCTGTTTCCACCGGATGTTTCTGTTGATGATTATATAAGGACCCAACCTCCTATTATAGGAGTTACTGAATGCTTGGATAATAGAATTGTTTTTAATATATTACAACCCTTGCCCCGGCAGATAGAAGAAATAGAATTTTGTCTGCATCCCCAATTACGGTCAGAGGATGGAAAAATAATAGATACTCAAAATTTGTGTTACCGAATCCCTGTAAATGGAATGAAGGTGTTATCAGGAAGTTTCGAGGATGTAAATGAAAATAGTATTTTGTTTTCAATCAAGTTCAATCAGACTGTTTTTGCAAATGATTTAAAACCCTTTATTTTTTTGACGGACCGGAATGATTCTAAACTCGAGTTCGAGATAAAGGAAACAGAAAACCCGGAGGAAGTGGTGAACTTACAAATAGCCAGGACAGGGAATGAGCCTTATAAACTTTTAATCCGTCCTGGATATATGGATAGTAAAAAGAAATACAGGGGACAAGGGGCTTACTTTGAATTTCCATTAAGTGAACCATTGGAAGTGGTTGAGTGTGAGGGTAAAAATAATACAGAATTGCAGATTGCATTTTCGAGACCTATTTCAATCAGTGCTATTTATAAGTGTATCTCTATTAGTTCGTCTAATCAAAATGAGATTAAGTATTTTGCTATTCCTGCTGATTGGGGAAAAGTTCAGGAGTCGGCGGTTTATATTCCTGAGGGTCAGCGAAATCTTGTAGAAGAAAAGGTGTCCAAGTCCTGGCTATTACAATTTAAGGAAACTGTTTTCCCCGAAGTTCATACTATTAATCTAAGAGTTAGGCGATATGCCTGGTCATCGGATTATGCACTTCTTCCTGAAGAGTATATATGGAAATCAGAGGGGAAAGAATATGGTTTTAAAGTTAATTATGCATATTGGAAAAATAATGGTTTGGATGGGGTTTCTTGTATAGTTAATCTCCCAACTTTAAATGAGGAGAATGCTATTGATTTCCTTGAAATTGTTCCTTCGGTATCCAATCTTTCCATTTGTAAAGGTAGCTGGGGTGAGACAGAAATAAAGGGAGATTGGAAAAGCGGTATAAAATATATTATGAAATGGAAAGCAGGTCTTAAATGGGGTTATACTTATAGATCCGATAATAAACCAATATATGAGATTCTAGAGAAGGATTATGTTTATACATTAACGAGTGTCCCTGAATTTAAAACTTTAGGTTTTGATAATAAAGATAAGTTTTACATCATTCCCTTTCAAGAGAAGAATTTTATCCGTATTGGAGCCCGGAATGTATCCAGGGGGTATATCCATGTTTATCGAGTTCTTACAGAGAATCTCTCTATGTGGTTAGGGAATGTCTCTACAAATACAGTTCCTTTTGAGATTAATGAGAGGACTACACAATATTTGACATCTATCCCTGTTGATTTTCCAGATAGTGTAGATAAGGCAAATTATGTAGATATTGATTTAACAAACTATTTGTCAAATGTTCCAAAAGGTATATTTACACTTTGTCTATCGGATAGGAGTGAACCGGGAAGACTACGGGCAAGTTGGGAACCAGAACGAAAAGAAGAGTCTTTTAATGATAAGAGTGGTGAGTATGGATGGGAAGACGAATATGAATATTATGATGATTATGCCAATTGGGATTATAGAAATGAAAATAGGTTCTATCAAGAGGTAAAAGGAGTAAGGAGTGATATTCGATATATTTTATGGACAAAGATAGGTGTGGTATCCCATTGGGATGATACAAGTTTGGTCGCATTTGTTCATGATTTGGTAGATTTATCTCCTCAAGTGGGTGCTCAAGTTACTGCATACTCCATTAAAAATTATAAAGTGGCAGAAGGGACAACAGATAATAATGGCATAGTGAAAATCATGTTAGAACAGCAGGATTTAGGTTCACCAAGGCTTCTTACTGTAAAAACGGAAAAAGATTTCTCATTTGTATTTTTAACACCGAAACCATTGCCTACATTAAAGGACCTTGAAAAATATGATAGTTATAACAAAAATAAATATGAAGCATTTATTTATACAGATAGGAATCTCTATCGCCCTGGTGAATCGATACATTCTCGATGGATTGTCCGAACAAATTATGGCTCTGAAGTTATCAACGCTCCTCTGGAATTGCGGTTTGTTAATCCACAGAACAAAATTGTGCTACGAAAAATTGTTAATTTATCCGAGTGGGGAACAGGTGGAGAAGATATTTTAACGGAACCTACGTATTTAACAGGTGCATATACATTAGGATTGTATGTTCCCGGTGGGGAACGGTTATGTGGTTCTATTCCTGTTTATATAGAGGATTTTGTTCCAGATAGAATTAAGACAGAGATAGCCGTCGCAAACGACTTTTGGATTGTTGGAGAGGAACAGAGTTTTATGATTTCTTCACAGTATTATGTGGGACCACCCGCCGGAGGTTTGCCTTGTAAAGGGAAATTAATCATTACTCCTGTAGAGTTAGAAAATGAAACATGGAAAGGGTATCGTTTTGGTAATGATGAATTATTAAAAACAGTTGTAATGGATTTGGGGCTTAACAATACAAATAGTGAGGGTAAATCAATTTTTACTTTTGAATTTGATCCCCCTGAGTCAATAAATAAACCTGTGGAAATTGCTATTGTAGGAGAAGTTTCAGAAGCGGGGGGTAGGGCGGTATCCTCTGTGAAAAAGGTAAAAGGCTGTCCAGAGGAGATCCTTTGTGGTGTCGGTGTAGAAAAAATTGAAGATAAATTGCAAGTTGCAGTGGCGACTGTTGATAAGAATTTTGCTCCTGTCTCTGATGAAGAAGTAGATGTCTATTTAGAAAAAGTTGAATGGAATTATGTGAATCGTGTTTATGCAGGAGGAGACAGAACTTTTCCACAATGGGATCGTTTCTTTACTTTGATTGAAAAGAAAAAGGTGATTACAAGTGGAGGGAAATCTACTGTTTTATTAGATTTACCTCCCTATTATTTTACATATAGAGTAAGGGCACAAAGGAGCAATGGAAAAATTTTTTCAGAAGTGGTTTTTTACTGTGTTCCTGGTAAAATGATAGACCTCAAGGGAGGTCCTCCGGAGTTGGTAAAAATCCATCTTGAAAATAAAAAATGGTTATTAGGAGAGACTGTTCCTGTAAATATTGAAGTTCCTTTTGATGGGAAAGCGGTTGTGGTGATCCAAGGGGATAAGGTGTGGGATGTACAGGTTGTAGATGTGGTTTCAGGGAAAGGCCGTTTTGCTTTTAACATTAAAGAAGAGTATTTTCCGAATGTCTGGGTTGGTGTCTCTGCTTTACATGTTCCTGGAAAAGGGGAAACAGTCAGTCCCTATACTACATTTTCATTTACAAAAGTAGAAATAGAAAAACCAAACCGAAGATTAAACATTGCTATTTCAAATATTCCAGAAGAAATAAAGCCACAGAATATAGTAGAGTTTGGAGTGCAAACCACGGATCATAGTGGAAATTCTGTTCCTGCGGAGTTAACAGTTGCGGTGGTAGATGAGGGAATCCATTCCATTTTAAGCTATACCCTACCCAATCCTTATGATTGGTTTGGTAGACCGAGATATTCCCCTATTCGTAGAGTATATTATTATAACCATGTGGCTTATGACTATAACCCCTTATCTCCACCCGGGGATATGATAGCACGCCAACTATCTGCAGGAAAGACAGAAATAGGTGAGTCCTGGATAAAACCATTAGCATTGTGGTCAGGGGTAGTAAAAACCAATGAACAAGGTTATGCAAAAGTTTCTTTTAACATTCCTGAATTCAATGGTACTGTAAGAATAGTTGCTGTTGGTGCAAATAAAGAATTAGTAGGTTCTACAGAAAACAAGATGTTGGTTAGACGCCCCTGTGTTATACAAACACATATTCCACGATTTTTACGACCACAGGACCGTGCAGTTATTTTTGGAAGAGGACTCAATTCAAAGGATAATCCTTTAGATGTAAATCTATCATTAACATATAATGATGTTGTAATGATCGAACCCTCCCAACTACATTGGGAGACTGTTCCTAAAAGCCTTAGTATCTCTCCAGAAATGGTTGTATCTTGTCTTAATGGCGTGAAAAATGCAGAATTGAACTGGCACTATAGTATTGTTGATAAATCAGGAAATATGGTAGATGAATTTTCGGAGAATATGGTTATTCCTGTCCGTTTGCCATCTATTTATGAACAGAGGGTAAAATCCCATGTTGTTCCTCCCGGAGTCATAATCCAACTGGATACATCGGAATTTATTGATAATTCTCTATTGGAAACAGAAATTAAGGTGGGTAGTAGTCCGTTCCTTCAGATAGAACCGGCTTTAAGATGGTTGTGGAGTTATAGTTATTGTTGTTGTGAACAAAAAATATCAAGATTATATCCTTTATATATCTTTCGTAATTTTTTGAAAGAATCAATGACAGATGTTATTTCTCAAGAAAGTTTTGACCAATTATTACTCACTATGATTGATGATATATTCTCACATCAACAGGTAAATGGTGGTTTTTCCCTCTGGCCTTATGGTCGTTCTACAGATGTAAAAGTTTCATTACATGTTGCCTTTCTCCTTACAATGATAAATCGTGATAAATCGTTGCCATTGCCCGAAAAACCCTATCAAAGGATGATTGCGTTTTTGCGTGATTTAAGTTCGAGAGGAGCGGAAGAATCCCCTTCAGATGGGCAATTCAGAGCTTATGCTACTCTTATTCTGGCATTAAATGGAGACCCTTCTGCATGTGAACGAGTGAATAATTTACTGAAGGTAGATTTTCCAAGAAATCTGAGAGTATTATTGCTGTTGACAGCGGATATTTGCGGTAAACCTAAAGAAGAGATAAAGAAATATGTTCAATTATTAGAATGGGAGACATCAGCAGAAAAGTCAACATGTTTTTGGGAATATGGAATTTCTTCAATTCGTAAATCGGCATTAGAACTTATTTCTAAAATTATTGCTGGTGAACCTCTGGATAGTATTCAAGAGTTACAAAAACCGTTGATTGAATATGTATCGAATTCTACTATTTATACAACATATGATTTATCTATGGTTTTAATGGCACTGGATATGAGTTTTAGGAAGATGAATATTAAACCGTTTGAATGTAAGGCGGAGGTGAAAATTGATGGTGAAAGTCAGATTGTGCAAGGAACAAAAATGCTGAATAGAAGAAAACAGGGACCTACGCATATCGAGATATTAAACCAGGGGCAATCCCCTCTATTTATTGTTTGGACGATACGGGGGATTTCAAATAACCCTCCTATGGACACGAGGTCAAGAGGTATTCAATTAAAGAGGTTTTTATACAATCCTAAGGATAAGGGAAAAATAAGTGGTCCTTGTTTGCAGGGGAATGTCTATATTATTGAGTATCGAATAGAATCCGAGCGTAATATTGAAAATCTAATTTTAAATCAGTTACTACCGGCAGGTTTTGAAGTTGAGAATCCCCGACTTAAGCAAGAACAAGGATTAGACTTATTGTCGAGTATTTTTAAGGGTTCCGTAAATATAGTTAATCCTGAGCATGTAGAAATTCGAGATGATAAACTTATTGTTGCATTTCCTCCCCTAAACCGATTAACAACTTATTCTTATGTTTGTGTAGTTCGTGCAGTAACAAAAGGTACCTTTGAGTTTCCGGGTACCTATATTGAAGATATGTATCAACCAGAAGTTTTTGCCCGACTTGCACCAGAGAAAATTGAAATTAAATAAGATAAATAAGAACATGCGAGAAAGGGTAGGTAGACATATTTGTTGTAAAGTGGCCTTACGATCCGGGCTGTTGCTCCTTTTGATAGGAAATATCTATTTGTTGATACTGTGGAACATTGGTCCTGATAATCCCCGAGACTTTCTAAAGACTAAAAATTCCCCCTGTGTTTTATCAAGGGATGGGAGAATACTTTGGACGGGTTTGAATGAAAATGAGCAATGGTGTTTACCTGTGAATATTGATAAGGTGTCTGAAAATTTAATCTGTGCAACAGTAGCCATAGAAGACCAGCGATTTTGGGACCATCATGGAGTAGATTTCTTGGCAATATGTCGTGCGGTAATACAGAATTTTCGTTCCTTAAAAATTGTGTCGGGGGCATCTACAATTACAATGCAGGTGGTCAAACAGTACTATTTAAATCAGGGACACTCTGTACCGAAGTCATTACTTAAAAAACTTCATTTTAAGTTGCTACAAGCAATTCAATCTATCCGTTTGGAGAGAAGTACTACGAAAAAAGAGATATTACAATCGTATTTAAATAATGTCTCGTATGGTGGAAATTTAATAGGAGTAGAATCAGGTTCTTATCGATACTTTGGGAAAAGTGCCGAAATGTTGAATCTCAATGAATCGGCCCTTCTCGCAGGCATTCCAAAAGCACCGGGAAAATATCGTCCTGACCGGAACTTGTCGAAAAGCCTTCAAAAAATGCGGTTTGTTTTGAATAGAATGAATAAAGAAGGGTACATGGGAGATAAAGAGTTTGAAGAAGCGCTAAGAGCAAGAGTTCAGGTAGATTTTTACCCTTTCCCTGATTATTGTAAACATTGGGTAGAACATAGTAAAACTCTTTTATGTGGGGGAAAGACAATTCAAACTTTTTTAGATTATGATATTCAGATTCAGACAGAAGAATTACTAAAAAAGAAAGTTCAACAATGGGGTCCCGAAATCAATATTGCTGCTGCAATGGTTGTGGATGTCCCCTCAGGAAAAGTTCTGGCACGAGTTGGAGGTATATTTGAAAGTTCACGAATCCCAGTAAGTTATCTTGATTTTTGTGATGTTCCTCGTTCTCCAGGTTCTGCTTTAAAGCCATTTTTGTATTGTATGGCGATGGAAAAGGGTTTTTTGTTCCCAGAAGAAATTTTGTACGATTCTGATTTTGATGCAAATAATTATGCTCCTAAAAACTTTGATGAAATATTTCATGGGTTCATAGACGCAACGACGGCTTTGCGCTATTCATTAAATATTCCCGCAGTGATTTTAATGCAAAGAATAGGAACAACCCCATTTGTAAACAAATTAGAAGAATGCGGTCTTCATTTACAGAAAAATAATCGAAATGTTTTAGAAGCGGGATTAGGTATCGTTTTAGGGAATTGTGAGGTTCGTATGGAGGACATGATGCAAGCATATTTTTGCTTGGCCAATGAGGGTATCTTTAAACAACTTAAATATTATGATGATGGTCAAGAAGATGTTTCTATCCCAGTGTTTGACCATGGAACAGTTTCAATACTTTATAAAATGATGGAAGGAAAATTAGTGGGCGAGGTAGCGCAAAATATTACCCGATTATCAAGGACTCCTATTCGTATATGCTGGAAAACGGGGACATCATCGGGACGAAGGGATGCATGGGCTTTTGTTTTCAATAGACATTATGTTGTAGGTGTTTGGATGGGGAATCCACAATCAACAGGGAGTGCAAAGTTAGTAGGTGCATTGACAGCATATCCGACAGCATGTGATATATTCCGGATACTTCCAGAAAAAGATACTAATGAGTTTCCTGAATTTCCTAACGAAGATATTCGTCCGATTGAGGTGTGTAGTTTAAGTGGTTTGCCGGCAAATCCTTTTTGTAAAAAGAAGAAGATTATTTATGTGTCTACAAACTCCCCGTTATCCCGTATTTGTGATGTTCATTATTATGATGCTCAAATTGCACAGGTAAAAGAGAGATTTCCATCACGAAGTAAAGATTGGGACCTATCAGAAGTTGGTTTTTTTAGTAAAGAGAGAGAGAAGAAAGAAATAAAAGTTCCATTAAAGATATTATGTCCTGCGGATAATTCAAAGTTCGCATATAGTTCTGACCCTGAACGGAATAGGATACAGTTAAAAGCCTCTCGAGAAAATTCTTATAAATTGTATTGGTATGTTGATGATTATTTTTTAGGAGAAAGTTTTGGAGATAAACCGATATGGTGGAATTTTACAGTAGGGAAGCATAAAATTTATTGTTTGGATAGTATGGGAAATGATGATACGGTTTTTGTCGAAGTAGTAAAGCCAAGTAATATTTTAAAAGTGGCCAATGTAGATAAATAGTCTACCAATAAGTGTAAAACAGAACCTCTGTTAAGATTGATTGGAAGATTAGGAAGGAGACGACGGCATTAAAAACATAAATATTATTAAAGTGTCTTTGCCAGAATTGTAGAGCGGGAACAAGGAAAAAAGGAAAAACATATAAAGCAGAACGTTCTCCTTCTCCGGGAGCAATGTAAGCAAAATTAAATATTAGAAATGTTATAAAAAAGACAATGAATTCGGACCTCTCATTTTTATTTTTTGTTCCTATTTGTCCAATAAATCCGACAAGTATGGGAATCCCTGTAAAGTAAGCCCAGGATAGAGGATTAAAAAATTTAAACCACCATAAGGAATACCGGGGCGCAATAATTTGTAATGCATGGATGTCTTCCTGAAACAATTTTTGTGCTTGCAAAAATACCGAGATAGGTTTGTATCCTGTGAAGTAATAAAGAAAGAGATAAAATAGAAGGAATCCCGTAAGCATATATAAAGATAATTGTGTAAGTCGTGTAAAAGTTTTTTCTTTTTTATAGAGGAATAAAAGTCCTCGCAGAAGAAAATAAATCCCAACCGATAGTAAAGTAAACTTGAATAGAGATAAAATTGCGAACATTATTCCTGATAAAAATATTAAAGAAAGGGAAGAAATTCTTAATGATTTATCAAATGTCCACAAAGAAAGGAATAAGAAAGGCATGTAAAGTATTTCTGTAGAGGTAGCACAAAACAATACTATTGATGGGATAAGTGTGTATAGAAATGTTGCTATAAGAGCTGTTTTATTATCGTTATTTGACATTTCTTTAACCCAAAAAAATAGTGGAAAAATGGCAAGTGCACCAAAAAGTATAGTACATAAAGATAGAGCTAAAGGGGATTTCCCAACAAGATAAGAGAAAAACCAGAGTAAGGAAAGGGGACCCGGAGGTGCTAATCTTCCATGAAGAGATAGATAAGATTGTATTTCATGATAACGGTTAAAGAGACTGTATATGTTGTTTGTAATACCAATATCTCCGATATATTCATATTTTGTTCTCTGGTAAGGTTGTACGATACCGAGAAGCCCGTCGCGAATACTTGCGACCTCAATGGAAAATAAGACATAGAAAAAATATATTCCTATCAGGACAAACCCTATTCTTTTTATGTTTTCAAAATTTTCATTATTAAGGATTTTTATAAGGAATGGGGAAAAAAGGACTACTAAAAAGAATAATGAAAAATGAAGAAGTATATTTATGGAAAAAACTTTTTCTGCAATGTAGGAACTAAATAAGAGAGAAAAAGATAGAAAAAATATAAAGATTATCCGAATCGTTTTTTTATTTATAAATAAAATGGATAGCATTCCCAATAAAATAAGTATTGGTAGTTGTAGGGAGGAGGTAAAAGATGGATATATCGGTTTCCATAATGCATAAAAGGGTGTAATATGCCGGTAAATAGGCTCTATCCCTATAAAATGAAATAGGATAACAACAAAGAAGTACCCAAGGAGCGTACAAGAAAAGATAATTAAGTGGTGTATTCCATTTGTTTTATTTAAATCATGTTCTGAGTCCATTATATGTCCTGCATTGATATAAAAAAGATGTATATATTGTCTTTTATTTTTTCGTTTATATGAAAATAGCGGAGTATTTATTTTTCAATAAGAACTTTTTAATAAAATGACACATAAATACTATATATAAAAAGGTAAACAAGTAAAAAGTGGGTGTTTTATGGTATTATAGTCTTCTTAAGGAGGGAAGATAACATTAAAAATGCAATGGTTGTATCAGGAATATTGGAAAAAGAAAAAAGATTCGAGAAGAATTCGCAAAGCGTTTTTTTTCTCGATACTTATACATATTATTATTTTTGTTCCTTTCTATTTTTACAAAATCAGAACTCCAGAACCAATACCATTAGTGTTCCAGGTTTCCTTGGAGAATCCGGTGCCGGATAAGCCGATAACACAGGAGCCTCCACCGGAACCTCCTAAGCCCGAACCTCCAAAACCGGAACCCCCCAAACCCGAACCTCCTAAGCCGGAACCACCGAAACCGGAACCCCCCAAGCCGGAACCTCCGAAACCCGAACCCCCGAAACCCAAACCGAAACCGAAGCCCGAAAAAAAAATACCTGAAGAAAAACCCAAAGAAAAACCCGAACCCCCAAAACCAAAACCCGAACCCAAAAAGGAACAGCCACCTCCAAAGGAACAGAAACCAACCCCAAAGCAGGAAGTTCCCCCAGTGCCCTCTGCCCCTAAAGCACAGGTTGCAAATCCTTTGCCACCTGAACTAGAATGGTGGGCAAGACAAGTGCAAAGGAAGATAGAGTATACATGGGTTGTTCCAAGTGGGATAAAGATAGACAATGAGAATAATGTTGCAGAAGTATCTTTCTGGGTGAATAGAAATGGGGAACTTCTTGAGCAACCTGTAGTTACTAAGGAAGCCAGCGACCCGGAATTAGGAGAATCTGGAGTAAGAGCAATCCTTCTTGCCGCTCCTTTTCCTCGTTTTCCCGATGGGTTTAATAAAGATGAGCAACTTGTGGTTTATGCTTTTTCTTTAGAGTAGCTTAATAAGGGAAATAGTAGTAACATGCTTGTAAATGTAAGTGGTATTTATTTTTGGTTATAATAATATCGAATTTTTTAGATAGAAGTAAAGGAGTTGAAAATGGTAAAGAAACAACTATGTATTATTGTGTTTTTTTCTTTTTTAACATTTGGTTTAATATCAGAAGTTGTTGCTCAGGATGCCATTCGTATCCAGTCCGTAAGAGGAATTGATAAAAGGATTTTAATTGCGGTTCCTCCTTTCTGTCCTGATACTCCGGATTTGAGCGGTGTTGCGGTGGAGTTATCGGAGGTAATGGCTTATGACTTGGAGTTTTCGGGGCTATTTATTTTGTTGCCACGGGAACGCTATCCTGTTGGATTTGTTACATTGGAAAAAGATGTTGCCAGCATTAATTTTGATGCATGGCGTACTACGAAGGCAGAGTTTTTGTTATATGGTCTTGTGAAAAGAGATGGTGGAAAATATGTCTGTCAGTTTCGCTTATTAGACCTTATTTCAAGTAATCAGGTCGTTGGAAAAGAAGTTCGTGTTGATGTATCAAATGCGCGTTTGGCATCGCATCGTTTTTCTGAAGAAGTAATTGCTTTTGTTGATGGAATTCCGGGTGTAGGGACAAGTCAGATTTGCTTTACTGGGATAGTCGGTAAGAATAAAGAATTGTTTATTGCAGATTATGATGGTGCGAATATAAAACAGATTACGGAACATGGCTCTATCTCAATAAAACCGAAGGTCTCTCCGGATGGGATGAAAATTGCCTATCTATCATATAAAGACCGTTATTCCTTCTTGTATATTTTTGACCGTCTAACGGGAAAGGTTACTCCACTATCAAAAGAAGTGGGGCTGAATTCGGCTCCTTCATGGTTTCCTGAGGGGAATCGGCTGGCAATGACTTTGAGTAAAGACGCGAATATGGAGATTTATATACGAAATATTGATGGAAGCAATCCTATTCGCATTACGAAAAATAAGGATGCGGACACATCTCCCTGTATTTTAGCGGATGGTTCAAGAATAGCATTTGTAAGTGACAGGGGGGGCAACCCTCAAATTTATGTTATGGGTGTCGATGGGAGTGACCCGCGTCGTGTTTCTTATCAGGGAGGTAATTCATACGACCCTGCAGGGTCTCCTGATGGAAAAATGATTGCCTATGTTGTAGAACAAAGAGGTGAAGGTTTTGAAATATATGTAATGGATGCGGATGGTTCTAATCCTCGAAGATTAACCAATTCTTATGGAAGTAACGAGTCTCCGACATGGTCACCGGATTCTCGACATGTAATGTTTTGTTCTACCCGAAATGGAAGATGGGAATTATGGACGGTCAATGTAAAAACGGGAGAAGAACGAAGAGTCCCGAATTTGAGAATGGAATGTCAAGGACCTTCGTGGGGGCCCCGAATGCAAACGGAAAACAAATAAGATATTTTTAAGAAAGTGTAAATTAAGAAAGGTCTGATTTATGCCACGGCATAGTGGAGAAAAGTTAATTGTTCAAAATCGGAGGGCTCATTTTGATTATGAAATATTTGAGCGATATGAATCGGGGGTAGTATTAAAAGGTACGGAAGTGAAATCATTGCGGACTTCAGGGAGTATGTCGATACAGGATGCGTATGTGGATTACGAAGAAGGAGAGTTGTTTCTTGTGAATTCGTATATTCGCCCTTATGAGCAAGGTAATATTCTAAATCATGACCCGCACCGGAAGAGGAAACTGCTATTACATAAACGGGAGATTGTTCGTCTTGGGAAAAGAGTTGAGGAAAAGGGGTTGACTTTAATCCCTTTGCGTGTATATTTCAAAAATGGTTTGGTAAAAATCGAGATTGGATTGGGTCGTGGTAAGAAGGTAATTGATAAACGAGAAGATATAAAAAAGAAAGATACACAAAGAGAGATAGAAAGAGTTATAAAAAGATATCGATAAATACTCGTTTTATATTAAGAAATGTGTTATATAATTAGGTTGAGGTAACTACTATGGAAATACAAGAACAGAAAAGAACAAATCCAATTAAATGGGAACCCAAGGATTTTTGGGCACAATATATTGGAGCAATGACTCCATCTGCTTTTCTGAAGATTTCTGGGGTTTATAGTCCTTATAGAGCGGTTGAAAAGCATCTGAGGAAATTATCCACTTTTTATGGTATTGTTAGGCGAAACACATGGAAGGATACCTTTTCGGGACCTTTACAATTTAATTATGAGGAAGTATATTGGGGCGTTATTGCATACTTGAAAGAGACAGAAAATGAATGGAAACAGGAATGGAAAGAATTCTGGCTTGCCCAAGATGATGATGACCCATTGAGCATTGACAAACAGTCTTCTAAGTCGATGGAAAACCAAACACAATAAAGTAATAACCTTGAAATGAGTCGTCAACGACATCGTGGAAAGAACCCGGAAGACGATAAACTATTTAACCCACAACAAATGGTATTGCTAAGAAGTGCCGTAGAGGACCTTTCTTATCTATATACGAGAGGTTATTCTGAAAAGATAGCATTGAAGATTGTTGGAGACCATTATCAATTAAAAGGTCGACAAAGGCTTGCAATACAAAGGGCCGTATGTTCCGATGCTTCTCTGGATATACGGAGAAAGAGTGAGGTAGGGGGGAATTTAAATAAGGGCGAACGATTTCTTATAGATGGATATAATATATTGATTACGGTTGAGAGTTTGCTTTCCGGAGGAGTGTTAATTTGCGGAAGAGATGGATGTATTCGTGATATAGCCGGTTTGCATGGGAGTTACCGTCGAGTTGAGGAGACAATCCCTGCTATTGAATGGATTGGTAAAAATCTGTCTGTTTTTGAACCTTTGGAAGTATGGTGGTTTTTAGATAAACCCATTTCAAATAGTAAAAGGTTATCTTATTTGTTAAAAGAAATTTCAAATAAACATGACTGGAAATGGGAAATCAAAGTGGTAGATAATCCCGATTATGAAATTGTAAATGAAGAAGGAATTGTAATTTCTTCGGATAGTTGGATTCTTGATAGAGTTTTTCACTGGTTCAACTTTGTATCTCGTAATATAAAACCTCGTTGGAACAGAGAATATATACTTGATTTTTCGGTAGAGAGGAACAAATAAAGGACGAATTAAAAATACTTTTTTAAACTCTTAATAATTGTATTGATATTATATGGTTTTGATAGGAATCCTTGAATGAAAAAATCTACATCATTTTTATTAACAGAATGTTTTGAAAATCCTGAACTGAGGAAAATAGGCAGATCCGGAAGTTTTGAACGGATAATACGGGCGGTGTCAATTCCATCCAGGTGAGGCATGGTGATGTCTAATATGACTGCTGATAGTTCTTTTTGATATTTTTCAAAGAGTTGTAAAGCCTCACGCCCATCTTTTGCTGTAATTACATCCAAACCCAGTTTTTCAAGCATTTTTGCTGTAACCTGTAGAACAACAGGTTCATCATCGGCTAATAGAATCAAACCTTTTCCTTTCCATGGAGTTGTATCTTCAACTTCTTGTTGTTTTTCATGAATGTCTGTTGTGGTAGGGAAAAATAATTTAAATGTAGTACCTTTACCAACCTCGCTATAAACTTTTATAGTTCCATGATGAGCCCGGAGAATTCCCATAATTGTAGATAAACCTAAACCTCTACCGTATTCTTTTGTTGTAAAAAACGGGTCAAATATTTTTGACATTGTTTCCGGAGACATACCACAACCATTGTCGGAGACCTCAAGAAAGACATACTTTTTGGCCTCTATTTTTTTCCTGGAACCATGTTGTTCGTATAAAGCTTTCTGTAAAATCAATGGTCCCTGTTCTGATACAAATCACTCCGCTCCGATTTTCTATGGCATCTGATGCATTGATAACAAGGTTTAAGATAATTGAGCGAAGTTGATTTGTTTCTCCATCGATAAAAGGTAAATGATTTTCAATGTCTATCTGTAGCACTATTTTTTTTGAGATACTAACTTTAAGTAAATGTTCCATTTCTAAAATTAATTGATTTAAATTGCAAGGTTGATGAGGTTGTTGTTTTTTCCCTGCGAAGATGAGTAATTGTCGGCATAATTCCCCTGCACTTTTTATTGCCTCCTCAATGTTTAGTAGATAGTTCTTAATAGTATACGGATTGTTTATCTCTTCTTTTGCCAATTCGGAGTATCCCATGACGGCCATAAGAATATTGTTGAAATCGTGAGCAATAGAACTTGAGAGTATGCCCAAACTTTCTAATTTCTGTGTGTGTTGAAGTTGTTCTTGTAGTTGTTCTTTTTCTTTTTCAAATTTTTTTATTTCAGAAATATCTCTAAATAGGAGAAGATATAATGGGCTTCTGTTCGTAAAGTGGATTAAACGGTGGATTAGTCGTAAGTTTAAGTAATTCCCAAATTTATCTTTTTCTTCGATTTCGATTTCTGATGAGGGATGCGTATCTTTGCATTTAGATATATGGTTACTAATTGCAGGAATAAAACGATGGATAGGTTTGGATAGGACCTCATCAATTTTCCATTTCAAAATATCTTCACTTACTTTATTCCAGAATTCAATATTTTCTTCCTTGTTAAACGCAATTATTCCTATAGGGGCAGAGTCGATAAGTGTTTTTAATAAGGACATGGTTTCGTTTAATGTATTTATGAGGGATTTAAGATCTGTAATATCTTCATATATGCCTAAAACACCATAAGGAATATCCCTGGGTCCCATAAGTGGTATCTTGCTCGTTCTTAACCAAATCTGTTGGCCGTCTGGGGTTGTTTGGGGTTCTTCATAAAACATTTTTGATTTTCCCGAAGTAATTACTTTTTGGTCATCTTTTCTGTATAGTTCTGCTTCTGATTTCCATGGTAGTTGGTAATCTGTGGTTCCAATTACTTCGTCAGGACTATTTTTCCCCGCATCTTTAGCGAAAGCAAGGTTACACCCTAAATAATGTAGGCCTGTGTCTTTCCAGAATACACGGACTGGTAGCAAATCCATAATAATCTTAATGAGATTCCGTGCCTGTTCTGCTTCTTTTGTTTTTCTCTCTTTTTCATCTAAATTCTCTATATGAACGAGAAAACCATAGATAGATTCTGCTTCATCTCCAGAAATTGGGAAGAGATTTACAAGAGCCTGAAAAGGGGACCGGTCTTTCTTTAAATATAATTTTTGAAAAGTAATAACTTTATTAAATAGTAATGTTGGTTTCTTTATTGCTTCTTGAAAAAGAGTCAGTTCCTGATCGAGATTTTCAGTGCATGTTAGTTCTTGCCAGGTAAGTTTTAATAGTTCGTTTTTCTTGTAACCAAATAGTGAACATAGAGCAGGATTGGCCTCTATCCAGTAACCTGCAATATTTGTGATTCCTATGGGAATATTTATTTTTTGGAAGAAATCATATAGGAGAGGATTTTGGGTCAATATATCTGTGCTTTTAGGTAATAGTTCCGTATAATCATATAGAGTGAAGGTATATTTTTCTGGGTCCGGTATTTTTTGTGATTTAGTAATTATACACCAGAAATATTTGTTTCTTTTGTTGTTAAACCATATTCCTATATGATTTTTTGAATTAATATTGTCGGGATTTTTTATACAATACTGGAAAAAATCTTCAATAATCTTTTTTTGAGGTTCAAATACCCAATCCGTAAGAAGAGTCCCTTTAAATTCTTCTAAATTTAAACTTAGAAAATCAGACTCATCTGTGATAATCTGTTGAATCTCTCCCACTTCATCTAATTTAATAAGACATTCTTTAGGGAATAATGTATTTTTCACTAATAAGATACTTTATTTTTATAATTTATATTATTATACACGATTTACTGTGTCGATATATACATTTTAAGTATGTTAAATGTGGTTATTCCTATATTTTCAGAAATTAATAAGTGTTTTAGTTATTAGAAAAATGGTTAAGGGAGGGGGATGGTCTTTGTTTATCTATTGACATAGGTGTCGACGGCCTGTCTTAATGTTTTTATAATCCAATTTCTTTTGTTATCATCTGTTTCTAATAAAGTAATACGAAATCCGGGATAATTTGATTGAAAACCACTTAGAGGCACAACTACAATTCCCGTCGAACCCATTAAATAATATACGAATCGTTTGTCAGGAGGGGCATTTTCTACTATGCTTTCTATGTATTCTTTTACTTTGCTGTTTTCTATTGGCAAGGTTTGATGATTGTTTAACACATTCTCTTTGAACATAATTGTTGCGTAGAAAGCGCCGCCGGGTCTATTTAAAACAATATAGGGACAACCTCGGAATCCTTCCATTAATTCATCGGCTCGGTTATTGAAAATTGATGCCCGCTGACGAAGATGTTGGGGGTATCTGGAATCACCCATGACTTTTGGGATAACCATCTGTGGGAATGTAGTTGAACAGACCTCCAGTCTTTTCGCTGCGAGTAGGCTATCCACATATTCAGAAAAATTGGGGTCTTTTTTACGATTTAAGACTTCTATCCAACCGCACCGGGACCCCGGCCAAGGGAATTCCTTACTGATTCCTCTCATCGCAATTCCCGGAACATCTTCAATCCATTGGCTTAAATGAATTTTAGGGTAACCCGGAAAAACAATATGGCTGTATATTTCATCCGTGATAATGAATAGGTCGTATTCCCTAGCAATCTTTAATATTTCTTCGAGTACACTTCGAGGATAAACGGCGCCTGTTGGATTGTCAGGAGATAGGAGTAGGATGCCTGCAATGGAATCGTTGTACTTCACCTTATTCCGCAAATCATATAGATCGGGCATCCAGCTGTTATAAGGGTCTAATTTATAGGTTAAATGGTTATAACCAGAATGAGCCGCTTCAGCAGAGGAATGTGTGCTATAAGCAGGGGATGGACCTAAAACCCGTGCTTCTCTTTTTAGAAAACCATAGACTTTGGCTACTGCATCACCAATTCCGTTAAAAAAAATAATATCATCAGGAGTAATTTTTACACTACCACTACGCTGATTTACCATTTCTGCAAGGAAGAATCTTGTTTCGGGAACACCCGCGGTATCACAGTAGCCATAGGTTCGTGAATCATCAATTGTCTCGTGAATAATTTCTTTAATCCACGGGGCAATTTCTTCGCCTTTTTCAATTGGGTCACCGATATTTTCCCATGTTATAGATTGCCCCAGTTCTTTTACTTTATTAGCAATGGATACAATTTCTCTAATTTCGTAACTTAAATTACGAGCACCTTCGTGAACAATATTTCTACGCATATAAACCTCATTTTAATAAAGTATATTGAAGTAAAAGCGATATGTTTTTAATGTTTTTGGGGAAAAGAATAAAGAATTGTAATAGTTTACAACTTTGAGGGGTAAAAATTAAAATACATAAGTAAACAATTCATCTTTTGCTAATGAAAAAATAGAGTTATTCTCTCTGTGGAGATTTTTACTTAGAGCGGGTTTGTTTATTATGACTTCATCTTTTTGATTTCCTTCTATATCAAAGGAACGATAAATAAGGCGGTTTTTTGTACCTGTTTCAATCGTTATAATCTGATAGGTAGGAATTTTTGTAAATGCGGTTTCAATGATGTCTGTTTTTTCCTGTTGTTCATAGGCTTTTGTCCCTGAAAAAGAGATAACATAATAGGTTCCTTCTGATGGAGATGAGACTTTCTGGTCATTTTTTAATGGATAAGTGCGCCAATATGAGTGGTCATGACCTTGAAAGACCATATCAACATGATATTGATCTATTAGAGGTAGCCATGCATTTTTTAAGTGTCTATTGTCTCTTTTGGGTGCAGAGCTGTAAAGCGGTTGATGAAACAATAAAAACTTCCATGTGGAGGAAGACTCTGAAAGTTGTTGTTCTAACCAGGGTTTTTGATGTTCCGGATTATGGTTACCATTTAGGATAATAAATTGTGCGTTTGAGTATGTTAATGAATAACAAAATTCATTGGTAATATTTGTAGGACCATTTTGAGGTAATACAAAATAATCGAGATACATTTTGGGTAAGAGAGGATTTGATTTATATTCGTGGTTCCCTATTGTTGGAATTATTGGATATTGAGCAAAAACATTGTCAGAGTAATGAAAAAAAGCATCCCAATCGTCTCGTTCGTTTCCTCGATTTACAAGGTCTCCAGCCATTAAAATAAAAGAACAATCCGGACATTTTTCAACAGATGTTTTCAGTAATTTTCCCCATTCTTCAAATCCGTTTTGAGCATCTCCTAAGTAGATAAAGGAAAAGGATTGAGTCTGTAAAGGTTCTGTTTTAAAGGTATACCAATGGCTCCATATATCCTGAGAGGAGTTCCCGATTCGATATTCATAAGTTGTACCTGGTTCTAATGATTTTAAGGTAACAAACCACCGATAAATTTCCGGATTGTTTTTTAAGGGGGGGTCAATAATAGAGATGAAATTTGCAGGTGTTTTTATAATTTGCTCGTTATTCTGGGTAGACTTTTTATGCCATTCAACAATACATTCTTTTACTTCTGGCGAAGTAGACCATTGAATTGTTATGGAAGTTTTTGGTGTTTCGGTCATCGTTAGTACAATTTGAGATGGGGTTTGGGTAACCGGAAATGAAGTTTCTCTATCAGGAGGTGTTTTTACATCTGAGTATATTGGAAAAATTGTTGTTAGCAGAATTATACAGGTGGAAATAAAAAAAATAAAATAAAAACTTCTTATTTTTTGAGGTGATTTCATCTTATGTCCTTTTCAAAATAGGTGGGATTTTAACATAAATTAAGATAATAGTTAGATACAAAATATTCAAGAATAGTTTCAATAACTTTTAGTTTCTGAATAAATAAAGAAGGTAGATATTAAGGAATTACATAATAAGATTAAATACATTATCTGATGACTTTGAAGAAGTAGAAATATGAACATGGTTTTATTGAGTAAGAGAGGATGATATTAATTAAATATTTGTATACGGTTAGAATTTATTTATAAGGCTGTTGTATGGAATTTGTTTTCGTATCTATCCAATAATTTAATTATTGAAATAATAAAATTTGAGTTAAAGGAACAAAGTTCGTGTTAATAAAAATAAAAAACATATAATGATTATATATCTTTTAAAAAAGGTGCGCACGGGCATTTCTATCGGAACAGGCATAGGAGGGGGGATAGGAGCCCGTGCGCTGGGGAGGGTACTGTGCAGGGTAGTGAGGGCTGTGTGTGTGGTAATAATTATTGTTTGTACCTGTGGTCTGGGTTGGGAGGAAGGCCAGATATAGCAGGGCCAAGTTTTTGTAAACTTACCTCACTTTCCTCACAGGAAAACTATTCAATTTTAATAGAACTTATTCCTAATTTATTTATACTATGAACGCCTTAAAAGTTTCAAAAGTTTACAAATTTTTTTGTGTAAAAATCTATAAAAAACAATTTATATAAATTGTTAATTACCTTTCACCCAATATTATAACATAAAAAAGTTATAAAATCAAATTTATTAACAAAAAATTACATATCAATTATAATAAAATAATTTGGATATTTATTATATAAAATTTCTGTATACTTATATGAGAATAAAAGACCGATTTATAAAGCGAATAAAGAAGAACTTAATGTAAAATAAAATAAGAAAATGATGGAAATTAAAACAAGGGTGTTTTTTATTATAAAAATATAAATGTTTACAATAAAGAGTTAATTAAGGATAATAATAGAACTTGTATATTGGAATTACTCTATAATGATAATAGAACAAATGGATAGTGATTTTACAATTAATTTTATCTTAGTGATTTATTTCAAAAATGGGGTGTCTATTCGTTATAATCAAATAAAAGGGTTATAACAATGGCAGATATTTTAAGTCAGGACGAGATCGACCTACTATTAGGTTCTGTTACCACTGGAACTGTTGATACTATAAAAAGAGAGGAACAGGAAGGCGAGCAGAAGGTAAGTGTCTATGATTTTCGTCGTCCGGAACGGGTTTCGAAAGAACAGTTAAAGGGATTACAAAGTATATTTGAATCTTTTGCCCGTGAACTTACAATTGTTCTTCCCCCTTATTTTCGTACTATAGTTCGTGTTGATTTGGTATCTATTGATCAATTGACTTATGATGAGTTTATTCTTGCCATTTCCCGACCAACTTGTTTGATTGTAGTTAATATGTCTCCTTTGGATGGGGCCGGAATTTTAGAATTGAGTCCCACTGCAGTTTTTCCTATAATCGATCGGGTATTAGGGGGAAAAGGAAAAATAATACCGGAGTTGCGGGAATTAACAGAGATAGAGGAGCGCATCATAGGGCGTATTGTAGATATGATGTTAAATTGTCTAAAGAGGGCATGGGAACAGGTTATTGAATTAAATGCTCGGGTCGAATCAATAGAAAGTGACCCTTTAATAGTACAGATTGTCGCAGGTAGTGAGATGACCGTTCTTGTAAGTTATGAAATTCATGTAGGTGAGAATACGGGAACGATAAATTTTTGTATTCCTTTAATGGTATTAAATCCTCTTCTCGACCAGATATTGAAGATGGCTCATTATGCACACCGAGTTAGTCCTGAAGAAGCAGAAATGACGCGTATTATGTTGTTAAAACTACTATTAAATGCAAATATAAAGATGGATACAATTTTAGGGAAGGTGAAGGTGGAAATGAATGATTTGTTACAATTGAAAAAAGGAGATGTATTGGTCCTGAATAGAAATGTTGAGGAGCCTATTATAGTTGAAATTGAAGGTTTACCAAAATTAAAAGGAACAATCGGTAGACGAGGAGAGGAAATGGCCTTGCGTATATCTTCTATTATTAGGGATGAAAAAAATCCTGAGAATTTTTTATAAGGGAAGATTCAAATGAAGGTAAATGAAGTCATTGAATTGTTTTTCAAAGGGCTGGATGATGTTTTAATGTCTTTGGGGACTGGGGGTAATAAATATGAAGTTTGTGAGGTCAGATTTATGAAGATGAACGATGCAAAATCGAGTGTTGGTGAGCAAGATATTGTTTTGTGGGGAAAGGTGGAAAAAGAGCAAGGAATGATATTGTTATTTCTGAATGATAATGAAGTTCGAGCATTAATAGGTTCCGTTGAGGGGACAATTCCAGAAGATATAAATGAATCTGTACTGAATACTTTAAAGGAATTAGGGGATGCATTTTTAGGCGGTGGATTGAGTTCTTTGGCACAATTAGCAAAAAAAGGAGTAGTTCAATTTGAATCTACAGGGATTTTGAGAGGGAATGAAGTTTTTGAGAGTCCGTTTTCTTCAAGAATTGAAGATCCTGTAATATATGGTTCGGTTAAGGTAGAGGGAAGTATTCATTTTACATCTCCATGGAGAATAATATTTGATAACCTATTGAAAGGATGGTTTTCAATAGATGAGGAAAATGAAAATTCAGCAGAACGAGATCCCATGTTGGCACAGGAAGGAATAGAATCGTTTTTAAATAATGAGTTATTGAAAACAGAAATAGCAAAACGAGAAATAGAAAAAGCAACTACAGGAGTAAAACCCGTGAGCACAAAGTCGACGGATTCCAGATATCGCAATTTAGATGTTATTTTGGATATTCAGGTAGAGGCAACAGCACGGTTGGGGAGCGTTGAGATGCCTCTGGCGACGGTATTGAGTTTGGGGCCGGGTTCTGTAATTAATGTTGGACATGAGGTCGATAATCCCATTGAGTTGTATGTAAATAATAAATTAATTGCAAAAGGCGATGTTGTTATTGTTGATGAAAAATTTGGGATTCGAATAACAGAGATTGTAAGTCCTCAAGAACGAATAGAGAGTTTACAGTGAGTATCGACGACGAGAAAATACTCTGGCAAAAATACAAAGAAGAAAATGATGAATCGGCTCGTGAAACATTGATATACAAATACATGCCGGTTGTTCGATTCATTGCAGGGAGGATTGCTATCCATGTGCCTCCTTCTATTGAAATGGATGATCTTGTTGGTTGGGGTATTGTTGGTTTGCTGGATGCTATGGAAAGATATGATTATAAACAAGATACTCGTTTTAATACGTATGCATCTATTCGTATCCGTGGGACTATCTTAGACCAGATTCGGTCATTGGATTGGGCCCCTCGTTCGTTAAGAAGTATGGCTCGGCGGGTAGGTGCTGTTTCAGAAAAATTAAGACATGAAAAGAGAGGGGAACCTACCATTCATGATATAGCCAATGCTTTAGGTGTTAGTTCTGAAGATATAGAAGAAACTGTTGTAAATTTACAAATGGTTCAGGTCCTATCATTAGACCATTTTGCTATATCTGAGGATGATGGGGCGGAACGAACAAGGGAGATTAATGTCAATGCTTTTTATCCTTCCCCTGAAGAAGTAGCTCGTCAAAGAGAGTTGCAAGAGTTACTTGTTGAAGCAATTATGAAATTACCTGAACAACAACAAAAGGTTTTAAATCTTTACTATTATGAAGAATTAACCTTGAAAGAAATAGGTGAAGTTCTTCAAGTTTCTGAGTCACGGGTTTGCCAGATTCATGCAAGTGCCGTTAAAACATTACGCGAGTTGGTAAAATCATGGGTATAGTTTATGCCAATGCCTATTGATCCAAATACAGAGATTATGCGGGTAAGCATTGCGGAACGCATTCAACAAATTTCCGACAGGGCGTCTTTATTGGGGCAGGTGCGTCAATCTTTGAATGAAGAACAACATAGGGTAGTGGATGAAACACAAGTGAAAGAGATGCAACAGAAAAGTGAGCAGGTCGAAACAGAACTCAAAAGAAAAAATCCTTTTTTAGGACGTAGACAAAGACTGAAGGAGGAGAAAAAAGAACAGTCTCAAAGAGAAGAAATAATAGAAACTTATGAAGATAGAAAAGATGATGGTTCTCACCTGGATTTACAAGCGTGAATATTGGAATCAAAAGAAGATAGCATCAGGTTTTTTGAGATGACATTATTGATTGTTATTACATGGTTGTGTGTTTTAATCGTTGTATTCTGTTTATTTTATTATGTATGGGATGACCGGAATAAGAGGAAGCTTCATGAACATCGTAGGGTAGAAATTAGTGAGTTAGCAATGGTATTTCAGACTTTGAGGGATGTTGTGTCGGAACAGAAAATACTTGCAAAAGAATTTAATGAACAGGTGGAAGAGAAGTTATTATTAGTCCGTACTATGGTAAATGAATCTCAGAGTAGGATGAAAAAGATACAGCAGGAGATATCCGAACAATATCAAACATTGAAAGATTTGCAGGAACAAATTGATAGGATTGTTTGTCAGAAGAATGCCTTGTTAGATATATCAGCGAGAGATGTAAAATCAGTGGAGACAATTTCTATCATAGAGGCGGAATCTGTGTATGGGGAATTGACGAATAATTTAGAAGTAGAGAAAGATAAGAATGTTTTTCATTATGGTTTTGATGAAAGGGATCGTGAAGATGTTGTTATTGATGATAGGAATAAGGATATGCAGGTAGCTCTATCAAAAGAGATTAAACAAGAGGAATTAGAAAAGGATGATGAAGAAAGAGGTAAAATAGGAAAAGGCCAAGAGAATATTAGGGAAGATTATCGTCCTTTGTTAGTAGGTTCTGTAGATGAGGGAATCCAAGTTAAGATGGAAAAGACACCAATATCTAATCAGTATAATGTTGAAGAAAGAAATGAGTTAACTCCTATTCAAAAAATGGTATTGGAATATCACAATGCAGGAATGACTACTGGAGAAATAGCCAGGGAATTAGGAAAAACAAAGGGAGAGGTACGTCTTATTTTAAGCCTTGCACTTTCAAAGCATAATGAAGAATAAAAAGTAACTCAATATTTAAGATATATTTTGTGTCTGGAAGTTGAAATGTTAAACGAAATACCTTTTATCCCGTATAATCAAATATTGCCTCACTATGCGTGGATTAAAAAATTTGAGAATGATGTAATACAGGGAATGGTTCGTAGTAGTGGTACTGAAAAATGGGTTGAATGGAAAGGTGCTCGTATCCCTTTACCTAAAGATAGTGAACTGCCGGAGGGGGCCTGGCTTCAAATCCGTATTGTATCTACTTCTCGGGGATATGAATTGGATATTGAATTGCTGAAGGGTTCTAATGTTAATACCGCATCCCCTAAAGTTTCGGACTTATTGTCAAAGACACAACAGAATTTTTTAGGCAAGGATCATGCTATTTATGAACTTGTACAAAAAGTTATCGGTTACAATCCAGATTTAGTAGGTAAGATAGACTTGATGACAAAACTTTTCTATAAGTGGTTTGATGATGCGAATACAATAAATCAGTTGTTTGCTAATATAAATAAAATTATTCAGGAAGCCATAGAAAAAGGGGTTCTTGATAGTTCATGGTTAAAAATTTATCCTGGAAATATTGTTTTTCAACCTAATGAAAAAATAGATTGGCAGGTAATCGGTAATTTCTTTAAGTGGCAAATGCAAAATTTAAGTTTTGAGAAACAATTATTTCTGAAAGAAGAAGGTGCAGAATCTAATATTCAAAAATCCCTAATTGAAATAAAGGATTATCGTGTTCTTCAAGCATTATTAAAAAATGAGTCTTTTGTTGGTTTTCTTAGAAGTAAAGGTTATTATCAAGAGTTTCAAAAGAACTTAGATACGCTCTTTTCAAAGTTTATGACAAATCAATTATTAAATTTGATTAATACAAATTATAGTTACCTCGTATTGGACTTACCTGTAAGTGTTCACGATGGATTTAATCGTGTTTGTATTCATACTTGTTTCTCGAGAAAGGAAGAACAAAATAAAGGGAAAAAACATCAATATGCTGTTGTTGCTTTTGATATAGAACTGATTAATGCAGGGAAAATGTGGATAGAACTTCGTTGGTTGGAAGATACATTGGATTGTTTGTTCAGAGTTGTTGAGAAGGAAACAGAAAGAATATGTAAATGTTCTTTTAATGAACTGGAAGATAGTTTTAAGTCATTAGGATTAAAGAATATAAACATTCGTATTCAGAGTTGGGATGGAGACCGAATAAAAAGTATGGTTTCTCTTCTGGAGTCCATTGAAAATAAAGGGTGGTCTGTATGAATAAAGATGAGCAAAATAAAAAAGATAATGATTTACATATTAAAAGAGCCATTGCTTTAAAGTATGAAGTACATAAGGATAATGCTCCTCGTGTTATTGCAAAAGGAGAAAGATTAACAGCAGAACGGATTATTGAACTTGCTCGCGAAAAAGGAATCTTTATTCATGAAGACCCTGAACTTGTAATTCTATTATCAAAAGTGGATGTAGGAACAGAAATTCCAGAGATTTTGTATCGTGCAGTGGCGGAAGTCCTTGCATTTGTTTATCGAATGAATCAAGAACTTCGTAAATGACTGAATCATATATCTTTATTTTGTGATAGAAGAACAACTGCAAGACAAGATATGGCTTCTTCCTTCCCTTCAGGTCCTACTCCCTCGTTTGTTTTGGCTTTTACAGAGATGCAACTCATTGGAACTTCAAGGATCTGGCTTAAATTTTCTCTTATACTCGTAATATACGGTTTTAACTTGGGTTTTTCAGCAATGATGGTAGAATCAAGGTTAACGATATACCATCCTTGCTGTTTGATGAGGCTAACTACCTGTTGGAGTAATATGGTACTATCGATATCTTTATATTTAGGGTCAGTATCTGGAAAATGTCCGCCGATATCTCCCATAGCGAGGGCACCAAATATGGAATCAATAATTGCATGAATTAATACATCAGCGTCCGAATGTCCCAGAAGACCTTTGTTATGTAGAATATTAACTCCACCAATAATTAAATTTTTCCCCTCGATTAGACGGTGTAAATCGTATCCAATACCAATACGGTGTATTGTATTATGATTCTTCATTCTGGATTGTTCTCAATAGATATTCACTTAAACCAATATCAAAGGGTAATGTAATTTTTATATTAATTGGGTCCCCAATAACAATAGCAACATTATTCCCCATTTGTTGGACTAATGTTGCATCGTCAGTAAATAGTAATCCTTTTTGCTTTGCTATTTCATGTGCTGAGAGAATTATTTCTTTACGAAATGTCTGAGGTGTTTGGCACTCATATATATATTTTCGGTTTGGTGTGTTTTTTAGGAGAAGTCTTTCATCTACTTCTAATATGGTATTTGTTGAGGGTATAGCAACAGTAGCAGAACCTATTGTTTTTGCTTTTTCAATAGAGTCATAAACACATTGGAGTGGTACAAAAGGACGGACACAATCATGGATTACAACAATTTCTGTTTTTTCATTTAAATGATACAACCCGTTGTATACAGATAATTGTCTTTCATGTCCTCCTTCAACAAATATGCACGACGGTAGATTAAATTTTTGGATAATCTCTCTGTTAAAAACATCAATACATACCGGAGGTGCTACTATAATGGGAGGTGCTACCCATTCTAATTTAAGCAGTCTTTTCAATGTCCAGTAAAGAATAGGCTTCCCTGCGATAGGAACAAGTGCTTTTGGTATGCCTTTTCCTAATCGACTGCCGAAACCTCCCGCAGGTATGATTAGTTGTGCATTCATGATACTAATGATTGAAAACGGGTGAAAATCATTCTCCCAGCAGATGTTTGTAGGATGCTTGTAACAATTACATTTATGGTATGCCCCAGGTAGGGTTTTCCACCATCGATAACTACCATAGTTCCATCATCAAGATAACCAATTCCTTGTCCTGTTTCTTTCCCTTCTTTAATAACTTTGATTTCCATTTGTTCATCAGGTAAAAGGATCGGCTTTAATGCATTAGCTAAATCATTTACATTAAGAACACGCACACCCTCAATTTGCGCAACTTTGTTCAGATTGAAATCGGTTGTTAAAATAGGTGCATGATATTTTTTTGCGAGTGTTACTAACTTAGCGTCAACCTCGCGAACATCTTTTGGATTTTCTTCTATAATTTCTATCTGGCAATCCATCTGTGTATCTTGTAAGGATTTTAGTACATCGAGACCACGTCTTCCTTTGGCCCTCCGAAGAATATCCGTTGAATCGGCAATATTTTGAAGTTCTCGTAAAACAAATCGGGGGACAATAAGTGTCCCTTCGAGAAATCCACTTTTACAAATGTCTGCGATTCTTCCATCAATGAGGATACTCGTATCGATTATTTTTACATTACTATAATTAGTTCCTTTTTTCTGGACCGCACTAATAAGAGATTCCCAATTGGAGGCACGAGTTAAGCCCAAAACTATTCCTATAAAACCGAAAACGAGTACCAAAGAAACCATAACAAAGATACGAAGAGTAAGTTCTGCTTGAGGTGCCCAAAAAAAGATATATTGTCCAATAAAATACCCCGCAACCATAGCAAGGACAATTGCAACCAGTGCAGGAGCAATTCTTTCATAGATTTCCTGTGAAACGAATTGAACGGCTAATAAAATTCCCAATCCAATAATTGCCCCGGTAACACCTCCTATTGGAACCCATAGTCTTTGTGGAATCCCCAAAATGCGTATATTTGTATTTACTGTATCGCTGAACTCGCCTGTAAGGTAGTAAGCCCACATAACTCCCATTACGATACAGGCCAATAGAAAGAATATTTTTACCAATTTTATTACCATAATTAAAACCTTACTCTAAATATGTTTATAATTTTATCTTATTTGCCTTTGTTTATCAAATGTATTTATCGCAGAAAATCTATTATCAAATACGATATTTTGTCAAAGATTATTTAATGAATACAGTTGGAATTTCTGAATCGATTAGGAATCGTTCATAGAATTCCCCATTCTATATGAGAATATTATATTTTGATAGAATCTTTTTAGAAGTGCCTCCCTTTCAAAAATTGTAAAAACAATGCATTTTCTAAAATGATTTTATTTAAATTGACAGATGAAAAAAGTAGGAATGTTTTCAGGGACAAATCTCTTTCTTATCCAGAAGAGATGAATTACCCAGTTCTTGCAACTACTTTATACGAGCGATAATTTCTTTAACCAGACTTCTTAATTTGGGTTCTATTTTCTGTGCTGTGGCAATAATATGTTCAATATTCGCAGGTTGAAGTGCATCAGGAAAACATTCATCTGTAATAGCTGAGAATCCCAGAACTTTTAATCCGGAATGAACAGCAACAATGACTTCAGGAACTGTACTCATTCCTACGGCGTCGGCACCAATGGCTCGTAAAAAACGATATTCCGCTCGAGTCTCTAAACAGGGACCTGCCACACCGACATATACCCCCTTGTATATTGGAATTTTTAATTCCAGAGCCGTTTGTTCTGCTATTTGAATTAATTCTTTAGAATAGGGTTCACTCATGTCCGGGAAACGCGGTCCCAGGGTATCGTCATTGGGACCTATTAATGGATTGTCTCCCATAAGATTAATATGGTCTGTAATAATCATTAAATCACCCGCTTTGAATAAGGGATTCATTCCTCCTGCTGCATTAGATATAATAATCGTTTTTACTCCTAATGCTTTGGCAACACGAACCGGAAAAGTAACCTGTTGTAAGGAAAATCCTTCGTAGTAGTGAAATCTTCCTGATAAAGCAAGAACTTTTTTCCCGGATAGTTCTCCGATAATTAATTCTCCACCGTGTAGTGAATCGTCAGGGAAATGGGGTATATCTTGATAAGGAATAATAATCTCGCTTTGGATTATCTCTTTCAATGTGCCTAAACCGGTTCCTAAGATAATTCCGATAGAAGGCTTTGTGGATGTTGTTTTCTGAATAACTTCCACCGATTCTTGAATTTGTTCTTTTAGTGTTATCATCTTGCTTCTCTCCATAATTTATTTGATTTTTTTTAACTCGGTTAGTTTATGGGAGAATTTTAATTTAAATTCATCGGGTATTTCTAATAATTTTACTTTGCTTGTTTTTCCTTGCACAATACAAATCTCGTTTTTGTTTATTTCCATCCAGTCCGCAATTAAACGGATTAGTCTCTCATTGGCTTTTCCTTTTTCAGGAGGAGCCTTTACATGGATGTGTAATATGCCATCTTCTTTTATTTTGATAGTTTCTGTATGTGCGTTGGGTAAAATATAAACTTTAAATCTGTGTTTGGATTTCGATGACATTCTAACTGTATTTACTGTGTTATTAAAATTTTTAATTAATAAACTTTTGAAATTAACTAATATATTATAAAAAAAATAGGGAGTCTTGTTATTGGGTTATATAAAAATTATAAGAACCAAAAGGGATTAATAAAACCCGTTTTAAACAAGACTCCCATCAAGAGCACAAGAGGATAATTCAATTGTAAAAGTTTTTTGCTATGAGTTCCGTTTTTGTATAAAATTTGCCTTAATGGAACCATACGCAGGAGATGCTGTTGTGGAAGTCGTCATTTCTGGCATTTCTCCAAAATACTCTTCATAGCATCCGATATGCCAGTATTCTCCCTCGATTTCAACAGCCTCGTCAAACTGAAACTCAATGTCCTCTATGTACTCATTACAAAGAGCACAGCGTTTCATTTTATTCACCTCGCTTTCTATCGCAATTTAGGGTTTATAATTTATATATTAATAACGAAAAAAAAGAATAAAAAATTCTTTTTATGTTAATCTTATTTCTAAATACTTAGTAAACGAACCTCACTACCTTGTTGATATACACAGGTCCATTAGGTTGTCTATATATTTATACCATATTTAATCCTGAAAGTCAAGTAAAAATTCGATTAAAACAAAAAAACAATAAAATTTTATAAGTATTTTGTTGTCAATATCTTACGAATAAAAAATTCCATTATAGCATTTTTTTTCTTTTTTATGGTTGATTTTTCTATATATTAAAAAATTTTTTTGCATTATTTGTGGTATTCTCTGCTATTTCTTTTTCCGAACATTTTAGATAATCAGATAGGACAGAAAGAACAATAGTAATATTGGATGGAACATTACGCATATCGGTTTGCCCTGAAGGAGGAATGTCTGGACTATCAGTTTCAATAAGGATGTGTTTCGGATAAATTTGATTTAGAACCCTTTCCCTTTTAGAACTATATCGGTATGTAATTCCACAACCGAAGGAGAAGAATATGTTATGAGGAGTTAATTGTTCTACAATTTCAAGACTCCCTTTGAATGCATGGATAATTCCTCCTTTTTCGGGCATACCGATTTTATTTATGATTCCTGTGAGTTGTGAAAATGCACCACGACAGTGCATTACTACGGGAAGATTTAATTCTTTTGCAATTTCTAACTGACGAACAAAAAACTTTTCTTGTAATTCATAAGGGGGGTTATCAATCTTCAAGTCTAATCCGATTTCACCGATAGCTATAATTTTATTGGCAGAGTCCGATAATAAATAATTTAAATCACTAAAATATTCTTCCTTAACATACCACGGATGAATACCCCAAGTGCATTCAATTTCAGGATATTGTTGGGACAATTGTAATGATTTATTCCACTGTTCAGGGATGACAGAAGATGTAATTAATTTTATGATACCCACTGATTTTGCTTTGTTTAATACTTCTTCCAAATCACTGGAAAATTCTTCTGCTTCTAAATGGCAGTGTACATCAATAATTTCCATTTGTGATGCCTTTCATTTGTATAATTACTATATTATTTATTTCATATCTATTACATTTTAACAAGATTTTAATTTTTGTTTATTCGCAAAATAGGGTTAATTAACGATGCCAAATTATTCGAGAAGATTAAAACCGGCAAAGATAATTGTAGAAAGTTCTATCTCTGAAAATGAGAGTACTATTCCTGCTCCGTGGGATTGGGTGGGAAGAGGTAATTGGTGTTGGGGAATAGCCTCTTCTCCGATTCGGAGTAGATTTCATCTCGAATACCTAAAGAAGAAGGAATTAACGCCTGTTATTACACCATTTTTAGCACATGTTGAAACAAGAAGTCGTTTTTATAAGGATAATAATAAAGAAGTTCCTGCCACTGCTGAATCCCTTGCAAGTTATTTTGAGACATTCGGAAACAACTTCATATGGGAAGGATTTACCGAGGAGGATTCTTCTGGAGTTGGATTTTCAAGAAGTTTTCTTGAAAATCCCCCCTGTTCTCACGAAGAAGCTAAAAGAAGGTTTGAACAATTCCTAAGGGAAGGGTTAGCAGAAATAAATAGATATGCTCCTGAAATTCATAAGTGGGGTCGGTGTGGTTATGCTAGTAGTGTGCACATTTATGCGAAACTTGGATTGGATGCAATATTGTTGGAACGAACTAATGATGATATTGATGATATACAAACGGGGATTGCATTTACTCGTGGTGCGGGAAAACAATATAATTGTTCCTGGGGTATCGATTTTTCTCTCTGGTGGGGTGTTTTTTACGGATGTGTGCAAGACTTATCTACTTCATATCATAGAAGGAATTGGTTAATTTCTTATTTTTCAGGAGCGGATTATTTGGCTATTGAAGGGGGTGATTTGTTATGTTACCGAGATGGAAAATTATCACAAATGGGGGTTGATTTTGAAAATTTTTCTAAATGGATACAAAAAATTCCTCGTGGTATTCCTCTTGTCCCTGTTGCAGTTATTCTTCCATCAGATCATGGATGGATTTCTCCTCCATATTGGGAGACACAACAGTTCGCCTGGAATTATGCACGACTAAAGAGAAAACCGGGAGAGAGAGGTATTGATGGCTTCTTTTCAACAATTTTTCCGGGAAGTAATTTTGCAATGGACCCATTTCCTTTTGGAAATTATGAAGAAAACGACCCACCAGCAAGTCCTTTTGCTCTTTCCTGTATAACTCCTCGTTATGCTCCATTACCACAAAATGTTTTTTACAGCAAATCCTATATTCCATTTGGAAAATATAAGGATCGAATTGAGGCGAATGAGTTTTTGAAGAATAATAAAATAGATATTTCTCCATATCGTCCGATGGGAGTCAGTCGTTGGGGTGATATTTTTGATGTATTTACGGAAAAGGTAGATGGAGAAATTCTAAAAAACTATAGAGTCCTCATTGTTTTGGGTCCTTTAATAATCAATGAAGAGATAAAACAAAAATTGATTGATTATATTTATAGCGGTGGTACGGTTGTATGTTCAGCAGGAGCTATAGGACCGGATGACCATGATTGGACAGGAGTTCAAATGCTACCAGAACTTCATACGGGTTATCGGTGGAGGTGGGGAAAAGACAACTGGAATAACGAAGCGTTTCGATTTATTCCATCCAATGTGGATTCTGATTCAGAGGTGGTAGCATGGGCCAATAAAAATGCTCCTTTGATTGTGTATACGCATATAGGGAAAGGGAAGTTATATTTAGTTCTTAGCCCGTGGTTTGAAAGCGGTTCTGCTATTTTAATGGGTGCAGTAGTAAAGTTGCTCGATACTCTTTTTTCGCCATTAATCCCGTTTAAAGTTTGTGGCCCTCCTTGTGAATGGTTGGTTACAGAAGATGAAGAATATCAAACGGTTTTGGTGGTAAATCATGCGGACTTTTTATGGGAGGGTTTTATTGAGTATAAAGATAATTTTTTAGGTGAGAAAGAAGTCATAGAATTAATCAACGGGAACAGATACCCAATTGATAAGGATAATAAGATAAGTTTTATTATCCCTCCTTTTGAAGCGAATGTCTTTCAATTTTCAAAAAGACAATCTTAAATTATATAAAGGTTTTATACTTGTATGTTGAGTTTTTCAGTTTTAGGAAGTGGTAGTTCTGGTAATGCCACTTATATACAAGGTTCACACACATCTATTTTATTGGATTGTGGATTTAGTATGCCTCAAATTAAGAAAAGATTAGAGTCTATAGAGAGGGGAATAGATGATATTGATGCAATTTTTATAACACATGAACATGTTGACCATATTTGTGGTTTGAAACGATTGTTGAATACATACGATATTCCTGTCTTTATGACCCGAGGAACCTACAATGTTTTGCAAAATATTATCAATAACAACAAAAGTATTGAGATTTTTGAATCAGGTGAGGCCCTTACTTTAGGAGAGTTTTATGTTCAATCTTTTTCTGTAACGCATGATGCTAAAGACCCTGTAAATTATGTGGTATCCAATGAAAGAGTAAAAATCGGTTTTGCTACGGATTGTGGGTATCCCTCTAAATTGATTATAAATAGGTTGAAAGGATGTCATGGGTTGATAATCGAATCCAATTATTGTCCGGATTTGCTTATGAAAGGTGTATATCCTATTCATATAAAGCAAAGGATACAAAGTAGATTTGGACATTTATCCAATCAGCAAATGTTACAATTGCTTTCTTCTGTTATCGACGATACATTGCGTGCACTCGTTCTGGCTCATATAAGCGAAAATAATAATCAACACGGATTGGTAGAACGGCTGGTTCGACAAATTATTGGGGAGAGAGATATTCAATTATGGATAAGCAGTCAGACACATCCGACACCGTTAATATATTTGAGTTAGAAATTATTAAAAGGCGGTTAACCGATTCTGTTTTTATGTCGCTTTTTCAGCGTGTTTCTAATATTCTTCAATCTGCTGTTGCTGTTCACATTTGGGATCTGAATACGGCTCAGAATTTTTTGGTCTGGTCAAATAAGAAATTTTCCTTATGTTCTTCTGTTTTGAAAAATCAGGTAGGATTTCAAAAGTGTTTTTTAGATAGATATGGAAATGCAAAAAAAGTGATTCATCTGGACACCCCCTTGTTTTATAAGTGTCATGCAGGTTTTAGTTGTGGGATTATACATTTACTTCAGGATAAACATTTTAATCTTGTGTTAACAATAGGTCCTTTTTATATTGAAGAGTCGATTGATATTTTGCAGTTCAATGTAGTTGGGAATTTAAGAGGTATAGGTTTGTATTTATCAAAAGAGGAAGAAGAACTCTTAAAATCTCTTTCAAGGTATCCCATAGAATCTATTAGGGATATATTATTATGGACAAAAGAAAGTTTCCAATCTCTCTGGAATAATTTATTACAAAATGAAAAAGAAGTAAAGGTTATATTTGAAAAATCAAAAAATAAAGTTGAAAAGAGACAAGGTAAAGCGGAATTAATTCTTCAATATTATGAAATATTTGATAAGGACCGAATTCGAGTATTTCTTGTTTCAGTCCGGATGAAAAATAAAAAATTAATGGAATTTATTTTAATGGGGAAAGGAGAAGAAATAAATATACAGAAAAGAAATTTGAAGGAGACAAAAGTTTCTTTATATCTATGGGTAATGAATATTATAAATTCGTTTCTTGTTGGAGATAATAAAAAAGATTTTATGATTAGTGAGGGATTAATGACAGTCAAAGAGCATTTATTTTCTGACAGTAAACCTCTGAAAAGTTTTATAAAAAGTTTGACGAGAATTGTGTTTTCATCGATTGATGAAAATTTTATAGAGAAGGAAAATAAAACGGAAAAATTTTCTATATTTTTTAACATACTTGAAAAAAAACTTATTACAGGTCCTCTATTGTTATCTGTCTCAGAAGAAATGGGATTAGAACCCTCTGCTTTAAGTCATTGGATTAAGAGAAATACGGGTATAAATTATGAAGAATTTTTAACCTATATTCAGACGGAAAAGGTAGCCGAACTTTTGAGGAATACAGATAAAAATCTTTCAGAGATAGGAGTTTGTGTTGGTATTCAATATAGTTCGCTTGTATCCGAAAAATTTAAGCGGATAACGGGTCTTTATCCTACGGAATATAAAGCCTATTTTATGAATAGGTTGAAGAAGCATTAATAAATCATGATTAAGGTTGAATGAAACCTTTTATATCATATATGCTGTCAAATGAGTGTCGTTATATAGATTCAAAACAAAATTAATACAAAATTGATAAGGAAAGACTTATGAAAGGGAAAATTATGAGTAGATTGTTTGTAATTTTTTGTGCAGTTTTAATGTTATCGGGGATATTTGTGTTTTGTGGATGCGGTGGACCGGCAGAACAAGCACCTCCCCCCAAACCACCAGAGCCTAAGGAATTGGTGTTACCTCCGGCAGAAGGAGGGATTCCGACAACTTCATTATTAAAACTGACTCCTGAAAGTGCTCAATTAAGTATTGCCCTACCGTCATTAGCGGATGGTTTGGATAAAATTGCCCAAACAGCGAAACGATTTTATTCTGCCGAAGAAGTAGATGAATGGCTACAAGATAAAGTGGGACAATTAGCAAGTTTTGCAGGGACTCCTGACGCAAAGAGTTTGATTGAAGTGGCGGAAGCACGGGGTTTCGATATAATGAAACCTATGGGTGCTTTTGCAGATTTTAGTCCTTCATTCGATAGCATACTTGCTTTGTTGACTCCTCCGGCCGGGGAATCACAAGAGAAAATAAAATTGGAATCGATTGACTGGGAGCAAGTAAAACAACCTAATTGGGCCGTTATGTTGGGGGTGAAGGATAAAGAAAAAGTAGAAACATCATTGAAGGAATTGGCTGTAGAAATCCCTGAAATAAATGCAACTGCACCCAAAGAAGTCATTGTTGATGGTGCAAAAGTAATAGATTATGGTGTGTATGCTTATTTTATAACGGGTGAATATGTTACGGTTGGTTCAACTTCTACTGTTAAAGGGGTAGCAAGTCGTTTTAGTTCTCCTTGTGCTATCCGATATGGAACAAGCGAGATACCTTCCGCACCTTATCCCGAAGGTGTTGTACTTGTAAAGGATTGGAAATTGATCCCTATGATAAACAAAATAATGCCTGTACTGGTTCAGGCTTCCCCGTATGCATTGATAGGGCAATTAAAAACAACTGCTTGGGGAGAAATGTTACCTGATGGTGAGGACCCGGCATATATCTGTTTTTCATTAAATCCAGGGGAAAAGATGGAAATTCGTACCTTTTTGGATCTAGCAAAACGGCCTCAGTCGGCGAGTATTTTAGGTGAAGCAAAGCCCATGCAATTACCAAAGATATTACCCGATAATACTCAGGCTGCATTGTTACTACAACTTACGAATGAATATAAGACCTACTTGAATCAGAAGGCAATGCCGGAAGTGAAGAAAACTTTTGAGAATACAAAAGGTGTTGCTCAGGGATTCCAGTATGGGGTTTCTGCTATGCAGTTATTAGGTAATGAATTAGGGGTTGCTATTACATCGTCGATGGGTGATTTTCCCGCTATTGTTATTGTTACTCAAGCGTCTAATGTGGAACAAGTAAAAGCATTATTAGATATGTTAGTCCCCTCTATGTCGGATGAAAGTTACAGGGAAATTCCATTAAAGAAACTTGCTGTTCCATCGCCGATACCTATTACCTTAGTGATGGTAGAGGATAAACTCATAGCTAGTAATAATACAGATGTGTTAAAAATGATGATAGACTGGATTCTTGATAAGCAAACATCAGGTTATATGGCTGGTTTAAAACCTCCATTAGGCTCGGAAATTCCGAGGTATAATTTTATTTCAATCCAGAGCAAATTGTTATTGGACACGATATTCCCTCTGATGAAAATCATGGGGCAGGATTTGGGGGGTGCTCAAAGAGATGTTGAAAAAGTTTTGTCCGAAATTCAGGAAGTACGGATTATGAATGAAAAGAAAGGAAATTTGTTAGAGGGACAAATTACTACCTATTTTGTTCCAAAGTCAAGTTAGCGAAAGTTGTAATATAAATAAAAAAGCCGTAATAGAGAAATCTATTACGGCTTTTTTATAAACATAGAATCTGTGTTTATAATTTAATTATATAGATTTTTATGTTTATTTCCTTAATACTTTATTTCAACAAGAACAAGTCCATGGGGAGGTGCACACAAACCTTCAAACTTTTTATTTTCATAAAGACATTTTAACAAGAATTCTTTTGTAAATCTGCCTCTGGCGATTTCCATCAATGTTCCTGTTATATTCCGTACCATGTGATATAGAAAACCGTTACCAATAAATTCAATATGCCAGAGATTGGCTGAATTAATAGTAGTTATAACCCCTCCCTTTTTTAATTTTACTGAATAGAGTGTTCGAACCGTTGTATTCATTTGACTTCCGGAACTCTGAAACCCTGAAAAATCGTGTGTACCGATTAACTCATGGAGTAGTTCTTGTAAAAGGTCCAGATTTACTTTATAGGGAACATGCCAGGAATATTTGATAGAAAAAGGGTTGGGTTCTCTGGACAAATCAAATGTGTAACAATATTTTTTCCACTTCACATCTCTGCAAACATCAAATTCCAGAGGAACCTCATTTATTTCCAATACTTTAGCATTGGGAGAAAGTATTTGGGAAACAGCATGGCGAAGCCTCTCTGGAGGCCTTCCTTCATAATAAAATGTAAAGGTTTGCCCCAATGCGTGGACACCTGCATCTGTTCGAGAAGCACCTTGAACATGTATATCTTTTCTTGTAATCAGGGAGAGTGTTTTTTCCAGTTCTCCTTGAACAGTATTTTTATCGGGTTGATATTGCCAGCCATGAAAAGCCATGCCATCATAACAGATAATACCTTTGTATTGTTTTTTTATGAATTTTTCCATAAGGGGGCTATGTAATTCGTTTTTTTATTTAGATAGTTGAGGAATCCAATCATTCAATAGGTATTCACAATTTAGTGATTTTAGGGCTAAATCAAGAGGAACAAAGAAATAATGATTTGTTGCTTCAAAACCAATTCGGCTATCAGTTATCTGAATATAATATTCTTTTGTTGCCAATTCTTTTTCTCTCTTTATTAGTTTTGTTAAATTTTCAATAATTTGTTGTTTCCTCTCGTTTGAGATATTATTGTTTAGAAGTTCATTGCGGAGGATAACAAAGCGAATTTGATTAGCAACACTCTCAAAATGAAGCGAACAAACTTCTATAACACGACATTCTTGTTCGAAATTTTTCTTATACATTGATTTATCGAACTCTATGTTTTCAGTCTCTTTCTTTATAGTGGAGAGCGATTCTGTAAATCCATGCGATACTTTTTCCATCTGATTAGCAAAAATTTCAAGAGGGAATACTCCACACCAATTTTTTGCATCATCATAGGGAAATCCTGTCATTGTTGCGTTGTAGCCTGTGGGGGTTGTCCATAGAGGATTTGAAGGTCCTACATGTACAGGACTTTGATAAACAGCAAGGATATGAAAAGGATATTCCTTAAAAGCCTTTGTAATTTGTTTCCATGCAGTAACCATTATAGGTGCTACTGCTTTTCCAAAACGTTTTTCGGCTACTTGTACTAATGCAGTATGTATATCATATTCTGGATTGTCCATTATTAAATTAAATACCTGTATATTTGGGGAAGGATAGCCCCCTAATGTCCAGCCCAGCATACAACCGTCTAAATGTTTTTCTCGTAGGTTTACAGCATGGGTAGCCACATTTCCAAGAACGGGGATATATGGAACGGAACCCAATTCCCATGTGGTCCCAATTTGCAATTTTGCGAAGACAGGATGGCCGTATTTTTTGGCGATTTTCCAATGTCGTGAGGCACGAGGTCCCGGTCCGGGCTCTGTTAAACTATATTCCCCTATAACTGAATTTATACCTCCTCTAACAATAGGAATATCCCACTCGCTGACGCTCATGAACGCCATTTGAGTAGGAGTGTTAACAGCAATTTTTTCTACCCAATCGCTCCTCCATCCCCAATCCCATGCGATTAATTTACATGAGGAGTTTGCAGATTCAATTCCCGAATAAATGAGTCGGTGTAATTCTGCGATGACATCTTCTGCATGTCGTTCTTTACATCGGGGACATTGTTCTCCATGAAAGTGGGACCAACAATTGGTAAGATTTTCGGAAGCGCTGATGGTAAAGAAGCCACCTATTTCGGGGACTTTTTCACAAATTGTTCGAACTGAATTCTTTATATAGTTTTGGACATCAGGGTGAGATGTGCAAAGGGCAGAAAATTCCCCTTCTGTTACCCCTTTCAAATCAGGGAATTTATCATAAAATGAGTTCGGCATAGCTCGAGGTTCATTTAAATACAAATATACTTTTATTCCTTCTTTTTGTAGGTCTTCAGAAAATCTCTTTAAGTTTTCTAATCTTTTCTCCCAACCTTTACTGATTTCGGGGTCCCATGGAAAAGGAGTTAAAAGATATAGAACAGATTGAAGCCATATTCCATTGACACCGTTTGCTCGTAATTTTTGTATATAACCTTTGGGATAGGATTCTTCAAGGTTTAAAAATGGGTCTCCATATTTTAAGAAGTAAGAAGAACAGTAACGGGGAATCTCTTTGGTAGGGCTTTCCTCTATTTTTGTGTTGTTGAAATCTGATAACTCTTTTATAAAATGATAAGGTGGTTCTCCCCAACATTTTATTCCGTCTGGAAAAAGAATCTTTACTAAATTCCCGATTTGTAATTCGTATTCAATCGTTTTTTCATCAGGTTCCTGGTAAGTTAATGGGGAGCATCTGGGTTTGAAATTCCCCAATTTAATGAAAAGGAAATCGTCTTCTCGTAATGTATAAGCTAATTGGTGTGTGTCCCATTTTAGTAATTTTATGATTTGTTCATAGGGGAGTAGGTGCCAATTTCTTCGTATGATAGTGCAATGTAGCCGTTCTATTTCGTTTTCAGTAATGGGATAAGGATCTGGTAATCCCATTCGTTTACCTATTTTTAGTATGTCCTCTTCTTTAGCTCCAATTGTTTCTGCTATTCGTGAAATAGGAAGAACTGACCAGTTTAACCAGATATATGCATGAAGACGGTCTTTAAAAAAAGCAGAAGGAACAGGTTCTTTATCTATTGGGGCTGGTAGTTCCCATGAATTTAAAATAAACAATATTAGAGATAGATAAATCATATTGATGTTCCTTTTAGTAAAGTATCTATTGAACAGTTAACTTTTTGGATTAGGAGGATGTTTATTTCCATTTTTGGTGGATACAATGCATTCAATTAGAGATTTATCTTGTTTGAAAGCGAATTCTCTTCGGAGTATTTCAGCAATTAACCCTGTCCCAATGGTTAGAAAACCGATACCTGCAATAACGGAACCTACTGTTCCCAAAAATATATAGCGTAACTGTTCTCCATCAAAATAGAAGCCTAAGAAACTGCTGGATAGACATAGAAATCCTAATCCTATAGCCATTAATCCACGTTTTGTAAAAAAATGGGATGGGGATTGGCTATGTCTTGATAGGAACCAGACTGTATAAACATCTACAGCACCGAAGAAAAATCGACTGATACCAAATTTTGATTTTCCATACTTTCTTGGGTGATGTTCAACGGGGATTTCCGTTACCTTAAATCCTATCTCTGATGCGATTATGGCAATCAATCGGTGCATTTCTCCGTATAATGGGATATTTTGAATAACTTCTTTGCGAAAGGTTTTGAAACCTGTGTTTACATCATGTAGGTTTATCCGAAAAATTTTTCTAATTATTGCATTGTATATCTTAGAGGGAATTGTCTTGTGCCATGGGTCAAGTCGATGTCTTTTCCAACCACATACAACATCAAAACCTTCATATATTTTTTCAATCATTCGAGGTATTTCTTTTGGGTCATCTTGCATATCTGCGTCCATCATAATAACGATATCCCCATCTGATTCATTAAAACCAGCAGATAATGCCCGACTCTTCCCAAAGTTTCTACGAAATTTTATAATTTTAACCTGATGATGTTGTGATTGTGCTTTTAACATTGATTGAAAAGTTAAATCTGAACTCCCGTCATCAATAAGAATAATCTGGGTATCATAGGAAACGGTATGTTTTAGGATACTTTCCACTAGGGGTTCTATTGTCATTTCTTCATTATATGCAGGAATTACGATGGATATTTTCATTTCGCCTTTAAACCTTGAATTGGAGGGCTATTATATCGTGAGTCGTTTTTATTGTATAATTCATACTATAAACTCGATAATAAAATTTTATTCATAGTATAATCAAGTAACTCAATATTAAATAGAATATATCATAATTAAGGAGTGAAAATATGAAAAGAAGAAATTTCTTTGTTACCTGTGCAAGTGCTATTTTAGGTGGGGCTTTTATTGCGAATAAAAAAGGATATGGAGCAATTCCTGATGATAAACCTTTTTCTAAAGTTAAGTTGAGGATGTCGGCGCCGTTGGATTGGTTCCCCGGGAAGAAACCTGAGGATAAGCTGGAAGCAGTAGCAGGTTGGGGATTGAGCGGGTATGAATGGTTGCATCCCAAAGGGGATTTTAAGTCTATTCGGAATAAAGCGGATGCATTAGGTCTTGAACCAAGCTGTATTGTAGGTGTGGGAGCAATTGCCCCGAGACAAATGGTAGATGAGACAGACCATGATAGGCTTGAGAAGCAGTTTCGGGAAAAGATTGAAGTAGCAAAACAATTGAATTGTAAACGATTAATTGGTCTTACGGGAAATGAACGCACAGATGTTTCTCGAGATGTGCAAAAAGAGAATGTAATTAAATGTTTGAAAAGGTTGGCTCCAATTGCACAGGATAACGAGGTTTTTATTGTGGTAGAGGCTCTGAACCCTCTGGTTGACCATCGTGGATATTTCTTGTGTAGGACTGATGATACAATGGAAATTTTGAAAGAAGTCAATAGCCCGAATGTTCTGATGTTGTTTGATATATACCATCAGCAGATTACAGAGGGTAATGTTATTCGGAATTTGACTGAGAATATAGGTAGAATTGGACATTTTCATGTAGCGGATAATCCGGGAAGAAAAGAGCCTGGAACAGGTGAATTAAATTATCGAAATATATTCAAAGCCATTGCTCAGACAGATTATAAAGGTTTTGTTTCACTTGAATGTGGGCATTCGACAGGCAATTATGAGGATACCTTAAAGGCGACTTTAACTTATCTTGAAGGTATTTAATATTATCTTTTTGATTTAATGTAGTTTTTTATCAGCAAAAGAAGAAGAGTTTCTATTCATTTTATATGTAAAGTTCCTTTGAGTAGGAGTGTTTTTAAAGTGTTAGACATAGTAAAAAAAATAAAAAGTGTGCTCGTAAATAATTTTGAAGGAATAAACGAAAAAGATATTCTTATATCATCTCCCCCTGATATAAAGTTGGGTGATATTGCTATTCCTCTTTTTTCATTATCTAAAAAACTAAATTTTCCATTACCAGATTTGGCTGAAAAATGTATCCCCTGTGTTAAAATAGAACCTTTTGTTGAAAAAGTTGAACGAGTAGGAGGATATTTGAACCTCTATCTAAATAGGGAAATAGTTGCAAGGGAAATTATCCAACAGGTTTTATTGCAGAATGTTCAATTTGGTTCTTCATTTTCGGGAAAAGGGAAAAAGGCTCTAATTGAGCATACAAGTATTAATCCTAATGCAAGTCCACATGTGGGGCGGGCGCGAAATGCAATGATTGGAGATAGTCTATCCCGACTTTTCCGGTTTGAAGGCTATGATACAGAAGTCCATTACTATGTAAATGATATGGGACGACAAATAGGTTTATTGGTTCTTATTTCTGGTGAGATAGAGAACTTAGATTTTAATGGAATTCTGGAGGCCTATGTCCGAGCAAATCAACGAGCTGAAAATGACCCAGAATTTGCGAAATATGGGTATGACCTATTAGCAAAAATGGAACAAGGGGATGAAGAAGTTCGAAAGAAGTTTTTCAAAGTAACGGAGATGTGTTTAAAGGGACAATTGCAGGTCTTAAAACGATTGGGTGTGGAGTATGATTTTTTTGATAGGGAATCAGATTATATCGAGTCAGAGGAGTTAAACAAAGTTTTGGAAGTGTTAAAAGCAAAAGGTGCTTTGTTTATAGATGAGGAACAACGATTAACCGTAGATTTATCACGGTTAGGATATACACAGGAAGAGGGGCGTTATTTTGTTTTGCGTCGAGCAAATGGGAGTTCAATGTATGGCTATCGAGATTTAGCATATACAATTTATAAAGGACATCGAGGTGCGGATGAAGATATAATCATTTTAGGGGAAGACCATAAACTCTATCTCCAACAAATTTCCCTGATTTTGTCCAGTGCAGGTTATAAACCACCGGTTCCTGTATTTTATTCTTATATTTTGTTGAAAGAAGGGAAAATGTCAACGCGACAGGGAAATGTAGTATTACTATCGGATTTCTTAGATACTGCTTCTGTGTTGGCTTTAAAGAGGGTTCAAGAACAGTGTAAAGAACTCTCAAAGGAGGAACAAAATTTAATTGCGGAACAGGTGGCTGTTTCTGCAATTCGTTTTGCTGTACTCCGAGTAACTCCTACCAAGAATGTCATTTTCGATATAGAAAGTGCGTTATCTTTTGAAGGAGACACCGGTCCCTACTTACAATACAGTTGTGCACGAATTAAATCTATCTTGCGGAAATATGGGAAAGAAGTCCATGATGATATACCAGAACCATTCCCAGTTCAACAAAATGAGGAGTGGATGTTAGTTCGTAAGATTTCGGAATTTCCTTTTACGGTATTGAATAGTATTGAGCAATGCAATCCATCTATTATTGCTGGTTTTGCTCTGGATTTAGCCCATATTTTTACTTCATTTTATCATACATGTCCTGTATTGCATGTGGATGAGGAAGAAATAAAAATAGCGAGATTGCAGTTGTGTAAGGCTACATTACAAACAATGCAGAATGCGCTTTATTTATTGGGCATATCTGTACCCGAGCGAATGTAGTGTCATTGTTTGTTTTGTTGAACATAAGGAACAGAGTAGGAAGCATGAGGGAGAACGAGCCAGGAAGGTTTAGAGATTCCAACTTTTTTAAGATCTTTACAGGCTAAATGAAAACCCTCCTCCACAGTTTTTATTTTTTGTCCTCCCATCAAATTAATAGTTTCTTCATCCATTTCAGTGAGGAAATATGTATTCACGGCTTTTTCTAAAGTTGATATAACGGTTTGTCCATTTACTTCTCCGTTTTTTCGGAGGTGATCAACTAATTGTTTTGGATTTCTCTTACGAAGCCATTCTTTAAATTGATAACCCCCCAATCCTTCACTACAGGGAGCAATAAAAATTATTTTTCCGTAGGGTTTTTTTCTTGCCTGCCATGCGTTGACAAGTGCTTTATGACTTTGAAGAAAATTTTTTGCTTCCCCGGCAGATGCAATTACAATATCCACAGGTTTGGGGATTTTTATAGAGTACACTTCTTGTGCATATTCTGTTCCCGCTTTATGTGCTTTAACGATATCTCCACAAAAAATATTTAGTATTTTTTTATCAGGAGAGATTACTGTATTGATGATAAAATAGTTTTTTTGAGTAAGTAATGTTGCTTCAAGTAAATCTTCTGCGACGGGGTTCCCTTCTAGTTTTCCAAGTTGTACATCGGGATGAATTTCGCATTTGTCCGGATGAATACTTAAAGCATGGTTGTAACGAATTGTAGGTAATGCGGATAATCCTGGAACAATGAGTTTCCGACCCCCTCCAAAACCTGCAAAATAGTGATACAAAATTGTTCCCGTTAATATTAGAAGGTCACTTTTCATAACTTCTTTATATATGTATACGGGAGTTCCCCTTTTTGTTCTACCTAGATATTCATACTGTTGTAAATCTTCAGGGTTAGGAACTAAAATATTTTGCTTGTAAGCATCATAGATTTCAGGTGTCAGTATGGATTTTAGCTCTGTTTCTGTTGGTGGTCGATGGGAACCTACGGAAACCAAAAATTTTAAATTTTCGGGTTGGGCTCCACAAGAGATGAAGTAATTCATCATATTTTTAATGAATAATTCAATCCCTGTATAGCGGAAGGAGTCGGAGATAGCAATTGAGATATTTAGATGATGAATGTTTTTATTAAATGGGTTTTCCAAAACCCCAATTGGGTTTTGGATAGATTCCATAAACAGATTTTCAGGAGAAACTTTTGTTTGGGGCCATTGTAGAGCAAAAGAACCTCGATAACCGTCCTCGGGGAGATATGCAATTATTTCTTTTGATTTGTAGGGTACCTTAATTTTAATTTTTTCAATATGATTGTTTTCATTTTGTTTTTCTTGCATTTTACTATCAGTTTAGGTAAGAATATATTTAATAGGTAAATTCACCCTTAAAATTTAAGTGAGCGAATATGATGTTTCCAAAATTAAAAAAAAAGAACTGTAATAAGGATATGACATTCTTAACTGAAACATCAAAAGGTTTTACTTTAATTGAGTTAATAGTCGCTTTAGCTGTTTTAAGTATAGCAGTAACGGGTTTGGTTCAGATGTTCTCATTAAGTTTAAACCTGGCTCAAACATCTCAAAATGCTATATTGGCCGGTAATATTGCATATGATAAATTGGACTATTTAAGAAACTGTCCGGAAAAGTTTATTTGGAAGGTTTCCGATAGTGTTAATCCGGAGGATTTTTTCTCTATTCTTACCTCTGAAGATGAGGCCAAAGCGGGAAATGTATTAGAAGTCCCAATAACTGTTCCTCCCGACTGGGCGAGTTTTCGGAAATATAAAGATGTTTCACAAAAATTTCGCTGGAAAGCATTTGGAAAATTAGTGTCAAATGGTAAAGATTATTATGAGGTTGTAGTTATAGTTATTTATAAAGAATTTGGTCGAATAAAATATTATACTGCGAATTCAATTATACCTTGTTTCCAAATAGATAAGGTAATAAAGAAATGAAGACTATTAATCGAGTAACGAAGAATGGATTTTCTTTAATAGAAGTTATTACTGTTTTGGCTATCTTATCTGTATTGTCAACTATAGGTGTAGTTATGTTCGGTAAAATAATGGATTACCGACGACAATCTGAAATAAGGCAATCCCTAAATATAAATTACTTACGATTATCAAATAGACTACAGGCAGATTTTGACCAGATTGTTTCTCCAACATTTACACAGGGGCGTTTAACTACGATTCGGCATGTTGAAAATGAAAAAAGATATCAATCTGTTCCTCTGGATGATGATAGGATTTCATTCCCTATAATGTATGTGGATTCTGAAGATAGAAATACTGTTGTTCAAATATTCTACTATATTGACCGAAGTTTGGGGGGGGCCCCTTCTCTTGTTAGAGTAATTAGCCCTGTGGGACAGAAAGAACCAAGTGGAGCAAGAGAAATTATTATGACAGGTGTACTTGCAATGAAAGTTCATTGTTATGATGGGAATAATTGGTTAGAAGAGTGGAATAAGCCTTTTTATCCGAGAGCCGTAAAGGTAAGTTTAGTGTTGGCAGATGAAAATAGGATTTGGGAACAAGTAGTTCGTGAAAGCACTTTCTGGTTAGGGAATATCTTATGAGAATGATATTTATTAAAATACAAAAGAACTCATGGAAACCTGATAATAAGGGTGTGGCGCTCATAATAGCCATATCTTTATTGGGGGTTTTTGCTCTACTTGGTATGTATTATGTGCGTGATGGTGAGACAGAGATAAAAAGGACAGCCCTTCTTCTGGATGAAATGAGGGTAAGAGAATATGCGAAAACGGGTGTTAGTTCGGCTCTTGTAGAATTGGAAAAAGCATGGAAATCAGATACAACTCAGGATTTGTTAGAGAAATGTCCTCTTGAATTTAGTTATCCATACTATAAACAAGTACATAAGAGTGATAGGTCTTTGTCATTAGAACCATCCGATACAATGGATGTTCGTGTAAAAGTCTGGATAACAGATGAAAGTGGGAAAATAAATTTGAATTGTACTCCTGCGAGTGTACTCCAGAAAGTTCTTAATATAAACGGGGAAACTGCAAGAAGAATTGTTTCCAACTTACCTAATCCAGGATTTTCTTCTTCATCAGGGAAATGGTTTTATCTTGTGGAAGAGTTATATGGTCCAAATGGGATGATTCAGGAAAAGATTGATAAGAAAATATTGAATTTTGTATCAACCTGGAATGCAGGGAATCCTAATACTCCCATTCCCTATTTAAATGTTAATAAGACATCTGTTGAAATTTTGATGGCTTTGTTTAATATAAGTTCTGAGGAGGCACAAAAAGTTATCGATTCTCGACCTTTGAAATCAATGAATGATATTGTGAAGTTACTGGAAAAGTCCCCGATGGGATTTAATGTAAAAGTTGATGATATGTCCTCAAACTGGCAATTTCCTTTCACAGATAGGTCAAATAGTTTTAAGATTATAGTAGAGGCAGAATTGAGTAGAGTTGTTTCTGGAAAGAAGTATAACCCTGTTTATGCATCAAAAGAAGTAGGAGTTGTATTTGTTGATGGGAGTCCAGTGGTTGTTTGGAATAGAAGTATTCCTGCAGAAAAAATAAAAAATAGATGATGATATAAGGAGAACAGCGATGGCAGAGAAGAACGCTGAAGGAATTAAAAAAGTTCGCAAATCGACAAAAGGGAAGGTACAAAGTCTTGTACAAATTGTTAACGAAGAGGAAGTTATTCGTCGAGAACCTGTTTTTAATAATACGGGATCTATGAGTTTTTCATTTATAAAAAGAGGAACCGTACGGTATCAAGAAATAACCGATTTTCTAAGACAATTGATAATGCTTTTAGAATCGGGGACGCCTTTATTGAAATCATTAAAAACTTTAGCATTGCGAGGTCAATCTGATGCCATCCGTGGACTTGTTAATGACATGGCGTTGTATGTTGAGGAAGGAAATCCCTTATGGCAAGCGTTCGATAGACATCCTCGTTATTTTGATACTGTATTCGTTAATCTAATTAAAGCCAGTGAAGCTAGTGGAACACTGACGACAGTATTACAGCGACTGGTAGATTATCGACAAAGGAGAGATTTACTCCGTAGAAAAGTGAGGGGAGCCATATTTTATCCGATAGTGCTTGTAATTGCGTGTCTGGGGGTATTGTTACTGCTTACAAATTTTGTAGTTCCACAATTTCAGGATATGTATCAAAAGCAAAATATAAAAATTCCTCCTGCAACTGAGTTGTTTTTTAGTGTTTCCGATTGGTTCCGTGTGTGGTGGTGGTTACCTATTGTATTGATACTTATTTTGATATTGTTATATCAAGTATGGTTTATTCGGAATCCCCTACGACGGTTATCGGCAGACCGGTTTAAATTAAAGATTCCGATTATAGGGAAAATTATTCATAAATATGCGATTGTTGAGATGATGAGGACCTGGTCCTTGTTATTGAGAAGCGGTCTTTCTATGATGTCTTCGTTGGAACTTACTAAAAATTCTATACATAATCAAGCCGTAGCTCAAAGTTTACAGTCCTTGCGTGATTCCATTGAACGGGGCGGAGGTTTAGAAACCCCCTTACGGGCTTCTGCTGATGTAATACCTCCTGTTGTTGCCGATATGTTAATAACTGGGGAGGAATCGGGGAGTATCGATAAAATTGCAGAACAAATAGCGGATATATATGATAATGAGGTTCAGGTAGCAGTCAATACCTTAGGAGAAGCCTTACAACCTATATTTACAGTGATTGTAGGAATTATTGTAGTTACATTGTTCATCTCATTGTTCTATCCAATGATTAGTATGATAGAACAAATAACAAATGCCAGCGTCTAACAAATCTAATTAATAAAAGACAGGGCAAACATAATTAAAAGATGTTTGCCCTGTCTTTTTAAGAGTAAGATTAGCGATTTGCAAAAGCATTTTGAATGGTTTGTAAATCAACTCCCAATATTTCTTCTGCAAGGTAGTTCAATTCTTTTTCATTTCCTATAAAGTGGAATGTTCGATGGGTGTGTTCAACATATTCTCCCTTTTTCAATTCTTCAGCGGGAGAAGAAGTTTCCAGTTCATAAAAAGGTCCTAAAGGTTTTTTGCCAGGTCCTAAAGGCCCATCGTTATAGGAATTTATAGTATCACCGCCATAGGGTTCTTTTTGGAGTTCCCACATAGAATTCACATACGGTTTTAATGTGTCAGGTTTACTATATTGAACAACTGTTAAAACTTTATTTTTTGCATCATAACTTCCACATACGGATAATGCTCGTTTTGGGGAAATGCCGATTTTACTCCGATACTGACCATCTCCACGGAAGAATACTACATTATTTTTTACTAGCAAACGGTCTGCGGGAACCTTCCCAAAGTATGCATCGTTTACTTTGGGTCCTAAATCTTCTTCGGAACCGGGTAAAAATGGGATAACAATGGTAGTTTCTGGTGATGGATTGAACATCCCTAAAATCCAGATAGATAGAAGTCCTTTTTCCTTAGTCCAATCTTCATTCCCTGTATTTGTCATTTTGTTTTTTGACTCAAAACCTATATATTTGATGTTAGAAGGAATTCTTACTCCTAACGCCCCCGCTATTTGTTCCTTCGATAGAATACTCACGGTTCTTTCAATTAGTGTCTGAAAATCTGTTCCCGTCCAGTTCTTTAACTTTGCATCTTTCTTAAAAGTGATTTGTTTTTCACTTTGTGAGACTACTTCATAAGGTTCCGTATCAATGACAGCAGGTGTTTGCCAGTGTTCTAAGTCAAAAGGGGCATTAGGGGGAAAGAAAATACCATATTGTCCCCCTTCGGGACCAATCCAGAAACGGTCCTCACCTCCAAACACATTGATATGGGGTTCTATCTTTTTGGATTCTATTAGTTCACGGTTAATCCAGCCAAAACTCAATCCTTCAGGACCTTCCGCAGTGCTGGTCATGATACGTCCCTGATATTCAGGAACTATCGCTACTTCTCCATTAGATTCAGTATCTTTTAGTAGAAGGACCGTTACATATTTCTTTAAAAATTCCACATCATCCTTAAAGCGAGAATTGGCATAGGCCGTGTTGTATGAAAAACAAAAAATAAGCATTAGTAAAAACAATCCGATAATGAACATTACTTTTGTCATACTTCATCTCCTTTTATTAATAGCTTACAGATATAAATTAATATGTTTTAGTTTCAAAGAATTAAAACAAAAGTATTATAATATATCTTTCAATAGGAACTTATTAATTGTAATCTATTTTAGAGAGGATTTTCGCTATGAGGTTGTTTTTTGATAAAAAGACACAGAAGAAAAAAGTAAAAATTTTATATATTCTTCCCTCCCATTATGACGATGATGGTTACCCGTACCATTTTTGGAAAGGACTACTTCCCTCAAATACACTTGTATGTATGAGGGCATTAACAGAAAAATTGATTGATGAAGGTAAAATTGATAAACAGTTTGATGTACATGTTGAAATAATAGATGAATTTGTCCATGGGGTTGATGTAGATCGCATTGTGAGTAATAGCAGAAGGCAAAAAGAAGACCTTGTTGTTGGTTTGGTAGGTGTGCAGACAAATATGTTTGCGCGGGCAACGGATTTGGCTCTTATGTTGCGAAAGTATCATATCCCTGTAATAATAGGAGGGTTTCATGTAAGTGGAGTTATGAAACTGTTTGGTCCCGATGCTCCTGATTTGAAGTTTTTAATGGATCGAGGTGTGAGCTTGGTATGTGGTGAAGTTGAAGGAGATGGTGTTCTCTTAAGTATATTAAATGATGCAATGAATAATAGATTGCAGTCCTATTATATTATTAAGGAAGCACCCAATATCGAAGACGCGCCTATCCCTCTTGCAGACCCCCAATATCTTAAACACTTTATGCAACCTATGTGCACAATAGATACCAGTAGAGGGTGTCCTTTTAATTGTTCTTTTTGTACCATTATTAATGTTCAGGGTAGAAAATTACGGTGTCGTTCTGCTGAGAAAATTTTGGAAGCAATCGAGAAAAATTATGATAATGGCTTTTTCAGTTATTTCTTTACAGATGATAACATGTCCCGTTCTGCTATCTGGAAAGATATTTTTTCAGGGCTTATTGAGTTAAGAAAGAAAGGGAAAAAGATTCGGTTTATGATGCAGATTGATACTCAAGCCTGGAAAATTCCTGATTTTGTTCGTATGGCTTCTGAAGCGGGATGTTACCTCGTATTTGTTGGGATGGAAAGTATTAATCCACAAAATCTGATATTGATGAAGAAAACACAAAACAAGACCTCCGAGTATGCGGAAATGGTAGAAACATGGCATAAAGCAGGAATTTTAGTTCATGTAGGGTATATCGTGGGTATGCCCTGCGATACTCCACAAAGTATTCACCAGGATGTTACATTATTAAAGAGCGGAGTTAAAGTTGACGAGGCTTCTTTCTTTATAATGACACCTCTTCCTGGTTCAAAGGACCATAAAGACCGTATTGAAGGGGGGGAAGAAATATCGGCTGATTATAATGAATATGATAGTTGCCATGAAACCTTTCCCCATCCTAATTTTAGAGAGGGGGAATTGAGAAAGTCATGGTTAAAGGCATGGTCTCTTTTTTATTCAAAAGATAATATTATCGATGTATTGCTTCGTTGTCCACCAGAACAGTATTGGAATGCTTTTTGGTTAACTCTATGGAATCGTTATTCAACTTTGCTTAACAATCATCCTATGAGTATGGGTTTTTTAAGGAAGAAGAAACGTATGGAGCGTCGTTCTTCAATGATTATAGAAAGTCGTAGAGAGTTTTTACACCGAAGGATTAAAGATTTTATAACCCAGGTAAAGGTAATTATGCGGGTGTTTTATGAATATCAAGAAATATGGCTATTAACACGGAAGCAATTGAACGAGAAGCGAGAATCATTAGCCTCTGCTTATTCATATCTTCAAGAAATACGTTCCCGACTGGTTCAGGGATTACAGTCAAACCAGTATACACAATTTGTTGCTCAGGAATATGAACAGATTATTCAAAAAACTAATGAATTGATGCTTCGATTATCTCAGACATCGGGCAAGATAAATCATAAGATACAGTGGAAATTGGAACAACAACTAAATGGATTAAAGGATCAGATCAATGGTTTTAAGTCCCGTGTGCCTAATTTTGATAATCTGGTTCGACTTGATTCTATTGTAAGAAAAAGGATTATTTATAGTTATGAGGAAATAATGATTAAATCTGTTGCACATCGTAGAAAGGTCAATCGTTGGTGGATAGGGTTAAAACATGATTTATCTGTTGGAAGATTTCGATTAAGAAATGTGTTTTATTTTCCGGAGGTATTGTTTTTTGAACTTTTTACAGGTTTGAGGTTTGCTATATCAGCAGTTCGGATGAAGTAAATATGCAGGAAGAAATAGAGATACAGCATCGCAGGGTAGGCGTTATCATGCTTCATGGTGCTTGTTCTATGAGTTGTCTCTTTTGTATTACAGAGAATTCTCTCACGGAGATGACCTCAGAACAGGTGGAAGAGGTTTTAAAGATAATAGAAGAACGGGATATGGAAAGTGTAGTATTTGGTGGAGGGGAACCATTACAATGGACCTACTCATTGGTTCATTCAATAAATTTAGCGAAATCTTTAGGACTTCATACACAGGTAGGAACAAATGGTATAGGACTAACTTCGAATATAATAGAAAAAATAAATGCAGACCGATATATTCTCCCGCTTGATTCCGTCAATCCTCAAGTTCATAATTATTTAAGGGGAGGGTTTCGAAAACATTATGACATAATAAGGAAAAGATTGAAATATCTAACAGAAAGAGGTATTTCTTTTACTATATCTACCGTTATTTGCAGAGTTAATATTGATATCTTAAGTGAGATATCTGCTTTCTTGCTTCATTTGTGGGATAAAGGGGCCAGGATTCATGCATGGCATTTATACCGTTTTTTGCCATTAGGGAGGAACGGATTTAAGAATGCAAATATGCTCAATATTTCTAAAAACGAATACTTTGATAAGACTGAAGAGATGAAAAAACGCGACCTTCCATTTTTTGTTTATCGCAGGCCTAATATGAAGTTATCAAAGGAAGTAGACTTTTTCTGGGCAGAAGAAGGTTGTATAAAAATAGGAAGTCAGGTCTGGTTTGAAAAACAATCTCCTGATTGTTTGTGTAAGTGAGTCATTATTTGTTTTTAGGGGGGACGATAGCAATATGAAGTTCCTTGAGTTGTTTTGGAGTAACTTCACTGGGAGCCCCCATGAGTAAATCACGGGCTTTTTGATTTAATGGGAATGCAATAACCTCACGAATATTAGGAGAATCTGTGAGAAGCATCAGTATGCGGTCAAAACCGGGGGCTATACCACCGTGAGGAGGAGCCCCATAGTGGAATGCTTTCCATAATGCTGGAAATTTATTTTTGACAACTTCGGGGGGATATCCTACAATCTCAAATGCTTTGAGCATGATTTCAGGTTTGTGATTTCGGATGGCACCTGAGGAGAGTTCTACTCCATTGCAAACGATATCGTATTGGTATGCGAGTATATCAAGAGGGTTTTTATTTAGTAAAGCATCCATTCCCCCCTGTGGCATTGAAAATGGATTGTGGGAGAAATCGTAATGTTTTTCTTCTTCATTCCACTCAAACATTGGGAAATCGACAATCCAACAAAATGCTACTTGATTGGTATTTATCATATTGAGTTGACGCGCAAGATATGTGCGAACTTTCCCCATAAGAGCATGGGTCTCTTTTCGTGAGCCTGCTCCAAAGAAAATTGAATCGCCCTCGTTTATTTGAAGTCTTTGAATAAGTGCTTTCTTTTCCTCATCCTTCATAAATTTTGCTATAGGACCTTTAAAATCCCCTTCTTTTAATATAAGCCAGGCCAGTCCTTTTGCTCCTTCACTTTTTGCGTATTCTTCTGCATCGTCAAAGAACTTACGGGGTTGCTGGTCTGCATGTGGAAGATGGATTCCCTTTACAACTCCTCCTGTTGCAACTTGAGCACTAAAGACTTTAAGTTCTGAATGGGCAAAAATATCAGTACAGTCATGCATTTCCAGTCCATAACGCAAATCGGGTTTGTCCGTACCGTATTTTTCCATGGCCTCTCGGTATGGGATTCGGGGGAATTTTTCCCAGATGATATTTTTGGAAGAGAGTTCTTTGAATATATGAACCATAAGTAATTCAAGTTCATAAAAAATGTCTTCCTGAGTTACAAATGACATTTCAATATCAATTTGGTAGAATTCTCCTGGACTACGGTCTGCTCGGGAATCTTCATCACGAAAACAAGGGGCTATCTGAAAATATTTGTCAAAACCAGAAATCATCAGTAATTGTTTGAATTGCTGAGGGGCCTGAGGTAAAGCATAAAATTGTCCGGGGTAAATTCGACTGGGGACAAGGAAATCGCGAGCTCCTTCTGGAGAAGAACTTGTAAGTATTGGGGTGTGAAACTCGTTGAAACCTCGCGATATAAGGTGGTCTCTAACAAGTTTGGCTAGTTGGGTTCGCAACATAATATTTTTGTGAAGGGTACTTCTTCGAAGGTCTAAAAAACGATATTCCAGACGCAACTCTTCAGGGGTCTCAATTTCCTTATTAACAGGGAACGGTAATTGCTCACAAGCAGACTCTAAGTGAAAATTGGTTGCAACAACTTCTATTTCGCCCGTCTCAATATTTGGATTAATAGTTTCTGGTGTTCGAGCGACTACTTCTCCTTCAATGGTAATTACACTTTCATTTTTTACACTTTCAACCTCAGAGAAAAAGGGACGGTCGGGATTCACAACGATTTGGGTTATGCCATAATGGTCGCGTAAGTCAATAAAAATAACTCCTCCATGGTCTCTTTTTGTATGTACCCAACCCGAGAGTTTTACTATTTGACCGACATCAGATTTTCTTAACTGGTTACAACTGTGTGTTCGGTATAAGTGCATTTAACTTTCTCCTGCTTATAATGTTTGTCTTGATATATGTTATTCAACTTTTAATTCTTAAGAATTATGATAAAAGGATAAAATCTTATATTTTAAAAAAAAAGGTAATTAAGAGTATAATATCTCCTTAATCCCCCAATAAATATTTTTCGGAGTGATAGTTTAAACGAATAAGGGGAAGTTTTTCAATGTAAGAACCTGATTAAGAATATTTTATTAGGAGTTAAATATGGTAAAGGTAGGAATTGTCGGAGCAATCGGTTATGCAGGAAGAGAATTTATTCGTTTGCTTGTGGGACATCCACAGGCTCAATTGGTTTGTGCTATAGAAATGGAAACAGGGAAGAAATTGCAGGATCTACTTCCAAATTTTCGAAAATTGATAGATATCGAGTTGGAAATATTTGACCCCGATATGATTGCAAAAAAATGTGATGTTGTTTTTTTTGCATTACCGGCCGGTAAGTCAATGCCATTGGCTTCGGAATTGGTAAAGAAAGGTGTAGTGGTAATGGACCTCGGTTCCGACTTTCGCATAAAAGATGCTGAGGCCTATACCAAGTTCTATAAAATACAATATAGCAATCCTGAATTGGTGCAACAATCTATTTATGGTTTAGTTCCCTGGTACCGTGAGCAAATTAGAAATGCGGATATTGTTGCTGTTCCCGGATGTTTTCCGATTAGTGCTATATTGCCATTACGCCCCTTAGTTCAACATGCAGAACCTGATATTCCGATTGTGATTGACTCTGTCTCAGGTGTTTCAGGAGCGGGACGGAGTTTGAATGAACTGTTTCATTTTCCAAATATGAATGAAAATGTGCGGGCATACCGTATCGGGAATCATCAACATGTTCCTGAAATAGAACAAGAAATTGGTGGGAAATATATGGTTCAGTTTACTCCTCATGTAGCACCTTTAACGAGGGGAATTCTATCTACAATTACACTAAGACCTACGAAGAAGATAAACCCGGAGACAATATATAAATGTTATGAATGTTATGATAATGAACCTTTTGTTCGTGTGTTACCGGAAGGGCAGTTTCCGGAGATTAACTTTGTTCGTAATTCTAACTTTTGTGATATTGGCTGGACTTATGATAATAGGACAGGGAATATTGTCATTGTAAGTGCAATAGATAACCTTGTGGGGGGAACAGCCGGTATGGGCATTCAATGTCTGAATGTTCGATTTGGTTTTCCGGAAGATGCAGGTCTTCGTTTCCCCGGAATGATGCCGTAATTAATGTTTCATAAATAAGGAAAGGAATATGAGTATTGTTCCCATTGATGGTGGTGTATGTGCGAGTTTAGGTTTTGAGTCATCTTCTGCTTGTGCAGGGATAAAAAATCCAGAGGGCCAAAGACTGGACTGTGCCTTAGTTTTCTCAAAATTCAAAGCAAGTGTAGCGGGAGCATTTACAACAAATTGTGTCAAAGCCGCCCCCGTGTTATGGTGTCAGAAAATATGTGAAAACGGTGAGGCTCAGGCTGTCTTTATTAATAGTGGTAATGCGAATGCATGCACAGGGGAGCAAGGGAAAAAAGATGTAGAAAAGACGGCGGAGGAATTGGCATCAATATTAAAAGTGGATAAAGATAAGATATTAATTATGAGTACAGGGGTTATTGGTGTTCCTTTGCCAATGGATAGAATAATAAAAGGGGTGCATGAGTGTGTCAAATCATTATCTTCGGAAAATCATTTGAATTCGGCAAAAGCAATTATGACTACGGATACGGTTCCAAAAGAATATGCAGTAGCCGTCCAGTTGTCAAAAGGGATTGTTCGTATAGGGGGAATGGCAAAAGGTGCTGGGATGATTTGTCCTGATATGGCGACTATGCTGTCTGTTATTACCACAGATGCTGAAATTAATAAGGATGTGCTTAAGAGTTTGCTTTTAAAAGTAGTCCAAAAATCATTTAATTGTATATCTGTCGATAATGATATGAGTACAAATGATTCTGTAGTATTATTGGCAAATGGTGCTTCGGGAATAAAAATTCAACCCGGGACAGAAGATGAAGTATCATTTTATAATGGATTGCTACAAGTATGTGTTCGCTTAGCAAGGAATATTGTTGCAGATGGAGAAGGAGCAACGAAGTTTGTGGAGGTTAAGGTCTTTGGAGCGGATACCCTTGATAATGCGCGGAAAGTCGCAAAATCTATAGCAGTTTCACAATTATGTAAAACGGCGTTTTTTGGTGGTGATCCAAATTGGGGAAGAATTCTATGTGCAGTGGGATATAGTGGGGTTCCCATTCAACCCGAAAAAATAAAACTCTGGATAGGTGATATACTTGTGTTTGAAGGAGGAGTTCCTGCAAACTATGAAGAAAAACAGGTTGCAGAGGTGATGAACAACAAAGAATTTGTTATTCAGGTATATTTGGGAATGGGTTTGGAAGAAATATGTTATTGGACCTCTGATTTAAGTTATGATTATGTAAAAATAAATGCAGATTATCGGACATAATTCTATAAGGAAAATTTATGGATAAAATAATAGAAAAGGCAAATGTCTTAATTGAAGCGTTGCCGTATATTCGTGAGTTTTGGGGTAAAACGGTAGTTATTAAATACGGTGGTGCGGCAATGATAGATGAACGATTACGGCAAAGCACAGCAGAAGATATTGTTTTAATGAAATATGTTGGAATGAATCCCATTGTGGTGCATGGAGGCGGTCCCTCAATAAATGAGATGCTAAAAAAGTTGGGAATTACACCACAGTTTGGTCCACAGGGATTACGGATCACTGATGAAAAGACGATATCTGTGGTGGAAATGGTTCTTTCTGGTATTGTAAATAAGGATATTGTAGCATTGATAAATCGTTCGGGAGGTTCTGCGGTAGGTATCAGTGGTAAGGATGGTTGTTTACTTTATGCCGTCAAAAAATATGCTGACGATGGAACAGATATTGGTCAGGTGGGAAGGATAACAAGGGTGGAGGTAAAAGTTATCCAGGTCCTCTGTGAGGCTGGCTTTATCCCTGTTGTTGCTCCGTTAGCAACGGATGAGTTTGGTGGTGTCTGGAATATAAATGCAGATACTGTAGCGGGAGATATTGCGTCTGCTATGCGAGCCGAAAAACTGGTATTTTTAACAGATACCCCTGGCTTGCTTCGGGACCCTTCTAACCCAGACACATTAATTCACCAATTACCTTCTAACGAGATTCAACATCTGAAAAAGGAAAAAATAATCAGTGGAGGAATGATTCCAAAAATTGAATCGTGTCTTAAAGCATTGGACCATGGAGTTCGTAAAACCCACATAATTGATGGGCGAATTCCTCATAGTTTACTGTTGGAAATATTTACTCGAGAGGGATTGGGAACTCTTGTATATCTTTCTTAATGAATTATCGTAATAAATAAATGTTATAAAGTATTAATCAATCTGAAAAGGAGATTATCTGATGCCAATGGATCCTCTTGAAATTATGTTTAAAGGTGGGATTCTGATGTGGCCTATCATGCTCTGTTCTGTGATAGGTGTATGTATTATTATTGAGCGTTTCTGGTTCTTACGAAGAGCCGGGATTGATACAAGTGAGTTTATGGATACCATTCGTCAGGTACTTCGGCAAAATCGTATTCAAGATGCGATAGATATTTGTAATCGTGTCGATGCTCCTGTCGCGAGGATATTAAAGGCGGGAATTTTAAAGTTTAAGAAGTCTAAAGAAGAGATTCGAGAATCTATTGAGGATGCGGGACAAATGGAAATACCTCGGTTAGAAAGGTATTTATCTGCTTTGGCTACATGTGCCAGTATCGCTCCACTGTTAGGGCTTCTCGGGACAGTTCAAGGTATGATAAAGTGCTTTGCTGCAATTCAAAATAAAAGGGGACAGGTTAACCCTTCTGACCTTGCAGAAGGGATTTCGAATGCCTTGATTACAACTGCAGCGGGTTTAACAGTGGCAATCCCTCTTCTGGTATTTTACAATTATTTTGTGTCAAGGGTAGATAATATGATTGTTGAGATGGAAATAAGCTCCTCTGAATTGGTTGATTTGCTTACACGACATCAAGGAGACAAGGAGATTTGATATGAAGTTTAAAAGGAAACCGAACCAAAGTAAATTGATTAAAGCGACGATAGATTTGACCCCTTTAATTGATGTTGTATTCCAGTTGTTATTATTTTTTATGCTTACATCAACCTTTGTTGTACAAGCATCTATACCTGTAGAATTATCGAAAAGCGATTCTTCAGAGCAGTTGGAACAAAAAGATGCAACGGTAACATTAGCATATGGAGAAGGGGGACCTGACAACCAAGGGGAAATCTATTATACAGAAGATAGTGAAATTCCTGTTAAAAGTTGGTATGAGTTAACGCGAGCATTGGAGAGTTTTTATGATAGGAGACCTGAAGGTCTTCTTCTTATTCGTCCTGACCGTCGAGTACCTACAGAAAGATTAGTAAAAGTACTGGGGATTGCAAATTCCGTTGGAATAAAGCATTACGGGATAGCTGCGATTCCTTCAACAACAGAAACAACTCAATAAGATACGGATTATAACGATGAAAAGGCGCACGCGGAAATCCGTGCGCAAGCACGAAAAAAAGTATGAATTTGAAGAAAAAACTCAAGAGACCCTTGATTTTTCTAAAATATCCGATGTGATTGTTTTACCTAAGACAGAAGTAAATGGTGTTCAATATGAAATTTCAACAAGCCATCAGGGCGATTTATTGTTGCAGTTAAGAAAAGACCGGAATCGTTTCATTAAAACAATTATTTTTGCCCTAATTCTTCATCTTTCTGCAGTTACTCTCTTTAAAATTGTTGTGTATATACCACGCTCTGACCTTCAATACCTGGATATTCGTGTTATACAGACAGATATGGACAGTAGTCCCCATTCCAATGTAGCATCTCGACTTAAGTTATCAAAGAACATGGAAAATGATGATGAAGATACAGAATTTAATATTAATGAATTAAAACAATCAAGTACTTTTGAACTTCCTAAAATTGAGTTTGAGGAATTAGAAAAACTTAGACTTCGTAGGACACTGGTAGAAGAAGAAGTATCCTCGAAAACTTTACCAGAGGAATATAAAGATAGTTGGGCTCAATTTGGAGCAGGAATCAATAGAATAAGAGAATCTATAAGTGCTTTAAGTCCATTTTCATCTACTATAGTCAAAGAAAATGGTGATACTCCTAATGCTCCTTTAATAAGGCAAAATATAGGAAATGGTATTGAAATTGTTTTCCGCTGGATTAATCCTCCATATAACAGGTCTATTTTGTTTTTACCAGGTTTGTTGGAAATGTCAAGGAAATCAATAATTGATGAAGAAAAAGATTATGATTTTATGCTAACAGTATTACCTGATGGAACAGTGTCGCGGGTAATTGATTTGAACATTATTGAAGATGATCTATCAAAATATATTGAAGGAGAAATTAGTAAGATTCGTTTTGAACCTTTGATAAACGCTGATTCTGGAGAACAACAGGTAACTATTCGTTATCATATATCCGGAGTCATACTATGATTGAAATATCAATAACAGGGGCATTTATCATCTATTCATTTATTATCGCTTTTGCAGGTATTATTTTATGGGGACTCTCCGAAATGGGTACTCGGAGAATATATACAGTGTTTAAAAGCCAGAATGTATGGGAATGCAGTTATTGTGCTTTTGTATATCTGGATATGGAGGCAGAGGAAATATCCCAGTGCCCGCGATGTTATAGTTATAATCTTTTATCACATAATAATAAAATAATTCAGCAAGAAGGAGAGGAAGAAAATAAAAATACAGAACCCCGTCGGAATCCTTCTCACAAAAAACATCCTCACGCACAACATCGAGGCCCCCGGAAGAGGAGATAACCCATCTATTTATAGGAAAAATAACTTAATATTTTTTGTAGAATCGAAAGTTTCTTTTCAGGGGTTACTATTGTCATTCCCTCATGAGAGATTAACTTTTTATGTTCTAATGGACCAATGATTCGGACAGCGACAGCGGTAATATTGTCGGGGGCTCCCGCATCGATGGCTGTATCTAAAAGAAAATTCAACCCCTCAATCAGGTTTTCGCATGATAATCCTTGTTGTAATTGTTCTTCTGTTATCATATTACTTAGTCCATCGGAGCAGAGGAGTATTGTATCTCCTGCCTTTATTACAAAGGCATACAAATCAATTTCTACAGTCTCTTTGATCCCTAAAGCTCTTGTTATAAGATTTTTTAACATGTGGTTCCGAGCTTCTTCCTCATTAATCAAACCTTCTTTTAATTGCTCTGCTACAATAGAGTGGTCTTCAGTTACTTGTTTCACGGGATATTCTTGTCTGTAGATATAGACACGGCTATCTCCTACCTGTGCAACATATCCAGTGTCTCCATGCATAACTAATGTGGATAAGGTAGTTCCCATTCCAAAATAAGAAGAGTCTTTTTCACTTAAATTAAAGATGTCCTCATTGATTTTTTGAATAGAGTTTAGCAATATTTTGGGGATATCGTTTCCTTCAGATTTATAATAATAATCGCTTAGTAGCGTAACAGCCATTTTGCTTGCATGTTCTCCGGCGACAGCCCCTCCCATACCATCAGCCACGGCTGTTAGTATGCCTAATCTTTCATGGTAGTCATTATTGTCAGGTTTAGAGAAGATGCAGTGGTCTTCATTGTTTGTTCTACGAATTCCAATATCAGAAATCATGCAGATTTCAAAAGTTTCATTTTTCAGGTTAAAAGTATACCTTTTTTCATTTTTAGGCCCGATTTCATACAAAACATTTTCTGGAAAATCGACCACAGGCTCTTCCTCATTCTATTAGTTATTTTCCATAATGATATTTTAACATGATTTTATCTTTTCAGGCTATTAAAATTTGTATTTGTTTTCTCTTGGAAACCAGAGGTTCGGGCACAAATATATAAAGGCCTTTGTTTAACTTCATCATATATTCTTGCAATATATTCTCCCAAAAGAGCAATCCCTATTAAGTTAATTCCTCCAAAAAAGGAGATAGAAATAAGTTGAGAGGCCCATGCAGTAACTGCTAATCCTGTTATTAACTTGTGATAAAGAGCGAAAAGAATGAGTAAGAAACAGAGTGATAAACTTCCTATGCCTGCAAGTCGGAAAAAAAATAAAGGAACATAAGAGAAAGAGAAAAATGCATTCATAGCAAGTGTCCACAAACCACGGAAACCGACCCGGGGCTTTGAATCATAGCGAGCTCTCCTTTCAGCTATAACTCCGGTCTGTTTAAATCCTACCCAGCCCCGGAGACCTGGGATATAACGGTTTCGCTCAGGACATGATTTGATGGCTTCTATAACTCTCCTGTCAATAAGTGCATAGTTCCCTGCATCTATGGGGAGCGTTATTTGGGCACTAAGTGATAAGAGACGATAAAAGAGCCAGGAACAAAAACGGAAAAGGAACCCTTCTTTGCGATTTGTTCTTTTTGCAAAAATAACATCATAACCTTTTTCCCATAACTCGATAAAATTAGCAAAGGATTTGGGGTCATCTTGACCATCAGAATCCATAATAATGGCACAGTCCCCTGATGCATGGTGTAGTCCTGCGGTTATGGCAGATGCTTGTCCGAAATTTCTTGCAAGGTGTATGGCAAAAATAAGTCCAGGGTATGTTTCTGTTAGATTATCTAAATGTTTTTCTGTTTCGTCTGTACTACCATCGTTTACAAGAATTATCTCGGTATTGTTTGTTATTTTTAATTCGTTAAGGGTTGCAATAATCTCTTCAACAAAATTTTTAATGTATGAACCTTCATTGAATACAGGAGCTATGATGGATAGTTTATAATTCTCGGGTCTATTTTCCATTTTTGTTTATAATACAACTCGTGTAGTTACAAGTGTTTTGTGACCACTTCAATGGGGTTTATTCCGGTTAATAATTGTATACCTATTATGATAGTTAAGGTCATGATAACAAAATTGAATGTTCGTTCTGAAATTTTATTATGAAGCCAGACCCCCATGAAAGAACCTAATGGAATAAATGGTATCAAGAAAATATCAAATTTGAGTACAGACCAGTCTATTAGCCCTACCCCAATATAAAAGGGTAACTTTGTAATATTTATAAGAGTGAATGTCCATGCCACTGTTCCAACAAATAAAGTTTTACCCAGATTTTTTGAAAAAAGAAAGAGGCTTACAATAGGTCCGGCTGCATGAGCAAGTGTTGATGTAATACCTGCAAGAATCCCTGCGATGATACCTGTGCGGACACCGAAACTTCTTTGTTCAACCCATTTCATTGAGGATTCTTTGCCCGTTATATAGAGAGCAAAGATTATAGCTATGACACCTACGAATTGCTTAAGTAGTTTTTCATATTCTTTAATTCCATTTTCTCCCATATACCACCACATAAGAGAACCGATTAAAATTCCAATAATTGCAGGGATGTAGATTTCCATTATTGGTTTCCATATCTTATTCTTTCGATGTATATATATTGCATTTAAATCACACAAAACTAAGATAGGGAGTAATGTTGCAGCAACTTTATCGGGTGGCATAACTAACATCATGAGAGGAACGGAGATAATACCAGCCCCACCTGCAAAACCCGATTTACTGATTCCTTGAATAAGAACTCCAATTGATACAAGAATCCAGAATAGAACAGCGGGGATTCCTGGTAATGCATACGAAGTCCAAAAATTTTCCATATATTAGTTCCAAAATAAACAGTATGTGATTTATCTTTAATTGTAATTAAAAAATAATAGAGCATGATTATATAACATCTATCGAAAAGAATTGCCAATTTTGGGTAGTATGTTAATTTGCTTATAACATTATTTTTCAGTATTATGTTTTTTAAAAGAATTAATAAATTAACAAGGAGACAGCCTATGCTTAATCTGGGTTATGTATTGGAAGAAACTGCAAAGAACTACCCGAATGTAACAGCAGTTATTTTGGACCAGATAAAAATAAGTTATGAACAGTTGAATAAATATTCCAATCGGGTAGCAAATATCTTAAAACAAAAAGGATTGAAAAGAGGAGATAAGGTTGCTATGATGATTCCCAATCTTCCTTATTTCCCTATGATATATTATGGGATATTAAAGGCAGGAGGTGTCGTTGTCCCGGTAAATGTGTTGTATCAAAAAATGGAAATTGAACATTATATAAAAGATTCGGAATCAGTAGCATTTATTGTATATCATGGTTGTGCTGGAGAGGCCGTAAAAGCATATCAATCTGTGGATACTTGTAAACATCTTATTATTATCCCTCCAATGGATAACATGGGAGATTTGGAAGTTGGTGAGAATTTTAATAAGTTGATTATGGAATCGAGTGATGAATTTGATGTTGTGCAAACGATGCCTGATGATACCGCAGTAATACTGTATACATCAGGGACAACAGGGGCCCCAAAAGGAGCAGAGTTAACACATTTTAATATGTTTTTTAACTCTTACTATGCCTCTCATGAAATTGTTCGGGTAAAACCGGGACTTGTAGCACTTGTTGTGTTACCCTTGTTTCACTCGTTTGGTCAGACCTGTGTTATGAATGCGTGTATTATGAGAGGTGGAACTCTGTCTATGCTTCCACGATTTGAAACTCAGAAAGCCATGGAAGTTATAGCAAGAGACCGTATCAATGTTCTTGCCATGGTTCCAACAATGTATGCGTTTATATTAAATGCCCCCAATTGGAAAGATTATGATTTTTCTTGTGTTACATTGGCTGTATCAGGTGGAGCTGCATTGCCCGCGGATATACATCAAAGATTTCAAGAGCGATATGGGATAACAATCTTGGAGGGATACGGTTTATCGGAAACAAGTCCGGTGGCTTCTTTTACTGTGTTAGGTGAAGAGGTTCGGGTGGGCTCTATTGGTAAACCTATATGGGGAGTGGATATGCGCATTATGAGAGACGATGGAACCTTCGCAGGACCGGATGAAATCGGAGAAATTGTGATTCGTGGTCATAATGTAATGAAGGGATATTATAAAAGGACAGAAGCAACTTTAGAAGTAATGGTAAATGATTGGTTTCATACAGGAGATATGGGACGAACAGATAAAGATGGATATTTTTATATTGTTGACCGCAAAAAAGAATTGATTATTCGTGGTGGTATGAACATATATCCACGGGAAATTGAAGAAGTTTTGTATACACACCCCAAAGTTCTTGAAGCAGCTGTAGTTGGGATTCCTGATAAATTGAGGGGCGAAGAAGTTCGTGTTTATGTTTCTCCAAAGGAGGGAGAAGAAATCCACCCTGAGGAAATTATGCAGTTCTTGCAGGAAAAAATTGCGAAGTTTAAATGGCCAAAAGATGTGGTTGTTTTGCCCCAATTACCCAAAGGCCCCACCGGGAAAATATTAAAACGCCAGTTACGAACCATGCCTATCGTTTGATTTTTCTAAAAAGTAATAATAATCCTCAGTATGGTTTCTGAATGGGTTTGTTTGTATCTGTTTATAAACCAATATAATTTTTTCTTATGAACTTTATAAGTTTTTATTATGAATAGTTTTATATCAAATAAAAGATATGGTAAAAATATTTCAAGAAAAATACAGTGTTGTAAGTTATTGATATTTAGACACATAAAAAATGGAAATGTTTCACAATTAAATTAGTGAAAAAAATGAATATAACTAAAATAGTAATTTTATAAAAGAATAAAAGTATTTAATGAAAAATAGAAATTATGTTGACAAAGGGTATCTATATGTAGTATAAATATTAACGGTATACCACAATATAAAAGTTTGGTATACCCTGTGTATATCACAACTTATGTAAACTAATAAAAAGGAGAATGGAAATGGCTACAGCTAAAAAGGCCGCTGCAAAGAAGGCTCCTGCGAAGAAAGCCGCTGCAAAGAAGGCTCCTGCAAAGAAAGCAGGTTGCAAAAAGTAAAGTAGGATAAGATTTCTACTTTTTCACGCACAGGTCACATGAAAATGTGACCTGTGTTTTTTTAAGTTTATTTTTTTATTGTGTTTGGTATAAATTTGATAAATGGAAAAGTCATTTTGTAAAATTTGGACTATTTAAGATTATTATTATATAAACATAAGGTTTTTTTATGAAACGGCATATAACATTTTTAACCCTTATTATTTTTTGTTTTGTAATTTGTTTTGGTCTTTTTTTCCTGCAAAAACAGGGTTTTGCTGAAGAGATAATAAAGGTCATGACTTTTAATCTCCGATACGGAACTGCCATGGACGGACCCAATCACTGGAATAAAAGGAAAGATATCCTTGTGGAAGTTATAAAAAATTATGACCCGGATATATTAGGGACTCAAGAGTGTCTTGATTTTCAGGCAAAGTATATCGAAGAACAAATATCTTCGTATTCTTTTATTGGGAGAGGGAGAGAAAAAGATGGTTCTAGTGAGCAGACATCTATATTTTACAAAAAGGATATGTGGGAGGCTTTAGAGACGCAATTTTTCTGGATTTCAGAAACACCGGAGGAGCCCGGTTCAAAATCATGGGATACTGTTTGTACTCGAATTGTTACCTGGGTGAAATTAAAACATAAACCTACAGGGAAGAAGATTCTGTTTGTTAACACACATTTAGACCATAAGGGTGAAGTTGCTCGACAAAAAGGAGCGGAAATAATTTGTGAAAAGATTAAAAAGGATAATGAAAATCTTCCGGTTATAATCACAGGTGATTTTAATGCGGTTGGTGAAAAATCAGAGACATGGAAAATTTTTATGAATAATGGCTTGAATGATTCATGGATGAAATCAAATGAGAAAAAGGGACCTATAACAACATGGTGTGGATTTAAAGACCCTGATACCAATTCCGATTATCGGATTGATTGGATTTTATATCAAGGACCTTTTCAACCATTGAAATATGAAACAATTGTTTATAGTAAGGAAGGAAAATACCCCTCAGATCATTTCCCTGTTATAGTTTTTTTCAAGTGGGGTTTATAGTTGGTATAATTACCTATCATTTCCCTTTTTTTAATTCCAGATATATATATAAATAGAAATTTAGTTATTACAAATGGAGGTATCATTGTGCCAAAAGTAAAAGTAATAACTTTTGATTTGTGGGATTGCCTTTTTATCGATGACAGTGATGAACCCAAAAGAATCAAAGCAGGTTTGAAAAGTAAGAAAATTACTCGCCGGGAAATACTTCACAGGGCCCTGTCAAAAATATCATCTATCGACCGTATTCTCGTTGATGTTGCCTTTGATGTAGTTGATTCTGCGTTTCGTAAAGTATGGCATGACCAACTTGTAACATGGACAGTAGCAGAACGCCTATCTGTTTTGTTGGAAGGATTGGGATGTTCTTTACCTGAAGATGTGTTTAATGAAATTGTTAAGTCTTATGAAGATATGGAAATTCAATACATGCCGGACCCTGTTCCAGGGGCCGTAGAAGCATTGAGAGAATTGAATAAACAATATAAATTAGCCATTATATCTGACGCTATTTTTACACCTGGTAGAAATTTGAGAGTATTATTAAAAGAAGCAGGAATGTATCCCTATTTTGATTATTTTGTTTTTTCAGATGAAATAGGTGTTTCCAAACCGCATCCGGCAGTTTTTGAAGCAGTAGCACGACATTTTAATGTAGAATTTAAGAATATTGTTCATGTTGGAGACCGTCCCCACAACGATATTTTAGGACCCCAGTCTATTGGGGCGAGAGGTGTACTTTTGACTTCTGCAAAGGATAGGCCGTTAAATGGAACCTGTCCTGATGCTATTTGTAGAAGATATGAGGACTTACCACATATTATTTATGAGTTGGATCAGGAAGACTAATTTATAAATTGTAATGCAAATACATTAAAAGTTAAGTAGTAAAGGAGTTTTTATATGAGTAAAGCCCCACAATTCCTTATAGTAGATGGGTATCCTCCCCAAAGTCGTGAACAATTCAATCGGGTTGGAATGGGACTTGCCGGAGTGCTTTATGCTGATTTATTGCTTAAGTACCTACCTGGGGCAAAGTATGATATTTGGTATAGTAGTGATGAAGGAGCTGTTCCGCCAACGGATGAACAGTTGAGTCAGTATACGGCTGTTATCTGGCCCGGATGTAATCTTACAATTTATCATGATGACCCTCGTGTTCATGCACATATTCGTTTGTGTCAGCGTTGTTATGAAGCAGGGATCCCGCAAATTGGTAGTTGTTGGGGAATTCAATTAGCAAACTATGCAGCAGGGGGGAAAGTAGAGGCTCATCCTAAAGGTCGAGAGATGGGGATAGCAACAAAGATCCGAATAACAGAAGAAGGAAAAAAACATCCTATGTTTAGGGGGAAACCCGAGGTGTATTCTCATTTTGTAAGTCATGATGATCATGTAACTAAGTTGGCGGATGGAGCCATACTTTTGGCAGGGAATGATTGGAGTTTTGTTCAGGCTTGCGAGGTCCATTATAAAAAAGGAGTTTTCTGGGCAACACAATATCATCCCGAATATAATCTTCATGAAGTTGCAAGGTTGATTATTGCTCGGGAGGCCAAACTTATTCAACAAGGGATGTTCCGTGACCATGAAGACCTGATGATATATGTAACGCGTCTCGAAATGGTATACGAAAATCCTTCTTTAAAATATATTCGATGGCAGTATAAGATAGATGATGATTTAATTGATGACAAAATTCGTGAATGCGAGTTTATCAATTGGATAGAACATATAATTAAACCTCGGATTGCAGGGAAATAGTTTATTTTAGATAATTCTTATGAAAATATGAGTTAATATAGGGTTTGCAATTAGAAAATTCGCGGTATATTTTTTAAGTATTCGCTATATTGACATAAGTGTACTATTGATTTTGCCATGTTCGTTGGATTTTGAAATACATAAATGCCCATCTCTTCAAGTCTTTTTAGAACGGGGTTGATACCTCCCCAATGTGAGAGAATTGTTGTATCAGAGGCTACAACGATAGGTTTTTGGTAGATTTGCATAATATTTGTTATCTCTTCTGCATCTCTTATCTCAATTTGCATACCGATTTCTGAAAGTTTGTCTAACCCCAGGTTTTTTGCAAGGTCTAAATTCTGAAATCGTATATATGCACTTGCAATGTAACCGATTCCCAGTATAACCAAGATGTCAATATTATTGTCTTGTATAAGAATTTCCATAGCATTTTTAAATAAATCTATATCGGTTCCTGCTACCATATCTACGGGATTCGTGCGATTCCACCATTTTGGCATAATCTGGTCTAATTTTTTTAGTGTTTCATCAGAAAGTGAAATAACATTTAGTCCTGCTTTAGCACAAGCATCGGCGGTGATAACTCCCCAACCACCTCCCTGTGATAAAATCCCAACATTTCTGCCACGAGGGAGAGGGACATTTGAGAGAAGATGTGCTGTTTCAGTGGCTTCATATACATCCTCTGTTACTATGGCCCCTTGTTGAATACAAATCCCCCGAAAAAGTCTGTAGTCTGTGGCTAATGCTCCTGTATGTGAAGATGCGGCTCGAGAACCTGCTTGTGTTTTTCCCCCTTTCAGAACTATAACGGGTTTCTTTTGTGTTACCTGTTTTAGTCTATCAAAGAAAAGTTGGATATGTCTTGCACTTTCAATATATGAAATAATTACCTTTGTTTTAGGGTCAGATCCAAAAAATTGAAGGTAATGATAATTCTTTATAACGGCTTCGTTACCTGTGCTGATAAATCGTGAAACGCCCAATTTATGTTCCATTGCCCAACTAATGATTGTATTCCCTATATTTCCACTTTGAGATAATATGCCTAATCCCCCAGCATCAGGGTATCTCCCTATCATAGAGCAATATAGTTTTTTGGGGCTGGGACTAATAACCCCGGCACAGTTTGGACCAATAAGGTATATATTATGTTTTTTTGTAACTTGTCTCAATTCCTCCTGGGCAGATTGTGCTTCTTTATCATCCAGTTCTCCAAAGCCTGCTGTGATGACTAAAATATCTTCAATACCTTTTTTAATACATTCATGAACGCAAGAGAGAACAAATTGAGGGGGCACAATAATAATGGCTAAATCGACTGGCTCTGGTAAGGTGTTAATAGATGGGTAGCAAGGTATTTTCAATACTTCATTTCGTTTTGGATTTACACCATATATTTTCCCCATATATCCACCGGCTAAGGTATTGAACAAAACACGGAAACCCCACTTTAATGGATTATCGGTAATTCCAACAATGGCTATACTGTTCGGTTCAAATAGTTTTAATAACTTATCATATTCAATTAAGGACTCCTCTATTTCTTGATTTTGGGCAGGTGAAACACCTTTTATTGCGAGTGCATCAACAGCAATAGGAGTGTCGTGATGAATTAGAACAGGGTTTAGTTCGAATTGGCTGATTTCTGTTTCATTAATTAAAAGGTTCTCAATGGATTTTATTGTTAGAAAAAGATTATTTAAGTTTATAGGAGGGTCCCCTCGAAAAGAGTAAAAAATTTTTTTACAATTTAAATCATTTATCATTTCCTGCAAATCAATCTCGTTTATAGGTGCACATCGGAAAGAAACATCTTCTATCGCTTCTACAAAAAGGCCCCCTATCCCAATGTAAACACAGATTCCATAATCTCTATGTTTCATGCCCCCTACGATAAGTTCACGCTTTCCATAGATATGTCTTTGTAATAAGAATCCTGATAGGGAGAGATTTTTTGAATTTTTCTGAATATTATTGATTGCATTCAAAAGGTGTTCTTCTGACTTGACATCTGTCTGAACCAGGCCAAAATCGCTTTTATGAGCAATTCCTTCTACAATACCTTTTATGGTCAATGGAAATCCCAGTTCTCGGGATTTAGATATAGATTCGCTTGTATTTTGACATATATAAAATTCGGGTTTGGGTATTTTATATTTATCCAATAAAGATAGTGTTTGTATATCAGATAAAATATCCGTTTTTTTGTTATTCATTTAAAACTCCCACATCACTCTTTATTATTTTGGTTCTTATGGTATCAAATTATTATTTATGATTTATATCGCATCGTTTATGTTATTCATTTGCCTGTTGTCTCCCTCGTCTCCATCGTCTGCGAATTTGCTTTTGTTCTATTTGTTTTTCAGTTTTTTCTTCTTCCTCATTGTAGAGTTTTTTATAGTATAACGCTTCCTTCTCGGAAAGTTTCTTTTCTTGTATCATGCCTTTTATCTTTTCAATATCTGTGGTAGTTCCTGTTGGCTTTAATAAGGTTCCTTCTCCAGATATTGATGCCTGTTCCATGTATTTTTTTTCTGGTATGAGTTGGTAGAGAAATACAGAGATAAATGTAATGGAATAAATAAGCGATATACTTAGAAATATGAAATCATTTCTTTTCATGTTTGTAACACCTGTTGCATTGGATACAGTCTATTTCTTCAGGTCTTGAAATTCCAAGGTCACAATGTGCAGGAAAGGTTCTTTGCCAGAAAAAAGAAAATATTCGTAGTGATTGGATTAGACTAAGGAAAGCCCCAGTTGGGCATAGTACTCGACACCAAAAACGATTGTAAAGAAGACTTGCAAGAAGAACACAAATCCCAAAGATAGTTGTTAGGTTTGAAGTGTCTAATGTAAAAAAAGTTAGCAGAGGGTCGACGCTAGCCAACTTTATATCTCTCAAACAAATATATATGAGTAAGAAAAGGAAAGCAAGAATGTATTTGAATTGTCGTGCGGAATACCATATTGGTTTCGTAGGAAAAATTCTTTTGCTTATATAATTAAACTTACTTATTAATTCAGCCATTGCACCAAATGGACATATATACCCGCAGTAAATATTGCCGTTAATAAGAACCAATATGGGAATACCTATTGTAAGTAATGTTGAAACTGAAAAGTGGAGGTGTAAATTATCTATAGATAGTAATTGGACTATAGAATAAATTCCGTATTGAATATTTAGCCAGAAACCCAGAACTACTGATATGGTAACTAACCATAAGGTACGGAGTAAATCGTTATAGAAAAATCGGATTATGATGGCCATCAAGATAGATAGAAGAAAAATATATTTTGAATAGGTTGTTTTATTTGTAAGATTATAAACGGATTGTGTTTCCTCATATCCTATTTTAGTATTTTGAATTATATTTGCGAACTCTTTTCCTGCAAACTGGACAGCTCTTTTTATGGCATCTGAGGTTGTTGTTGCTCCACTGATGGTATCTATTACTGATATGGATTCCGGTTGAAAGATACTTTTGCCTTTATACAAAAAGAAATAATCTTCTACTCGTGAAAGGTAATCGGGTGTTTCTTTAGATTGAATTACTTTTAGGTTTTCTATGGTTCCATCCTTAGTTACTTTTACCGCAACATCAATTTCGCCTCCATACCCCATTACTTTAAATAGTGATGCGGTAGAAAAGATATAAAAAGTGTTTTCGTTCTGATTACTATCTTTTTTAGTATAAGTATAGTAGCGAAATTGTCTGTTATCAGACAGGGTCATTCTCTTGAGTGAAATATCTTCTCCTTCTGCCATTTCCTTGGCAATTTTCGTAAATGTATCTTCTGGCAAAGGTTTTTTACTACTATAATAAATTTCCGTGGATATAAAGGTTATTATCAGAATAGGTATCAAAGTATATCCAGGAGGTCTACCCCATAACGAGGTTTTATAGATGGGAATTTTCTGAAGTAGGAGGAGAGGTGCAAGAACGACAGTAATGCAAAAAAAGGTAAACCCGATAGAATATTTTAGTCCTAACAGAGGTAAAAGTATTATGGGAAATATAAGAGAAGCAAATCCTGCTCCTAAATGGTCCCAGGCCTCTAGATACATGGCTACCTGAGATGTATTAAATTCTTTTTTAAAAATATCAAGAGATATTGACAATAAAAGGCCTAATGCAAACCCCCATGCAAAGAAAGTAAACAGGTAGAAATAAAAGTAGATGTGTATTCCATGTAGTATTAGAAATGTGGAACATATACAGAGAGTAAACACAAAAGTTGTAATGAAGAAGAACAACTTTTTATTTTTTCCGGTGAAAAAGTAATTATAAATATGTGGACTTGTAGATAGCCCCATCATAAACATTGAAGAAAGAAGTCCAATATAAGTAGAAAGTGTTCCATAGTTATATTGATATTGAATCAGTAAAAGGAAAGAAATTCCCATACCAGCAGTACCGATCATAAAAATAGCAAAACAGATTTCTAATGTATTTGATAGATAACCAGGAACCCCTTTGCGGAAAGATTTCTTTTTATATATTCCCCGCGACAGAATAAAGATTAATGGAGAGAAGAATAAAAGGAAAATAACAATTTTTTTAAAGATTGGTATTTTTTCTAATATGCCTGAATAGCCTTGTTTCCAAAGATAGAGGAGAATGTTGTAGAGGAAACCGAGGTATTTGGCTTCTGTATTAATTAAGTATTCGTCCGTAGTAACATTTTTAACTTCTTCATATCGATTTCTTTGGAAAATAATCCTATCTGCTGGATAGAGGTCTCTTACAATACCGGGTTTTATCTCTGGGGTGTGTTGTATCAGAGCCGATAATCTCTTCTCAAGAGTTGGGACATGTTCACTCAAAGGATAGTTTATTGAACCGAATAACCAGGTTTCTTCACCCGGTTTTAAAGCTGTTACATTAAATATTTTGTGAAAAGTTAAATATATGGATGCACCGAGTGTCGCAATCTCTCCACCTAAAAAGTTTTCTCCCCCAGAAATTCGTATGCCTGCTATGCCTTTATCGGCTAAACGAGTTTTTAATAAACTAAAAAAATGGTCCGTTAGGAAGTGATTAGAAGCAATTGTTTGAGGTTCACTTGTATAAATGAGAATAATATCGAATGTATCGGTTGTGTTTTTTAAGAAAGATAGGGGTTCCGATTGTGGATATATTAATTTCCTCTGATTCTGTAAAGGTTCTTCGGGAAGTAGTGGGATGAGTATTTTTGACAATTCAGAATCAAAGGGTATCCATGTAATGTTTTCTATTTCTTGAATCTTTGTGAGATAGGGTAATGTATAGAGAAAGGGTTCGCCAATCAGTAAAATTCTTTTCCCATCATTCTTTTGAGCAAGAAATGTGGATAAAAGTCGTAATCCGTATTCTGGATTAGGAAAGTTCAGGGCAGGCTTAAGATTTCGAAGCAGAATAAGTTGGTTCGCTTTGTAACCATATAAGTACTCTCCCTTTTGGGTGATAATTTTTCCCCCTAACTTTTCATTTTTGTTAATGCTACTCCAAAGGTATTTGTTTTCCCATGTTTCTAATGGAAATGCCAATAGTATCAGAAATGGCACAAAAGAGAGTAGTATTTTTTTGAGAGTTTTATGGTTTAAGAAAAGGAATACAGAAGTTAATAGTGTTCCCGAAGCGAAACAAAAGGGTAACCAGTGGGAAAATCCCCGGAAGATACATATGGATGTGATAAAACCTCCCAGTACTGCTCCGAGAGATTCATAAGCGTATACGGAACGAACGATAGCAGGAGGAGAGTCTTTGCCATGTATAGAGTTCGGTTGAATATTGTGTTGCCACCATATAGCACAATGTGTGAACAGGAGTCCCGTAAGGAAACTTATTCCGGCGGGGACAATTGCAGAATAGAATAGGAGAGTATGAATATTGAAAACCTCGTATGCGGGTATATCGGATATATAACGGGAATTCCGGATTAAGAAATGTCCCCATAACCATGAAGGGATATAGAGTAGGGATGAGATGGGCAACAATGAGGAATATTTTTGGAGAAGTTTACCCGTAATAGTGCCGGGGACAATCCAGAAGAACCAAAAGAAATAAAGAAAACCTAAGGTAAACTCATTTTCTTCAATGCAATGTAGAAAATCACGCACAAGCAATGCTTGCGCTGTAATTGAAAAGAGACCTAATGAAATGGGTAATAAATACTTTTTCACAACTACTCTTCGTGAAATACTTCTGCTTCGAAAACTTCAAATTCCGCACCTTCTTTATATCCATCTGGAGGTAGTCCCGCTTTCATAGATAGGTGTTCTAATGTTTGTTGTAAATTCCACTTCTGTTCAGGGGCTACCTGTGGCAAAAACAAAGCCTGATAATAGCTTTTTTTCATGATAATACCATGTTTGCCTAATTCGATTTCCTTATAATTATCTATCTTTTTTGGATGTGTAAGGAGTGATATGTCGATTTTAATTTTGGCGAGTTCATCTTTTGTAATAGGGTGAAATCGTGGGTCTTTAAAACCTGCATTATATGCATTTTGAAGCACAGATTTATACATAGGTCTTACTGCGAAAATTTCGCCAATACATCCTCTCAGGTCATCATTTATTTTTAAAGTAACAAATGAGGCTCGGGGTGTTTTCATAAGTTCCGTTATTTTTATTGGTATTTCGTTTTCAGAGGGTAAATGGTTATGTTCCAGGACATATTCAATTGTCCAGCGTGCTAACTTTAATAGGTCTTTTTTTTCTTCTTGTGTTAAAGATGTTGAAATATTCATAGATATCCTTTCCTTTTTTTCCCATGTACCTGTAAAAACAATGCTAAAGTAACTTACAGAATTCTGATAATCATTCACAATTTCACCTGATTGTTTGTAATCGACAAGTTTTGTTTGAGTTTTACTGGGAAGTAAACATAATAGGACTCCGATACCATAAGGGCCACAAATTGTAATACCTGTTTTTTCTATATAGTCATAAAAACCTTTTACATCCTTTTTTTCGATGTATTGGTAGGCTCCCATATCCAAATCTTTTAAATTTTGGGCAATGTCTTTACTAAAGGGAAGATAATGGTAATTGGGACCATAGTGGGTAAAATCGCTACTTGCAATTAGTAGTGTTTTTTCATCTACAAAATTCTTTAAAATGCTTGCGACTTTTTCGGTAGTTTCAATATCTAATTTTCCACAGATGAGCGGGATTAATTTGAAGTCTTTTTTGAAATATTGGAGTAAGGGTAATATGATTTCGACACTGTGTTCTCCTTTTTGGGCTATGGGAACCTCGCGGAAGTAGGGATGTTTCCGTAGTTCTTGTAGCGTCTCTGTGTCAAGGGGTATTTTCCCTAATGGTGTTTCATAAAAATCTACAGAAGGGATGCTAACTATATTTTCCAAAGGGGCTTTGTGACTTGTGCCTAATATAATTATTTTAGAATAAGAAGAATTTTCTGTTGCTTTGATTCCTTTACAAGCCGTGAGTCCCGAATACATATATCCTGCATGAGGTAATATCAAACCGAGTATATTTTCAATAGAATCTTGCTCTGTTTTATTAAACATTTCTGAGAGTTGTTGTATTAATTTTTCAGGAGAGGCCTCATACCATTGACCAGCGATTTGAGATAAATAAACGGACTTATGTTGTGTTTTCTCATGTTCTTCAGAATATGTGTTGTCATTACATGCAACAGGCAGAATCATAAAAAAAAGTAGGGTAAAAACATTATACGGATATATGTTCATTTTATATCCCCTTTATTAACTTATTTTATTATATTAAATTTTATCCTGCCCATGGTGAATGTTTTGAAGGGGAAAATATTTTCTTTTTTTTATTTTGGACATCATAAATGAGTTTATTTTTAGATAAAGGAATAGCATAAGTTTGTCGGACTAGAGAAACCTTTTTCATTTTTGGTTTTTGTAGAAAAGTAAAAACAATGGATGATAAAAAAGTTCTTCGTTTTATCTTCATTGCCATATTCCATATATTTCCGTATTACACTTTGGACATTTGCCCTGAGTGATATTGTTTTGAAGAATGTTATACCCATATCTTTCAATTAGCAAAGTATTACATGATGGACAATAGGTATTTGAACTATCACGGTGAACAATGTTCCCTATATACACAAAATATAAGCCTTCGTTGTTTGCAATTTGACGTGCTTTCAAGAGTGTTTCTAAAGGAGTTGGAGGAAGGTGGGTCATTTTATAGCGCGGGTAAAACTGGGAAAAATGAAGAGGTGTATCTTTCCCTAAATTTTGGGCAATCCATGATGATAGTTTTTGGAAGTCTTCCTCTTTGTCGTTTAATGTAGGAATTACCAGGTTAGTAACTTCTAATATTGCATGAGAATTTTTAGTTAATTCTAAAGTTTGCAAAACAGGTTTTAGTGTACCGTCACATACCGTTCTGTAGAATTCATCTGTGATACCTTTAAGGTCAATATTAGCTGAATGTATAAAAGGCAATAATCTTTTATACGGTTCCTTATTTATATATCCTGCGGTAACAAGAACATTTTTTAAGCCTTTTTCCGCAGATATTTTACAGCATTCATAAGTATATTCATAGTAAGCCAGAGGTTCTGTGTAGGTATAGGCTATAGAAGGACTTTTATATTGGATTGCAAGCGAAACAATATTTTCAGGTTCTATAAATTTTGTTTCGTATTGATAGGGCTCTGCCTGGGAGATTTCCCAGTTTTGACAATTTTTACAGTGAAGGTTACAACCCACTGTTGCAAGAGATAAAATAGGTGTTCCTGGTAAAAAATGGTAAAGAGGTTTTTTTTCCATAGGGTCAATATGTATGGAGCAAGGATGTCCAAAGGTAACAGCATATAGTTTTCCATCCATATTTATCCGAATACGACATTCACCTTTTTGTCCATTGTCGAGGACACAATAGCGGGGGCATAACTCACATTTAACTAAGGGGATCATTTCTGAAATCTTCTTTTTATCTTAATATTATAACGGTAAAAAAATTAAATTTGGAACTATTTTAATAATTTTAGTGTTTATTATATAAAATATTTAATAATGAAATTATAAAATAATTTGAAAATAAAATTATTTTATGATAAAATATTTATGTTTCAAAATAGTTATGACATTTGGTTTTTGTTGATTTGATAATTTAATTAGTTCGAAACAAGATAGGAATATATTTCAGGAGATATTTGATGGAAAAGTACTCAAACGAGGCTCATGAGATTTTTAAGACGATACAGATAATTCAACGTTGGATGCATAATCGTTTTCACAGTTGTTTTACAGATAAAGACAAAACAAAACTGGGGCATGACCTTACAATGCCTCAGTTTCATATGCTGGTAACAATAAAACAATTTGAGCCTTTGAAATTAAAGGAATTGTCTGAATATCTTCATGTATCTCCACCTGCAGCAAGTTTGATGTTAGACCGTTTGGTTGAATTGGGTTTGGTTCTTCGTGAACAATCTTTGGAGGACCGTCGGGAAGTTCAGATACGATTAACTTCAGAAGCCAGTGAATCGCTTAAGTGGCATGAACATCAGATTATCTCCGGAATTAGGGAATTATTATGTGGATTGGGTGAGGAAACTGCATCTAAATGGGTTGATGTTTATAAGGCAATAAGACAATATCTGATATCAGTTCAAAATAATAAAAAATAAAAAGAGGAAGTATTATGAGCGATAATGAAGTAAAAAAATATATAACTGTTGCAAAAATTTTTTCCTTTTTGACTGCTATTCTGATTTTAATATCAGGGATAGGCTTATTTGTTTTCTTTTCATCATTTCGTAAACCGCCGGCCCAAGCGGAACAAGAAGAGCGACCTATTCCTGTTGAAGTAATTCAGGTTCAGCCGGAAGACATTCCTATTGTATTAGATGGTTTTGGAGAAGTTCGTACTTTAGCAACGGTGCCTATATCACCCGAGGTATCTGGTAGAATAATTCAGATTCATCCGCGACTTGAAGTTGGCGAAATAATCCCCTCGGGTGAAGTTTTGTTTGAAATAGACCCGCAAGATTATCAGGTTCGCTTACAATCTGCCCAGGCGGGATTAGAGCAAGCAAGACATACTCTCAAAAGGTTACAAGAACAATTTGAATCGGATAAGGGTCGATTAAAGACACTTGAGAGGACTAAAGACCTTGCTTTTTTAGAATTTCAGCGAGTAAAGCAGTTATTTGATAAGGAAAAAGTTGGGACGCAATCCAATGTAGAACAAACAGAACGAGTATACAATCAGGCATTAGATGCCTTTAATCAATTAGCCCAGACTGTTGAGTTGTATCCACTTCGAATAAAGGAAGCAGAAGAATCTGTTAAAACAGCCGAATCTCAGTTCACACAGGCGGAAATAAATCTATCTCGAACGCGGGTTAAGGCTCCTTTTAATGCAAGGATAAAAACGGTTAATCTGGAAGCAGGACAGTATGTAAACCCTGGAGTAGCTGTACTGACACTATCGGATGACTCTATACTTGAAATATCCGTCCCCTTAGATGCTCGACAGGCGACAAAATGGCTTTCTTTCCAGAAAGATAATGTTAACATTGACTCTGCATGGTTTCCACCATTAGAGCCAAAAGAATGCGAAATTTTCTGGACAGAGGACAAAGAAAATCATAGGTGGAAAGGGTTTCTTCATCGTATTGAACGATATGATGAGAAAACAAGAACTATCTATGCAGTTGTTCGAGTTGAGAAGGGAAATATCCTCTCACTTTCGGATGAAAAAATGCCACTGGTTCAGGGTATGTTTTGTCAGATAAGGATTCCCGGAAAAACATTGTCCGGTGTTTATCGTTTACCCGATACTGCTGTAAGTTTTGAGGGAACTGTTTACATTGCAGAGGATAATCGTCTTCGTTCTGTTCAGGTAGAACGATTATATATTCAGGGGGATGAAGTTTATGTGGGTGGGCTTAAACCCGGGACCGTGGTCATCACAACTCGTTTGGTTAACCCAATAGATAATTCTTTATTAGAAATTATAAAACCGGGAGATAAGGAAACTGTTTCATGAACCAGTTTTTGGGATATTTTGTAGGAAACCGTGTTTTTGCAAATATATTGACGATAGTCATACTTGTTTCTGGACTGATTTCAGTAATGTTAATGCGGAGGGAGATGTTCCCTGAATTTTCTTTAGATATGATAACGGTTCAGATATTTTATCCGGGGGCCGACCCGGAGGAAGTTGAGGAAGGGATTTGTAGAAAAATTGAGGAAGCACTGGATACTGTTGAAGGTATAAAACGATACACCACAGTTGCTTCTGAAAATATGGGAATGGCGACTATTGAGGTAATGGATAGTTATGATTTAAGCAAAGTCTATGATAAAGTTCGTAATGCAATTGATTCTATATCTACATTTCCCAAAGATGCTGAAAAGCCTATAACTAATGAAGTTACTATCCGTCGTGAGGTCGTTCAAATAGCACTATCGGGTAACTTGCCTGACAAGACCTTAAAGGAATGGGCAGAACAGGTTAAAGATGAATTGCAGGCTTTACCTGAAATTTCTCAGGTTTTTATTTTTGGGGCCAAACAATATGAAATAGGAATTGAAATATCAGAAGAAAAACTTCAGAAATTGGGTCTAACATTTTCTCAGGTGGCATCAGCAATTCGGTCAGGAAACTTGAATATCTCAGGAGGACTTATCCGCTCCAAAGGCGCAGAGATACGAATCCGAACTATAGGTAGAAAGTACTACGCGGATGAATTAGCGAAGATTGTAATTCTTGCTAAACCAACAGGTGAAGTAATCACATTAGACCAGGTTGCAGAAATACGCGACGATTTTAATGAGGACCCCGTAGAGGCAGATTTTAACGGAGAAAAAACGATTCTTATTGCCTGTTTTAAGACTCAGGAAGAAGATGATATAGCCATATCAGATGCGGTTCATAAATATGTTGAGGCTAAGAAAAAACAGTTGCCTCCAGGGGTAAATATTTCCGTATGGAATGATAGAGCAAGGCTTATTCGTGCACGGTTGAATCTGTTGGAAATTAATGGAATTCAGGGATTGATAATTGTTATTACACTTCTCTTATTGTTGATGAATGCAAGATTATCCTTTTTCGTTACATTAGGGATTCCTATTTCTTTTGCAGGGGCTCTTTCTATTTTATATCTTCATGGTAGTACGCTCAATATGATGTCCTTATTTGGTTTAATCATGGTATTAGGAATGCTGGTCGACGATGCTATTGTTATAGGTGAGGCTATCTATTATCATCGTCAACGTGGATTGCCTCCGATGAAAGCAGCATTGGCAGGAGTAGAAGAAGTAGGGCTTCCTGTTATTGGTGCTGTTACCACAACTATTGCTGCGTTTCTACCACTTATGTTTGTTAGTGGTATTATGGGAAAGTTTATCCGCATTTTACCAATAGTGGTCATTTCTGCATTAGGAGTTTCTTTATTTGAATCTCTTTTTCTTCTTCCTGCTCATTTGAATGACCTACCTGATTTATCACATACCATTTCGAATTCAGATAATAGAAGACATCCATTAAGAAAGCTTAGATGGTTTTTCAGTGATTTTCTTGACTCTTTTATAGATAAAATTTACCTACCGTTTATAAGAAACATGCTAAGGCATCGGTATATTTCGTTATGTAGTTTTATCACTATTTCGTTAATAGTCTTTGGACTTGTTCGTGGGCAGATAATTAAGTTTGAAGTGTTTTCTGAGGTTGATAGTGATTATTTAATGGCACAGATCGAATTTCCGGCAGGAACACCGTTCCATGTTACTAAGGATGCGGTAGAAAAGATGGAAAGTGCATTACGGCGATTATCAGAAAAAACAAAAACAATGAGTGGAGAGCCGTTGGTTCAAAATGTTTATAGTGTTGTGGGACAAAGTAGCAGTGGTTTTTCTGTGCAGGGAGGTAGTAATGCAGGAGAAATTCGTGTTGAGTTATTACCTACAGAACGAAGGGGAATTCATGTAAAGAAAATAAGTTCTATGTGGGCAAAGGAGACAGGTGAAATTCCAGGGGCATTGAAACAAAAGTATGATTCTGGTGGAGGGGGTCCCCGTGGGACAGGAGTCGAATTATGGTTAAGAAGTGAGAATCTTCAAAATGTTGTTAATGCCAGTCAGGAAATAAAAGAAAAACTTAGAACTTATGATGGTGTATATCAGATTGAAGATGATTATAGACCGGCAAAAATCGAGGCGAGATTTTATTTAAAGCCTGAAGCACAAACATTAGGTATTACACTGGATTCATTGGGAAGACAATTAGCGAGCGGTTTCTTTGGTGAAGAAGCAGTACGGATACAGAGAGGAAGGGACGATATTCGTATACGGGTTCGTTACCCTCGTGAAGACCGTAGTTACCTTTCTATATTGAATCAAGTTCGTATTCGAACAGCACAGGGATATGAGGTTCCTTTATTTGCAGTGGCGGATGTGGACTATGCCCCTGGTTTTTCTTCAATAACACGCGTTGATGGGATGCGGAGAGTTGTTGTAACAGCGGATATAGACAGTACCAAGGCAAATTCACAAGAAATTATAGGTGACTTGACGAAAACATTTTTACCGGCTCTACAAAAAAAATACCCTGGATTAATTTGGTCGTTTGAAGGTCCCCAGCAAAGTAGTAGAGATGCTCTAAATTCATTAAAAGTAGGTTTTCCAATTGCATTATTAGTAATTTTTTTAATTATTTCTTCAATCTTCCATTCTTATTCTCAGCCAATATTAATAATGCTTACAATACCATTTGGTGTTGTGGGGGCACTTATTGGACATTTACTTTTTGGGCAAACAGTAACCCTTATGAGTTTATTTGGTATTGTCGCACTTGCAGGAGTGGTTGTTAATGATGCCATTGTTTTTGTTGATTGTTTTAATGCGAACTTGGGCGCAGGAAATGAGTTTGTTTCATCCATTATTCAGGCCGGGAAAAGGAGGTTCCGTGCTATTTTCTTAACCTCGACAACTACATTCGGAGGGTTAATTGGTTTACTTTTTACTCGTGATATGCAAGCACAGTTTTTGAAACCGATGGCTATTTCATTGGCAATCGGCCTGATATTTTCAACGACTGTTACTCTTTTATTCATACCTACAATTATTGGTGTATTGAACGACCTCCGTAGAATATCGTATATAATCAGAAGACGAAGGATTCCCAAACCTGAAGAAGTGGAACCCGTATTTGCAATGTTGGAACAGAAAAGACAATTAGAAAACGGTTCATCATAAAAACAAATAATAAAGGATTCATATTAAAATGTTAGAACCTTTCTTAGTTCGCTGGAGAAGTTTTTATCATGGATTAAAGTTTGCCCGAATAGGGAAAAAATGTCGTATTCAGGGAAAACATTTTACGGTAGAAGGGCATGTAGAGTGTGGAGATTACTGCCGTTTTAGAGATTATTTAATCTTTCGCACTCATAAGGAGGGAAAAATAGTAATAGGGACGCATTCAGTGTTTAGTTATTATATAATTTTGGAATCTACCTCATTAATACAGATTGGTAGTAATACCGCTATTGCAGAGTTTACAGTTATTCGGGACACTAATCATGTTTTTTGGGGGACAAAAGAACATTTTGGGTTAACCCCTCATGTGGCCAAGCCTATTATAATTGGAGATGATGTCCTTATAGGGAGTCGTTGTTATATTCATCCCGGCGTAGAAATTGGAAATGGAGCCATTATCGGTGTAGGAAGTGTTCTTGCTGAAGATACGAAAGTAGGAGCATTTGAGATTTGGGCAGGTATCCCTGCACGAAAGATCGGTCATCGGTTAGAAAATGTCCCTACTGCAAAATTACAACAAACAGAGGAGTTAATAAAACGATATGGTGTGCGTAAATTCCGTTATTAATCCTAAAAAAATTGTAATTTTCCTATGGATTTTATCATTATCCCTTTTATTATGTTTATCGATTTATTCACAAGAAGCAGATACGGTTTCTTCTTTACAAAAAACAGACCATTCTAATCTTGTTCAGGAACTGCCAGAGTTCTTAGACCTTAAAACAGCACAGACAATAGCATTAGAGCAAAATCCATCGTTGAAAGCCGTCTCGGAACGGATAGAACAAGCCCGGCAAAGAGTGAAACAGGCCTTAGCACAATACTATCCTCAAATCATAGCCAGTTATACGGCTTCTCATACTGAGTTGTCAGATACTGCTATCCGCCGTTCCCAGATGGCTGTTTGGCAACAAAGTTCAAATGTTATTTCACAGTCTATAATCAGAAGTACCGGAGGAACAAATACAAATATTATCTCTTCAATTCCCTGGGAGACCATTTTGAATTCATGGATTTCTGAATATCAATCGAGCAATAGTATTCCTGAATCACAGAATAATTATGCATTAAATTTTATTATTAGATATACCTTGTTTGATGGTTTTGCTCGTAAGCATTCTGTCGCCCTTGCAAAACTGGGTGAAGAATCAACACATGAGTCCCAACAAGAAACCGTTCGGGTGTTATTTTCAGCAGTTGCAAATAGTTTTTATGCTGTTCAATTAGCAGAAGAGAATCTTAGGATAGCCGAAGCCGATAAGGCATTCAATGAAAGGTTGCTTTATGAAGCAAAAGTAAAACAAGAATTAGGTGCAGGTTCTTTAAGTGATGTGTTGAATTTCGAGGTACGTTTGAGATCGGCTGATGCTCAGATTATTAATGCCCGACAAAATCGTGAAATTGCAAGGATTTCTTTAGCGGGTGTAATGGGATTGAATACAGGAATGCTTCCCGAACATGTAAGATTAACACCACTGAATACCGAGACGGAAGAAGATTTAAAGAGTCCTGATGTTGATAGTCTTTTATCCTGTGCTTTACAAAGCAGGCCGGATTTAAAGATGTTAACTTTAATTATTCAGCAATCAGAAGCACAAGTGGGACAGAGTCGCTCAACTTTATATCCCCAGATAGGAGTTTCTTTGTCTCGTTCAGCAACGCGGACGGTGGATAGTGAATTTAGTTCGGATGATTTCGCAACTACTGTAAGTGTAGATATCTCGTACAATCTTTTTTCGGGAGGCAAAAATCGAGCATTGCGGGCAGAGGCCCGTGCAAAACTTAGAGAAGCTGAACAGAATTATTATGCAGGAAGAATTGAAGTAATAACGGATGTGCAAAGTGCAATTCAGGAGTTAAAATCTGCCCAGGAACAAATAAAACTCCAAAGAGAGAATGCCCAATATGTAAGGAAAAATCGGGAATTAGTTGAACAAGAATATAAGGCTGGACAAACCTCATTAGTTCGATTGAATGAGGCTCAAAGGGATTTAACTGAGGCAGAAGGGAGACTTGCCTCAGCCCGTGTGGCTTTATTCCGTGCATGGTATCAGTTAAAAACAGTTACTGCACAATCTCTTCTGGAAGTAAAATAAAGAATATTTGCCTAAATTATTTCATTTGTTTTTCGGATGTTCTTTCAGGGAGGGTTTCTTATTTTGTTTATTACCTTATTTGCATTAGAATTTTGTAGATGTCTTTTGATTTAGTATTAGAAGTAGAATTGTAGATAACAACATCTAATTGGAGTGTATCTTATGAACAAATCTGTTTCTTATTCACGAAGAACATTTATAAAAAATGTTCTTATGGGTTCAGCGGGCATTGCTGGAGTCCCTACAATTATCCCTTCTTATGTTTGGGGAGCCGACCCCTCTGTTCTTCCTAATGAACGGATTACAGTTGCTTGTATTGGAGTTGGAGGTCAGGGTAAGTATGATATGAAGGCTTTTTTAAGTCTGCCTGAGGTTCAAGTTATTGCGGTTTGTGATGTAGATGATAATCATGCACAGGAGGCCCAAAAGATTGTTAATGATTTTTATGCACAAAAGAAAGAGGTTCCTGCATATAAGGGCTGTGATGTATATCATGATTTTAGAGATATAATGGCTCGTAAGGATATTGACGCTGTAATGATAGCAACACCCGACCATTGGCATCCTATTATATCGATTTCTGCGGCGAAATCAGGAAAGGATATCTACTGTGAGAAACCTCTATCAAATTCAATTCCAGAAGGGAAAGCCGTTGTTGAGGCCGTCCGAAAATATCGTAGAGTGTTTCAAACAGGAAGTCATGAGCGTTCCCGTGACAATGCAAGGTATGCATGTGAATTAGTACGAAATGGAAGAATTGGTAAGTTACATACGATACGAGTGAACATGCCTGTTGATAATCATACACCTATTCCCCCTCAGCCTGAAATGCCAATACCTCCAGGTTTTGATTATGATTTCTGGTTAGGTCCCGCCTCCAAAGAGCCCTATACTGAAAAAAGATGTCATTTCTGGTTCCGTTATATTTTAGATTATAGTGGAGGTGAGATGACAGACAGAGGAGCACATATTATTGATTTAGGGCAGTTAGGCAATGGAACCGATCATACATTTCCGATTTCAGTAGAAGGAAAAGGGTTCTTCCCGAAAGAGGGGTTATTTAATACTGCTATGAGTTATGAATTTAAATTTGAGTATGCTAATGGTGTTGAACTAATAGGAAAGAGTATAGGTCCACGGGGAATAAAATTTGAAGGAGATAAGGGATGGATATTCATCTATATTCATGGAGGTGATTTAAGAGCAAATCCTTCTTCACTCCTTCAGGAGACAATAGGACCCAATGAGATACATCTTGGGAGAAGTAAGGGGCATCACAAGAATTTTATTGAATGTGTGAAGTCTCGGAAAGACCCAATGGCTCCTGTTGAAGTGGGTTATCACACTGCAACAATGTGCCATATGGCCAATATTACAATGAGACTTGGACGCAAATTGAATTGGGACCCTGAGAAAGAAATGTTTATTAATGATGATGAAGCAAATCGTATGATGCAACCTTCAATAAGAGCACCTTGGACATTAGGTTAAATAAAAGGAGCAAAAAAATGAAAAAGAATTGTTTGTTAAAAAATATCTTCCTGACATTTGTGTTGTTAACATCTGTTGTATTTGCTCAGGAAATTCCAAATATAAAAGATGCTTTGGATTATTTGAAAACTTATAAATTTGGAATGAATCGTGAACCTTTAGAACCCATTCTGGATGCAATAAAAGTAACACAAAATAATCCTGTAAAACAGGAGCAATTATCCAGGCAACTTGTTGGTGTTTTACCCCATTGTTCTATTGATGGCAAGAGATTTATTGCCCGTCAATTGGTTGTGATAGCAACCCCATCTATTGTTCCTGCAATTGAACCTTTGTTAAAGGACAGGGAGACAATTGATATTGCTTGCCGAATTTTAGAGCAGATTCCGGGGAAAGAGGCGACACAGTCTCTAATAAAAGTTTTAAAAGAAGATACCTTATCAGAAGAAGACATAATTGCTATTATCAATTCGTTGGGTAGAAGGAAAGATAGATTTGCTGTAGATGTATTGTCTAAATATCTAAACACATCCTCATCCAGAATCCAGAATTCAGCAATAACCGCACTGGGTTGTATTGGTGGTAAAGAGGCTGGAAGTATTCTCTGGAATTGGGCAAAAAGTAAATCTATGATAGATAATCCTGAAGTACAGTCTGCTTTATTAAAGATTGCAAGTCAATTGGAAGATGAAAAATCGGACAAAAACTTATCTTTAGAAATTTATTCGGCTCTATTCAATAATGATACAGTAGCATCGGTAAGCAAAGGGTATGCATTAAAAGGATTGGTTCAATTGAAAGGCAAAGACGCTTTTGATGAAGTATGGCAGAGTGTTAATAGTGGGGACAGGATGCTTTCCTTAGCAGGGATAGATTTATTAAAAGACTCGTTGTTCACAGATGATTTGATTTTAGAAAAATGTGTGAGTACATTAAAAACAATGAGTCCAAGACTTCAATTAGGACTTTTGGAACTAATTGCTTCTCGTAAGATCCAAAGTGCTACCCCGCAGGTATTGGACCTTGTCGAGAAATCAGATGGTGAAGTAAAAATATCTGCAATCCAGTGTCTTGGACGAATGGGAGATACCAGTGTTATTGAACCATTGCTGAATCTGGTTTTAAATGCTCCTCGTGAAATTAGAGAAACTGCAAAAGATGCCTTAATAAAGTTGGATAATCCCGATGGAAATCAGTATTTAATAGAAAAAGTCCAAAAGGGAAATCCAGAAGTAAAGAAACTATCTATGGAATTACTTATAGAACGTCGAGCCGTTGAAGCCAAAGAAATAGTTAAAAGTGTAATATTAAAGGGTGATAAAGATATTCTTGATTCCGCTCTAAATTATTTTGGAGTATTGGGGAATGAAGATGATCTCCCATTTCTATTTGAAAAACTTTTATCCGAAGTAGAAAATGCTTCTACTTATATCACATCTATTTCTTTGATTATTGATAGAACGGGTGATGAAGGGAGAAAAGTATCTCTTATAATGGAACAATGGAAAAAATGTAAGAATGATACGCAGAAGAAATCAATAATTTCATTATTAGGGAATATAAAGTCTCCGGAATCATGTGCCGTTATTTATGAACTATTATTGACGGAACCTGCTTTAAAACCTAATATTTTGCAATCTATGGGACAATGTGAAGATCTCGATACCCTGCAGAAGATTATAAGTCAAATTGAAAAAGAAACCGCAGAAGATGTGAAAAATGTAGGGATATTGAGTGCTTTAAATATTTTGAGAACTCTAAATCTTACAGATAGGCAAAAATACGATTATTATTGTGGCCTCTGGAAAATGGTAGGAAACAATCCCATGCTCCAAAAAAATATATTAGGTGGACTTGCGAAGTTGAGTTTGCTTGATGTATTAGATTTTATAGAGGGGTTAATTGTAATGGATACTGTTAAAGCAGATTGGGCCAATGCGAGATTTAGTGTGGCAAGAAATATCAGTTTTTCTTATCCTGCAAAAACAATACCCATTTTAGAGGGAATGCTTCCTAATTTAAAAGAAAATCAGGCTAAAGAAGTAGAGAATTTGATAAATGGAATAAAAAACAAAGGCGAGTATTTATCCTCGTGGAGTGTAAGTGGTCCATATCGTATGGAAGATTTTAGTGCAAGGAGGTTGTTTGATGAAGTATCATTGCCACCCGAAACAGATATGAGTTCTGTTAAAGATTGGCGAATTTTACCTATGAAAGTGCGAGGAGATGGGTTGATTTATGCAGATTTGTTTGAATTTTTAGGAGGTGAAGTGGAATGTGTTGCATATGTTGCATGTAAAATTACAGTGTCTGAACCCATCGAAGCAGGGATTTTGTTAGGAAGTAATGATGGTGTAAAAGTATGGCTCAACGGAACACTGGTGCATTCCTTTGCAGAAGGAAGAACCATGACTCCTGACGAGGATAGGTTTCGTATTAAATTACAAAATACTAATGTTTTGTTAATGGCTGTGTATAATCAAGGAGCGTCATGGGAATTTACACTGAAAATTCAAGGAATTGCTTCAGATAAAATCTCTATTGAGCCTTATATCCCTTAATTGTAAAATAAAAAAAGGAATATAATTGAGGTAAATATTAGTTCTTGTGTTTACATATAACTAAAAGGTGTTAATATCATATGCCATTATTAATTATAGAACAGCCTGGGATTTCTACACAGACGATCCCAATTGGCGAAAAAGAAATAGTATTAGGTAGGTCTAATGATTGCGATTTAATTCTATTTGCAGAAGAGATATCCCGTCATCATGCAAAGATTTTTGTCAAGGATGAAAACTATATTATTGTCGATTTAAAAAGTCTAAATGGAACCTATGTAAATCGTCAACGAATTGTTGAACATAAACTTAAACATTTAGATGAGATATGGCTCGGGAGTAAATGTAGAATTGTTTTTAGGAATGATGTCTCTCAGAAAGATTCAAAGACTGTACGGGATAAAGAAGGGAGAGAGAGTAAATATGTAGACCAGATGCAACATATACGAGAAGAAATAGAAGAGGTTAAGAATACTCTATTTAAAATATCAAGGGAACAAGGAGAACCGGCATTAAAAGAAACTAAAGATAAACTTACTCCATCTATTGATATTAAAAAGTTAAGTCGTGCTTACCGTCGATTAGATGCCTTATATAAAGCCACGCAAATTATGAGTTCTGCTAGGGATTTAGATTCAAGACTTTTACAGGTACTGGATTTAGTAATAGAAGTTCTTGGTGCTGAACGAGGTTTTATCCTTTTAAAAGATGAAATGAGAGACACATTGGTTACAAAAGTTGTTCGGGCAATGGATTCTGGGTTAGAGGCGACCTCTCCGAGTATGGGTATTGCAAGTAAGTCTGCGATTGAGGGGGAACCCGTGCTTATGATGGACCGTTCAGCCAACCCGGAGTTTGGCAGTAGAGAAAGTGTTATTGCTCGAAGAATAGTAAGTGCTATGTGTGTACCCCTACGGATTGAGGATAGAATATTAGGCTCTATTTATATCGATACAATCAAGAAAAAAGCATTTTTTGATGAAGAGGATTTGGAACTTTTCTGTTCAATGGGAAATCAAATTGCCTTTGCAATTGAGAATTCAAATTTGAATGAAAGAATGATAAAAGAACAACAAAAAAGAGATAATTTTAGACGATTCCTCCCTGATATTGTTGTAGAACAGATTATTGGTGAAGGCTCTGCACTGCAGTTAGGGGGGGAGAAGAAGAGGGTAACTACTATGTTTTGTGATATTCGGGGGTCATCACAATTAGCGGAACAACTTTCTCCGCAGGAATTGCTGGTATTATTAAATGAACATTTTACAGCAATGACGGAGATAATTTTTGCATGGAATGGGACATTGGATAAGTATATCGGTGATGAAATTATGGCTGTATTTGGTGCCCCTATTTCAACGGGGGATGATGCGTATTCTGCAGTATGTGCATCTTTGGATATATTAAAGAGAAATGAAGAATTAAATGTTTTGAGAATTTCTGAAGGAAAACCTGCTTTTCAATTGGGCATTGGTATTGAAACAGGTGATGTAATAGCAGGGTTTATTGGTTCACCAAAACGGATGGAATATACTGTGGTTGGGGATAGAGTAAATTCTGCAAAACGTTTATGTGATATGGCATCCCCTGGAACAATCGTTGTTGGAAACGAAACATGGGCCAATTTGAGGGGAAGAGTCAGGGGTAGTCCTATAGGGACATTCAAAGTAAAAAATAAAGAACAGTTTATTGTGGCTTATGAAGTTAAAGGTTTGATTTAACGCTGAGAAAGCCTCATTCTTATTGTTAGAATATTTATGATGAATGCTGGGATAATAGAAATTTCCAGATAATAAAAGACAAACAGACAACCCCTGAAATCAGGATAAGAATGTGGAATACCCATTGTTTCAGAAATGTATTTTTATTGAAATTCGGATTTATTTCAACACCACTGGGACTGTATAACAATTCAGGGGGTTGGGTTTTTTTATAGACAGATTGAGCCATTTCCATTGCTTGTAATGCTTGTTTATATGTTATATCTCGGATTACTTTTTTCCCTTGAAAACTGTCTAAAAGGACATAACCGGCCTTCTTCCAACCTTCTTCTAATCTTTTTTTTCGTAATACAGGTGCTTCGTATGAAACTTCTATTCGATGGCCGAGTTCACGACGGTGAATTTGAGGTGTTTCCCATGGGGTATCGATTACAATTTCCACAGATTTACTCTTTAATTCAGGGATGGAAGTATTATCCAGCCATTGTCCCTGAACAATAATTCCGCCATAGAACTCGGATTGTTCTCTCTGAATTCTTATTAAAAATGTGGGAATGTTTTCGGGGATTTCACCATAAAAAGTTTGTGTTCCATGAGAAAAATACAAAAGTATTATATAAACTGATAACCGAATCATAATCTCTACATTAAAAGATTTTTTACTTTTTTTCGTTATATGATATAAGATTGTATTATATTTATCTGTATGTTACATAATTACAAACATCCCTTATTTTTGTACGAGCAATAATATGAAGAACAAAGGAATAAATATTCTGGTAGTATGTATTTTTATTATTTTAACAAGTATTTCATGTAAATCTACTCCTAAGGGCGAGGAAAACAATTTACAGGATGAAATAATAAAAAATGAGAGCATATTTGACCTTGTTAAAGAACCAACTTTGTTAAATGTTGTGGTGAGAAAATTAGGAAGTGAATATCCTGTATCTATTTTGATTGTTAATGGTGCTGAAACCCGATGGGTTCAAATCGATAAACCTGATAAAGATATATCGAAGTTTATCCAGAAAATATCTGAGATTACCAATATGTCTTTACAGGAGGTGAACGACTATTATTTTTTATATCCTGTAGAACAATCCGTTTATGAAAGTCTTACGCAATTATTATTATCGGACAAGTTCCCTCAAAAATATAACAATATTATTGTAACTGCTGGATTTGGGGCAGGGACAAAATTATTTAATGTGTTGAATAGTCTTAATTTTACTTATGGTTGCAATATTGTTTCTGATAACAGTATTGCCGAATTACCTATTGGAGAAGTGGTTATTTTTCAAAAGCCTTTGAGTGTAGCACTGGAAATGATTTTGAAAAGTGCTCGTATTGTCCCTCAAAGTATTCGATGGTGTGCCACCGATGATTTTATATTTTTCTATACTACATTAAATATGAGAATAAAACAACTGAATGATTGTAAAATTTTTGATGTAGACAAAGAAAATCATCTGTTAGAAAGGGAAGTAATCATTTCTCTACCTAAATCTGTTCCATTAGATAAAAAAGCATCGCTTCCGTTTTATGAAGGGGCCATGCCATTATCTAAAGTGGCTTCAAGCCTTGCGAATCAAACAGGTTTAACAATAGAAATGAGGTCCGGTACGGAAAACCTACCAGTGAATCCATGTTACTTGAATAAAACAAAACTCAAGTTAGCTCTTGATTTGTTGACTTTTCAATGGTTAGATGTATCCTATTCATATTCTGTAGAAAATGGAAAAATAGTTTTCAACAAATCGGGCGAATAAATGTCTTTGATGAATGCGCATTTTTCTATAAGTCATGAGAATAAACATATGACTTATACCCAAAAAATATCTTTTTATACCTTGTTTTCATTACTTATTCACTTGTGTGTTTTCCTGATTTTGTCAGAAATTTCCTCAAAGGTAGTTGTAACCTCATACTCATCAATGACCAAACCTATTAAAATAGAATTTGTTAAACGAGAACAAAAGGAACGAATAAAAAAACTAGTAGAAGTAATAGAACACTCTGATGAGTCCCCTTCTAATACAGAGAATATTGCAGAATTTAATTCTATATCTTCTGCTCCTGTAAAAAAAGAGGGAGATTTATCGGGACCTTCATTGCTTGAGGAATCTAAAGTTGAAACATTGGGCTCGGAAAAGAAAGAAACCCAGGTTGCTAATATAATTCCACAACCTGAAAAGCAATCCATAACAAAATATGAGCCTACTATCTTGAAGAAAAAGGAACCTTCTCGTCCGGATGTGCTCCCTGTAGAAAAAGAAAAAACAACGATTCAAAAACAGGAGATCGATTTGGAGGAGGAAAAAGTATTAGCGAAAGATGAAAAAACGGAAAAGGTATTAGAATCACCACAATATTTAGGAGACACATTTCAAAAACCACAGGGAAAATTATATAATCAAGTGAAAAAAGAAGGGGTACTTGGTTTTGAAGCACTTCAAGACCAATTAGCACCTTATTTAAAGGAAATCCAGAAGAAAGTGGAAAAATATTGGTTACACTATTTGTTAACTCGATACTCTGGCACGAAATCTACAGAAGTTATCATTGATTGTGAGATAAATTCAAAAGGTAAAATTGTTAGAATAGATATAATTGGCAAACCTGACGACGCATTATTCGCAGGTATTTGTAAACAAGCATTACAAAAATCTGAACCATTTTCCCCTTTTCCGTTTCAAGTCCCGGATATATACCAGAATAAAAATCTACAAATTCGATGGACATTTCGTTTTTTGTAGGGAGTAAAGGAGTTTTTACTATGAATTGGATTAATATGTTATATCAAGGTGGATGGGTTATGGTTCCTTTAGGGATATGTTCTGTAATAGCACTGGCCATCATACTTGAGCGTTTTTTCGCTTTACGAATGGTAAAAAATATACCTAACAATCTATCACAATTACTTTCTTATCCTAATATTTTAAAGGACCTGGATACTATTCGTTCTGTATCCCAAAGAAGTGTATCACCACTTGGGACACTCGTTATTGAAATTATAAATCTTCGGAATGAACCGAAAGATGTACTTGTGGAGCATATTAATACATTAGGTAGAACGCAGATAAGCCAGTTGGAACGAGGGTTAACAGTATTGCAGGTTGTTGCAGTCATAAGCCCTCTGTTGGGTTTGCTCGGAACCGTTTTGGGGATGGTCGATATTTTTAATGTAATAACTATAGGAGGGATAGGAAATGCGCAAATGTTAGCACAAGGTATTTCTAAAGCACTTATAACAACTGTGGTAGGGCTTATTATTGCAATTCCTTCATTAGTAGCATACCATTTGTATCTAAGAAGGGTTGAAGAAATTGGAGTCAAAATTCAAGAACTTATAATGCCTTTCTTAATGAAGATAAAAAACACGGAAAAATAATCTTACTTTGTTTTTTTCCCTCTTTCCCATTGGAACAAATAATTTTTGTATAATAATTTATAAATAGTATTTTGGAGGCTTTGTACATGAAAGAATTGTTAAAAGAATTCTGGGACTTTCTGAGGATTAGAAAGAGATATTGGCTGGCACCTATCATTATTACTCTACTTTTATTGGCTGCTCTGTTTATTTTTGCTGGGAATGCTGGGGTTATTTCGCCATTTATATATGCGTTATAATTCTAACTTTATACAATTTTATTATTACTCTACTGATTATTAGTCGTTTCTCCAGTCAATATATAAGGAAAACGGTGTGAAGGAAAAAAGTGTCGGGTTACTTTTATTTATAATCCTTCTAATAACAATTATTTTGAGAGTATGGTATCTTTACGAGGTATTTAAATATGCACCCGATTATTCTGCACTGCAACAAGACCCGGAGGTGCAGGATTATTTTGCCCGTGCCCTTGTAACGGGTGATTGGAGTGTTCCAGAAGGAATAACAGACCCTGAAATGCGGACAACACCTTTTTTTCGACCACCGGGACATGGATATTTTTTAAGTGTTCTCTATCGTTTTGTTTCCGACAGTTATATAACACCCCGAATTATTAATACAATAGCAGGGATATTAACAGTTCTGCTGTCATTTTATTTAGGCAGAGCGATATTTAATGAGTGGGTAGGATTGATTTTTAGTTTTTTGGTTGCTACTTATAGTTTGTTTATATATTGGGAAGGTGAGGTGAATGACCCTGCATTGTTTGTATTTTTTGTTGTGTTCATGTTTTATATCCTATATCGTTGGAGTGTCTACAAAAAGTGGTATTGGTGTATCCTTTTGGGGTTGGTTATTGGTGCTTATGCCACTATGAGACCCAATATCCTCTCTTTTGGCCCATTTATAGCTCTATGGATGGTATGGCTTACATACAAAGAAAAGAAATTTTTTACATTTATTCCTTCCTGGATTGCCTTGCTTGTTTTTACCTTTGTTCCTATTGTTCCGATTACCCTTCGAAATTATATTGCATCTGGCGAGTGGGTTCTCATTTCTACTTATTTTGGTGAAAATCTTTTTATAGGAAATAACCCTGAAGCCGATGGTACAACTCCATGGAACCAGTATCTACAAAAATTAGAAGGAACTGGAAACTGGACTGCGCGTGATTATGTAAATGTAGTAAAAGGATTAGGAAGAGAGTTAGGAATAAAAAATTTGAAGCATGCAGACGCATCAAAGATATTTTCACAAAAAGCGATAGAATATATTAAGACACATCCAAAAGAAACCGTTAAACAAGTTTTTAAAAAAGCAGTTCTTCTCTGGTGTCCTATTGAAATTACATGTAATAAAGTGGTGTATTACGAAATAAAACATTATAGTCCTCTTAAATATCTACCAACTTTCCCATGGGCTGGTGGACTGTTCATAACCGGGACAGTTCTTCTTTTTTCTAATGTAAGAAAAACATCAAAAAGTAAATTATTTCAATTTGTATTTCAGTCTAATGATAAATATTCTGGTGAATTGTTATTACTTATATATTTATTTATTGGAACTTATCTGGGTAGTTTCCTTATGTTTTTTGTGAATGGAAGGGCCCGCGTTCCTGTAATTCCTCTTTTTTTCTTAATAGGGGCCAATCTACTATATTTTTTATGGGTATGTATCAAAAATAAAGATTTTTTAACCTTTGCTAAATGGTTATCAATTCTTTTGATAAGTTTTATCCTGATTTCTATCCGATGGGTTCCCTTTGAACCGGATTTAGCAAGGTGGCATTATCAGCGAGCGGATTCCTATTTAAGACGGGGCGAGGTACAAAAGGCTTTAGAGGAAGCACGAACGCTTATATATATGCCCAAAAGTTTACCGTATATGCACCATCGATTGGGAAAAGATCTTTTCAAGGCAGGTTATTTCATGGAGGCTAAAGAGCAATTTGAAAAAGGTATTCATCTTGCTCCAGATTATCAAGATATGTTTTATTACCTCGGCAAAACCTATCTTGCTTTAAAAGATGAAGCAAAAGCAGAAGAATACTTTAAAAGAGCACTCGAATTAAATCCGCATGACGCCCGTTCTCATAATGAAATAGGAGAAATACTTGAACATCAAGGGAATTGGAGAAAGGCTCTTGTTCATTATGAAAAGGCTCTGGAAATTGTTCCCGGCTTTACTTATGTTTTAGATAAGTATGGCAGAATACTCGCATCACAAGGCCGATCAGATGAAGCATTGGCTTTTTACAGAAAAGCCCTTGAAGCAGACCCTTCCTACCAGGATGTATATTTTCTTATAGGTAGGGAATTGAAAAATTTGGGGAGGGTTGAAGAAGCAAAGGACACCCTACAAAAAGCGGTTGATTTAAATTCTAAAGATGCAAGGGCACTTTGTGAGTTGGGAAATATTTTTGCCGATGACGGAGATTGGGATATTGCGGAAGATTATTATCGGCGTGCTATATTTGCTAAACCGGATTTTGCTTATGCTTATGAACGATTAGGAAGGATCTTATTTGCAAAAGATGCCTTGAAAGATGCTGAAGAAAATCTAAAAAAAGCGATTAAGTTAAATTCTGAGTATCAGGATAGTATTTATCTTTTAGGTTGTATTTTGAAGAAGCAAGAAAGATTAGATGAAGCGGAAACTTATCTTCGTAGAGCGATAGAGTTGAATGTTAGAGATGCTCGAGCATGGAATGAATTGGGAGAAATGATGGAAATTAAAAAAGATATTGAACAAGCCCTAATCTGTTATGAGAAGGCCTTGGAAGCGTATCCCCAGTTTTCCTATGTTATTGCCAAAATGGGGGCTATTTATGCAAATAAAGGCGAATATGATAAATCATTAGAGAAACTAAAATTAGCATTAAATATTGACCCAGGTTTTCAAAATGTATGTTACATGACAGGACAGGTATTATCAAGAATGGGCAGAAAAGATGAAGCGGTAACATACCTCAAAAAGGCGATAGAGATGAATCCTGATGATGCACGGGCCCATAGAGAATTGGCTATTTTACTACAGGACGATAACCCTGAAGAATCAATTAAACACTTTAAGAAAGCGCTGGAAGTTGTTCCTGACTTTACCCTTGTATTAAATAATTGGGGAAGTCTTTTAGTTAAAATGAATAGGTGGGATGAAGCAGAAAAAAAGTTTTATGAGGCATTAAGAATTAGACCTAATGATGAATTGGCCTATTATAATTTGGCACAGTTGGCCGAAAAAAGAGGGAATACAGAGCAAGCAATAGAACTCTATCAAAAGGCAATGGTGAATAGCCCTGATAATTCCTATATCCCTTACGACCTGGGTGTCCTATACGACCGAATGGGACGGACAAAAGAAGCAGAGGAGATGTACCATAAAGCACTCGAAGTAGATGATAAAAATCCTTTAGCCTATAATAATCTGGGCTATCACGCATTTTTGTCCGGAGATATAGATAAAGCAATAGAATTGTATCAAATGTCTTTATCCATAAAACCGGACCTTATAAATGCTCTTTTTAACATTGCAGATGCTTTTTATATGAAAGGCGAATTGGAAAAAGTTATTCCTTATTTTGAAAAAGCATTAGAAAAACAACCGAAAGACCATAATCTTCATAATGCTTTAGGGTTTTATGCATTTCAGGTAAATATGTTTGATTTATCGGAGAAACATTTAAAAGAGGCTGTTAATTTACTATATGAATTCCCTCTTGCATGGAGAAATTTGGGGAATTTGTATAAAGCACAGAAAAGATATGAAGAAGCAGAGAATGCATATAAAACAGCGATAAAGATTTATCCCAGTGATAGTGAAGGGTGGATAGATTATGCTTTGTATAAAAAAGAGATAGGAAATTATCAGGAAGCGAGACACCTTTTTGAGGAATCTCTTAGAAGGTTAAAAGAAAAAGAGGCCCCCATAGAAACAATAGCGGAGATTTTATTGGAGATAGGAGAGATGTATTTTAAGTTAGGTGATAAAGAAAACGCAGAGAAAGTATTTGAAGAAGTTAGAAAGTTAGATATACAAAATAATGATATAAAACAAAAACTTGAACAAATAAATGTTCTTAAATAATCAAAACTCCTACTTAATTAGTTTGTTCAGACAATTACATATATATTTGATTGTATCTTCAGAAATCCCATCATAGAAGGGTAGTGCCAGTAGTCTTGGATAGACGCTATTAGCATTTGGACAATTTGGTTCGTTAATTATCGTTGAAACATCGTCAATTACTTCTTCTTTTAATGCAGTGTCTATACCATGAAAGAGAAGGGAACGGCAAATTCTCTGAGATTCCATAGGAAGAATTACAACAAACATATAATATGAAGGCGTACAATTCGTTCTAACATAAGGAATGTCAATTTTATCGGATAATAATTTGCGGTATAGTTGTGCTATTTCGTTTCTTTGCTCAATCCGTGAAGAGAGGAAAGATAATTTTTCAATCCCAATTCTGGCTTGAAGAGGAGTATATCGGATATTTTCAGGAGGAACACTTTGAAATTTACGATATACATATTCTATTGATTTGAAAAAAAAAGGAAATAATCTTAAAAAAAGGATGGGGTACATTAGTTGTGAGTTATATAGTGTTTGTTCTATTTTTATCGATTTTGCTTTCTTTGTTATTTCAGCTGTGTCTATGACGAATTGTTGATTCTGTTCACGAACAAAATTAATTAAAGATACATCATTGCTAACGAGCATACCCCCACCATATGTATTTATGGGTTTCGATACATCAAAACTAAAAAAGCCCGCATATCCAATCGTCCCCGCATATTGGTTGTGGATCTTAGCACCACACGCATGAGCAGTATCTTCTATTACAGGAATATTATAAGCTTCTCCTATTTTGCATATTTCTTCTATATAACAGGGGTTCCCAAAAGTGTGGAGTGAAATTATAACCTTTGTCCGGGATGTAATTCTTTTTTGAAGCGAATGGGGGTCTATATTTAATGTTTTAGGGTCTATGTCTGCACAAACAGGTTTAAGACCTAATGATAATATAATATTTACAAGTGCTTTTAGTGTCAATGCAGGAATAATTACTTCATCGTCTTTTTGAAGATTTAAATGTTTTAAAATAAGTTTAAGTCCGACCCGTCCTGAGGGGAGAGCTACTGCATATGGAGTTCCAAAAAATGTGCTGAATTCGTTTTCCCATCGGGAGACAATACTTTCATTTGATAGTAAATCAGAAGGAGGATTTAGAACTTCTTTGTATTCCATAGGTAAAATATGTATCCATCTTCGTGGTATCATATACATTTCCAATTTAAAGGATTTATTAACTATTAATGTTTAATTTTATAAAAAATAAAGACAGAATATTAAATGTGCTTCATTTATCTGGTTTTATTATTTTAATATTATTAACCTTTTTGGGGATATACCAGATAAGAGAAGAAAATTTATCAGATGTGAAAAATGTAATTGTAAACAGATGGGGATTCTTTTTGCTTGCATGTCTATTGAGGTTGGTGGATTGGATATTAGATTATTATTTATGGAGATGTTTACTTAAAAAATATGTTAATGACTTTTCAATGATGAAGTCTATTTGGGTGTATCTAACACAAGGTGCAGGTGTTGTTTTACCAGCACAATTAGGGAGGGCATTAAGGGGTTATGTAATTACAAAAACTATGGGAATCCCTCTTTCAAAGGCAATGACTGTCGAGTTCTTATTTTTGTTATGTGTTTTTGAAGGTGCATTTTTAGTAATGATGCTTTCTTTGGGGTTTTATGCAAACTTTATTTTATTTCCGCTCATTCTTGCTCTGGTGTCATTAATTTCTCTCCCCATATTACTTCGATTTCTAAGACCTTTATTAGCAAACTTGAAAATAGTATTAACAGATGAGTTCGTAAACCCTTATTTTTTGATATTATTTTGCATTGGTTGTTCCATAGGTTGGGCCGTTAATGGATTTGTTTTTTATCTATTATTAGGGGGAAGATCTTCTGGATTGTTATTAAGCCAGGTCGAGATGATTGTATTGGGAAACCTATTTCTTGCGATATGTAGTGGAATTCCTGGTGGGGTGGGTATTGTTGAAACAACCATGAGTATTTCCTTGCATTGGTTACAGATTCAATTACTCGAAATAATCGTTGTAATAGGAGTGTTTCGTATAATTACATTCTGGATATGGATCCCTGTAGGTTGGCTGGCGTTGATTAGATTGAAGATATATAAAAAAAATGATTTAATAGAAGATATTCAATGAAACAGAATATAAAGAGCATTCCATTGTTGTTAAAATCGTGGGTAAAAACAAAAATTTTTAATATAAATGCACCTTTGTTTGTAGAGTGGAACTTGACATTTCGTTGTCCATACCAATGCCTTTACTGTGGTTCAAGTGAGGTAGCGAAGAATGAATTAGACACAAAAGAGATTTTAGAGCGGTTAACATTTTTATACAAGGCAGGCGCAAGATGGATAACATTTGGGGGAGGCGAACCATTAATTAAGAAGGATATAATAAAGATTCTTGAGCATGCAAAATCTTTAGGTTTCAATGTCTTCTTAAGTTCTACAGGTGTAAATATAGAGAGATATGATGGGATTGAAAAATATGTTGACCACATTAATTTAAGTTTTGATGGTCCCCGTGAAATACACGATAAAGTCCGAGGGAAAGGCTCTTATGAAAGGCTGTTTCAAGTACTTAATTTTTGCAAATCAAAAAAAATATCTATATCTTTTTTATGTGTAATATCTCAATTAAACATAGATGCTATTGACTATGTTTTACAAATGGCTCGGAACGAAAATGTAAAAGTGATGTTCCAGCCTTCAACGCTACATCTGGATTCATCCTTGAGCCCAAATCCCATTGCCCCGAATAAGGAAGAATACAATAATGTATTACAGTATATTATTGAGCAAAAAAAACAAGGGGCTCCTGTCCGAAATTCATTAGCAGGTTTAAAATATTTAAGTAATTGGCCTTATCCTGCTAAGATATGGTGTCCTGCGGGACGATTAACATTTACAATTGAGCCCGATGGTTCTATCTTATCGTGTCATTTATTTGAAACTCCTGAACTTTATAAGAAAAAAGGTAATATGAATGAGGAATTTGTAAAACTAATAACTCATTTGAAAGTTCCTAAAAACTGTAATACTTGTTGGTGTGCACCAATTGTGGAACTTGCTTTAATATGGAATTTGAACCCTTCTGCAATCTGGAATGTTTTCTGGATATAAAACATTTTTCGATTAGGAATAATTATTCATGATTATACTGGGAATCAGTGAAGATTTTTTTGATGCAGGCATTACCTTTTGTGATAATGACCGTATTTTGTTTATGTCCAATGAGGAACGATATACCCGCCGTAAAAATGAAGGAGGATTTCCTTATTTGACTTTGGAAAATGGTCTAAAGCAAACAGGGCTAACCTGGAAAGACATAGATGCTGTATGTGTTTCTGGATTTGTTACACCGTTCCCATTTTTTCGATTGTTCCCTAATTTGCAAAAGAAAGCTTTTTCTTCAAGAAGAGAAAGAAAAGAAGATGTTCAAAAGCATAATTTTTGGAGCAGTATTACGGAGTGGGCTGTTTCTCATAATCCCGTCAGTTATATGAATCCTTCGGAAAATATGAAAAAGGGTTTGACCATTATATTAAAGAAGATAATTTATAAAAGATTACCATATCTTTCAAGAGAGATTTCTGTCTCTTTTGTAGAGCATCATGAAGCCCACGCATGGGGTAGTTACTTCTGTTCCGGATTTGATAAGGCTTTAATTATAACCGCAGATGGAATGGGAGATGGGTTATCTCTAACTGTTTCAATAGGAGAAGGGAATACGATAACGAGATTATGGAAATCCTCTGCGAAAAGTTCTTTTGGCTTGTTTTTTGAAAATTTGACAGAAGTTTTAGGTTTTGTCCCATGTAGGGATGAAGGTAAACTCACAGGTCTATCAGCACATGGAAATGCAAATAGAATTAAACATGACAATCCATTTTCCTGGGATGGAGACATTTTAATTTATAAAGGACCTTATGGAAAAAAAATGAGAGAGTGGCTATCCAATTTGCTGGAAAAGTACTCGAGAGAAGACCTGTGTGCTTGGTCGCAGAATATTTTGGAACAGACGATTTGTGCCCTGACTAAACATTGGTTAAATAGAACAGGATTGAACAAGGTGACAGTAGCAGGAGGAGTTTTTGCGAATGTGTTATTGAACCAGAAAATACATGAATTGGAAGAGGTAGAGGAATTGTTCGTTTATCCAAATATGGGGGATGGTGGATTAAGTTTAGGTGCTATTTGTTCCTCTTACCGTTTTTATCCTAAACCACTTCCTCATGCTTTTTGGGGAGACTGTTTTGGTAAAAAAGAAATCGTAGATGTAATCGTAAAATATAAACTACCCTATAAAGAGTTGAGCAATCAGCGAATTTGGGAATTCACTGCAAAATGTCTTTATGAAAAGAAAATTGTTGCCCGATTTTATGACAGGATGGAGTGGGGCCCTCGGGCACTGGGAAACCGATCTATCTTATGTGATTCAACAATGAAAAATATTACTGAAAAATTAAATATGAAATTAAAACGAAGCGATTTTATGCCTTTTGCCCCTGCTCTTTTAGATGAAGATGCAGAACGGTTTTTGATAGGATATACTAAAGCGAGGCATGCAGGTGAGTTCATGACATGTTGTTTTCGAAGTACTAATAAGATGAAAGAACAACATGGTGCAGTAGTGCATATTGATGGAACGACGCGAGCCCAACTTGTGAAAGAAGAAAGCAATCCAACTTTTTATGAAATACTGAAGCGATATAAAAGATTGTCGGGGACAAGTGTCGTTCTAAATACGAGTTTTAATATGCACGAATCTCCAATTGTTAGAACACCTGAAGAAGCAATGCAGACATTTATTGAATCAGGAGTGGATTTTTTATCTATAGATAATTATGTTGTAGCAAAGAATCAAGATTTGTGGAATAGTATTGATGGAGACAACGGGTATTAAAAATAAAAATCTGCGAATTGCTATTATCGATTATTCTGCGGGAAACATCCATTCTGTATATCGTGCTTTTTTAAAAACAAATGTATCGATAGATATTGTCAATAAGGATACAGATTTGGGTCGATTTGATGCAGTTGTAATGCCTGGGGTAGGTGCATGTGGAAGTGCGATAAATTTCTTAACAAAGACGGGCTTGACTAACAGATTAAATCACTTTGTATTAGAACTGAAGAAACCTATTTTGGGTATTTGTTTGGGATTTCAAATTATGGCAGAGTTTAGTGAGGAAGGTAATGTAAAAGGTCTGGGCTGGATACCCGCAAAAGTTTATCATATAAGGAATGTGGTTAAAGATTTTATTCGAGTACCCCACATTGGCTGGAATGATGTAAATGCTAACAGTAAAGATTTGACTTTATTGGCGGGAATGATTGAAAAACCTAATTTTTATTTTGCACATTCTTTTTTTGTTCCATTAAAAGATATTGATGGGAGCATAGGAACAACAGAGTATGGGGTCCCGTTTATTTCTCTTTATCAGAATAGAAACATTTATGGAACACAATTTCACCCTGAGAAAAGTTATATTGGAGGTGCCATGTTGATACAAAACTTTCTTAGTGAGGTGTTACATGTTAAAAGTTAGGGTGATACCCATTTTACTATTGCGACACTGGGGTTTGGAAAAAACAGTTCGGTTTTCAAATCCAAAATATGTTGGTTGCCCTGTTAATGCGGCTCGAGTATTTAATCAACACAATGTAGATGAATTGATACTGTTGGA
>OGCI01000085.1_pt1 | contig 109388 bp, 99 predicted proteins | sample 1570021 | NCBI WGS metagenome assembly OGCI01 (sample SAMN06264664, study PRJEB24512) | hot springs metagenome | isolation source: Hot spring water | place: South Africa: Tshipise | collected 2015-06-21
CAGAGAGCTCACCGATGGCTGCGAGGTGGGCGCCGCTGCCAGGGTTGAATGGACCAGGGAGCTGCAGGCCGAAAGGTTGTCCGACTAGGCTGCGCCGGAGACGCCACCGTTATCAAGGCTGAGGGGATCGGAATCGTACGCTGCAATGACGCGGCAATGGCTGGCCAATGAGATGGCGTTCCCGTCCCTGCAACGAGTGAGGCCGACATCGTGTGGCCTAATCGGGGTGGCACCACGGGTGGTTTACTGAACCCTCGTCCCCTTGTCCGGGGCGAGGGTTTGTTATTTCCGGCGGGCGCAGCCCTCTCCCCTCCCAAAACGCCCGCCATCACACGAGCCGACCGGTCTGAAACCAATCTCTGGGAGGGAAAAATGTCGAACGGTCATCCGTCTACCAACAGCAACGAGGACTTCCGCATCGTCTTGCCGCAGTCACGGCTGCCGACTCACTGGTACAATATCCTGGCCGATCTGCCGACGCCGCTGCCGCCCGTGCTCCATCCGGCCACACGTCAACCGATCACCCCGGCCGACCTGGCGCCGCTCTTCCCGATGGGGCTCATCGAACAGGAGGTCAGCAGCGAGCGCTACATCCCGATCCCCGAAGCCGTGCGCGACATCTATCGGCTGTGGCGACCGACCCCGCTGATCCGCGCCGTCCGCCTGGAGAAGGCATTGGACACGCCGGCCCACATCTACTACAAATACGAAGGCTCCAGCCCCAGCGGCAGCCACAAGCTCAACACATCGGTCGCCCAGGCATACTACAACAAGCTGGAGGGCGTCCAGCGCATCTCCACCGAGACCGGCGCCGGCCAGTGGGGCTCGGCGCTGGCGATCGCCGGCGATTTCTTCAAGATCGCCATCGAGATCTTCATGGTGAAGATCAGTTACGAGCAGAAGCCGTATCGCCGCTCGGTCATGCAGACCTACGGTGCCAATGTCACGCCCAGCCCATCGGACCGCACAAATGCCGGCCGCACGATCCTGGCCCGCAATCCGAACAGCACCGGCAGCCTGGGCATTGCCATCTCCGAGGCGGTGGAGGTCGCGGCAACCAGCGGCGGAACCACCAAGTACTCCCTCGGCTCGGTGCTCAACCATGTCCTGCTCCACCAAACGGTCGTCGGCCAGGAAGCGCTGGAGGGCATGGCCGAGGCGGGCGAATATCCCGACGTGGTGATCGGTTGCGTAGGCGGCGGATCGAACTTTGCTGGCCTGGCCTACCCGTTCCTGTACAAAAACTTGACCGAGGGCAAGCAAACGCGCTTCATCGCGGTCGAGCCGAGCTCCTGCCCATCCTTGACCAAGGGCCTCTACGCCTACGACTTCGGCGACACGGTCGGCCTGACGCCGCTCATCAAGATGTACACTCTGGGCCACGATTTCGAACCGGCGGCGATCCATGCAGGCGGCCTGCGCTACCACGGCATGGCCCCCACCATCTCGGCGCTGGTCAGATCGGGCCACATCGAGCCGCGCGCCTACACCCAGAACGCGTGCTTCGAGGCCGGTGTGATGTTCGCGCGCCAGGAAGGCATCATCCCGGCACCGGAGACCACCCACGCCATCCGTGCCGTGATTGACGAAGCACTGGCGGCCCGCGAGACGGGCGAGAAGAAAGTCATCCTGTTCAACCTGTCCGGCCATGGCCACTTCGACATGGCGGCCTACGACGCCTATCTGGCCGGCAGGCTGGTAGACAACGGCTTCTCGGACGCGGACCTGGTGAAATCGCTGGCCACCGTGCCACAGGTCTGATGCTCAGTTTGACATTCGCCTCGTTTCGCGGATAATAACAATAATGAATAAACTCGGCGCCACATGGCGCCGAGTGCTTTGCTGAGGAGGTGATCTCATGGCTCAAGCAACCAAGATGGGCGCTGATACCGCAACCCTGGAAAAACGCCGCAAGACGCTCAGCGGCCACACCTGCACGAAATGCGGCCAGGATGTGACGTTCGGGGACCTGTTGATGGTGAAGGTGACGGAAATCCAGAATGGCCGGCCGCGCTCTCACAGCATCGCGTATCACCGCAAATGCTATGCGGTCTGAGTAATTTCCGTCGTCACGCTGCGAGCGAAAGGTGCGAGGTCAAAGAGACCTCGCACCTTTCTTTTTCATGACATCAGACCCGCAAACGCACGAGGAGCCACTCGATCAGCCAGAGCAAGACCGCCGCGACCAGATCGAGGGCCAGGGTAAACACGAAGGCCAGGGTCAGCACTTGAAGCGCGCCCGTGGCATGGACGCTCAGATCAGGCGGCAGCAGCGTCAACCCGCCCAGAAAATAAAAAACGCCCAGGGCCAGGGCGAGGTAAATGCCCGCCGTCAGCCAGGGTTGACGATCGGCCGGGCTGGGTGTCATGGCATTGCTGATCGCAAAAACCAGATAGGCCCACAGCCAGAAATCGGGCACACACCAGATGCCGTCGGCCGCGCGCAATGCCGCCGACCAGCCGCCTGCAGCCCATGCTCGCCCCAGCGCGGCCACATCGAAAATGCCGTAGCCGATGGCCAGCAACGCCGCACTGCCGCCCAAAAACGGCGCCAGGCCGACCAAGCTCTCGCGCAGCGCGCCGCCCCGGCTCACGATCACCGATCCGAGCTCCACCGAACTGCGCCGCTGCTTTGGCCCCAGGCTCAGCCGGCCTACCCGCAGGCCGACGATCAACGCCATCACGATGTGGCTCAACTCATGCAATAAGATGCCGGGGAAGAAAAGGAGGTAGTAGCCGATCAGTGCTGTGCCTTCGTTCTGCGTCAGGCGATGTCCCAGCCGCAACACCTGTTGCGTGATCCAGCGGCTCAGCAACAGCAAACCGGCCAGGGTGAGGGCAAAGATGAGCAAGGGAGAGAGCAGCGACATGGAGCTCCAGCCGCGCCGTCGCTCTGGAACGAGCGGAGATCCTGCGCGCCAGGCGCCTGCGCAGGTGCCTGGCGCGCTCCGAACAGATCAATCCTGCGGATAAAGGCCGGCGGTCACGCGCACCATCGTCGCGAAGACGTCCACCTTCAGGCTGGCACCGCCGATCAAGGCGCCGTCAATATCGGTCATGGCCATTAGCTCGCCGATGTTCTTGTCGTTGGTGCTGCCGCCGTACTGAATGCGGATCGCATCGGCCACCGCATCGCCGTAGAGCTGGCGGATCGTGCCGCGCACGACATGGCCGCACACGCGGTTGGCCACCTCGGGCGTGGCATTGCGGCCGGTGCCGATCGCCCAGATCGGCTCATAGGCGATGACGACGCCGACCGCTTGCTCGGCGCTCAGCCCGGCGAACGCGGCGCGCACCTGGCCGCTGACGAAGGCATCGGTGACGCCGGCCTCATTCTGGGCCAGGTCCTCGCCGACGCACACGATGGGCACCAGGCCATGCGCCAGCGCCGCTTTGAGCTTTTTGTTGACGCTCTCATCGGTCTCTGCGAAGTACTGACGGCGCTCGGAGTGGCCGATGATGACATACTGCGCCAGGCCCTCAAGCATGGCCGCAGACACCTCACCGGTGTAGGCGCCGCTCTCGGCCCAATGGCAATTCTGGGCGCCGACCGCGATGGGGATATCGCGCAGCGCCTCGGCCACGGCGGGCAACGCCACAAACGGCGGACAGACCACCGTTTCCACCTGCGGATAGCAGGTGACAAGCGGGCTCACCGCCCGCACAAACTCCACGGCTTCGGCCGGCGTCTTGTTCATCTTCCAGTTGCCGGCCAGGATCGGTTTACGCATGGTAAAAAAATGCTCCTTGTAAAACATGAACCGTCAAGCGGCGGGCGTCATCCTGCAAACATCATTACGGCAGGTGGCATCACCCTCTCTCTCGACTCAACACCTCGTACTCCTGTGCCGTCAGCAGCCTACCGCCCACGATTTCGCTCTCGAGGATCATCTGCTTTTTGCTGTCGAACTTCAGCGTGACTTCAACGACCTGGAAACAGCGGTTGGCACCGGAACCGACCAGACCCTTGCGGACAATCCAGCCTTCGCCTCTCTCGACTTCGCTGAGCTCGTTCATCAGATTCACGCGCGCCTTGAGCGGCTCGCCGCAGCGCCGGCACTGCGCATAAATCCAGTAGGTGGTGGGGTCGTCGCTGCCGAAACGGCTGCGGCCACCTCCACTGCCAAGTGCTGCCTGGCCGCCAAATGCCTTGCGCAAACTATCCAGGAAACCCATCACGCCCTCCTCTCACTCGAAACTCGTCGCCATTATCGCCATTATATGATATCCGACGGCCCGATACCATGACGCCGCGCATGTTATCGCGGGCCTGATCACAACGGCGCCCTGGGCCGGAAACCGATCGCGGCAAATGAGCCTCTGCCCCCAGGCACAGCCTGAGAGGGGCTCCCGCGGCTATGCGCGCAGCGTGGCATTGAGCTCGCGCGCCAGCCGGCCGACGATCCGGACCCGCAATTTGCCCGTATCCTCATCGGTCAGAGTGCGATCCACGGCCTGGAAAGTGAGGCTGTAGGCCAGCGATTTCTTGCCCGCCGGGATCTGGCCGCCGCGGTAGACATCGAACAGGCGCAGGTCTACCAGCAGCTTGCCCCCGGCCTGGCGGATCAGCCCGGCCACCTGAGCGGCCGGGACCGCCTCGTCCACCACGACCGCCAGGTCCTCGTAGACCGGTGGCTGGTTGGAGATCTCGGTCATCGGCGCGGCCGCGCCCCAATCGGCCAGCAACGCGTCCAGATCCAGCTCCATGATGGCGACGGGCTGGCTGGGCAGGTCGAACGCGACGCGCACGAGGGGGTGCAGCTCGCCGATATGCCCCACCTCTCGGCCGGCTACCAGCAAGCGGGCCGTGCGGCCGCTGTGCATCGCCGGATGCTCCCCGCGCTCCCAGATCGCTTCCTTCAACTCCAGCCGCGCCAGGAGCGTCTCGACGACGCCCTTCAGGTCGAAAAAGCCGAGCGGAGTCGCATCGCGTGGCTGCCAGCCGACCGGCTCGCGCGGGCCAACCAGCAAGGCGCTCACGCGACGCAGTTCGGCCGGCAGCGTCTCCGCAGGCCGCGGATAGAATACGCGGCCAAGCTCGAAGATCGCCACCCGTTCGGTGAAGCGCAGATTGGCCCTGGCCGTATTGAGCAGGCCAGGCAACAACGTCCGGCGCAGATGTGCCCGTTCCGAGCTCAGCGGATTCAAAACGGTCACGTATTCCTGCGACGGCACCTCGCGACGCATGAGCCTGGCCTCATCGCGGCGATCAATCATCGAGTACGTGATGACCTCGGTCAACCCGCAGCCCACCAGCACATCGCGCACCTTCTCCTCTCCCTCCAACGCGAGGTTGCGACGCTGCGGCGGCAACTCATCTTGCAACAGCGTGTGCGGCATCCGGTCATACCCATAGACACGACCGATCTCCTCGACCAGATCGGCCGGAATAGTCACATCCTGACGGTGGGTTGGAACAGTAACGAAAAGACAAGGAGATAGGGAGTCCCCCTCCTCCCCTTGTCTACTTGTTTCCCCTCCCCCTTGTCTACCCACCTCCTCCACCCCAAACTCCAGCGCGCGGAGGATACGGACCATCTCCGGCACCGGCACCTCGATGCCGAGCAGGCGATTAACATAATTCGGGGCGAGCGTGATGGTCTTCTCAGACGCCGGATTGGGATAAACATCGCCGTATACCGGCCGCACCGTGCCGCCGGCCAGTTCGGCCATCAGCTGCCCGGCGCGCGCCAACGCTGCCACGGTCAGCTCGGGGTCCACCCGTTTGCCGAAGCGCGCACCGGCCTCGCTCGATAGCTTGAGAAGCTGAGTAGTGCGCCGAATGCTCAGAAAATCGAAGTTGGCGGCTTCGAGCAGCACTGTGCTCGTCCTATCGCTGACCTCGGTGTTGGCGCCGCCCATGACGCCGCCGACAGCGATCGTGCCTGCAGTGTCGGTGATCATCAGCATGTCGGGGTCAAGCTCGCGATCTACGCCGTCGAGCGTGACCAGATGCTCGCCCGGATAAGCACGGCGCATGATGATCGTCGGCCGGCCGCCGGCTCGCTGACACAGCAGGTCGTAATCGAAGGCGTGCAGCGGCTGGCCGATCTCCAACATCACGTAGTTGGTGATGTCCACGATGTTGTTGATGGGCCGCATGCCGGCGCGAATGAGCCGCTGCTGCATCCAGTAGGGGGACGGCCCCACCTGCACCCCTTCGATCAATGCCGCCGAGTAACGCAGACACAGATCAGGATCGCGAATCACGATCCCGGCGAAGTCCGCGTCGGGCACGCGCGGAGTCGCCAGATAATCCGGCGGAACCGGATGGCGCAGAGTCTGACCGGTGAGCGCGGCGATTTCGCGCGCGATGCCCACCACGCATTGCAGGTGACCGAATGCGCCCTTGATATCGAATTCCAGGATGATATCGCCCAGGTAATCGGCCAGAGGCATCCCAACCGGCGCATCGGCAGGCAAGATCAGGATGCCTTCGTGCTCATCGCTCAGGTCGAGCTCTTTCTCGGAGCAGACCATGCCCTGCGAGACAACCCCTCGGATCTTGCCGGCCTTAAGCGTGACAACCTTGCGCTCGACGCTGTGGCCGTCAATCAGACGCGCGCCGGCGATAGCAAATGCCACCTTCGGCCCGCGGCCACCACTGAGGTCCTGGCCGACATACGGGTAGAGGTTCGGCGCGCCGGTGACAACGGTGAGCGGTTCGGCCGCGCCGTACGCTACGCGCGCCAGCACCAGCCGATCCGCATCGGGATGGCGCGTCACGGCCAGGATCTGGCCGACGAAAATCTTATCGCGATCCCACAGTTCGCCGATGCGCGTGAGCGACTCGACCTCCAGACCGGCCAATGTCAGCCGCTCGGCGAGTTGTTCCACCGGCAAAGTGATGTCCACATAATCTTTTAGCCAACTAAGCGGTATCTTCATGCGGATATGCTCCTTCGACTCAACCGAACTGCTCCAGGAAGCGCAGGTCGTTGCCGTAGAAATAGCGGATATCGTTGATCTTGTATTTCAGCATGGCCGGCCGCTCGACCCCCATGCCGAAGGCGAAGCCGCTGTAGATGTCGGGATCGTAGCCGCCATTGCGCAGCACGACCGGGTGCACCATGCCGGCGCCGGCGATCTCCAGCCAGCCCGTGTATTTACAAACGCCACAGCCTTTGCCGCCGCACAGGATGCAGTCCATATCTGCCTCGATGCTCGGCTCGGTGAAGGGGAAGTAGCTGCCGCGCACCCGCAGCCGACGCCCGGCGCCATACATGCGCCGGGCAAACTGCTGCAGCGTGCCGATCAGGTCGGTCATGCGGATGTTCTTGCCGACGGCCAACCCCTCCATCTGGTAGAACTGATGCTCGGATCGCGCGGTGATCTGCTCGTAGCGGTAACATTTGCCGGGCAGGATCACCCGGATCGGCTCCGGGCAGCGTTCGCGCATGACGCGAATCTGGCCCGGACTGGTGTGCGTACGCATCACCAGCGAGCGTTCGGTCGGCTGAGGTGTGGCGCTCTGGCTGACCCAGAACGTATCCCACATGTCACGCGCCGGGTGGTAGGGCGGGATGTTCAGCAGGCCGAAGTTGTAATCATCTGTTTCCACATCGGGCGCGTCGTAAACTTGAAAGCCCATCTCCGCGAAAATGGCATAGAGCTGGCGTAGATTCTGCGTGGTCACATGCAGCCGGCCCAGAGATGGCTTCCGACCGGGCAGGGTGACATCTATGGCGCTACCGCTCAGCTCGGCTTCCAGGGCAGCCGCCTTCAGTTGTTCCTGCCGCTTGGCAAAGGCCGCCTCAATGGCTGCCTTTACCGCGTTGACGGCCTGGCCATAGACCGGCCGCTCCTCGCGCGGCAGGGCCGCCAGCGCCTTGACGGCTTCGCTGAGCGCGCCGCCCTTCCGACTGAGATATTTGATGCGCCAGGCCTCCAGGGCCTCGGCGTCAACCGCCGCTGCCAGCTCGCTGAGGGCCGCTTCGCGCAACGCAACTAAATTCTCGTGCATCTTGCCTCCGTTCTGACGACTCGACGATGCTTTTTCAGCATAGAAGTCAAAAAAAAACAGTGCGCGCATTCGTCGCAGGGACGAAGCGCGCACTGACCAGCTTCGCGGTACCACCCTGGTTCCTCTGCAATGCAGAAGCACCTCATGCCGGCGGCCCGATTGCACGGGCTTACCGGCTGCCCCGATAACGGTGGGCTTCCGTGACGAACTACTTGCCCGAATGCACCGTTGCCATTTACGAGAAAAACACACGGCGCATTCGAGTTTCACCCGTCAGGCTCAGGAGGGAACTTCGCTCAGGTTCGCGCCGGTCGAGCTCGCAGCCCGGGCCCAACCTCTCTGCAGGCCATCCCTCTGGCTACTTTCCTCCGTCACCGCCTGTATGGTGTAAACTATTCGATTGTGCGAGAAATCATACACCACGACTCGCCGCTTTGTCAAACACAACCGGCGGTTCGGTCATTCGCCGGCCCACCGCTCCAGGAGCGTGAGGATCAGCCACACCAGGCCGAACAACCCCGCGCCGGCCGCCAGACACGTCAGCCCCAGGATCAGGGCGCTGCCGCCGTAGATCAGGGCGATGAGGGCGCCGCCCACGCCGACCAGAAAGATGACCACAGCCAGCGCCAGGTTACGATCGTTCCGGCGACGAAAAGCCCGATAGTCGGTGGGCGGCCGCGATGGCGGCGAATCGGACATGGCAACCTCCCCAGGCATTATAACACAGGTTCGCCTGCAGCGGGGTCTGTGGTAGAATAGAAGCCATGCAGAAGTCCGACAGCCTCTTCGACATGCGTCGCGCCGAGCTGACCGAGAAAGAAGCGCCCCTGGCCGCCCGCATGCGGCCGCGCACGCTGGACGAATTCATCGGCCAGGAACACATCGTGGGGCCGGGTCGGCTGTTGCGCCGCGCCATCCAGGCCGATCAGCTCAGCTCGCTCATCTTCTACGGCCCGCCGGGCACCGGCAAGACGACGCTGGCGCGCATCATCGCCAACACCACCCGCGCGCATTTCATCGCCATCAACGCCGTGCTGGCCGGCGTCGCCGACATTCGCGCGGCCATCGCCGCGGCCCAGGAGCGCCGCGGCCAGTTCGGCCAGCGCACCATCCTCTTCGTGGACGAAGTCCACCGCTTCAACAAAGCCCAGCAGGATGCATTGTTGCCGTGGGTCGAAAACGGCACGGTGATCCTGATCGGCGCAACCACCGAAAACCCCTACTTCGAGGTCAATAAGGCGCTGGTCAGCCGCAGCCGCATCTTCCAGCTCAAGCCGTTGACCAAAGAAGATCTGTACGCGGTGGCGCGCCAGGCGCTGTCCGATCCCGAACGCGGCTACGGCCGGCTCAACGTGCAGATAGACGATGACGCGCTGGAGCATCTCGTGGACGTCGCCAACGGCGACGCGCGCGGGGTGCTCAACGCTCTGGAACTGGCCGTTGAGACCACTCCGCCCTCGGCGGACGGCGTCATCCACGTGAACCTGGCCGTGGCCGAGGAATCCATCCAGCGCCGCGCCGTGCTCTACGACAAAGAAGGGGACGTCCACTACGACACCATCAGCGCCTTCATCAAAAGCCTGCGCGGGTCTGACCCGGATGCGGCGCTTTACTGGATGGCGCGCATGGTCTACGCCGGCGAAGATCCGCGCTTCATCTTCCGACGCATGATCATCTTTGCCGGAGAGGATGTCGGACTGGCCGATCCGCACGCCATTCCTTTTGTGGTGGCGTGCGCGCAGGCGTTCGATTATGTCGGCATCCCGGAAGGCCGCTTTCACCTGGCCAATGCTGCGCTCTATCTGGCGACCGCGCCCAAGAGCAACTCGGCGATGGCCTTTTTCGCAGCGCTGGAGACCGTGGAGCGAGAGCGGGAGGCCGAGGTGCCGACCCATCTGCGCGATGCCAGCCGCGACAAAGAGGGTTTTGGCCACGGCGAGGGTTATCTTTATCCGCATGCCTACCGCGACCATTGGGTGGCGCAGCAATATCTGCCCGACGCGCTGCAGGGCCGCGTTTTCTATCAGCCAGGTGGGCTGGGCTATGAGGCGCAGGTGAAAGCCGAGGTAGAGCGCCGCCGCGAGGCGCAGCTGGCAGCCATGCTGGAGGGCAGTGCCGGGTTCGGCATCCCCGAAGCGCTCACCTACACGGGCGAACTGGCGCGCGGCGACCGCGATCGCTGGCTCCAGCGCGCCATCGGCCATGCCAGCGAACAGCTGACCACACTGCGGGCGCGCGTGCTGGATGCCGCGAAGCTGCAACGCCATCACCTGGTGCTCGACCTGAACGCGGGCAGCGGCCTGCTGACCTGGGAGGCGCTGCGCCGCGTGCCAGAGGGCGGCGTCTGGACGTTGGCCGCCACGGCCGCCGAAGCCGAGGCGCTGCGCGAGATCGCCGCTCGACTGCCGGCGCTGGAACGGCCGGTCGTATTGCAGGGCCGGCCGGCCGAATTGCCCGACCTGCTGGCCCTGCGCGGCGAGTCCGACCTCCGCTTTGATGCGATCATCGGTCGCGGCGCGCTCAATCCGGGACGGCAAGCCCGCATGGCGGCAGAGGCGACCTCACCCGTCTGGCCGGCCAGAGAGGAGATCGGCCGGCTGGCCCGGCTGCTGGCCGGCCTGCTCCACGATCACGGCATCATCAGCCTGGCCGAACCGGTACCGCGATACACGCAACGGCTCTACGCCCTGGTGGAACTGCCCCCCGCTCTGGCCGCGAAGGTGCGCGCGGCCGAAGAAGCAATCTACGCGGCGGCCGACGACCCGCTGGTGAACTGGACAGAGGACGATCTGGCGGCTGCGTTTCGGGCGGCCGGCCTGACCGAGGTCATCGTAGAGCCGGTCGAGACCAGCGCCGAGATCCGCATCAGCCCGGCTATGCTGGAACGCTGGTTCACGCCCGCGGCGACAGGCGGTCGGCTGGCCTACGTCCAGCGCCTCGCCGGTTGGCTCGATCCCGACGAGCTGGCAGACGTGGAGGCGCTCTATCGGCGCAAGCTGACCGGTGCGACGGTCCCCTGGCGCTCGGTCACCGTGTATCTGACGGCGCGTCGCGGCCAGGGATGAACGAGAGGCGGCGGAGATGGTGAATTGTCTCGTGTTGGGCGCGACAGGCTTCATCGGCGGCCAGATCGTGCGCGCGGCGCTGGCGCGCGGCTGGCATGTGGTGGGGCTGAGACGCCGACCTGACGCCATCGGCGATCTGGCCGACCTGACCACCGTCGGCCGCGAGGATGGAATGCTGACCTGGCGCCAGGGCAACCTGTCCGACGCGGATAGCCTGGCCGCTGCCATGCAGGGGTGCGAGATCGTCTTTCATTGCGCGGGGGCCTATCCGCACAATCCGCGCACTATGGACCGAGACATCGGCCGGGCCGTCCGCGAAATGCAGAACGTGCTGGGCGCCGCGCGACGTGCCGGCATCACGCGGCTGATCTACACCAGCTCCTACACGACGATCGGCCGACCTGCCGAACCCGGCCGTCTGGCCGATGAGCGCGATTTTTACGTGCCCGGCAGCAGCGGCGACCCCTACTACGAGGCGAAATGGGCCATGGAGGTCGAGGCGCTCCGCGTCGCGCAGACCGGCCTGGCGGTCGTCGTGCTCTGTCCGACTGCGGTCTTCGGCCCCGGCGATGTGCATCTGTCGGTCAGCGGGCCGCTGCTGCTGGCCGCACGGGGTCGGCTGCCGATCTGCCCGGAAGCGACGCTGGGAGTGATAGATGTGCGGGACGTTGCCGCGGCGCATATCGCCGCGGTCGAGCGCGGCCGGCCAGGCACGCGCACCATCCTGAACGCGCACAACGTGACACTGTACGATGTGCTGGCGCTGGCGGCCCGCCTGAACGGCGCGCGGCCGCCGCGTTTTCGACTGGGGCCGCGCATGCTGCGCGTGGCCGCGGCCATCGGCCAGCTGGCGCCCGGCGGCCAGGCCAGCTTCCTCAAGACCGTCCCGCTGTGGCAGCCCGTCCACAACGCGCGGGCCGTGGCCGAGCTCGGCCTGACAACGCGACCGCTGGCCGAAACCCTGACCGATGCGCTCGCCTGGTTCCGCGGCCGAGGTCTCCTATGAGTCCGATTCGCCTGTCTCCGGCCCAATTCGAGGAACTGGTGGCCGCAGCGGTAGATGAGCTGCCCGAGATGTTTCTCGACATGCTCGACAACGTCGAGATCGTCGTCGAGGACTGGCCGGATCGCCACACGCTGACGCTGGCCGGCGTCTCATCGCGCTACGATCTCCTCGGCTTTTACCATGGCGTCCCGCAGACCGGCCGGCCCCACGACTACGGCAACGTCGCACCGGACAAAATCAGCATCTATCAGCGGCCGATCGAGGCGCAATGTCAGTCGTTGGCCGAGGTGCGTCGCCTGGTCGGTCGGGTGGTGCGCCACGAGATCGCCCATCACTTCGGCATAGACGACGACCATCTGCGCGAGATCGGCGCGTATTGAAGCTCACTCTGGCCGCCACAATGTCGCCGCGATATACCCTTCTCCGGCCGGCCGATCGTTGAAGTAGTAGACGGTCACGATCATGCCGTCTGGCCGCTGCACCGTACGCGGATAGCCCAGGTCAGGGCTGCCGCCGTCATCGCGCAGGATGTATTCCCGATCCCAGGTCAGCCCCTCATCGGCGCTGATGCGGGCCCGAATGCCGAAAGGCCGCGCCCGATAGCCGTAGGTCAGGCATAGCTGGCCGTCGTGAAGGCGGGTCAGCGTCGGCGGATTGCCGCCCATGCCGGTGTCGGGCACGGGACGACACAGGTAGCGCCACGTGACGCCATCATCGTCCGACGCATAGAGGTCAATCCAGTAGCCCGCGGTGGCCTCCGCTGACCGCTCGCAGCACCGGACCGCGCACAGAAGCCGCGTCGGGCTCAGCCGCAGGCTGGCGGGCATGATGGCATAGCCGAAGGGCTCCGGGCCGATCAGCGCGAGCAGGGTGAAGGTCTTGCCGCCGTCGCGCGTGCGCGCGCAGAACACGCGGCCCTCCTCGCCATCTGCTTTGGCCGCGGTGAGAAAAAGCGTGCATTCGGCTGGGCCCGAGATCAGATAATCGGTGCGCGCGGCGATCCCGCCGAAGCCGAACATCGGCAGGCTGTAGGGGCCTTCCCATGAGCGACAGCGATCATAGGAGATGTAGAACCAGGAGCAGGCGCCGGCTTTCAGCCCGGTGCGGCCGCACATCAGGGCAAAATCGGGATGAGCGAAGTTGATACCGCCGGGACAGGGCGCCGGGCAGTTCGCCGCCCCCTGCGCAATCGCCGTTGCAGCCCACAGCGCAGGCTGCATGTGCTCGTCGGCAGAGAGGCCGCGGTCGCCGGGTGTGCGGCATGGCATGGGCGCCACCTCCCAGTTCAGGCCGCCGTCCAGGCTGCGCGCCTGCATCGGCATGAAGGGCCGGCTACGGTCGCGCGCGTGAAAACCGCCTGTCGGATCGTGGTAGCCGAGCGTAAAGCCGACCACGATCTCGTCGCCCCAGGCCCAAATGCCGTAATTTGCCGGCCATCCCGCGTAACGACCAGGCGCCCTGTACACGATAGCATGTTGCATGGTTGATTTCCCCGAACGCACAAAGAAATGCGTAATGTAATCCCCATATGGTAGATCTGAAATGTATCATAATCGTAGGCCTTGTGGAAATGTGTACAACTCTTGCTGCTGCGACAGGAGCCCCCGTATTTAGGGCGGTGTGCCGACGTAGACGCCAACGCTGGGGCAGCGTGCGGCGGGAGGTCGGTGTATTGCCTGTGCGCAAACCGCTATGGTGATATATGGTAATACGGGCATCTTTTTTGGTAAATAGACACGCTTCACTATTTGGGTTTTGATCCGCGGTTCGGTGCTCTATTTAGGGCTTGTCGGCCGGAGTCGCAGCCGGGCGCTGTGCCCTCGTCGCGGCCGGAATGTGGTGGTTGTGGATAAGTGCGCACTTATCCACAGGGATATACACACGCCGTGTGAGCGCGAGCCGCGCTTTTGGGCCGCGGGTGTCTCCGGTGGTATACTGGACGACGCTGCTCTACGGGGCAGCACTTGATGTTGCAGGGAAGTTATGTGGTAGCAGATAACGCGGCGAGACAGCCGGCATCGGTGCAGTCTGTCCGCATCATGACCTATAATATCCATCGGTGGGCAGGCCATGATCGCCGGGTGGCTCTGGATCAGCTGGCAGAGATCATCCGCTCGACGCATGCCGATCTTGTGGGGCTGAACGAGGTGATTCATCCGGTCGTCCGTCGCGGTCGCACCTGGGACTATCTCGCCGAACTGGCTGCGCGCCTGCGCATGCATTTTGTCTTTGGGCCGAGCGGGTGGACGGATCATGGGCCGGACTGGTATGGCCCGCAGGGCAATGCCCTGCTCAGCCGATATCCGTTCGAGGCCGTCATTAACAGGCCATTGCCGCGGTTGCCGACGACCAAGCAGCGCGCGCTCCTCGGCGCGCGCATGGCCGCCGGCCCGGCCGCCGGTCTGACCGCCTTCGTAACCCATCTCGACCACGCATTCGAGGGTACGCGCTTGTGGCAGATCCAGGGTGTGCTCGCCGAGGCCGCGCGCTGGGGGCCCCATTTCATCGCCGGCGACTTCAACACGCCGGCCTTCGACGGACGTTATAGCCGGCACTTCTTGCCGCCTGTTCTGCGCTGGATGCGCCGGGCCGGATATGAGGACGCGTTTCACGTCGTGGGCGAGGGGATAGGCCGCACATTTCCGGCGCACGCGCCGGTCTTTCGGATAGATTTTCTCTTCTTCCCGCGTGTCTGGGCCCAGGGGATCAGGCGGGCGCACACGTTGGACTCCGCTTCGGTGCTGCACGCGTCGGATCATCGTCCGGTCGTAGTGGATTGGGCGTGGCCCGAGCCGGCTGGTCGGCTGAGGTATATCTGAGCGGAGGATGCATGCGGGTTCTGACCTACAATATCCATGGCTGGCGCGCTCCCGATCCAGATGGCTCATTCAATCTGGCCGCGCTGATCGAGGTGATCGGGGACGCGCAGCCCGATCTCGTGGGGCTGAATGAAGTCTTCCACCCGCAGCCGAGCGAGGGCGGCGCAGCATTGGCGCTGCTGGCGGCGCGGCTGGGCATGCATTTTGCTTTCGGCCAGGCCGTGTCGGCTGCCGAATTGCCGACGGGTGTCCCGTACGGCAATGCTGTGCTCAGCCGCTGGCCGATCCAAGCTTTTGCCGCCCACCGCCTGACAGCCGGCGCCAACAGCGAGCCGCGCGGCCTCCTCGAAACACGCATTTTGCTCCCGACGGGCCGGCCTTTCATGTTCTACGTCACGCATTTGGATCACCGCTCCGAGTCGGTGCGGCTGAGGCAGTGGCGTGCGGCCAGCACATGGCTGATGCGCGAGCGGGGCCGACCGCATCTGGTGGTAGGGGATTTCAATGCGCTGGCGGCTCAGGATTACCCCGATGCGCCGGCGGTGGCCGATCTGCGCGATCGCCGTGCCGCCCGCAGTTGGACGGCGCCGGCCTTCGATGTAATCGCCCTGGTCGAGAAGTCCGGTTATCGCGATGCCTTTGCTCAGGCCGGCGTGGGAGAAGGAGTCACGTTCTCGACCGGTGCGCCGGAAATCCGCATTGATTACATCTTCGTTCCCGCCGATTGGACAGATGGCCTGATGAACTGCCGGCGCTGGGATCATCCACGCGCGGCGGCTGCTTCGGATCATTTTCCTGTGCTGGCAGAATTTGCATGAACGGCGATGATCTGCCCGTCGGCTCGGCCGCGTGGTGGGAGGCCCGCTATGCGAGCGGCGATGCCCCCTGGGACACCGGCATCGTGCCGCCAGAGGTGGTGGCCCTGATGCGCAGTGACCGGCTGCGTCACGGATGGGCGCTTGATCTGGGCTGCGGCAGCGGCGTCACCAGTCGTTATCTGGCACAGCAGGGATTCCGCGTGGTCGGGGTGGATCTGGCGCTCAACGCTTTGCGCCGGGCACGAGAGGCCGCTGCCGATCAGGGGCTTCTTGCCTTCTTTTGCCTGGGAGATGTGACCGATCTAGGCTTCTTGCGTCTCTCGGCTGATCTGGCCGTGGACATCGGCTGCTTTCATTCTCTCCCCGCCGAGCAGCGGCCGATCTACATTGCTTCGCTGGCCGATCATCTGTTGCCCGGCGCGTGCTATCTGCTGTACGCGTTCGTGCGGCCGGCCGCCGAGGCGGCCGGCCGCTCTGGGGTGGCTCCGGCCGATCTGGCTCTGTTTGCCCCGGCTTTTTCTCTGTGCCGGGCACAACACGGTCTGGATCGGGATCGGCCGGCGGCCTGGTATCTGTGGCGACGGGCCGGCGCGAGTGCGTGAGGCGGCCTTGTGCTTTATCTGCGGAGGCTCCGATGCGGCATTGCGTCTTCTGCGACATTCTGTCTGGCGAGGCCGAGGGCAGCTTTGTCTATCGCGATGATCTCTGCGCGGCCTTCATGGATATTCACCAACCGCTCGCCGGCAAGGTGCTGATCGTGCCTGTCCGTCATGCCGCCGCGCTGGCCGAGCTGCCGCCGGAAACGGCCGGCAGGATGTTCCAGGTGGCGCAGCGTTTGGTGGCTGCGCTGCGGCGCAGCGGGCTGCCGTGCGACGGCGTGAATCTGTTTCTGGCCGATGGCCGCGCGGCGGGGCAGGATGTGTTTCACGTGCACCTGCATGTGCTGCCGCGCGTCGCAGGCGATGGGATCGCATTGCGTTTTGGCCCCGGCCACGCGCGTTACCCGTCCCGTGTCGAGCTGGATCGGCTGGCCGCGCAGATTGCCGGGGCGCTCTGAGCAGCCGATATGCGTCTTAACCACCTGTCTCTCACCAATTTCCGCAATTATGTGCGCCTGGAGCTGAGCCTGCCGGATCGTCTGACCGTGATCCAGGGCGCAAACGGCCAGGGGAAGACGAACCTGCTGGAGGCCATTCACCTGCTGGCGACCGGCCGTTCGCCGCGCGCGACGGCCGAACGCGAGCTGATCAACTGGCTGGCGTTGGAAGGCCCCCTGCCCTATGCCCGCCTGGCCGGGGACATTGGCGAGGGACGGACTGCTGAGAAGCTGGAGCTGGTGCTGGAGCTGGCTGCCAACGGCGGCGCGAACGGGCCGACCGTGCGCAAGCAGGTGCGCATCAACGGCGCGCCGCGGCGGGGAATTGACCTGGTGGGCCATCTGCGTGTGGTGCTTTTCCTGCCGGAGGACATCAGCCTGGTCGCCGGCGCGCCCGCAGAGCGCCGGCGTTATCTCGACATCGCGCTCTGCCAGATTTCCACGACGTACTGCCGGGCGCTGAGCGAGTACAATCGCGCGCTGGCGCAGCGCAATGCATTGCTGCGCCGCCTGCGCGACGAGGGTGGTGATCCCGGTCAGCTCAACTTTTGGGATGCTCAGCTGGCCGAACACGGCAGCACGTTGCTGCATCGCCGCAACATGGCCGTCCACGCGCTCGATCGGATCGCGGCCGAACGTCACCGCGGCCTGACCGCCGGGGCCGAACGGCTGCACCTGGGCTATCTGCCCAACCCCGATCCGGCCGCGCAGGCGCTCCCATCCCCGCGCCAGGTAGATGCGGCGCGCAGATCGCGTCTCGCCGAGGGCCGGCCCACTTACCAGGCTGCGACGCGTGAGAGCATTCAGGAAGGATTTCTGAACCAGTTGCGCGCTCTGCGCGCCAGGGAGATCGCGGCCGGGACCTGCCTGTTGGGGCCGCATCGGGATGATATGGCCTTCACCGTGGACGGCTACGATCTGCGCGCGTTCGGTTCGCGTGGCCAGCAGCGCACGGCCGCCCTGGCCCTCAAGCTGGCCGAGTTGGATCTGATGCGCGAGGAGACGGGAGAGAGTCCATTGTTGCTCCTGGACGATGTGATGTCGGAGCTCGATGCCGTGCGGCGGCGCACGGTGCTGGACGCGTTGGCGGCCGCCGATCAGGCGATTGTGACGACCACCGATTGGAGCGACTTCGGCGAGGCAGTGCTGGCTCAGGCGCGCACGCTGCGCGTCGAGCACGGCAGCTTGAAGGAAGACGGCCGCGGCTGACCAGCCGCGTCAGAAAATCACGTGCCAGGCACCTCCCAGGTGCCTGGCACGTGAAGAAGAAGGATTTTTGGTCGTGATTATTTGGTCACTACGGTGATCGTCTTCGGCTTCACCGCTTCGGCCTTCGGGATGACCAGCGTCAGCAGGCCATTCTCGAAGCGGGCCTCGGCCTTGTTGGCGTCCACCGGGATGTTGATGTTCAGGGTGCGCTGGAACTTGCCGTAGGTGCGCTCCTGAAGCACATAGTCTACATTCTCCACCGGGCCGGGCCGCTCGCCCTTGATCGTCAGGGTGTCCCCTTCGATCGTGATCTCCACGCTCTCCGGCTTCACGCCGGGCATGTTGGCCAGGATCACAATCTCCTCGGGTGTCACATAAGCATCCAGCGGCAGGCGGAATACCTGATCACGAGCTTCGCGGCGCCGCGCCGGGATAAAGCTCTCCTCGAACAACCGATCCATCGCTTCGCGTAGCGTCACCGCTTCGCGGAACGGATCCCAACGGGTGATGAAGTCTGCCATGGTCTATTCTCCTCTACAGATCAATCGTGTCCTCGCACAAATGCGATGCGTGAGACATGATGAGACTGCGCCCACATGAAATCGCCGACGATGGCCTAACGTTCTCCATCACATCTCACGCATTACGTCTCACGCACTCAACCTTACTTTACTACAACCTTCACGGTCTTCGTCTTCGCGGTCTCGGTCTTCGGCAGCTCCAGGCTGAGGACGCCATCCTTGAACGTCGCCTGGACATTGTCGGTCTTGACGCCATCCGGCAGGGCCACCTGGCGGCAGAAGCTGCCATAGCGCCGCTCCTGGCGCAGATAATTGCCCTTTTCCACCTTCTCTTCGGCCTTCACTTCGCCTTTGATGGTGAGCACGTTGCCGGTGATCGTCACCTCGATGTCCTTCGGCGACACGCCGGGCGCCGCGGCCTTCACCACGACATGATCTTCCGTCTCGTAGATATCTAGCGGCAACAGCGCCTCGGCCGAATCGGCGAAGCCGAACCAGCTCGGCCGCAGGAAGCTCTCTTCGAACAGGCGATCCATCGCCTCGCGCAGGCTCATCATCTCGCGTGCCGGATTCCATCGTACCAGATCAGCCATATGCCACCTCCTGGACTTAAGTTTGTTCTTCTTTCAACCCTCTGTGTGAAGCGGCATGTCGCATCGAGCCGCCGCATTGCTATGACGCCCTCATCGTATGCACCACGCGTTAGAGCAGCGTTGGATGAACATTAGAGAAGTGTTTGTGTGCTTCGTATTGGCGTTTCGGCGGCGGTTTGCTTATGGTCGCGGCACATAGACCCACACGTATGCCAGTGTCGCCTGCGACGACGACCACCAGCGCGGCTCGTAGTTGGCCCAAATCGCATTGCGTACCGCCGCCGGCCAGCGCGCCACGATCATCGGTTGACCGAAGGGCGGTTCGTAGAGCAGAATGGCCGCAAATTCGCGGCGTTGGATGGCGGCGATCAGGCCGCCGGCATCCCAGCGGCCTGTGCGCTGTAACTGCGCGAACTCGACCGGCTGCAGGTAGAGCGGCCGGCCGGCTGCGGGAAGCAGGCCCATGTATTCGTCTGCCAGCACGGGGCCGGGCGCCGCGCGCACGATCTGGGCCAGATGGCCGATCTCGGCAGCCAGGCGGACTTTGTGCAACGTGATCTCGGCGTAATCATTGCGCCACCACGTCACCAGCCAGTTGACCTGCAATGCCAGCAGCAGAATCGCGACGAGGCGCAGCCACGATCTGCGCCCTGGCCAGGCGATAACTGCGCCGCCGGCCAGGCACAGCGCGGCAGCCAGTCCATACACGGCATTCGGCCCGCCGCTTGACCGATCCAGGAGGAGCGTTGTCAAGCCGGCGCTCAGAATATACGGCGTGACGAATGGCCATGAGCGGGTGGGATACCACCAGCGTTCCACTACCATGAAGCCGAGCGCGGCCAACGTCAGCAGCCAGGCGTTCAGCAGCAGGCCGGTGAGCTGCGTGATCAAACCGGTGCGTGAGAATTCCAGTCCGGCCGCGAGCTGCAAGCTGGCGAGGAAATCGCCCCTCGTCACGCCGTTCAGCGCCAGGAGCAACGCCAGGCACGCGCCGCCGAACCAGGCCGCCAGCGCGATGGCCGAGCGGTAGCAGCGGTTTTGGATCAGCCAGGCGAATGCCGTCGCCGGCCCGACCAGGCCGTAGGGCAGGCGGGTGGCGGCAGCCGCGGCAAACAGCAAACCGGCCGCGGCCGGGCCGCGGCTACGGTCGGGCCGGCGCACGAGCGCATACAGGCCGGCCCAGCTCAGCGCCAGCGCCGGCGCGTCGGCCCGGTCGAGGGCCGACCACTGTAAGATGTGGGGAAAGGCCAACAGGGTGAGCCCGGCCGCAGCCGCTGCGGCGCGATCGTCGGTGAGGGCGTACAGCGTCAGGCCGAGGAAAAGCGCGGCCAGCGCCGCGCCGATCACCGAAATGGCGCGACCGTACCAAAAAGCCGGGCCGAAGGCCCAGGCGAAGGGGACCTGGAGCAGGCGGAAAAGCGGCGGGTCGCCGGTGACCGTGAACGGCGGCGCGTTTAGCCCCAGCCGGTAGATGTTCTCTCCGCGCGCCAGGCGCATGACCTGATCCAGCACTGCGCCCTCGCCGTATTCCACGGGGAACGGGAAGGGCAAGACAGCGGCCGCATGGCGGGCATATTCGTACATCGCCAGGCCAAACTGACTGAACAGAACGATCAGCGCAATCGCGGCAACCAAGCCGAAAGTCGTGAAAGTGATCCGCCCGCGCAACAAATCCTCCTCAGATCCCTGTGATCAGCGTCTCTGATACCGTTCGACGTTCTCCAGATGTTCCGCGAACGTGCGCGCAAAAGCATGTCGGCCACTGCCATCGCCGAGTGCCATCAGATACAGATAATCGTGCTGGGCCGGGTTGAGCACCGCGGTGATGCTGCGCAGCCCTGGGTTGGCGATCGGACCGGGCGGCAGGCCGGCATGCAGGTAGGTGTTGTAGGGGCTGAGCACGCGGCTGTATTCTTCCAGGTAGACGGGCGATTTCCACCACTGGCCGGTCTCGGGCTGATAGCCCATGGCGTATTGCACGGTGGGGTCGGCCTCCAGCTTCATCCCGTGCGCCAGCCGGTTGAGATAGACGCCGGCGATGATGGGCCGTTCGTCGTCCACCGCGGCCTCGCGCTCGACGATGCTGGCGAGGGTCAGGGTTTCGTGCAGGCTCAGCGGCCGGGCCTGCCCCGCGGTCATCTGGCGATACAGCGGCACGACCTGCGCGTCAAACGCGTCGAGTTGTCGCCGCAGCAGGGCTTCGGGAGTCGCCTGATCTGCAAAAAGCTCATAGGTGGCCGGATAGAGGTAGCCTTCCAGCGTAGCCCCTGCCGGTCGTTCCAGCAGGAAGAGATAGCGTTCCGTCGCAACGACGTTCAGGCTGCTCAGGTCGCCGGTCTCGGCCAGCCGGCGATAAGCCGCGCCGTCCATCACGCCGCTGGCGGTCAGATCGGCGGCGATCTGCTCCAGCCGCCAGCCCTCCGGGATGGTGACCTGGATCGTGGCCGGCCGCGCGTGCAGCAGCGCCTCGGCGATTTGCACCGGCGTCATGTGCGGGCTGAGCGTGTACGTGCCGGCCTGGAGCCTGCCTGCCAGGCCGCTGGTCCGCACGTACGCCTCGAAGAGCCGTGCGTCTTTGATCAGCCCCTGTTCCTGGAGCGCAGTCGCGATGCTGCGCGCGGTCGCGCCGGGCGCCACGACGAATTGGACCGGCTGTGGCGTGGCGTTGACCGCCTGATGTAACGCCGTGCTGTTGGCTTGCAGATAGGCAGATGACAGCGACTCGGAGGAGCAGCCGATCAGCAGCGCGGCCGTCAGGATCAGCGCGACGCAGTTTGCCGGCGCGCGGGCGGTCTTACCCATCATGCTTGTGTTCCTGCCAACTCGTCAGAGGCGCTCGAAGCGGGCCTGGAAGAAGCGCAGGTACTTCGGCTCATAGACCATTTTCAGGCCGGTGACCGCCGGAGCGTTCCACCAGGCCTCCTCCACAGCTTCGGCCGTGACATCCATGTGCGCCTGGGTGTAGACCCGCCGGGGGATGGTCAGGCGCACCAGTTCCAGCTTGGGGTAGCGGTGATCGCCGGTCACCGGGTCTCGGCCGGCCGAGACAACGCCGCGTTCCATGGCGCGCACCCCCGAGCCGATGTACAGCTCGGCCGCCAACGTCTGCGCCGGGAACTGGTTTTGCGGGATGTGGGGATAGAAGCGCCGCGCGTCGAGGAAAACGGCATGGCCGCCGATGGGCTGCACGATGGGCACGCCCCATTCGATCAGTTTGCGGCCCAGATATTCAACCTGGCCGATGCGCGAGCGCATGTGATCGTCGTCCACCGATTCTTCGATGCCGCGCGCCATGGCCTCCATGTCGCGGCCGGCCATGCCGCCGTAGGTGTGCAATCCCTCGTAGACCACCACCATGTTGCTGGCTTCTTCGTACTTCTCGCGATCGTTGAGCGCCAGCCAGCCGCCGATGTTCACCAGTGCGTCCTTCTTCCCGCTCATCGTGCAGCCATCGGTGTAGGAGCAGAATTCGCGCAGGATCTCGGCGATCTTCTTGTCGGCATAGCTCGGCTCGCGCTGCTGGATGAAGTAGGCGTTTTCGACCGCGCGCGTGGCATCGAGCATGATGGGGATGCCGTAGCGGTCGCACAGGCTGCGCACCTCGCGGATGTTCTGCATCGAGACCGGCTGGCCGCCTGCCATGTTCACCGTCGCGGCCAGGCTGAGATAGGGAATGCGTTGCGGACCCACGCGTTGGATCAGCGCCTCGAGTTTGCCCAGATCCACGTTGCCCTTGAATGGGTGCAGGTTCTGGGGATCGTGGGCCTCGTCAATGATGACATCTACGAACGTGCCGCCTGCCAGCTCCTGATGCAGGCGGGTGGTGGTGAAGTACATGTTGCCCGGCACGAAGTCGCCCTGTTTGATGTAGAGCTGCGACAGGATGTGCTCGGCGCCCCGGCCCTGATGTGTGGGCACGATGTACTTGTAGCCGTAGTATTTTTGGATGGTCGCTTCCAGGTGGTAGAAATTACGGCTGCCCGCGTAGGCTTCATCGCCCAGCATGATGCCGGCCCACTGATAGTCGCTCATGGCCGAGGTGCCAGAGTCGGTCAGCAGGTCAATGTAGACATCCTCTGAACGCAGCAGAAAGGTGTTGTAACCGGCCTCCTCCATGCATTTCTGGCGATATGCGCGTGTGGTCCAGCGCGTCATCTCAACCATTTTGATCTTCCAGGGTTCGGCCCATGATTTTTTGCTCGCATCCCGAATGCGTTGGCGTGTTTCTTCCTTCATCGCCCATTTCCTCCCCAGGGAATCGGCGAAGCTTCTTTGCCTCGCCGGCCAGACGAGCACATTTTATCACAGCCATTTGGCTTCGCCCAAAGGCTCGCGCGTCGCGTCCGGCGCCACGGGAGCTGCGAGATGATCCGCTATCAGGAGCGCGCTGTCGCGGCCCAATGCCTGCCCTCCCGGGTGAACCTGCCTCCTGCGCGCCGGTCGCCGACCATGCCCCATCGGAGTGGACGGCTCGCACAGATGTGGTATCATAGCGGCATGATCCGACTCAGCGTTGTCCTTTCCACGCACGCGGCCCAATTCGCGGCCGCGACTTTCAAAGGCGATTTTGCGGCCAACATCGGTCGCATCGCCGCCATGGGCTACGACGGCGTCGAGCTTGCCATCCGCGATCCCCGGCTGGTGAACGCAGAGGAGCTCCTGCGCGTCCTGGAGGCGCACCGCCTGGTTGTGCCGGCCATCGGCACCGGTCAGGCGTGGGGCGAAGAGGGGCTGTCGTTCACTGCGGCCGACCCGGCCATCCGCTGCGCGGCCATCGAGCGCATTAAGAGCCACATCCCGCTGGCAGTCCGCCTGAACGCCGTAGTGATTTTGGGCTTGATCCGCGGCATTACGCCGCGAGGACAGACCCATGCGCAGTCCATGGCCTATCTGGTTGAGGCGCTGCAGGAATGCACGGCAGCCGCTGCACCGGCCGGCGTGCGCTATGCCCTGGAGCCGCTCAATCGCTACGAGACCGACCTGATCCACACGGTCGCCGATGGCCTGGCGCTGATCGAGCAGGTCGGCGCGCCGAATTTCGGGTTGCTGCTCGATACATTTCACATGAACATCGAGGAGCCGTCCATCGAGGCGAGCATCCGCGCGGCCGGCGATCGCATCTTTCATTTCCACGTGGCCGACTCGAACCGCCGGCATCCCGGCGCCGGCCATCTGGATTTTGCCGCAATCCTCGACGTGCTGCTGGAGACCGGCTACACGGGCTTCATCTCCGGCGAGTTCCTGCCACTCCCCGACGCCGAGACCGCGGCCCGGCACAGCATCGCCCATTTGCGCGGCCTCTCGCTGCGCGCCGTCCGAGCGGCGGCGCCTGGGCCATCCGTGGCCGGGTAGATCGCGCCGCACGGCCTCCTCGTACGGCGCGCATCACGACTTCCTCCGGAGGTCCAAGCCATGCATTATGTTTGTTTTGCCTGTGATCGGCGCTATCCGCTCACGGATCGGCGTTTCCGCTGCGACTGCGGCGGATTTTTGACCCTGCCGGTCGGCGATTTCTTCTCCCGGTCGGTGCTCGCCGCGCGCGATTTCACGATCTGGCGCTACCGGGAGACGTTCCGGCTGCCCGCCGACGCCGGGCCGGTTTCCCTCGGCGAGGGTCGCACGCCGCTCGTGCGATGGCGGCTGGCCGGCCAGGAAGTTGCTTTTAAGCTCGATTATCTGCAGCCCTCCGGTTCGTTTAAGGATCGCGGGGCCAGCGTTTTGATGACTCTGGTCAAATATCTCGGAATTGAGGCGGTCGTGGAAGATTCGTCGGGGAATGCAGGCGCGGCGATGGCTGCCTATGCGGCCGCGGCGGGCGTGCGCTGCACGATCTTCTCGCCCGGCTACACTCCTGACGGCAAGTTGACGCAGATCCGGCTCTACGGCGCGCAGGTGGCGAAGGTGCCGGGGACGCGGCAGGATGCGAACGAGGCGGCGATCCGGGCGGCCGAGACGAGTTTTTACGCCAGCCATCTGTGGCACCCCCTCTTCTGCCAGGGGTTGGCGACCACAGCCTACGAGATCTGGGAGCAGATGGCCGGCCAGCTGCCTCCGGCGGTGATCGTGCCGGTCGGCGGCGGCGGCTATCTGGAAGGGCTGTTCATCGGCTTTCAGGCGTTGATCCGAGCCGGCTATGCAACGGCCATGCCTCGTCTGATCGGTGTGCAGGCCAATCACTGCGCGCCGTTGCACCTGGCCTGGACGCGCAGCCTGGCCGATTACGCCGACATCACGCCGCAGCCGACCATTGCAGAGGGGATCGCGGTCCAGCGGCCGCCGCGTGCCGCGGCTGTGCTGGAGGCCATCCGTCGCAGCGGCGGCTGTACGATCGGCGTGAGCGAGGAGGAGATCCTGGATGCCACGAAGACGCTTCTCTGCCTGGGCCTCTTCGCCGAGCCGACCTCCGCGGCGACGCTGGCCGGCTGGCGCAAGCTATCCCCGGCCGAGCAGGCCGACGCCGTGCTGATCCTCACCGGCAGCGGCCTGAAACAGACGGCGAGGTTGGGGGAGATGTTGGCGTGAAGGGGGAAACATCGAACATCGAGAAATGCCGTGGGGATTTTTCCGGGCTTGAAATATGATACGCGGCGCTAGACGTCTGACGCCCGACGCACCGCGCTTCACGCCTCACGTCGCCACGGCCACGAACGGGATCAGCATCTCTTGCGGCGTCAGGCCGCCGTGGTGGCCGTAGTACTTTTGCTCGAAGCGGCCCTTTTCGTACCAGAAGACCGATTCATGGCGATGGGGCAGGATCATCAGGTTGCCGGTGCGCGTCAGGAGATCGCTCGACGTTGCCGGCTTGCCGAAGACGCCGCTTTGAATCAGTTTCTCTGTGCGCACGACGATGGCTTTGCTCGCCAGCGCGCGGCTCAACAGCTCGTAGACTTCGTCCAGATATTCCTCGCGCACGTAGAGAAAGAGATCGCGCGGCGATCCGCCGAACAGGAGCGGCCGGCCCTGCCGATCGGTCTTCAGATAGCGCTCGAAGCCCGGGAAGCGCAGGTTGAGGTAGATCGTCGTTTCCGGATCGGTCTCGGTCAGGCCGTGATCGGCCGTGAACAGGATCAGCGTGCGCGGCCAGCGCCGACGACATTCGTCCAGGAAGCGCGCCATCAACATGAGCAAGCACTCGATCTCCGCGGCCACCTGGCGTGATTCCGGGCCGTAGGTGTGGCCCTGGCCGTCAATTTCCCCGAAATAGAGGTAGTAATAGCTGCGTGCCCGCTCCTTTTCGAACGCCAGGGTCAGGTTGGTCAGGGCTTCGGGCCAGGTGCGATAGGGCAGAGGGTGCGCGCCATCTGCCACCATGTTCGAGTAGGACGAGCGGGCATATTCGCGATGGCCGAAGACGTGTGACCTGACGCCCACGCGCGCCAGGTCGTGATACAGGGTGTGCCGCGGGAAGATGCTCTGAGGTGCAACGTTCGCTTTGGCCAGCGTCTCGCGCTCGTTCTCGCCGGCCAGCGAAAACAGCAGCGGCGCGATGATGGCATCCAGCTTCGGCTCGTAGTAGAACCATTCCATGACGCCCGTCGCGGCGGCATCCAGCCCGGTGTGGCTGCACGTCACATGGACGACGGTTGTGGAGGGAAACAGCGCAGTGAGCTGGGAGGCAACTCCATCGTTAATCGCCTCGCGCAGGAATGGCGCCTCGGCATAACGTTCGAAAAAGCGCCAGCCGAACGCATCTATCAGGAAAAAGACCACCCGGTCGTAGGCGGTGGCCGGCGGCAGAGTATCGGTGGGCAACGGCTTGCCTGGGGCTGCGCCGAAGAGCTGTCGGATTGTGTCCGCGATGTGGACGAAACAATAGGAGCCGTAGGCCGGCCGTATCCAGGCCGGACCAAGCTTCGCCGTCCGCACGGCGGCGATGGAACGTTCGTTGAGCATACCCCTCCAAACGATCAGACGTCATTGCTTGTGGTACAATGGTACTGGCGCTCCGCAGCGGACGGGCGCAGTATACGCCAGAGAGAAAGGGAAGTCAATATGTCACAGCCGTTGCAGCCCGAACCTGCCTTCGCCGCCTGGAAAACGTTGGATCGGCGGACGATCCTCGATTGCGGCAAGTTTCTGAAAGTGGAAATGCACACGGTCGAACTGCCGGATGGCCGCGTGATTAATGATTGGACCTGGGTCGTCGCACCTGATTTCGTCAACGTCGTGGCTGAGACGGTTGAGGGGGAATATCTCTGTTTTCGCCAGACCAAATACGCGGTCACGGGCACATCGCTGGCAGTAGTGGGCGGCTACATCGAACCCGGCGAGGCGCCGCTGGCTGCCGCACAGCGCGAGCTGCGTGAGGAGACCGGCTACGCGGCGACGGAGTGGCTGCCGCTCGGCGTGTACGCAGTGGAGGCAAATCGCGGTGTTCAAACAGCGTACTTTTTCCTGGCGCGCGGCGCCTATCGCGTGGCCGACCCGATCGCCGACGATCTGGAGGAACAGCAGCTCCTGTGCCTGAGCCGCGAGGAGATGATGCGCGCGGTGACAGCCGGCGAGTTCAAAGTGTTGGCCTGGGCGGCCATCGTGGCCCTGGCGCTTCTGAGATGAGGAGGGGCAGGCCCTGATGACAGCAGCGATTTACACCGTCGGCTACGGCAATCGGGATATCGCGGCGTTCATCGCGGCGTTGAAAGCCCACGAGATCGCCTACCTGGTGGACGTGCGTTCCGCGCCGTATTCGAAGTTCAAGCCGGAATTCGCGCGCGAAGCGCTCGCCAGAACCCTGCAGGAGCACGGCATCCGTTATCTCTACATGGGGGATCAGCTCGGTGGCCAGCCCCAGGATGGGGACTGTTACGATGCCGGCGGCAAGGTGCTGTACGAACGGGTGGCCGAGAAGGATTTCTATCAGGCAGGCATCGCCCGGTTGGAGAAAGCCTTCCGCCAGGGCCTGCGCGTCGCGCTCATGTGCAGCGAGGGCAAGCCGGAACAATGCCATCGCAGCAAGCTGATCGGCGCGACGCTCGACCGCATGGGCATCCCCGTGTTGCACATTGACGAAGAGGATCAGCTGCAGACGCAGGCCGATGTGGTTTTCGAGCTGACCGACGGCCAGTTGAACCTGTTTGGCGACCCGGAATTCACCTCGCGGCGTCGTCATCGGCCGGAGGAGCGCCATGCCCCCTGAGTTCATCACCATCGGCGCCTACGGCTGGCAGGCCGAGCGTTTCTTCGACGCGTTGATCGCGGCGCACGTGGACACCTTCTGCGATCTGCGGGCGCGCCGCGGCGTGCGTGGCGCCGAGTACAGCTTCGCCAACAGCATGCGCCTGCAGGCGCACCTGGCCAGGTTGGGCATCCGCTATGTCCATTGCCCGGAACTGGTGCCCAGTCAGGCAATGCGCGAGCAGCAAGCTGCGGCCGACAAGTCGTCGAAAACCGCCAAACGCCAGCGTGCGACGCTCAGTGCGGCCTTCATTGCCGCGTATCAGCGGGAGCGCCTGGCCGATTTCGACAGCGCTGCTTTCGTGGCCGGGCTTGGCCCGGAGGCGCGCATCGTCGCCCTTTTTTGCGTCGAGCGCGAGCCGGCCGCCTGTCATCGTTCTCTCGTGGCCGATCGCCTGGCGCGTGATCTGGCCGCGCCGGTGCGCCACTTGATCCCCGACCTTGTCGTTGGCCAGCCCGCGGACCGCGGCCTGTTTGCTGCGTGAACGGGAGTCTGGACTTTCTCACCGGACGATGCAGGAGGTGAGCGTGCGCGTGAAAGTCCTCATCGTTGCGAAGACGCGACAAGGAAGCGGCGCCTGCATCGGCGGCATTACCTTCGAGGGGCAGAGCGTGCGGCTGATCGCCGCGGATGCCGCCACCAACGAGCGCGCCGGGCTGGAATATCAGGTGGGCGGCGTGTGGGAGATCGAGGCCACGCCTCCGCCTCAGGTCACGCCGCCGCACGTCGAAAACGTGATCGTGCATGCCAAACGGCGACTCGGCAACATGGCGAACCCTATCCCGTTCATCGAGGAACGGATGCCGCCTGGCGTGGGCGGAGTTGAACGGCTGTATGAGGGCCTGACGAACGTCGCGCCGGGCGGCTCACTGTTCATCGCCCAACGCACCGGCGTCCCGCCGTACAGCACGACCTTCTGGCGGCCCGATCAGCCTCTGCAGCGAGATGAAGAAGGCAAGCGGATCCGCTATCGTTATCCGACGCCGGACGGCGGCCGCACACTTGTTTTCGTCGGCTTTCAGGAGCCGCTCGCGGTGATCCCGGCCGGCGCGCTGGTGCGCGTGTCGCTGGCGCATTGGTGGCGGCCGCGCGACGCCGGGGATGAGGTCGAGCTGCGCTGCTATGTCCAGCTTTCGGGTTGGTTCCTGCCGAAAGCATCCTCCGCTGTGACCGCTCGCCGGGAGACGCCCGCCGGCCGCAACGCGACAGAGGAAGCTCGCGCCGTCGCCGCGCCAACCCCGGCTGCTGCGGCCGCGCCGTCCGAACCGCCTCCTCAGCCGTCGGCCGCCGCCGATCTGACCGCCGCGCGCCGGCTGCTCAAGACGGTTTTCGGCTACGACGCGTTTCGGCCATTCCAGGAAGAGATCATCGCCCACATCTTGCGCCGCCAGGACACGCTGGCGGTGATGCCGACAGGATCCGGCAAATCGCTTTGCTATCAGCTACCGGCACTGCTGTTTGACGGTCTGACCGTGGTCGTCTCGCCGTTGATTTCACTCATGCACGACCAGGTGATGCAGCTGCGCGAGCTCGGCGTCCCGGCCGCGTATCTCAACAGCATGCTCGCCTATGACGAGTACGTGGCGACAGCCGACCGCGTCAGGCAGGGCCAGGTCAAATTGCTCTACACGTCGCCCGAAACGCTGCTGCGGCCCGAGACACAGGTGCTGCTGGATCGCTCGCGCGTGGCGTGTCTGGCGATTGATGAGGCGCACTGTATTTCGGCCTGGGGCCACGATTTCAGGCCCGAATATCGTCAGCTGCTCCCTGTGCGTCAGCGCTACGGGCACGCGGTTTGCGTCGCTTTCACTGCGACGGCCACCCCACGCGTCCGCGCGGACATCTGCGCCATCCTCGGCTTTCGCGAGCACAGCGTCTTCGTTGCCAGCTTCAACCGGGAGAACTTGTTCCTGGAGGTGCAGCCGCGGACGAACGGCCTGGCGCAGACATTGGCTTTCCTGGCGGCGCACCGTGATCAATCGGGCATCATTTACTGCAGCACGCGTGACGGTGTGGACCGGCTGACCGCACAACTCATCGCGCACGGTTGGCCCGCGCTGCCCTATCATGCCGGGCTGGACGACGACGTGCGGCGTCGCCACCAGGATGCTTTTGCTCGCGACAAAGCGCCCATCATCGTTGCCACCATCGCCTTCGGCATGGGGATCAACAAGTCGAACGTGCGCTTCATCCTGCATTACAACCTGCCTGCTAGCCTGGAAAACTACTATCAGGAGATCGGCCGGGCAGGCCGTGATGGCCTGCGCGCCGACTGTCTGCTCCTCTTCAGCCGGGCCGACATGCAGACGATTTACGGCTTCATCGAGGAAGGTGCTCCTGGGGAACGGCCCGGTCGCCATGCCCGCCTGCAAGCGATGGTGCGCTACGCTGAGACCGATGTCTGTCGTCGCCTGCCGATCCTGGAATATTTCGGCGAGACGGCCAGCGCAGCGCATTGTGGTTTTTGCGACAACTGCCTGGCTGCCAGGGGAGAGCGCGAGATGATGGATGCCACTCTGCCGGCGCAGAAATTCCTCTCGTGCGTGGTGCGCACCGGCGAGATGTTCGGCGCCGGCCACATCATCAACGTCCTGCGTGGTTCGCGCAGCCAGGAGGTGTTGCGCCGGCATCACGATAGGCTCTCGACCTATGGAATCGGTGCCGAGTATTCGGCTGCGCAATGGCGTTATTTTGCCGAACAGTTCATCCGCCAGGGGCTGCTGGTGCAGGACATGGCCCACGGCGGCCTGAGCCTGACCGATCGCGGCCGCGCGGTGCTGCGAGGCGCCACCGTCAGCGTGCCTGCGCCGCCGCGCCAGCCGCTCGCGGCCCCTGCAGAGATGTCCTACGACGTCGGCCTCTTCGAGAAGTTGCGTGCCCTGCGACGCCGGCTCGCCGAGGCGGCCGACCTGCCGCCATACATGATCTTCTCGGACCGCACACTGACCGAACTGGCGACCTATTTGCCGCACTCCATGGCCAGCCTGAGCGTCATTCACGGCATCGGCGAGCGCAAAGCCGCCCAGTATGGCGAGGCAATCCTGGCCGTCATCCGCGCCCATTGCACCGAACACGGCCTGAGCGAACGACCGCGTCCGGTCGGCGGCTGTGCCCCAGAGGCCGGCAAGCGGCGCTGGGAGGAGGTGGGCGGGCTGTTTGCCGCCGGCCGCACCGTGGAGGAGATCGCCGCGCTCTTTGCGATCAAACCGGCGACCGTGATCACTCACCTGTGCAGCTGGCTGGCTTCGGGTCAGCCGGTGGACACCCGGCGGATTCGGCCAATCTCCACCCTTTCGGCCGAGGATCAGGCGCGCGTGTTGGCGGCCATGGCCGAACTGGGACCTGAGCGGCTGCGACCGCTCTTCGATGCCTTCGAGGAGCGGATCTCCTACGACGAACTGCACATCATGCGGCTCTGTTACCTGGCCGGCGACCGGGCTGAGGGGAGCTTTTCCAGCACCAAGAAGTGACTCAGGCCGAAGGCTTGCAGCGGGGTGTGTTCCAGCGCGTAGAGTACCCGGCGCAGCAGCGCGCCCAGGATGGGCCATCGCGCCACGATGTTGTCGAAGCCGGGATAGATGATGCTGTGATGTACCACGCGTGCCTGGGCCGGATCGAACAGGGCACGCAGCTGCGAGCCGGTGTAGGCGCGCACGTGAGGCGCCAGGCGATTGCGCAGGGGGTCGGGCAGGTAGTTGATGAGGGGGGTGTTGCCGAAATGATAGCGGCCGCGCCAGTAGTGGCCGTGCGTTTCGAAGGGATAGAGACGGTTCGGGCAGAAGATCACGATGCGGCCGCCCACTGCGGTTACGCGCAGCATTTCTTGCGCTGTGGCCCGATCATCGCGCACATGCTCGATTACCTCGTGCGAGAATACCACATCGAAGGCAGCATCGGCGAAGGGGAGCGCCTCGGCCGGCGCGATGACGATGGCCGGTAGCCGACCGGCCGCCTGCCGGGCAATGGCCGGGTCCACCTCGACGCCCACCACACGCTGGCTGAAGTGGCGAAACTGTGCCGTGTACAGGCCCACCCCACAGCCGATGTCCAGGATCGTTGCCTCTTCCAGGCGGACCCAGCGGCGCACCAGCGCCAGACGACGCATTTGGCCCGCTCGCCAGAGATAGGAGGGATGCCCCAGTCGCGCCGCCTCAGCGTCAGAGCGACGGAAGTCATCGGTCTGCGTCATGTGCGTTCCTCGTTTTTTCCACAGGTTTGTGCGCTCGCCACGCGCGGGAATGTGGCGCAAGATGCCATCTTGCGCTATGCCGTGGCCGTTTTCAGGACGGCGCCCAGCCGTCGCGCGCCTTCGACCAGCTCCTCAGGTGGCAACAGGGTGAACGCCAGCCGCATGTGACTGCTGCTTTGGCGGTCTGCATAGAAGCGCGTGCCGGGCACGTAGGAGACGCCGGCGGCTTCGGCGTCAGGCAGCAGGGCGGCGCTGTCCATCCCGTGCGGCAGCCGCACCCAGACGAAGAAGCCTCCGGCCGGCGTCTGCCAGCGGCAATCCGGCGGCAATTCGCGCGCCAGAGCGGCACAGAACAGATCACGGCGGCTGCGATAGGCCGCGCGCAGCTTTTCGACATGGGCATCTAATAGCCCCAGCTCCATGAAAGCGGCGACGACATGGCCGGCGAAATGGCTGATTCCGCCCCCGCTGTCCATCAGGCCGCAGCGCGCACAGCGTTCCACGATCTCCGGCGCCGCGATCAGCCAGCCGACGCGCAGGCCCGGCGCCAGCAGCTTGCTGAAGGAGCCGAGCCGAATGACGTGGGCCGGCGCCAGATCGGAGAGGGGCGGCGGAGGCGGCGCGTCGTACCACAGGTGGCGGTAGACGTCGTCCTCCAGGATCATCAGATCGAACTCCTGGGCCAGCGCGGCCACTGCCTGACGCCGTGACAAGGAGAGGGTGGCGCCGGTAGGATTGCAGAAGTTCGGTACGAGGTAGAGGAAGCGCGGCACGCGACCTTGACGACGCAATCCGCTCAGCAGATCGGCCAGCGCGTCGGGCAGCAGGCCCTCTTCGTCGCCCGCCACGGGCGTCAGGTCCAGCCGGTGATCCCGAAACACGCGCAGCGCCAGGTGATAGGTGGGCGCGTCGACCAGGATCGGGTCGCCTGCCGACGTGTAGAGCGTGCACAGCAGGTCCAGCCCCTGCGAGAGGCCGCCCGCGATGAACACCTGATCGGGCTGCGGCGCGTGCGCCTCGTGACGTGCCAGCCATGCACAGAGCTGGGCGATGAGGCTCCCTGGCCCCTGGTCGGCGCCATAACAAAGCGCCGCGCGGTCTGTGCGTGTCAGGGCCAGTGTTGCTGCATGGGCCAGCTCCGCAGTCGGGAACAGCGCCAGGTCCGGATGGCCCCAGGTCAGCTCGATTATGCCTGGCCGGAGATAATGCTGGGTGTCGCGCAGGGGGATCATTGTGGCTGCCACTCCTCTTTGAAGCCGAAACGTACCGTGTTGTCTATCAGACGGATCCATGTGGGCCGGAGAACCCAGAAGCGGGCCTGGGACAGCGGGCCGATGAGGGCGCCTGGCCCGCCGGAACCGGCCAGCAGCGCAGCGACGAAAGCGAATTTGCGGCCATAGACTCCGGCCGCGTGTGGCAGGTCGGCGGCTGTCACCGGCGCGGCGCGACCGCGCAATTGAAGGCCGCGAATGGCCCGCCAGTCCTGGCCATCGGCCTGGATCGTGCCGGCGACCCGTGGATCGGCCAGGAGATTGCGGCCGTGCAATGTGCGCTCTTCCGAAAGGAAATAGAGATTGAGGGCGTCGTCGTGCGCGTAGAACACGGCCGCAGCCGCAGGCGTGCCGTCTGTGTCGGTCGTCGCCAGCGTCAGCGTGGTATGGGCGGCCAGGAAGGCCGCAATGCGCTCGCGCAGATCATTCATATCTCTATCGCACCGGCCGGACACGGAGATCCGCCCGTACGGGCAATTCTTCTGTGGTTGCCCTCTATTCGGGGGCGCGACGCAGGCACAGATAGATGCCGCTCAGCTCCAGCGCGCCCCCCAGCACCTGACGACCGGTCAGCTGTTCGTTCAGCAGCGGGATCGAGAGCAGGCCGGTGATGATCGGCTGGGCCAGCAGCACGATCACCGCCATAGATGCCGGGACGTGGCCCAACGCATAATTGATCAATAGCCAGCCGCCGACCTGAGAAAGCAAGCCGACGCCCAGCATTGCCAGGTAGGCGTGCGGCTCGTAGGCGGTCAACGGCAAACGCAGGATCAGACAGATGGCCCACAACACGATGGAAGAAGTAAAGGCCACCAGCCATAGGTAGGAGAGGGTGTCGAGTTGCGTGCGGCCGCGCTGTGTCACCAAGAGATAGGAGGCATAGAACAGCGCGCCGACGAAGGCCAGCGCGTCGCCGGGATTGAGATTCAGCCCACCAAGTGGATTGACGCCGGTCACCACGGCCGCGCCGACGAGCGCCAGGCCGAGCCCGGCCCAATAGCGCCAGCGCAACCGTTCTCGGAAGAACACCATGGCGCCCAGGCCGACCCAAATGGGCGCCGTGTTGTCGAGCAGGGTGGCGGTGGTGGCTGAAGTGAGGAGCAGGGCCGAATTGAGCAGGGCCAGATTCAGCGCAAAGGCCAGGCCGCCCAGCGCGCCCCAGGTTGCGCCTGGCGGAAAAAGCCGGCCCTGCCGACGCGCCCGATACAACAGTGGCATGGTCAGGGCCAGCGCGGCGATGGTCATGCGGTAGGCCGCCGAAAGCGGGCCGGGCATGGCTGCCCATTTGGTGAAAATCGCCGTAAAGCTGATGCAGAAGACCCCGATCAGCAGCGCCAGATAGGCGCCGAGCGAGGACGTCAACAGGTGCGGGCGCGTGCGCGCGAATGGTCGGGCAACGGTCAAGAGGTGCACTCCGCGATCTACAAGATGGCCAGAGTGTACCCCACCTGACGCGATCCGTCCAATCTGTGCCGGGTCATTTGCCGGGCTCGTTCACCAGCCGAAGCGCTCTTCGCGCCACGGATCGCCTTCCATGTGGTAGCCGTTGCGTTCCCAGAAGCCGGGCCGGTCGCCGGCCATGAATTCGATGCCGCGCAGCCACTTGGCGCTCTTCCAGAAGTACTTTTTGGGCACGAGCAGGCGCAGCGGATAGCCATGGTCCGGCTCCAGGGGCTTGCCGTCGTAGGCGAATGCCAGCATCGTGTCATCGTCATCCAGCACATCCAGGGCGATGTTGGTGGTGAAGCCATACTCGCAATGTGCCATCACGTGGGTGGCTTCGGGCTTCACTTTGATCCTCTTGATGAATTCGCGCCAGGGGATGCCGGTCCACGTCGTATCCAATTTGCTCCAGCGGGTGACGCAGTGGATGTCCACAGTTTGAGTCTTCTGCGGCAGCTGCATCAGTTCGGCCCAGGTGAACCGCAGCGGTTCTTCGACCAGACCAAAGACGCGCAGGTCCCAGTCGTCGAGACTCTTGTAGATCGGTGTCGAGCCGTAGTGCAGGACGGGGAACTTTTCCGTCACGAATTGGCCAGGCGGCACCCGCTCGCTGCGGCCAGCTCCCGGCACGTTTCTGACACGCTTCAGGCGTTCGACCCGTTTCAGAGGGTTCTCGAAATGCATACCTGTCTCCCGCAAAAGATTTTCATGCTGACCGTTTTGATTGTACGCGCAGCTTCCATGTGGATAAGTAATCCGGGTGACGGTTAATCTCAATTGCTCGCGTGCCGATCGGCGCGCAATGTATCGGCCATGCGCCTGGAGCGGCGATCAGAATGGCGGAGGCGGCACATCTACCGGCACGCCGCCGTTGCGCAGCGAGTGCGCCGCGCAGACGCCGGCCGCCACGCTCATCCGCCCGGCCAGCGGTGGCGCCAGCGGTTCTTTCCCGTCCAGACACACCTCTACGAAATCGCGGCAGATCACCGGATCGGCGCCGCCGTGACCGCCGGCCGCGGGCTTGACCTCGTAAACACGGTCGGCCAGCGCGCGCCAGCCGGGCGCGGCACGCGTCTTCACCCACACCTTCATCTCTGGCTCCGAATTCTCGATTCGTCCCTCGGTGCCGATGATGGTGTAGTTGCGATGGTAATCGGGCGTGAAGTGACATTGGAGATATGACGCCTTGATGCCCCCTTCCAGCTCCATGATCATCACCTGGTTGTCCTCCACGTCCACTTCCTGGCGGAAACAACACTGGATGCGCCGGGAGCGTGAGACCTCGGTGCAGGTATCGCGTTCGCTGCAGGCAGGGCAGGTCAGATCGTTCGGCTTGTCGCCACCGAAAAAGTCCAGGCCCCCGAACGCGGCCGTGCGCCGCGTGTAACGTCCGGTGAGCCAATGGATCATATCCAGGTCATGTGAGCCTTTTTGGAGCAGCAGCGAGGTGGTGTTTTTGCGTAGCGCGTGCCAGTCGTGATAGTAGAAATCGCTGCCGAAGCCGACAAAATGGCGCACCCACGCGGCCTTGATCTCCCCGATCGCGCCAGAATCAATGATTTCCTTCATCACGCGGAAGATGTTCATGTAGCGCATGTTGAAACCGACCATCAGCCGCACGCCGGCTCGTCGCCAGGCCTGCAGAATGCGATCGCAGCCTTCGATCGTGATCGCCAGCGGTTTCTCGCAGAAGACGTGTTTGCCGGCTTCCAGCGCTGCAACCGTCTGCTCTTCATGACAGTAGTCGGGCGAGGTGACGGCGATTGCATCCACATCGTCGCGAGCGATCAGCTCGCGGTAGTCCAGCGTGGTGAAGGGATTGCGGCCATGCTCTTGTCGGAAAGCCTCCAGATGCTCCGGCACAACGTCGGCCGCGGCGACGACCACGGAACGGCCCTGGGGATCGTGCCAATGGCGCCACAGGCTGCCGCGGCCGCTGATGCCGATTACGCCGATGCGGAGTTGGGTGATGGACATGAGTACTCCTTGCGGTTATCGTGGGAACAAAGCAATTTGGGCCGCTGCACGAACACGGCGGCCGTATCGTGATCCGACGACGCTATCCGGCCGCGGGCCGAGCGCACCCGATCACGTCGGCGTCATAGGTCATGGTCACATGTTCGCCCGGCCGGAGGATGAGGAAGTCGTGCTGCCAATCGCCATACACCAGGCGCCTGATAAGCACCAGGTCGCCGGCCAATCGGTCGAAGATCCAGCCGCGCCGCGTGGCTTCTTCCCGAGCCTGGGCCTCGACCGCCGATCCGTCGGCGACGCCCATGTCAATGTAGGCGGCGCGTTTGTAATGCTGTTTCCAGGCGCCCAGCACCTCCATCAGATAGTCGGCGTTATCGCGGCCGTATTTGGCGACGAACTCCTCGTAAGTCTTGTCCAGGCCGGTGTTGCTGTCGGCGCCCAGTGCGAGTGCGCCGCCTGTGCTGTCGCTGCGCTCGATATAATCCTGAACGTACCAATAGGTGCCGGGATAGTTTTCGAATTGTTCCTGATAGCGCGCCCGGCTGCCCAGGAACAGGGTGATGCAATCGTGGGCGCGCGGCACGACGAGCGGAATGTTGACCGCGGTCAGGCCGGCGGTGGCCTGTCCGCACAGCCCATACCCCATGACGACGTAGTCGTATTTTTGCGCCGAGGCCATGGTCACGTGATCCTGCAGGCGTGCGCGCAGGTCGGCAGGCTCATTGTGCAGCCCCTTCTCAAACAGCACGATGTCCACGATATGGGGTGAGCGCGCTGCACACAGGTAGAGCGGTCGGGCCAGGACTTCGCATGAGAGACACAGCAAGCGCATGGAAATCTCCTGATCGCAGAACGGCGTTTATGCCCCGGCAAGGGCACAAAAAGCCATGAAAACAAGCCGTGTCCACGTGCCAGGCACTCTGCAAGATGCCTGGCACGTCCACCGGCGGTTTTCGGGTTAGTGTCGCGCGCGCAGCTGCCTGATGAGCCATCCGGCACACCGCGCGGCGCGGGCTGGCCGGAAGGCCATTGTAGCATAAAGCGTTCGGCATCGACAAAGCGCCCGACCATGTCGCCATGCCATCCGACCAGGCAACGTGACGCACCAGGCCGACCGCACTCGTCCCTTTTGACATTCCCGCGTCAGGGGCTATAATAGTTTTCATTCATTGTTTGCCTGTTTGCACCCAATTTCAGGAGGAATCCCCATGAAGCAATGGAAGTTGGTCTGCGCCCTAATGGCCATCGTCATGGTGGTCACGCTGCTGGCAGGCTGCGCGCAAGCGGCCCCTAGCGCCAAGAAGTTCGTGATCGCCAGCGACGCGTCCTTCCCGCCCATGGAGTTCGTGGACGAGGCGAAGAAGATCGTCGGCTTCGACATTGACCTGATCAATGCAATCGCCAAAGATCAGAAGTTCGAAGTTGAGATCAAGAACACGGCGTGGGATGGCATCTTTGCCGGCCTGGAAGCCGGACAATATGACGCCATTCTGTCGTCTGTGACCATCACGGACGAGCGCAAGGAGAAGTACGATTTCTCTGATCCCTATTTCAACGCCAATCAGGGAATCGTCGTGCGCGCGGACGACAACACCATCAAGACCGAGAAAGATCTGGCCGGCAAGACGGTCGGTGTCCAGATCGAGACCACCGGCGCGATTGCCGTGCGCAAGATCGAGGGTGCCAGGATCAAGCAGTTCGACACCCCCGACTTGGCCATGCTCGACCTGGTGAACAAGAACGTGGATGCGGTCGTCGTGGACACGCCCGTGGCGGCCGGCTATGCGCTGCAATCCGAGCAGTTCAAGGGCAAGCTCAAGATTGCCAGCGAGATCGTCACCGATGAGACGTATGGCCTGACCGTGCAGAAGGGCGACCCCAAGAAGCTGTTGCCGCTGTTCAACGCCGGCCTGAAGAATATCAAGGCGAGTGGCGAATACAACAAGATCTACGAAAAGTGGATCGGCAAAGCGCCCTGAGCTTGCGGGGAATAGTCATTTGCCCTGAAAATCGTTCCTGATCAACAGGGGGCGAGGCATTCCCCGGTGGCCCTGCCGGCACGTTGGGCCGCCATTCGGGTGAGCGCAGCGAGTTGACGGCGGACTCGCACAGGAATGCCTCGCCCCTGTTGTTTTTTCGCACCGGAGACGCATCCAGGAGGTCTCGTATGACAGTCCGGCCGGATTCGGCCCGCTCTCCCAGTTTCAGCGGCATGGGCGTCGGCGGCTTTCAGCCGAAAGCCCTCAGCCGCTGGCGACGGCTCGATCACATGTGGCTGCTCCTGATCGGCGCTATCGCCCTCGTTGCCCTCCTCTATTTCGGCCTGCCCCAACGCTTCGGCCCGATCTTTCGCTTCATCTGGGGCACTTTCACCGAGGGAGATGGGGTCTTCATGACCCTCAAACTGACGGTGATCTCTTTCATCTTCATCCTGCTCGTCGGCATGGTGATGGGTGTCTTTCGCGTGACGAGCAATCCGGTCCTTCAGTGGATCTCATCGCTGTACGTGGAGATCGTGCGCGGGGTGCCGGTCCTGGTCTGGCTGCTATGGATCTACTTCGGCTTGCCCGGCCTGTTGCAGCTTAAAATCCCGGACTTCACGGCCGCGGTGATCGCCTTCACCTTTGCCTACGGCGCCTACATGACCGAGATCTTCCGCGCCGGCATCCAATCCATCGCCAAAGGCCAGATGGAGGCGGCGCGCTCGCTCGGGATGAGCTACATCCAGGCCATGCGCTACATTATCCTGCCGCAGGCGGTGCGCGTCATCCTGCCGCCGGTCAGCAACGAGTTCGTTACCCTGCTCAAAGACAGTTCGCTGGTTTCGATCCTCGGCCTGGCCGACCTGACCCGCCGTGGTCGGGAATGGGTGGGCCGCACCTTCACCAGCTTCGACACCTATGCCGCGGTCGCCATCACCTATCTGATTTTGACGTTGTTCTTCACTCGCCTCAGCACGGCCGTCGAGCGCAGGCTGGCCGTGGAGAAGCGATGATGGCCGGCGCAGGAGAGCCTATGGCCGACAACATCATCGAGATCAAGAACGTTCATAAATGGTTCGGTCGCATCCACGCGCTGAACGATGTGAACCTGAACGTCCGACGCGGCGAGGTCGTGGTCATCATCGGGCCGAGCGGCTCCGGAAAGTCTACCCTGCTGCGCTGCATCAATCATCTGGAGACGGTCAATTCGGGCCACATCCTGGTGGACGGCGTGGATCTGACCGCGAAGACGACCGACATCAACGCGGTGCGGGCCGAGATCGGCATGGTGTTTCAGCAATTCAACCTCTTTCCACATCTGAGCGTGCTGGAGAACATTTGTCTCGCCCAGCGGGTGGTGCGCAAGCGCGATCAGGCCGCGGCCGAGAAGAAAGCCTATGAGCTCTTGGAGCGCGTCGGCATCCCCGAAAAGGCCCACGCCTTTCCCGGTCAGCTCTCCGGCGGCCAGCAACAGCGGGTCGCCATCGCGCGCGCCCTGGCGATGGACCCCAAGATCATGCTGTTCGATGAGCCGACCAGCGCCCTGGACCCGGAGATGATCAAAGAAGTTCTGGACGTGATGCTCGACCTGGCGCAAACCGGCATGACCATGGCCTGCGTGACGCACGAGATGGGTTTTGCGCGAGCCGCAGCCAGGCGGATCATCTTCATGGATGCCGGCCAGGTGATCGAAGATACCACACCGCACGACCTGTTTGCCTCTCCCAAGAACGAACGCACCCGACAGTTCCTGAGCAAGATCCTGGCACACTGAGCGGTCTTTTGTGCCTGCTGCTTTGACAAAACCGTGCGGCTGTGATAAGGTCTTCGTGCGATTCGGCACACACTCACGTCATCCCAATTTGCAACGCAGAGGTGCTCCGATGAAAGAAATGACCAAAGCCAACCTGGAAGCAGTGTTTGCCGGTGAGAGTCAGGCGCACATGAAGTATCTGGCCTTTGCCGAAATGGCCGAGCGCGAGAAGCTTTCCAACGTCGCCCGCGTGTTCCGCGCCGCAGCCTATGCCGAAGAGAAGCACGCCACCAATCACCTGCGCGCATTGAACGGCATCGGCAAGACTCTCGCCAATCTGGAAGTGGCCCTAGCCGGCGAGGCTTTCGAGATCACTGAAATGTATCCGGCCTACATCGAGGTGGCAAAGGCCCAGGAAGAGAAGCGCGCCCTGGGCAGCATGGAAGACGCCATGGCCGCCGAGAAAGTGCACGCCGACCTGTACGCCCGGGCCAAAGAGGCTGTGGCCGCGGGCAAAGACGCGGACGTAGGCGTCTTGTGGGTGTGTGATGTATGTGGTTTCACCGGCGAGGGCGAGCCGCCGGAGAAGTGCCCCATCTGCGGCGCGCCCCATGCTCGCCTGCACCGATTCTAGCCATGTTGCTCTGCAACAGGTTCAAAGCCGCCGGTGAAAACTCTCGTTCTTGGCCTGGGCAATCCCATCCTCAGCGATGACGGCGTCGGCATCTACGTCGTGCGCGCGGTGGCTGCCCAGGCCCCGGTCGCCGACGTTGACTTTCAGGAGGCCAACATCGGCGGCTTGCGGCTGTTGGAGGTGATCGCTGGCTATGACAGGCTGATCCTGGTGGATGCCATTCAGACCCCGGCAGGCGCGCCGGGGCAGGTCTATTGTCTTTCGCCGCATGACTTGCGCACATCCCTTCACGCCGGGTCCACGCATGACCTTTCGTTCCAGGGCGCGTTGGCCTGGGGCCGACAGATGGGCCTGGCTTTGCCATCTGATGACGCGATCACCATCATCGCCATCGAGGCGGCGGATGTGTTGACCTTCGGCGAGTCCCTCACTCCGGCAGTGGCCGCGGCCGTGCCGAACGCGGTCGCGGCGGTCTGGGAGAAGCTTATGGCATAGCCGGCGCGATTCCCAGGCTGCGACTGCCGTGCTCAGGACGGAGAGAACCAATGAAGCTTCGACAGGTCCTTCAGATCATCGAGGGGAAGGTTATTTCTCGTCACGTAGATCTCGACAGCGAGGTGACCTCGGGCGGCGGCGCAGATTTGATGAGCGATGTCCTTGCGTTCGCCCAGGACGGCATGCTTCTGATGACCGGCCTCACCAATCCCCAGGTCGTACGCACCGCTGAGATGGCCGGGACGGCGGCCATTGTCTTCGTGCGCGGCAAAATCCCCCCGCCCGAGACCATCGCCCTCGCCGAACAGAAAGGGATTCCTCTGCTGGCCTCCAAATATACCATGTTCGAGACCTGCGGTCGCCTCTATCAGGCCGGACTGCCCGCGCATGGCCTGTTCGAGCTGACCATCCGCCACTGGCACGAGGCCTTCGAGGGAAGGGAGTGACATCATCCGATGGACTCGCCGACGGATCGCAAGGAGATCACCAAACTTCAAGAGCTGACCTACGAGCTGAAGGTCGGCGACGCCATGACGCGCAATGTGCTCACGGTGTCGCCCGACGCCACCATGGCCGATTTTCGCGAGATCTTGCGCGCCAATCGCATCTCCGGCACGCCCGTGGTGGAAGATGGCAAGATGATCGGCATCGTCACGATCGAGGATCTCATCAAGGCGCTGGCCGCCGGCGAGTTGCAGGCCACCGTGCGCGAGCGGATGCATCCCAAGCCGGTCACGCTCTACGCGGATGAGCCGTTGGTCCATGCCGTCTCGCGCTTCAGCGAGCTCAAATACGGCCGCTTCCCGGTGATTGATCGCAATGGCAGCCTCGTCGGGATCATCACGCAGGGCGACATTGTGCGCGCCATGCTCAAGCGTCTTGAGATCAGCTATCGGGAAGAGGAGATCCATCGCTATCGCGCCAGCCACATCTTCGAGGACATCATCGCGGACGAGATGGCGCTGGTGTTGGGCTATCGCGTCAAACCGCGCGATTTCAGCCACGCCGGCGAAGCCTCGAGCGGCCTGAAACGCACCCTCAGCCGCCTGGGCATCCACCCGGCGATCATCCGGCGGGTGGCCGTAGCCACTTACGAAGCCGAGATCAATATCGTGGTGTACAGCAACGACGGCGGGGAAATCGTCGCCGAGGTGCGCCGTGACCGCATCAAGATCGAGGCGATGGATCGAGGTCCCGGCATCCCCGACATCGAGCTGGCAATGCAGCCCGGTTGGTCAACAGCGCCCGATTGGGTGCGCGAGCTGGGCTTCGGCGCCGGCATGGGTCTGCCGAACATCAAATCATGCGCCGACATGATGAAGCTGGAATCCACGGTCGGCGTGGGCACCCATCTCACCATCATCATCTATCTGTCGAGAAACGATCGCGAGCGTTCGGCGAAATGAGGACGGTGATCAGCGGTCGGCCAGCTCGCTCCGTGGATCGGGCCAGAGCGAAGAGCCGGGCAGAAAGGGCGGTGGCCGTTTGCTGCGAATACGAGCCGCAAATGTCTTCAGATCATCGCTGTAGGGCACCGTGATCCGATGCAGGAGGAATAAATCGTCGCGCGTTTGCTCGACGCCGGCCATGATGCCCACGGCCGCCTCATAGCCTGCTTTGGCCGTCAGCGACACCGCCAGCGCGTTGTGCCCACCGCCGGGATAGGCGAACACCACCACCGGCTTGCCCGTATGTTGTTCCAGCGCCGCTTTTGAGTCGACCAGCTGCGCCATGATCTGCTTTTCGGTCTGGCCGGTGAGCAGGTGATGGTTGAGCGTGTGGCTGCCGAATTCCATCCCTCCCCGGCTCATCTCCTCGATCATCTCCCACGAGATCACCTGCTTGCCGTTGCCGTTTTCCACCCAGTTGACCGGCGGGAAGAAAGTGCCCACCATGCAGTATTTTTGCAGGAGCGGATAGACGACCGTGTAGTGATCAATCCAGCCATCATCGAATGTCAGGATGATCGGCTTTTCGGGCAGTGAGGCGCCCGCGTTGAAGTAGGCGATCAGCTCGGAGAAATAGATCGTGTGATAGCCCTGCTCGGCCAGATAACGGAGTTGCGCCTCGAACGCCTGCGGGCTGACCGTCAGATTGCGCCAGGTGGCGCTGGCCTTGGGAGGAAGCTGCTTGATGTGGTGATACATCAAAATGGGCAGCGTGACGCTGTCTTGCGGCGGAATGAGACGTGGGGTCGTCGTGCGATCGGCGCAGGCAGATGGTGACCCGACCGCGTCGCGCAAATCTATCCCGCCGGACCGGTCGTCCGTGGCGCCGATGGCGGCCGGCGCCATCACGCGGCTCAGAATCAGCGCCGAGAGCAGCAGGAGCAGCAGGAGGGCGCGATGAAACATGGCGGCGCTACAAGCGTTGGTCGAGAGATCACGGCAGATCGAATTGTTGACTGATCGCCCTCAGCGCATCAGAGAGCCGGGACAATTCGATGATGCAGTTGATGGTGGAAATCGAGGTGCTGATGGCCAGAATGTTCACCCCTTGTCCGGCCAGGGAGCGAAACATCTGTCCGGCGATGCCGGGCCGTTCCCGAAAATCCGGCCCGAAAATCGCCACCGAAGCGACGTCGGCCCGGGCCGTCACCGCGGCCGGTTGGAGCTCCGGCCGGATCGCCTCGATCGCCTCCAGGCTAGCCTTCAGGTCCACCCGATCCACGCAGAGCACCATCTGCGCCTGGTCCAGCTGATCAATCATCTGGACGACAAACTGCACGTTGATGTTGCGCTGGCCCAGGGCATCGAGCACGGCCGCCGCGATCCCCGGCCGATCCTTGACAGCCAATACGCTGATGCTGGCGAGTTGATCGTTCTGAATAATGCCGCCGATCTTGGTTTTTTGAGTCACGAAAGCCTCCGTTGCCGCGTTGCGACCTCGGGATGCGTGCTATCTGTCTCGCGGGCTCGCTGACATCGGAGAGAGTTTAGCACAAAGCCGGGCGATTGCCAAACCACAAGCGGAGCGAGCGGCATCGCATCAGCGTGCCGGGCGCGGCCGGCCGACCGCTGCGAATGCCAGCTCCGTGCCCAAATAGACCGCATCAAGCCCGCCCCCGCGCGTGGGCGCCCATCGGTCATGTCGCGTCATCTGCACTTCGACCTGCTCGGCACCGGCCGCGCGTGCCTGCTCAGCCAGCCGCTCCGACACGACCTCGCGCGCATAAGCGACGGCCTCCTCCAGGCGGGCGAAATCGCATGGCGCATCGGGCAGATGCACGCGCAGCACCTCCTCTTCGGGCAACGGGTTGATCAACACGCGTTGGCGCATCACGACGCTGCCCGAAACTGCGCCCACCGCGTTCGCCACCTCCGCATGAGGCGGGATCACCAGCTCGGTGTGCAGCCGGTGGGCGGCTTCGGGCATGTAGGCGGCCACCGGCGCGCCGATGGCCACCAACGGCCGGCGCAGCGTGATCGCGCAGCCGATTTCGTTGTCGTCGGCTGCCTGCAGGTCGCCGTCCAACGCCAGGCGCAGGAATGTCGCGGCGGCCGTCTCCTCATGCCAGGCCGCGCGGCCCAGCTCGTCGGCGAGCGCCTTGCGCACCACTTCGACGGCCGCCCGCTGCGCGACGCCGCTCACGACGCGCGCGCAGAACTCGGCGACCGGGATGCCCAGCTGTTGTGCCAGCAGGCCGGCGCCCAGGCGGGCCGCCTCGACGCACCACGGCGTATGCCGGCCCAGCACGTGCAGCGCGTCGGTCGGCGTGAAGGCCGCGCGACGCACCAGGCCGCGCGCCTCCAGCGCCGCGATCTGACGTCGTGCCAGCGCGCCGGCTCGCCGCTGGCCGGCCAGCGCGGCCAATGCCAGAGGCCGCTCGGCCAGGCCGCGCAGGATCTCCTCTTCCGCCGGGGACAGCCGCGCGCCGGCCGGCCGACCCATCACAACGAACTCGCCTGCCTCGGCCGGCCGTTTGCCCGGCGGCAACGTCAGCTGCCGATCCAGTTCTTCGACCACTTCGTCCCATTCGTCGGCCAACAGGCAGAGTGGCACCACCCGACGCGGGCCGATGCTTAGACGGCCTGCATCATCCAGCCGGACATGGCTGTCGCCGCCCAGACCGGTGGTGTGCACGTCCACCGCCTCGACCATGGTCTGCCAGCCGCCGACATGAGCGCCATCGGGGTTGAGAATCGGCGCACCGTCGCGCAGCCGCGCGATGTCGGTCGTCGTGCCGCCGATATCTATGGCCCACACGTCACGACGGCCGGCCAGGTGCCAGGCGCCGACTGCACTGGCAGCCGGCCCCGACAGGATGGTCTCGATGGGTCGTTGCATGGCCCACTCCGCGCGCACCAGCGAGCCGTCTCCCTTCACCACCATCAGCGGCGCGGTGATGGCGCACGCGTCGAGCGTGCGCTGCACCGAAGAGATCAGCTCGCGCAGCGGCAGGATGAGGTGGGCGTTCAACGCGACGGTGGTGGCGCGGCGCACCGCGTTGAGCCTGCTGGTCAGCTCGTGGCCGCAGGTGACGGGCAGACCGGTCAGTTCTTCGACCAGGTGGCGTACGCGCAGTTCGTGATCCGGATTGCGGACGCCGAAATAGCCGGAAATGGCGAATGCTTCGACCGTCCCGCGGCGGGCCAGGATCGCCGTGCGCGCCGCGTTCTCGTCCAGCGGTGCCACCTCGCGGCCATGTTCATCGTGCCCGCCGGCTACGTAGACCACATCGGCCGTGGCGAACTGGCGGTCGAAGCCCCAGCGGGCCATCTGCTCGCGATCATAGCCGATGAGCAGCAGGCACACTGCGCCGCGGTGCCCTTCGGCCAGGGCGTTGGTGGCCAGGGTGGTGGAGAGAGCGGCCAGCACGATGTCGGATGTCGGGATGGGGCCGCCGGTCTTGTTCGGCGCTGCCAACACCGCGCGAATGGCCGCAGCGATGCCGATCGCCAGATCGTGCCGGGTGGTCAGCGCTTTGGCGCTTGCCAGCACCTCGCCCGTGGCGTGGTTCACCAGCACAGCATCGGTGTAGGTGCCGCCCGTGTCAATGCCCAAAGAAATGTTCATGTCAAATCTTCAGCCGGGTCCAGTGATTGCCTCGAAAACGCAGCCAGGCCAGCGTGCCACGCACGTGCAGATCGGCGATCATGGCGATCCACGCGCCGACGAGACCGAAGCGGGGGGTGAGCAGCCAGGCCAGGGGCAGGCGCACCAGCCACAGCCCGCCGCCCGTGATGAACAGGGTCGTGCGCGTGTCGCCTGCGCCGCGCAGTGCACCGCCGAGCACCATCGAGGTGGCCAGCACGGGCTGCGAAAACGCCACCAGCCGCAGCGGCCAGACGCCCAACCGGATTACCTGGGGATCGGTGATGAAAATGCCGATGATCTGCGCCGGGAAGAGAAAGAAGATCACGCCCATGCCCGCCATGATGCCGACCGCCAGCCACTGCGCCAGCCGGCCATCGGCGCGCGCGCGGGCAGGCTCGCGCGCGCCCAATCCCTGGCCGACGAGCGTGGTTGCAGCCATGGCGAAGCCGAATCCGGGCATGTATGACAGCGATTCGGCCTGCAACGCGATCTGATGCGCGGCAAAAGCGGTCGCGCCGAGGGTGGCCACGGTCGCGGCGAAGGTGGTCTGCGCGCCGCGCATCAGCAGCTGCTCGGCGCCGGCCGGCAGGCCGATGTTGGCGATACGCCTGATCTGGCGCAGATCGGGCAGCAAGCGGCGGATGTAGAGGCGCAGACCGCTGTGGCCGTGGAGCAGGAGCGCCGTGACGAGCAGGCCGCCCATGCCCCGGCCCACCGCCGCGCCGATCGCCGAGCCGGCCACACCGAGCGCCGGCAACGGCCCACTGCCGTAAATGGCCGCGTAGGCCACAACGATGTTCACGACGTTCACGACCAGCATGACCAGCATCGGCGTGCGGGTGTCGCCCGATCCGCGCAATGCTGCGTTGCCGATGAACAGCCAGGCGGCGAGGGGAAACGACAAGGCCACGATGCTCAGATAGCTGGCACCATCTTCGATCACTTCCGCAGGCGCCTGGAGCGCGCTCATGGTCGGCCGGCTCAGGCTCAGGCCGAACGCCAGGGCCAGCACGCCGAACAGAATGCCCAGAAGATAGCCCTGATGGGTGACGATGTTCGCCTGTTCGGGCTCGCGCGCGCCGACGTGCCGGGCGACCAGGGCAGTCACGCCGGTCGCTGTGGCGGCGAAAAACGTGGTGACCAGCATGACCGCCTGGTTGGAGAGCCCGACCGCGGTCACTGCCGCCGCGCCGAGATGGCCGACCATGAAGGTATCGGCCAGGCCAACCGCCATGTTGAGCGTTTGTTCGCCGACTGCCGGCAACGCCAGGGAGAGAACCCGGTGGGTGCTGGCGCCACTGAAGCTCGCCCGTAGACGTTGGGGAATAGTTAACGCAGTAGACATCAGAGAGTTATGAACCTCATTATGTTGGGCCACAACAGCGCCGCAGCGCATTATACGTCACTCAGAGAGAATGACCAAAAACGTCTTGACAGGCTGCCCCGTTCGTGTTATACCCTGGCCGACGCCGCGGCACGACGGCGCTCATGTGGATTTCCGGCATATCCGAAGACCTTGCGAGAGGAGCGAAGATCACCATGTTCGATGTGGTTGCCTGCGGCGAGTTGCTGATTGATTTCGTCTCGACCGAAGCGGGCGTCACGCTGGCGCAGGCGCCGGCGTTCGTGAAGGCGGCCGGTGGCGCGCCGGCCAACGTGGCCGTGGGCGTGGCGCGGCTGGGCTATCGCGCCGGCTTTATGGGCCAGGTCGGCGAGGATGATTTCGGCCATTTCCTGGCCGATACGCTGGCCGCGGCCGGCGTGGACATCGGCGGCCTGCGTTTTTCGACCGCCGCGCGCACCGCGTTGGCCTTCGTCTCGTTGCGCCCCGACGGCGAGCGCAGCTTCATGTTCTATCGTCACCCCAGCGCGGACATGCTCTGGCGGCCCGAGGATGTAGACGCTGCCTATGCCGCCAGCACGCGCATTTTCCATTACGGCTCGATCACTCTGATCGGCGAGCCGAGCCGCAGCGCCACCCTGACCGCACTCGCACATGCCCGCAGCGGCGGCGCGCTGATCTCCTATGACCCGAATCTGCGCATCCATCTGTGGCCCTCGCCAGAGGCCGCGCGTGCCGGGATGCTCGCCGGCCTGCAACACGCCGATCTGGTCAAGGTGAGCGAAGAGGAGCTTTTCTTTTTGACCGGCGCCGCAGATCTGACACAGGGGGTCAGACAGCTCTGGCATGATCGCCTGCGCCTGCTGGTGGTGACGCAGGGGCCGGCCGGCTGTGCCTATTTCACCGCGCAGGGAGGTGGCCATCTGCCCGGTTTCGCGGTGGCTGCGGTGGACACAACCGGCGCAGGCGATGGGTTCGTGGCCGGTCTGCTGGCCGGTCTGCTCGATCACGGTCTGAGCTGGGAACGGGAAGCAATCGAGGTGGCGCTGCGGCTGGCCAACGCCGTGGGCGCGCTGACGACCACGCAGCGCGGTGCGATCCCGGCGCTGCCCACGCGGCGTCAGGTCGAGCAGTTCATGGCGCGTTGAATCGCGCAGCGGCCGCGCTGATCACGATTACCAGCGGCAATCAGATCTGTCGCCGGGCCACGTGGTCGGGCAGACAGCCCCTCAGGTGCGCGTGGGCGCCGATCCTTGCCCCTGCGCGTGGAGAGAAGTGGTCAGATCAAACGCCTGTGGATACGATTTCGCTGACAGCGCCCGTCCGGCCCCAATAATCCACTGCGCGCACGCGGTAGAAGCCCGCCGGCGCATCGGCCGGCCGGACGTCGAGGAGCGCCGTGCAGATCAGATCCGGCTCGTTCACGCGGACGAACGGGCCGGTCGGATCGTCGGCCCGCAGCACTTCGTAGGTGCGAATCATCGGCGTGGCCGCGTCATCCCAGATTACCAGGGTTTGGGCTTCCCCGTGCAGGCCGCGATAGCTTTCCAGTCGCACGCCGGCAACCTGGGAAGGCGGAGCAGCCGGCCGCGCGCTGAGCAGGAGCAGGCTGACGCCCGGCAACGGCAGATCGAGGCGCAGGGTCAGCGTTCCGCCGGTGGCGTTCACCTCGGTCGGTGGTTCGGCGAGAGCCAGCTCCTGCTCTCGCCGCATGGCCGCAAAGAGCTCCGGCGTGGGTGTGGGCGGGCCGCCGGCGGCGTCCCACAGGACGTAGGGATCGCCGCTTCCTTCGGCGATCCGATAGTGCACCAGCATGGCCCTCGTGAACGGCAGGCCGGTCAGATGCAGCGCGATCGACGCGCTGCCCGAGGCGGTGATTTTATCGCAGCTGTGATACAGGAGGACGGCGATCTGCTCGTCGGCTCGCCTCGTGGCGATCACGCCGATGTCCGAGCGAAGCGGATCGGCGACCGGCGGCTCGCCGATGAGCGCGCAGCGCCGTTCGCCCAACAGGGCGAGCAGGGCCATCACGTTGAGCGCGGGCTTCTTGATCATCTCGAACGGCAGATCGGGCGGAGGCTGGCCGGGCAGCAGTGCCGGCCTGTGATGGGATTGGCCGTCGTCGAATGCGTGCGGCGGGCCGAAACGGGCCAGCAGCGTCCGATTGCCCCATCGGCCGATAAAACCGTTGTCGCTGCTGAGGAGCTCGTAGGGGCAGCCCAGGCCATCTATCAGGCCCCGGAGATGCTGGTTGATGAGCTTGCAGATGATGGCCGCGTAGTATGGCCGCGCGTGCCAGGTGTGAAAATCGCCCCAGCCGACCTGGGGATCGCATTCGTTGTTCATGAAGGGGACGCCGGCTAGGCGAGGGTGATGGCGTCGGATGTGCTCGATGGCCTGGATTTCGCGCGCCAGCAGCCCTGCGGTGTCCGGGGTCAGATCCTCTTTCGAGGCGCGCGCCCCTTTTTCGTGCACCGAGATGAAGTCGAGGCGGGTGCCCGTTTCGCCGGTGAAGTAGTTCGTTCCGGTGTCGCAATGCGCCAGGAATGCCCGGAAGAGCGGCGAGAGCGTGCGGCAGGTACCCGGGCCGCCCAGCCGCAGGGCCGGATGTGCCTGGCGCAGTCCCTCCGCACAGGCGTCGTAGTACCAACAGAACGACTCGATGTCTGCGGGCCACTGTCGCCACCAGCCGCCGCCATCCGGCTCGTTCCACGATTCGAAGTACCAGCTCGCCGTCTCTTCCGGGCCATAGCGGCCGATGAGATGCTGCGCCAGCGCGGTCACCAGGCCGCGCCAGAGATGCAGCTGGCGGTCATCGCGGAAGTCGCTGAAGAGGCCGCTGGGGTTGCCCATCAGCTCGAAGATGAGCTTGCCGTGATTGGCGACAACCACGTCTAGCGCGGCGTCGAGGCGGCTCCAGTCGCAGGCCAGGCTGTCACCGCTGCTATCGGTGGCCTGCACCAGTTCCAGCAGAAAATGTGGCCGGACATATGTCAGGCCGCGCTGAGGGATGGCGCCGAGATAGGCCATTTGCTGGCGCATTTCGCGCGTCAGCAACAGCTCGCCGGGCGAAAAGCCGGTGCTGCGCCAGAAATGGGGCAATGGCCCGCCATCTTGATCGCAGTCAATTCGGATCTGCAATTTCGGCCTCATCCCGGGCGCAACGATTCCGGGGTATCTTGCAAAGTCGCTGTCAGCGTCATGGTGTTGCCGTCGCGGACGATCGTCAGGGTGATGGTCTGACCGACCTCGCATTCCTCGTCGAGATAGGCGCTGAGTTTTTCCCAGGTGGTGACCGGCCGGCCATCTACCTCGGTGATGATATCGCCGCCGATGAGATAGCGGCGATTGCCGATGATCACCTCGCGTTGGGCCGCGCGCAGGCCAGCCTGATCGGCCGGGCTGTTGCGATAGAGGCGCGCCACCAGCAGGCCGCGCTCCACGGGCAGCCGCAGCGCGCGCGCCAGAGTGGGCGTCAATTCGTAGCCCAGCTCCTCGACCCCCAGCCAGGGATGGGGGAACCGTCCCTCGCGGATCAAGACGGGGACGACCCGACGTACTTTGTCGGCCGGGATCGCCAGTCCCACGCCGGCCGAGGTGCCGGTGGGCGAGTAGATGGCGCTGTTGACGCCGATGACCCGGCCCTGCAGGTCGAGCAGCGGCCCGCCGGAATTGCCGCGGTTGATCGCGGCATCTGTCTGAATCACCCCGCGTAGCACGGTGTTTTCGGTCTGGATCGTGCGATTCAGCGCGCTGATGACACCCACGGTCATGGTGCGGTCGAAGCGGCCGAATGGGTTGCCGAGAACGATGGCCGTCTGCCCCACTTTGAGCCGCGCCGATTCGCCGATTTCCAGGGGCGTGATGTCTGGCGGCATGGATTCGACGCGCAGCACGGCCAGATCGTTCACCGGATCGCTGCCAACCACGGTGGCGGCCACGGTGAAGTCGTCGCTGAAGCTGACTTCTACCTTCTGCGCGCCTGAGATCACATGATAGTTGGTGACGATGTGGCCCTGGCTATCCCACACGAAGCCGGAGCCGCTGCCCTCTTCCGGGATCACGCCGTAGAAGAAGCTGGTGCGCAGGACCTGCGTGGTGATGTTGACGACCGCCGGCGCTGTACGCTCATAGACGGCGATGCGTTGCGCTTCGAGAGTCATGGCCGATTCTATGACCGGGCCCGGGGTGGGGGTCGCGATCACGATGATGACCTGGGGTTCAGGCGTAGGGGCGGGCATTTGCGGGGCGCTCGGCGTCAGGTTCAACGGGGTGCATCCTGCCGCGCTGCTCATGAAAAGCAAAAAAATCGTCGAAACGAGGAATAATTTATTGCGCATGTCGTCCGCCTTGATTGTCTATGCGAACAGGCGCCAGATGGCGTTCCGACCATGTCCGAATAATCGGTTCGGATAGTCGTTGAAAAGACGGCCGGATAGCGACTATCCGCTATCCGGCCGTAAATCATGCGCCACAGTCTATTGGATGCGCCGGGGCCGTTCACCCAGCCGGACAGTGAAGACCTTTTGGCCTTCGCCGGCACGCAGCACGGTCAGCTTGACTTCATCCCCAGGGGATCGCATGGTCTCCAGGTAGATGAGGATGTCGTCGAAGGTTGTGATTTTCCGATCATCAATGGCGATGATCAGGTCGCCGCCGGCCTGCAAGTAGACAGGCCCGCTCGTCCCGATGCCGAGGATCACCTTCGTGTCGCGCGAGGCGGCGCGCAGCCCTGACTTTTCGGATGGGCCACCCGGGATCAGATCCATGACATATGCGCCCCGGTCCTCTTTGCTGAAGCCGAGCGCCTCGGCCCAGGCCGGGCTGTAGGTGCGGCCGCTGATGCCCAGATAGGCGTGTTTGTACTGGCCGGTGGCGATCAGCGACGGCACGACGCGCTGCACGATGTTGATCGGGATCGCGAAGCCGATGCCTGAATTGACCGGTTCGGCGCTGGCCGAGCGGATCTGCGCGTTCACGCCGATCACCTGACCGCGGTCATTCAGCAGGGGCCCACCCGAATTGCCCGGATTGATGGACGCGTCGGTCTGGATGGCCATGGGGATGCTGAAGCCGGTGATAGCCGGAATGCTGCGCCCCACCGCGCTGACGATCCCCTCGGTCATCGTGCCCACCAGGCCGAATGGATTGCCGATGGCGATAGCTCGCTGGCCGACTTTGACCTCGTTGATATCGCCCTGTTCCACCGGCACCAGGTTGACCAGCTGCGGATCTACCTTGATAACCGCCAGGTCGCTGTCGGGGTCGCTGCCGATCAGCTCGGCGGGCAACACGACGCCGTCCCAAAACGTCACTTGCAGCTCGTCGGCCCCGCGCACCACATGGTCATTGGTGACGATGTGTCCCTCGGTATCCCAGACGAAACCGGAACCCTGGCTCTCCGGCACCGTCTCGCCCGTAATTGTGCTGCGGAACATGACGGTCAGATTTTCAATGTAGACGACCGAGGGGTTGACTTTCTCGTAGACCATGCGCAGGCGCACGCTCTCGATGTCCTCATCTGCGAGCACTGCCGGAGCGACCGGCGATGGCGACAGCAGGGGCGGGGGCTGGGGTGTGGGCGTTGCCACGACGATCCGTTCGATCACGCGCAGCTGTGGAGTGGCAGTCGGGTTGCTGAACAGGCTGGCGGGCAGGCGAGCCACTCCGCAGCCCAGCATGGCCAGACTGAGGACGCTGATCGCGATCAAAAGGGACAAAGAGCGGGTATGGCGCATATTTTTCATATCCTTTCCCACGGCGGTTATCTAAAAATCGCCCCCCGACGTGCCAGGCACTCTGCAAGCTGCCTGGCACGTGAATACGAATATTATACCACAGTTCGGCGCGCGCGTGGTGTTACAACGCCGACAATTGGCGCGATCCGTCCCCGTCCCCTCCCCCGGCTGTCACGGAAGAGGGGGCGGGCGAACCGCAGCACGGAGGGCTACACCCGGCGGAACTCGCCGTCCACCACGTCTTCGCGCGCGGTCGAGCCGCTGCCGTCGTGACCGTTGCCGTGACGCGGGCCCTGGTACGTCGTCTGCCCGTAAGCGGCTTCAGACGTGCGATAGAGCGCCTGCTGCAGGCGATTGATGGCCTCGCGCATCGCCGTCACGTCTTCGCCCTGGGCGGCGCGGCGCACCTCGGCAATGAGTTGCTCCAGGCCGCGGCGATCATCGGCCGACAGCTTGTCGGCCGGCAGCTCGCGCAGGGTCTTCTCGGCCGTATATGCCGCGCTGTCGGCGTTGTTGCGCGCCTCGACCAGCTCTTTGCGGCGCTGATCGGCCGCCCGGTTGATCTCGGCCTGACGCACCAGACGATCCACTTCTTCTTTGGTCAGGTTTGTCGAAGCCGTGATTTTGATTGCCTGCGCTTTGCCGGTCGCCTGATCCCTGGCTGTGACGTTCAGGATGCCGTTGGCGTCAATGTCGAAGGTGACCTCGATCTGCGGCACCCCACGCGGCGCGGGCGGCAGGCCCTCCAGGTTGAAGTGGCCCAGTGAGATGTTGTCGGCCGCCATCGGCCGCTCGCCCTGCAGCACATGGATCGTCACTGCCGTCTGATTGTCCTCGGCCGTGCTGAAGATCTGGCTCTTCTTGATCGGGATCGTCGTGTTGCGCTCGATGATCGGCGTCATCACGCCGCCCAGCGTCTCGACGCCGAGCGTGAGCGGTGTGACATCCAGCAGCAACACGTCCCGTACCGTGCCCGAGAGCACGCCGGCCTGCAGCGCCGCGCCCACGGCGACCACCTCGTCCGGGTTCACGCCGCGGCACGGCTCTTTGCCGCCGGTCAACTTGCGCACCAGGTCAATGACCATCGGCATGCGCGTCGAGCCGCCCACCAGCACGACTTCGTCAATGTCGCTCGGGCGCAATTTGGCATCGGCCAGCGCCCGCTCGAACGGCCCGCGACAGCGGTTCAGCAGATCTTCGGTCAGCTGCTCGAATTTGGCCCGCGTCAGCTTCGTTTGCAGGTGTTTCGGCCCGCTCGCATCCGCCGTGATGAACGGCAAGTTGATCTCCGTCTCCATGACGCTGGAGAGCTCGATCTTGGCCTTCTCGGCCGCCTCTTTCAGGCGCTGCAGCGCCTGGCGATCGGTGCGCAGATCAATGCCATGCTCTCGCTTGAACTCATCGGCCACGTAGTCCACGATGCGCTGATCCCAGTCATCGCCGCCCAGGTGCGTATCGCCGTTCGTCGCCTTCACCTCGACCACGCCATCCCCCACCTCCAGGATGGAGACATCGAACGTGCCGCCGCCCAGGTCGAAGACCAGGATCGTCTCGCTGGCTTTCTTGTCGAGGCCGTAGGCCAGCGCGGCCGCGGTCGGCTCGTTGATGATGCGCAGCACTTCAAGCCCGGCAATGCGCCCCGCATCTTTGGTCGCCTGGCGCTGGCTGTCGTTGAAGTAAGCCGGCACCGTGATGACGGCCTGCGTGACCGGCTCGCCCAGGTATGCTTCGGCATCGGCCTTGAGCTTGGCCAGGATCATGGCCGAGATCTCCTGCGGCGTGTATTCTTTGCCGGTGATCGGGATGCGCACGCGCACGTCGCCGGCCTTGCCCTCCACGACTTTATATGGCACCATCGTGCGTTCGGCGGCCGTTTCCGCGAAATGTCGCCCCATGAACCGCTTGATCGAAAAGATCGTGTTCTCCGGGTTCACCACGGCCTGCCGTTTTGCGGTCTGGCCCACCAGCCGTTCGCCGTTCTTGGTGAATGCCACGACCGATGGACAGAGCCGGCTGCCCTCGGCCGTCGGGATGACGACCGGGTCGCCGCCTTCCACCACGGCCACGACGCTGTTCGTAGTACCCAAATCAATCCCAACTACTTTACTCATCGCTCACCCTCCCATCTCGCATTGGACATTAACGACCAATGCGTCTATACTCATCATGTAATTTGACACGTAACACAGGCACATTAGAATCATGTATGGTTGATATTAACAGATTGTTAGATTCTCAGGAGATGCCGATGATGTTGCGCAGGAACGGCATGGCTGGGCAAGCTGCAGCCGAATACGCCTTGATTCTGGGGGGCGTTGCGGTTTTGTTGATCGTGGCCTTTGTGGCTTTGAGGACAAATCTGGCGGCGACATTGAATCTGGCAGCGTCGCCGACGACCGTTGAAGCGTCTTCGCCTACGACACCGCTCGGCTCTACGTTCTCCGAGATCAGCAACGCCATGATTGATCGGATCCTGGACTATTACCGCAAGCATAACCGCTGGCCGCGCAGTTGGGGCGATTTTGCGTTTACCGACCTGGGGCTCGACCCGAAATACTGGCAGAACGGTTTCAACGGAATCATCTATAAGCCGGTGGGCAACCGGTTGGCGATCACACCGGATAAAGGCTATACGTTCATCGTGCAGGACATCAACGGCAACCAGATCACGCTGCCATCCTCGCGCAACTGGTCGCTTTTGTACAACATGCAGACCGGCACGTGGCATTATCACAACCTTAATGGGCCACAGCTTAATATTTCGACGTTGCAGGTGGTTCCGCCAAGTCCCCGAAACCAGGGCTATCATCTCGAACTATAGCTTCGGAGGAGGTTCGCGTCGGTAACCATTTTCAAGGATCGCGCGAGTTCTTGGTGCATCAAGGCTCTATTGCAATTGCTCATTAGCGATTAATGCGCGGGCACAGATCGTGCTGTGCGGCACCGTCCCCCGGAAGATCGGTCGCGCTGCTGCAGCAGCGCGGCTTTCCGGGTAGTGCTCCGGCAACCATATCAACCACAAGGAGGGCATAATGCGCGTTCAAGAGATCCGTGGAATGGAAGCGTCGGTAGCGGAGAAGCTGGTCGCCAGCGGCATCAAAACATCAGAGGCGTTGCTGGAGGCCGGCAAAACCCCGGCTGGCCGCAAAGAACTGGCGACCAGGATCGGGGTGGATCAGAAGGCCTTGTTGGAGCTGGTGAATCGTGCCGATCTTGCTCGCGTAAAGGGCATCGGCGAAGTCTACAGCAACCTGCTGGAAACTGCCGGAGTGGACACCGTGGCAGAGTTGGCAAAACGCGTCCCGGCCAATTTGCACGCCAAACTGGTGGAAGCGGTCCAGAGCGGCGGCGCCCGACGTGCGCCCACCCTGGCCCAGGTCGAGGATTGGGTCAAGCAGGCCAAAGAATTGGGACGCGGCATCGAATACTAACCCGTCGTTTTATCATCCACCCGCCGGGCGTCAATCCCAGACCTGGATTGACGCCCGGCATTTTCAAAACACCTCACACCCCGGCGCGATCGGCCAGCGTGCGTCCCTCGGCCAGGAGCTGTTGCACCGTTTCGGCGCTGTGCGCCTCGGCATAGATGCGCAATTTTGCCTCGGTGCCCGACGGCCGGATCAGCAGCCAGCTATCGTCGGCCAGCAAATACTTCACTCCGTCGCTGGCATTGACGGCCACCACCGGAATCTCGGCCAGTTGGCCGGGCGCGGCGGCCACCAGCTGGGCGACCAGCTCCTTTTTGTTGTACGCGCCCACCGTATAATCGTTGCGGGCATAGTCGAAGTGGCCGATCTCGACCATGAGCTCGGCGAGCAATGTCTCCGGCGACTTGCGGTGCCAGGCGACGATTTCGGCCAAAAGCAGGCCCATCAGCACACCGTCCCCTTCGGGAATGTGGCCCTTGATGCTGATGCCGCCCGATTCCTCTCCGCCCAGCAACACGTCGTTGGTGAGCATCAGGTCGGCGATGTGGTTGAAACCGACCGGTGTCTCGTGCACCCTCAGACCATAGTTGTTGGCCAGCCGATTCAACATCTGGGTGGTGGATACTGTTTTCACCACATCCCCGCGCTGCCGGCGCACGTTCACCAGATAGCGCAGCGCCAGCGTCATGATGCAGTGTGGATCAATGAAACGACCGCTTGGCCCGACCGCACCGGTGCGATCGGCGTCGCCGTCCATCGCCAGCCCGATGTCGAAGCCTCCCTGTGGCACCAGCTCCATCAGCGGTTTCAAATGCTGGGCGATCGGTTCCGGATGGATGCCGTTGAAGCCGGGATTCATGTCGCCGCGGATTTCCACCACCTCGGCGCCGGCCTCGCGCAGGAGATCGCGCAGATAGCCGCGGCCCGAACCGTGCATGGCGTCTACTGCCACGCGCAGGTTGGCCCGGCCGATCACTTCTTTGTTGATCAGGCCCCAGATATGCTGGCGATAGGCCGGGAACGGATCGAACCGCTCGATGAGGCCCTGTGCCAACGCATCGGCGTACTCCATGCGCTGGGGTGGTCGGCCGGTGGCCAGATTGACCGCGATCTTCTCCTCGACGCGGCGGGTCTCAGCGTTGCTGGCGCCGCCCCCGAATGCGGCTTTAAGCTTGATGCCGTTGTAGCGCGGCGGGTTGTGGCTGGCGGTGATCATCACCCCGCCGGCCGCTGCCAGATGCGGGATCGCGTAGGAGATGACCGGTGTGGGCGCGTCGGCTTTGGCCAGGGCCACGCGCAGGCCATTCGCCGCCAGCACCTCGCTGACGAGGATCGCGTAGTGGTCCGAGAGGAAGCGGGTGTCGAACCCGACCACAACGAGCGGCTGCGTTGTGGGTCCGATGTTTTCCCGGATCGTCTCCGCGATTGCCTGCGCCACCAGGCGCACGTTGGCGAAAGTGAACTCGTCGCTGATGACGGCTCGCCAGCCGTCTGTGCCGAAAGTGATAGCCATAAACACTCCTTGCCAGATCGGGGTCGGCGCCGTGTTTGAGCATGGCGCCGTATCGGAAAACAACCGTCACGCGTCGGCTCCGATGATCATCACACCCACAATCGTCGGAAGCCATGTCATGCCGAGACACTATGGTTCAGGCGAAATTGCGACCGGTCGGTGGAATTCGACGCCGCAAGCATCGCTGTGTGTACCAGGTTGCGCACCAGGCCACCGTAATCGGCCACCAGGGCCTGTGCCGCGCTCGGCGAATTCGCCTCGGCCGTGATGTGAAAGACAGGGTGGTCAGCGTCGGGGCGGATGAGCACCCATGACTCTGCAGACAGGTTGATCTTAATGCCGTCCATTGTCTCGATGGGGAACTTCGCAAACTGCTCGATCAACCAGCGCATCACGCGGCCCTTCGCTTCCCATGTGACCGGCACTTCGCCCGAGGCCATGTAGAACGACGGCAGCGCGGCCACGACCTGCGACAGTGACACGCCCTGTTTGGCTAGCAGTTCGAGCAATTTGCCGACCGCGAACAGCCCGTCAACGGCCGGATGGAGGGCCGGGAAGATGAAGTGCCCGCGGCCGTCGCCGCCCATCACCACGTCATCGGCGCTGGCGGCCTCCATGAGCGCCTGTACCTCCACCGGGCAGCGACGCACAACGCCGCCGTAACGCTCTGCTAGCTTCTCGAAGACACGCGATTGATCCACCGGAACGACCACAGTTGCCCCTGGATGGCTCTGGAAGACCAGCGCGGCCAGGGCGGCGCACGCCGTTGCATCCGGCAGCATGGTGCCGTGTTCGTCCACGATGAACATCTTCTCGCCGCCCACATCGAGCCGGATTCCCACGCCCACATCGGCCAGCGCGCCGGTGATGGTGGCCAGTTGTGCGCGTTCGGCGCGTAACTCCTGCGGAGTGATGGACACCTTGTTGGGATCGGTGCGCGCATTCAGCGGCACCGCCTCGACGTTGAGCAGGTCCAGCAGCTGCGGCAACACCTCGGCCGCCGGCGCATGGGCGTAGTCCACGACAACCTTTGTCTTGGCTTTCTGGATCGTCCGGCCATCCAGCGCGGCGAGATAGCCCGCGCTGTAGACCTCTACGACATCGGTCGCGTACTCGATGTTGCCGATGTCTTCCATGTACACCCGGCGGTAGTCTTCTCGAAAGAAGACACGCTCCACCGCGCGCTCCTGTTCGCGACGCAGATTCAGGCCCGTGCGGTCGAAAAAGCGAATGTCCACGACACGCGGATCATATGGCGAGAGGCGCACGTGGACGCCGCCCGCCGCGTTGCATTTCCGCGTGTAGTAGCGCGCCACCGGGATGGGCACGGTGCGCAGGTCGAGGACGTGATTGCCGGCCGACGGCAGGCCCGAAACGACCGCTCGTTTGATCATGCGGGAGCTGCGATGCGGATCGCGGTTGATGGTGACGACGCTGCCCTTCGGCAGGATCGAGCCAAAAGCCGCGCCCAACCGGGCGATCATGTCGGGCGTGAAATCCACGTTGACCACCCCGGTGACGCCGTAGCGGCCGAAGAGCACCCGGCGCCCCTGCGAACCCCAGATGATGCTGTGCGAAACGGTGGCGCCGGCATCTACCTCTTTGTTCGGCCACAGCTTGACCCCGGACTGGATCACGGCATCTTCGCCCACCACAGAGCGGTCGGCGATCACGGCGCTTTCGAAGATGCTGGCCCGCGCCTTCACGCTGCACTGGCGGCCGATCACCGCGCCGCGCACCTCGGCGCCCTCGCCGATGTAACAGTTGCGCCAGATGACGCTGCGATGCACGCGCGCGCGATTGTCCAGCACGGTGAAATCACGGATCACGGCCGGGCCGTGGAGCTCCACGCCCGATTTGATCTGCACCTCTTCGCCCAAATAGACCGGCCCGATGATCTGTGCGTCCGGCGCGATCTCGACCGGGCCGCCGGCCCAGATGCCGCCGCCGATGTGCTCGCCCAGCTCGCCGAGGTGCAGCACGCCGTTGAGCAGGTCGAAGCAGGCGCGCTGATATTCGCTCAGCGTGCCGATGTCGCACCAGTAGCCGTCCGCGATGTGGCCGTACAGGGTGGCGCCCTGCGCCAGCATCTGCGGGAAGATGTGCTGGCTCCAGTCCACCGGCCGATCCGTGGGAATCAGGCGCAGCACCTCCGGCTCTACCACGTAGATGCCCGTGTTCACCGTGTCCGAGGTGACCGCGCCCCATTTGGGCTTCTCCAGGAACTGCGTGACCCGGCCATCCTCCTGGATATTGATGATGCCGTATTCCAGGGGATCTGGCACATGATACACGGCCATCGTCAGCAGCGCGCCGTGGCGCCGGTGACAGGCGATCAGACGGGTGAGGTCGAAATCGGTCAATGCATCGCCGCTGATCACGAGAAATGGCCTGTTTTTGTCCAGCAGCGGCTGCGCGTTTTTCACACAGCCTGCAGTGCCCAACGGCGACTCTTCGACGATATACTGGATGTTGACTCCGAGGGCTTTGCCGTCCCCGAAGAAATCTTGAATTTGGGCCGGCTGATACTGAAGCGCGAGGATGACATCCACGATGCCATGTTGCTTCAGGAGATGAAGGATATGGCCTAACACCGGACGATTCACGACCGGCAGCATCGGTTTCGGACGTTCCAGCGTGAGGGGGCGGAGGCGAGAGCCTTCACCGCCTGCCATGACGACCGCTTTCATGGGCGGCTCTCCAGAGATGATGCGCAAGGTATTCGTAAAAGACGAAAAGTGACTCGCTGGACAGTAGCGATTGCCATCTTACCACAGGGGCCGCGCCCGGCGCAACCATCACCCTTCGTCCTTCAGCGGCGACCCCACAGGGTGCTCATCAGCCAGGCCTGGAAACGCTCGCCATAGCGCCAGATGCCCGCTGCAGCGAGCAAGCTCAGGCCGGCCAGCGCCATCCAGCCCGGCCAGCCGATCTGCCCGGCCGACGCGCCGACCCAAATGGCTGCCGCCATGCCCGGAATGCGGCCGAGGGCTGCTGCCAGCAGGAGCGCGGCCAGCGGCAGGCGAGTGAGGCCGGCCAGAAAGCAGGCAACGTCATCCGGCAGGCCGGGGATCAGAAAGATCAGGAAGAAAAAGCCCAGCCCGCGACTGGCCGCCAGCCGATCCAGCTGTTCCAGCAGGGTGGGATTGACCAGGCGCATGATCAGAGGCCGGCCCGCCAGCCGCGCCAGTCCCATTGCCGCGGCCGAGCCCAGCATTGCTCCCAGCCAGCTGTAGCCCAGGCCGGCCCAAAAGCCGAAGAGGTAGCCCGCCACGAAGTTGATCGCCTGACCTGGGATCGGCGCGGCGATCACCTGCGCCACGTAGAGGCCGATCAATGCGACCGGCGCCCACGCGCCCGCACCGCGCAGCGCAGCGATTATGCGCTGGCGTTCGCCGAACCATTCGGCGATCTCTGCCCGCCAGAAGAACAGCGGCGCGGCCAGGATGCCGACGAGACCCGCGCCGATGATCAGGCGCAGCCACAGAGGCCAGGGCGCGGCGGCCGTCGTTGTCTTCCCGCCCGGTGGCCGAGCGCGCTGGGGCCTGGCCGCGGCCACGCCGTCCTCGTTTGCCATCATGTGATCCGCCATCAAACTCCCCTGCCCCGTAGCTTGTGCGACACCCTCATGCTCGCTATAATCGCATTATGCCACAGAACGTTCATCGCGGCTATCTGTTCGTGCTCGTCTTCAGCGCGGGCTTCACCACTCTCGGCGTCGAGCTGAGCGCGGCGCGGCTGCTCGATCCATGGTTCGGCAATTCCCTGATCGTATGGGCCAGTCTGATCGGGCTGATCCTGCTCTATCTGGCGCTGGGTTATGCGCTGGGCGGCGCCATTGCCGACCGCTCGCCTCGCCTCATCACGCTGCTGCGCCTGGCCGGCGTCGGCGCGCTCGGCGTCGGCCTGATCCCGACTGTCAGTCGGCCCGTGTTGCCGCTCGCCAGCCAGGGGATCGCCGACCTGAACGCCGGGCTGCTAGCGGGCAGTATGGCCGCCATGCTGATCCTCTTCGCCGCGCCGGTGACGCTGCTCGGCTGCATCAGTCCGTTCGCGGTGCGGCTGGCGCTCCAGGACGTAGCCGGCAGCGGCAAGGTGGCCGGTCGCCTCTATGCCGTCTCGACGGCCGGCAGCATTCTGGGCGCGTTCCTGCCTGTGCTGCTGCTCATTCCGAATCTCGGCACGCGGCGCACCTTCGCGGTGCTGGCCGGCAGCCTGTTGCTGGTCGTGCTGGCCGGTCTGCTGCGTCTGGGCCGGCGTCGCGAGGCGTTGTTTGCTGTGCTGGCGCTTGCACTGATCATTTTTTTCGGCTGGCGACCGCTCGGCCCGCTCAAACCGGTCGCCGGGCTGGTCTACGAGGTCGAGTCGGCGCATAATTATATTCAGGTGCTCGATTTCGGCACAGAACGACAGCTGCGGCTGAACGAAGGGGAGGGGATCCATTCGGTCTATCGGCCAGGAGGCGGCTTGGCCGATGGGATCTGGGACTATTTTTTGATCGCGCCGGCGTTCAACCCGGCGCCATACGGCCCGGAGCGCGTGCGCCGCGTCTACATCGGCGGCCTGGCGGCCGGCACGGTTGCCAAATTGCTCACCGCAGCCTATGGCTCCATTGCCATTGACGGTGTGGAGCTTGACCCGACCATCATCACGGTGGGGCGAGCGTGGTTCGCGATGACGGAACCGAACGTGAACGCGGTGGCCGGAGATGCGCGCCGGTGGCTGCAAATGGGCCAATCAGCAAACGGGCCGAGCGGAGGCAGGGGCAGTGCGCCTTATGACCTCATCGTGGTAGATGCCTACCGGGCGCCGTATATTCCGTTTCATCTGACCACGGTGGAGTTTTTTGCCCTGGCGCACGCGCGGCTGGCCGAGGATGGGGTGGTGGCGGTGAATGTGGGACGGACGCACAGCGACTATAGCCTGGTGCACGCCATCGCGGCCACGATGGGACAGGTTTTTCCGAGCATCTACGTGGTGGACCTGCCGGATGACGGCGCGTTCGGCAACAGCCTGGTGGTCGCGACGCGACGGCCTACCACTCTGGCCGACTTCCGGGCCAACCTGCCCGCCTTCGCGGCGCCGTTGCTGGCCGAGGTTGGCCGCCAGGCATTGGGCTGGGCAACCCCGGCCGCGCCGCCGGCCGACGCGCCCATCTTCACCGACGACCGCGCGCCGGTCGAACAGGTCATCCACGCCCTGATCATGCGTCAGATGCTGGGCCAATGAACCACCCTGCCCCCACCTTCCCATCTCACCGCCTCCCTGTCCACTTGCCTACTTGCCTACTTGTCTACTTGCCTACCTGCCTGCTCACTAATTTCTTCGGAGGCCCTATGCTTTTCACCCATGCCCTGGTTCGTCCGCCGGCCGATAGCTTCAGCCGAGCGATCAGTTCGAATGCCGCGCAGATTGACGTGGCGCTGGCGCAGCGCCAGCACGCCGAATATTGTCAGGCACTCCGGGCGGCGGGTCTGACCGTCGAGGCGCTGCCGCCAGATGAACGCTTTCCCGATAGCTGCTTCATGCAGGATCCGGCGGTCGTGATCGCCGGCCGGGCGATTATCGGCCGGCCCGGTGCCGAGGGCCGTCGTGGGGAAGAGGTCGCGCTCGCCGCTGCGCTGGCCGGCCGTTTTCCGCTGCATCAGATCGTCGCGCCCGGCACGCTGGAGGGCGGCGACGTGCTCGTCCTGCCCGATCAGGTGGTGGTCGGTCGCTCGGCGCGCACCAATGCCGCCGGGATCGCGCAACTGGCCGTCGCGCTGGCCGGCACAGAGTTGCCAGTCTACGCGGCGCAGGTCGAGGGCTACCTGCATCTCCTGACTGCGGTCACGCGCCTGGACGACGACAGCGTGCTGGCGGTCGAAGGATGGCCGCTCCCGCCGCCGTTGAACGGGTTGAAGGTGCTGGTCGTGCCCCAGGCCGAGGCTTATGCGGCGAACGTGCTGGCTATCGGCGCGCGAGTGATCATCCCGGCCGGCTACCTGCGTGTCGGTGCCATGCTGGCAGCGCATGGCTTCGAGGTGCTGCCCGTGCCGATGACCGAATTCGTCAAGGCCGACGGCGGCGTGACGTGCCTCTCATTGGTGTGGTAGAACCGATGTGGTAAAATTGGAAGCTGGATGCTGGACGCTGGAAACGAAAAGCTGGAAGCTTTAGACCGCGTATTGAGGATGCTTTTTGAACAGGAGGAGGTGCACTTTGCAGGCGTTTGAGTATGTGCGGGCGCAGAGCACAGAGCAGGCGGTGGCCTTGCTGGCCGAGGCAGGCGATCAGGTGCGCGTGTTGGCTGGCGGCACCGACCTGCTCCCACAGCTGAAGGAGGGGCGACGCAAGGTTGCCCTGGTCGTGGACATTAAGTTCATCCCGGAGTTGAACGAGTTATGCTATGATCCTGATGAGGGGTTATGGCTGGGTGCGGCGGTGCCGTGCTACCGCATCTACAGCCACCCGGTGGTCGCGCGCGCGTATCCTGGCCTGATAGATGCAGCCTCGCTCATCGGCGGGGTACAGATCCAGGGCCGGGCCAGCCTGGGCGGCAACCTGTGCAATGCTTCTCCGGCCGCAGATTCGATCCCGGCGCTCATCGTGCATTCGGCCGTTGCCCGCATCGCCGGGCCGACCGGCCGCCGCGCTGTGCCGGTCGAGGCGTTCTGCACCGGGCCCGGTCGCACGGTGCTGGGGCCAGGCGAGCTGCTGGTGGCGCTTCATCTGCCGCCGCCGCGGCCGGGTTTCGGCGCGGCTTATCTGCGCTTCATTCCGCGCAACGAGATGGACATCGCAGTGGCCGGCGCGGGCGCATCGGTGCAGCTGGACGACCGCGGGGAGACGATCGTGGCGGCGCGCGTGGCACTCGGCGCGGTCGCGCCCACGCCGCTTTACGTCCAGGAAGCCGGTGCAGCATTGGTCGGCCGGCCCGTGGCCGAGGCTGCAGCCGCCTTTGCCGCGGCAGCCGAGCTCGCGCGGGCCGCAGCGCAGCCCATCAACGACATGCGCGGCACGGTGGCGCAGCGCAAACATCTGTCGGCCGTGCTCACGCGGCGCGCGCTGGAGCGCGCGCTCGCGCGCAGTCAAGAGAGCTTGAGGGGGACAGCAAGATGATCGCTCACAAAAATCAGACGCTGGTCAGGGCGCGCATCAACGGCGAAGAGGTGGCGTTCTTCTGCGAGCCGCGACAGACATTGCTCGAGGTGTTGCGCGATACGCTGGGCCTGACCGGGGTGAAGGAAGGGTGTGGCAACGGCAACTGCGGCGCGTGCAACGTCATCATGGACGGCGTGCTGGTGAACTCGTGCCTGGTGCTGGCGGTCGAAGCCGAGGGCCGCTCGATTACCACAGTCGAGGGGCTGGCCGGCCCCGACGGGCTCCATCCGCTGCAGCAGAGCTTTCTGGAACACGCCGCGCTCCAATGCGGGGTGTGCACGCCCGGCTTCCTCGTCGCCGCGAAAGCATTGCTCGACCACAATCCGCATCCGACCGAACACGAGGTGCGCTACTGGCTGGCCGGCAACCTGTGCCGCTGCACGGGCTATGACAAGATCGTGCGCGCGGTGCTGGACGCGGCGGAGAAGATGACAGCGTGATGTGCAGGTGCGGACGATGAGATCTGTTGTGGGGCAATTGCCTCTCCCGGGCATCCCGGTTTCATCTATAGTCGGGTCGGGCGCGGCAATTAATCGGCTCAACTCGGATGACCGCGCGTTTCATGATTGGTATCGCTTTGTGCTCTCTTTCCCGCCGCACCTGGTACGGCACTACCTACAGGAGTTTCAAGTTGGTGAGAACGCCGTCGTCTTGGATCCCTTCTGTGGAACCGGAACGACATTGGTCGAAGCCAGGCTCGCCGGGTTGGCAAGTTACGGCCTCGAAGCGAATCCGATGGCGCACTTCGCCAGCTCGGTGAAAACCGATTGGAGTGTAGACCCCCAGGCGATGTTGGAAGCGGCTCGGGATATCGCTGCAACAACCTGCAAGCAGCTGACGGCTGAGGGATTGGATGATGTTCCTGATCGGACATCGCCACCCGATCGGTTGACGCTCAAATCGCTTGACCCAAAGGCAGCGAAGCTGTTAATCAAAGATTCGATCAGCCCACTGCCGTTGCGCAAGGCCCTGACGCTTCTGGAGGCTATACGTTTCTATGATAATGCTCCATTCTACAAGCACCTGCTGCTGGCTTTTGCCCGGGCGGTAGTAAGCTCGGCCAGCAATTTGCGTTTTGGCCCGGAGGTTGGCGTAGATCACATCAAGCCCGATGCGGCGGTCGTTGCGCCCTGGTTGGCTGAAGTGGAACACATGGTTGAGGATCTGCGCCTGGTGATTGGGAAACATCATCCTCCCGTTGAGATCTATTTGACAGATGCGCGTCGGGCCAGCGCTGTCCTGGCGCCACAGAGTGTAGATGTGGTCATCACATCGCCTCCTTATCCAAACGAGAAGGATTACACGCGGACGACCCGCCTGGAATCAGTGCTATTAGGCTTTATTCGCGATGCCGCCGAGCTTAAAACCTTTAAGGGTAGCCTGGTGCGCTCGAACACACGTGGCGTCTACAAGGCAGACGACGATGATCAATGGGTAGCTCATCACGCAGGAATTCAGTGCCTCGCAGAACAGATCGAGCAGCGCAGGGTTGCGTTGGGGAAGACGTCGGGATTTGAAAAGCTCTATAGTCGGGTCACGCGCCTTTACTTCGGTGGCATGGCGCGTCATCTGGCAGAGCTGCGCACCGTTTTGCGATCCGGTGCACAGTTGGCCTACGTCGTCGGCGATCAAGCCTCTTACTTGCGGGTAATGATCCGTACCGGCCAGCTGCTGGCGGAAATTGCTCAGGAATTGGGCTATGACTTGGTCCGATTTGATCTCTTTCGGACGCGTTTTGCTACGGCCACCAGAGAACAACTGCGTGAAGAGGTCGTTGTGCTGCGTTGGCCCGGCTGAGAGGATATGTGTTGTCCATGCCTACAACGATCAATCGCTATTGCCGGCTCATTGAAACCATTTTTACTAAACACTATCAGCCAGGTGACCGTGAAGTCGTTTTTGTGAGAGCAGAGCTCAATCAAGTTGCCCAGGAGTTGGGCATTGAGTTGCCGAAGAACCTGGGAGATATTGTCTATACATTTCGCTACCGTGGCGAACTGCCCAAAAGCATCACGGATAAGGCGCCTCCTGACCACGAATGGGTGCTTCGACCGGCAGGGCGTTCACGTTATCGGCTTGCCTTGACCCGCGCAGTCAAGATCATCCCTTCGTCGGCTTTGGTAGATACCAAGATTCCAGATGGAACGCCCGGAATCATCGCCAGATACGCGTTGAACGACGAGCAGGCCCTGCTGGCAAGACTACGCTATAATCGCTTGATTGATATCTTTACTGGTTTGACCTGTTATTCTCTACAGAGTCACTTGCGCACAACTGTTCCCGGCGTAGGGCAGGTTGAGACCGATGAGGTTTATGTTGCTGTAGACAAACGAGGCGTCCATTACGTGATCCCGGTGCAAGCCAAAGGAATAAACGAGAAGATCGGGATCGGGCAAATCGAGCAAGATATTGCCATGTGTGCTGTTAAGTTCCCGGATCTGGTTTGTCGCCCCATCGCAGCGCAATCTATCAGCGAAAAGACCATCGCTATGTTCGAGTTAGAAGAGACTGCAGATGGCATCGCAGTCAGCTCTGAACGTCATTATTGCCTGGTGCAGCGCCATGAGCTTTCACCAGAGGATTTGAAGGCGTACCAGCAACGTCTTGCATAATTGTTTTTACTGCAGTGGAGGCCAGGATGACTGAACAAGTGATGGAAGAGACCAGCCCGACAGCTTACAAGGTGATCGGCACTCGGCCGCTCCGCCACGATGGCGTGGACAAGGTGACCGGCCGGGCGCTCTACGGCGCGGATATTCAAATGCCCGGCCTGCTCTACGGCAAGGTGCTGCGCAGCCCTCACGCCCATGCCCGCATTCGTCGCATTGACGTCAGCCGGGCGGCCCACCTGCCGGGCGTGAAGGCGATCGTCACCGCGGCCGACATGCCCCAGGTCGGTGACAAACTTCAAGAGCTCGGTGAGGGCGCGATCGGTCTGAAATACCTGAGCGCCAACTTGCTGGCAACCGACAAAGTCCTGTATCACGGCCATGCCGTAGCTGCCGTCGCTGCGACCAGCGCGCACATCGCAGAGGAGGCGCTGGCGCTGATCGAGGTCGAATATGAGCTGCTCCCGCCGGTGCTCGATCTCGTCACGGCCATGCAGCCCGACGCGCCGATCCTGCTGGATGATCTGCGTACCTCCGAGCTGGGCCGCCGCGGCGAGACGCCTACCAACATTGCCGAGCATATCCGGTTCCAACTCGGCGACCTGGCGCGCGGTTTCGCCGAGGCTGCGGTGATCGTCGAGCGCGCCTTCACCACCAGCACCGTACATCAAGGTTACATTGAACCGCAGAACGCCACCGCGCTCTGGAACAGCGACGGCGTGCTTACCATCTGGACGAGCACCCAGGGCGCGCACAGCGCGCGCGAACAGGTGGCCGAGCTGCTGCAGCTGCCCTCCACGCGCATTAAGGTGGTGCCGATGGAGATTGGGGGCGGCTTTGGTGGCAAGATCAACGTCTACCTGGAGCCGATCGCCGCGCTCCTTTCGCGCAAGGCCGGCCACAAGCCGGTCAAGCTGGTCATGTCGCGCGCCGAGGTGCTGATGGCCACCGGTCCCACTTCCGGCTCGATCATCCGCGTGAAGATGGGTGCCACGAAGGAAGGGCGCATCTGCGCGGCCGAGGTGTGGATGGCCTATGAGGCCGGCGCGTTCCCCGGCTCACCGGTCGGCTCCGGCATGAACGTCATCCTCGCACCCTACCGCATCGAGAACTTGCTGATTGACGGCTACGATGTGGTGGTGAACAAACCACGGGCGTCGGCCTATCGCGCGCCGGGCGGCACCAACGCCGCCTACGCGGCCGAGACGGTCATTGATGAGCTGTGCGAAAAGCTGGGGATGGACCCGCTGGAATTCCGGCTGCTGAACGGCGCGCAGGAGGGCGATCGCCGCGCCGACGGTCCCGCCTATCGTCGCATCGGCTACCTGGAGACGGTGCGCGCCATCCAGCAGAGCGAACACTATCGCACGCCGTTGACCGGGCCGAATCGGGGACGGGGAGTGGCCTCCGGCTACTGGGGAAACTGGGGCGGCAAATCGTCCGTCTCGGCCAGCGTGAATGCCGATGGCCTCGTCCATCTCGTGGAGGGCTCGACCGATATCGGCGGCACCCGTACCAGCATCGCCATGCAGCTGGCCGAGACCCTCGGCATCCGTGCGGAAGACGTGAAGCCGACCGTCGTGGACACCGACTCGGTGGGCTACAACGACGTGACGGGCGGCAGCCGCACCACCTTCGGCACGGGCTGGGCCGCCTACGAGCTGGGGCGCAAGCTGAAGGAGGAGATGATCGCGCGCGTGGCCGAGCTGTGGGAGGTCGCACCGGAGCAGGTCTCCTATGCCGATGGCGTTTTCACGGCCGACGGCCGGCGGATGACCTTCAAAGAGGCCGCGGCCAGGCTGAACGAGGATCGGCCGATCATGGCCAGCGCCACCACGCACGCGCAAGAATATGGTCCCGGTTTCGCCACGCACTGCGTGGACGTCGAGGTGGACCCGGAGACGGGCAAGGTGACGATCCTGCGCTACACTGCGGCGCAAGATGTGGGTCGCGCCGTGCACCCGAGCTACGTTGAAGGCCAGATCCAGGGCGGCGTGGCTCAAGGCATCGGTTGGGCGTTGAACGAGGAATATGTCTACGACGAGCAGGGGCATCTGCTGAATGCCAGCTTGCTCGACTACCGGATGCCCGTGGCGCCCGACCTGCCGATGATTGACACCATCCTCGTCGAGGTGCCCAATCCCGGCCACCCGTATGGCGTGCGCGGGGTGGGCGAAGTGCCGATCGTGCCGCCGGCCGGCGCGCTGGCCAATGCCATCTATCATGCGGTCGGCGTGCGGCTGACACGTCTGCCGATGTCGCCTGCGCGCATCCTCGAGGCGCTGTGGGCGAAGGGATAGATCTTTTTTTTCTATTTACCTGTAGAGACGTTGCATGCAACGTCTCTACAGGTAACGTCTCTATGCGCAACGTCTCTGCGTGCAACGTCTCTACCGACGGACGTGGGGCAACGGTGTACCATGGCAACCGTTTGGATTCCACCTCTCCTGCGTGATCTCACGGCCGGCGTTGCCCAAACGACCGTGACCGGTGAGAAGGTGCGCGATCTGATCGCCGCGCTGGACGCGCGCTATCCTGGCCTGGCCGACCGGCTGATCGAGGATGGCGAACTGCGGCGTGGTATCGTCGTGGTCATTGACGGTGTCGCCACGCGCCAGGGGCTGCGCGCCCGCGTCCGCCCTGACAGCGAAATCCACTTCGTGCCGGCCGTCGGCGGCGGCTGAGCACGGCCGATCGTTCCCCCTCTTCTGAAGACTCGCGGCTGACGTGTCGGGCACTCTGCCAGAGGCCTGCACGCGGCGGACAAGGGTCGCTCCCTGGGCATCGGCCTGAAAATGGGGCGCAGGTCAACGCGGATAGAAAAATCTGCGTTCATTCGCGTCGGTTCGCGTCCTCTTTTCATCGGCTGTGGTGCCGGTCGCGACATGCGCATCTGTCCGCGAAACTCGATCTTAAAATTTGCGGCTCGTGACTTGACAAAGAACGTTTGTTCTGATATGATGACAACAACAGAACACTTGTTCTAATTGCTCTATCGAGTGTTCTGCCGTATTCACCAGGGCAATCGAGAGATACGCGCACAATTGAGGAGGACCCTATGCCTGCCCTGCCTTACAATCTGGCGGACGATTTGACGGAACTCGAGGCCCGAGCGCTCGAGTACCTGATGCATTCGTCGCGACCGGGCTTTTGCCCCAGCCGCGAGGAAATCAGCCGGGCAATCGGCCTCGGCGGTCGCGGCTATCACATCGTCAGGCTGCTCAACGGCCTGGTCGAAAAGGGCTACGTTCGTCTGGAGCCGGGCCGCTCCAGGGCGATCACCGTGTTGCGGCGGCCGGATGGCCGGCGCTTCAGCTTCGACACGGTATGGGTGCCGTTGGTCGGCCAGATCGTGGCCGGCAAGCCATTGCCGTCGGTCGGCCAGGCCGACAACCCTTTTGCGGACGAAGCCATCGAGCTGACGCGCGGCATGGTGGGCGGGCAGGATGACCTTTTCGCCCTCCGGGTTGCGGGCGATTCGATGATAGATGCCCTGGTCAACGATGGCGACCTGGTCATCGTCCGGGCCATGTCGGAGGTGGCCAACGGCGACATGGCGGTCGTGCGGGTCATCGGCGAGGAGGGCCAGGAAGAAAACACGCTCAAGCACTTCTTCAGACATGACGACATCGTGCGTTTGCAGCCGGCCAACCCGAACATGGGCCCCTTCTTCTGCCATGCCAGCCGGGTGCATGTCTACGGCAAGGTAGTCCTGGTGATCCGTCAGCTCGGCTGAGCACATCGGCCGGAGCAGGGTCGGCTTGCGGCTGCGCAACGAGTAATGCGTGACGCCCGATGCATGGCGTATGATCATCTCGTCTGCAATTTCTTTCTGTGTCCGTTGCGCATTACTCGTTACTCTCTCATCCGGAGGCAGACCATGAGCCAGAAATATGAGTTTCAGGCCGCACGCATCGAGGCGGTGCTGAACGCGCACAAAGTGCCAGCGCGCGTGTGGCAGGCCACGGTGACCCCACGTTTCGTGCGTTTCGACGTGACCACTGCGCTGGGCACGCGGCTGAGCAAAGTGAGCAACCTGGCCGAGGAACTGGCCTTCTCTCTCGGCGCGCAAGCGGCGCGCGTCTATCGCGAGGGCGGCGTCCTCCATGTGGAGGTCCCACGCGACGCGCCGCGTACTGTCGGCCTGCTCGACCTGTGCGGCCGGCTGACCAGCGTCCCGCCGAACTGCGCGGTGCTGGGCGTGGATGAGGGAGGCGCGCCGCTCCTGCTGCGGCTCGACAGCCCCGACGTGGCGCACGTTTTGCTGGCCGGGACGACCGGCAGCGGCAAGACCGCTCTGCTGCGGACGCTGCTCCTCTCGCTGGCGATGCACAACCATCCGGGTCGGTTGCAGATGGTGCTGATTGACCCGAAAGGCCGTGGCCTGGCCGACTTGAGCGACCTGCCACACGTCTGGCGGCCGCGCGAGGCATTCTACGGTGGTGTGACCGCCAGCGTCGAGGCGGCGGCCGGCCTGCTCGATCTGCTCGTGGCCGAGATGGTGCGGCGGGACGCGGCCGGTTGCAGCCTGCCGCGTCTGATCGTAGCCATTGACGAATTGGCCGACCTGCTGCAGGCCGGCGGCAAAGGCGTGGGCGAGGCGTTGACCCGGCTGACGCAGCGCGGCCGTGAGGCCGGCGTGCATGTGGTGGCGGCCACCCAGCGGCCGGCCGCCACGCTGATGGGCGGGCTGGCGAAGGCCAACTTTCCCGTGCGGCTGGTGGGCAGTGTGGTCAGCCCAGAGGACGCGAAAGTGGCCGCAGGCGTCGGCGGGAGCGGCGCGGAGCGGCTGCTGGGCCGCGGCGATTTTCTGGTCGTGGCGAAGGGCCAGGTGATCCGTTTTCAGGCTGCCTATGCCGGCGGCAGCGAGGTGCGGGAGATCGTGGCGCAGGTGCGCGCGGGCGGCCGCCGATGCCGCAGCTGGCAGTCCATCGTCAGCAGGCGGCTGGAGTCGGCCGGCCACAACTGGCCGGGAGAGCTCACAGAATGAGACGAGCGATCATACCTCTCATGTTGGGGTTCGGTGCCACTCTGGCGTGGGTGATCGGCCAACGGCTTACCACGGATGCCATGGCGGTGGTGCTCGGCGTGGCGGTGGGCGTGGCGGCCAGCGTGCCCACCACGGTATTGCTGATGGCGTTGCTGCGTCGCGCCAGCCGTGAAGCAGCCTGGCGACCTGAACCGCCGGCCCCGCCGACCTACCCGCAGTTTCAGCAGCCGAACATCATCGTGCTCAATCCCGGCGATCTGCTCGGGCAACGGGGCAGTCAGCCGTACATTCCGCCCCCGATGCTGGAACTGCAGCAAGAGGCTGGCCTGCGTCGTCTGCGCGTGGTCGGCGATGATGAAGCCTGGCAATGAACAGGAGGAAGTGGACAGATGGCGGTTCCCGTTGACGGTTTGCACGTGAAGCTGGCGGACGATGGCTTCTATCCGCGCTCGTTTCGGTGGCGGGGCCAGACGGTGCGCGTCCTGGCGATAGATGGCATCAGCACGCGCGGCGAGGAGCGGCGCTATCGGGTGCGCACAGCGGTCGGCGGCTTCGAGCTGGGGTTGTTTCCGTTCAGCGGACTTTGGCGCCTCTATCGGCAGCCGAACTGGCTCAGCCGGCTGTGGGCGCGCCTGCAACGGCTGCCGCGCTACCCGTTGCCGCCCTGGCGGCGCCGCACTTTCGACATGGCCGCGCCGGCCGGCGTGCTCTCCACGTCGTCCGGCAGGAGGGAGGCGTATGCAGGTCGGTTTGCTCTGGTTCGACAATGACCCTCAGCGGAGCATCGCAGCCAAAGCCGTCGAGGCGGCGCGGCGCTATCGGGAGAAATTCGGCGCCGCGCCGAACACCTGCTATGTCAATCAGGCCGCGCTATCCGGTGCAGAGCTGATCGTCCCCCTGCAGGTGCCCGAGAACGCTGCGCTGCGGCTCAGGCCGGCGCCGAACATCCTGCCGCATCATTTCTGGATCGGGATCGAAGAGGGTTGAGCGGTCTTTCTTCAGATGGCGCCGGCGCCGGAGATGACGGCGTACGCGGTGCGCAGGAGGATGATCAGGTCGAGGCGCAGCGAACAGTGCTCGACGTAGTAGATATCGTACTCAACGTGTTCGTACATCGGCTGCGGCCGGCCGTTGACCTGCCACCAGCCGGTCAGGCCGGGCTTGACCGCAAATCGCCGCAATTGCCAGGTGTCGTACTTCTCGATGAAGGCCAGCTGTTCCGGCCGTGGTCCCACCAGGCTCATCTCCCCGAGCAGCACATCCCAGAACTGCGGCAGCTCATCGAGGCTAGTGCGGCGCAGAAAGCGGCCCACGCGCGTCACGCGATCATCGTCGGCGTCGGGCTTGGCGCCGAACGCGGCGGCGTCGACGCGCATGGTGCGAAACTTGTGGATCCGAAAGGTCCTCAGGTCCTTTCCCATCCGCTCCTGGGTGAAGAGCACCGGCCCGGCCGAATCCAGCTTGATGGCGATGGCAATCGGCAGATAGAGCAGGGCGGTCGCCAGCAGCCCGCAGAGGGCGCCGACGATGTCCATGGCCCGTTTGAGCACAGGATAGCACACGGCACCATCACCCCTTCGGCCGCGTCGCCAGTGCCTGAGCTGTCACAGTGGGGCGGAAACGCGCCAGGCCGATCAGCCCGCCGACGATGCCCAGCGCGAAAGCGGCCGAGCGGGCCAGGATGAACGGCCACGCCCAGGCCGTCAAAGGTCGGTCGTAGCGCCAGATCACGCGCGCAAACGGCAGGGCGCTCAGGCCGAGGGCCAGGGCGAGCGCGGCGGCAACCCAGCCGGCCGGCCGCCAGAAAGCCGCGGCCGGCAACGCGGCGATCAGCGCATAGACCTGGAGCACTTGCAGTTTCAGGAGTTGCGGCGTGTAGGTATCGCGGAGTGCCTTGCCGGGATGCATTTTCAGGGCCATGATGCGCCAATAGCCGCGGCGAATCTTCAGTCGCAGGTAGGCCCGCCAGCTGGACACATGGCGATGATAGACGACAGCCCGCCGATTGAAGACGAGCCGATGGCCGAGGCGGCCCAACCGGTAGGAGAGGTCCACATCCTCGTTGTTCGCGTGCGGAAACGCCGGGTCGAAGCCGCCGGCTTGCCACAGCACCTCGGCACGAAAGGCTGCGGCGTAGGAGTCCACGAAGTCAATCGTCGGATAGCGCGCCAGCCGATCGTAACGTTCCTCGAACTCACACTGAGCCAGTCGGGCCACGGTCTCGCGCTGTCGCGTGCGATAGCTGCCCTTCACGCCCGCAATGGTCGGGTCGGCCAGCGGTGCCATCATCTGGGTGATCCAGTCGGGCAACGGCTCGCAGTCGGCGTCGGTAAACAGGATGACCTCCCCGGTCGCGGCCGCGATGCCGGCATTGCGCGCGCTGGCCGGCCCCCGATTGGGCTGGCAGATCACGCGCACATCGGCCGCGCGGGCAATGGCGGCCGTTTCGTCCGTGGAACCGTCGTCCACGACGATGATCTCCACGGCAGACCGCGGATAATCCTGAGCCTTCAACGCGTCGAGGCAGAGCGTCAGCGACTGCGCCTCGTTGTACGCCGGGACGACGACCGTCACCCGCGGGCAGAAAGTATTCCCGACGGATGGTTCGGCCGGGCTCATGGCGCCGTCCTGGCCGCCGACGTCGGACGCCGCCTGTGTCGGCGGATCATCCACCAGGTCAATGCCGCTGCGACCAGCATCACGCCGGCCGCTGCCAGGCCCGGCAGCAATACCGCGATCAGGGTGGTCGTGCCGGAGATGACGTCCTCAAGCGTGCTGACGAGCGGATTGGCCACGCCGGCCGTCGTCGTAGTGATGACGGGACGTATCGTCGCCTTCGCCGCGTGCACTCCGCCGGCCACCAGCAGGCCGCAGATCATTCCCAGGACCGGGCTCATCTCGCTGATGACGTTTGTGCTGGCCGCGAACAGGATCGCGCCGGCCGTGGGCCGCACAACCGTTTGGATGACGTCGTTGATCGAATCCACGGCCGGGATTTTGTCGGCCGTCATCTCGATGACCAGCAACACGGCCAGCACGCCCAGCACCCAGAGGTTGGTCAGGGTGTCCCACGGCGCCTTCAGTACGATGAGATCCGTGTAGCGCGCCAGCAGCCCGACGATCAGCAGCGGCAAATAGGCATTCAGACCGGTCGCAGCCGACAAGCCGAAAGCAGCGAGCAAATCGATCATCGGGGCCTCTCCTGGCGATGCCGACGGCCGGCCGTCGGCATCGGCCTTCCATCATCCGACCGGCGTGATGCTCGTCCGGCCGATTTGGCCGTAGAGGTGCGCCTGCACCAGGTATTGCCAGAGCGTCGCCGCGGGGATCGTCACCAGCGCGCCGATGAGCAGCATGATGAAGCCCAACGAGCCGACGGCGGCGGCGATGACGGCGGCCACGATGGTGAGCAAGATGGCGATGATGACGTTGCCCAGGTTATCGCGCGTCAGCGCCCAGATCTTGCCGACCTCGAAAGTCGCGCCGAGGCGATCGGTGACCGCCAGGCGGATGTAGATTGCCGGCGAGATCAGCACCACGAACAGGCCCCATAGCATCATCAGGCAAGAGGCGCAGATGATGAAGAGCACGCCGAACGCGGTCGCGGCACCGTTCCCGCCCTGGCTGTCGGTCAATGCGGCGCCGATAAAGAGCGGGATGCTGACCAGGATGAGCGGCAGAAGCCAGACGAAGAAGGCGACAAACAGCTTGAAGCCGCGCGCCAGGAAGCCACCCCAATCCTCCCATTCCGGCAGCGGGTATTCCCGGCCGTTGTGGACATTGCGCAGCACATCCAGGCTGTAGCCCAGGATCATGAGCATCGGCACCAGGCCGATGAGGATAGGCGACAGCAGCGTGGCGATCAGCCCCACCACCACCCCGATGCCGAGCTTGCGCACCCAATCCGGGTCGTCGAACATATATGTGAACGCCTTTCCGAAATCCATGAAGCCCTCCTTGAATTGGCGAATGCGCTGCGAACTGCGATCAGCCGCCGCATTATACCATGCTTTTGGCCCGATGACGCAGCAAATGACGGAAACCTGGCTGACAATCATCTGACGGCATCGTCTGGATTGATATCTTTGGGGTTTTCCTGTGCATCATCCGGCTTATTTTCCATACGCACCGGCCTGGCGTCGGGTTTCATCAGAACGGCAGGTGCAGCGCGGCAGTGATGGCATCGCGCGCCAGGCCGATGACGGCCAGGCCGGCCAGGCCCAGCGCCAGTCCTGTCAACAGCGGGCCGGCTGCCTCGCGCCAGCCGGTTATCTGCCCATCCCGACGCAGAACGATGAGCACGCAGACGCTGCAGAGCAGGCTGATGAGCAACACGACCATCAGGCCGCTGGCCAGGGCCAGCGGATAGAGCAGCGGCGGCCACTCGCTGCTCACCGCGACGACTACGACCGCGGCGGCGACGAGCAGCCAGCCCAGATCGCGCCAGCGCTGCACGACCGGTTGCCCCTCGGCCGGCGGCCAGAGGCTCAAATTGAACATCGGCACCACCAGGGTGGCGATCACGATTCCTTCCAGCGCGCCGGTCGTCAGGCGCAGAAGATTATGCGGCTCGTAGAGATGGGGCCCTACGCCGAGGAAAGCCATGTAGGAATTCACGCCGTCGGCTGCCCAGACCGCCATGAAAAGCCCCAGCACCGGCAGGAAGCGTCGAGGCGGGAAGCGATTGGCCCGGCCGCGGCCGAGGGCCAGCAATGCGATCAGCCCGGCCAGCGCGCCCAGGAAGGCACCGCTGCAGCGGGCGCACAACGGCAGTTGCCGGCCGGCCACGAAGATGCTGTGGTCGGGGAGACGGTGACAAACGGCGTACGCATAGCGATCGGCCTTGTCGAGCAGGGCGTGTGGCGGCGCCAGCAACAGGATCAGGACAGCTGCCAGGGCCACGCCGGTCAACCAGGCGCGTCGCCAGCGCGACCGCGCCGTGCCAGCAGATGTGTATTCTGCAGGACGATCCAGGGATTGCATGGCGCCGATTATACACCGTTTCGGGCTGCGCCGAAAGCGGCTGCGCATCCATTTCGAGCTTGTGGCCGGGTGATGGTATGATTGAGGTGCATTGCGAACGAACGAGCGAGCGGTCCCGTTGATCGAACTATCTCACGTCACCTATACCTATCCCGACCAGGAACGGCCCGCGCTGGCCGATTTCTCGGCCGCCATCCGCCCCGGCGAGTTCGTGCTGGTGGTGGGGCCGTCGGGTGCGGGCAAATCCACCTTTTTGCGCTGCCTGAACGGCCTGGTGCCGCACTTTTACGGCGGACGGTGGGCCGGACGGGTGGCCGTGCTGGGCCGCGATCCGCTGGCATTGGCCCCGCGCGGCATGGCCGATCTGGTCGGCTTCGTGTTCCAGGATCCGGAGGCACAGTTCGTCGTGGATACCGTCGAGGATGAGCTGGCCTTCGCCATGGAGAATTTCGCGCTGGCGCCGGCCACGATGCGCAAGCGCGTGGAAGAGGTGCTCGACCAGATGGCTATCGCGCATCTGCGCCGACGTCGCGTGGGCACTCTCTCCGGCGGCGAGAAGCAGCGTGTGGCGATCGCTGCGGTGCTGGCCCTGCAGCCAGAGGTGGTGGTGCTCGACGAGCCCACTTCGCAGCTCGATCCGCAGGCCGCCGAGGAGGTGCTGGTGGCCCTTCGCCATTTGAACGAGGACCTGGGCCTGACCATCATCTTGAGCGAGCATCGCCTGGAGCGCGTCGTGCAATATGCCGATCGTGTCCTCTATCTGCCTGCCCTCGGCCAGCCGCCTGTTCTGGCCGATCCACGCCGCGTGATGGCCGAACTGCCCCTCGTCCCGCCGCTGATCGAGCTGGGCCGGCGGCTCGGCTGGCAGCCCCTCCCGTTAACGATCAAGGAGGGCAGGGTGTACGCGCGGGAGTGGGGAGAGCGAATCGGCAAATCAGCACATGGGCAGATCGGCACATGGGCCCAAGAACGAGGCGGTGAGGGCGTGTGCGCGCGCGATGAGGCGGCGGGGCCGCTGATCGCGGTGCGCGATGTGCATTACGCGTATGATGGCCAGGCAGCGCTGCGGGGGGTCAGTTTGGAGGCCGGCGCGGGTGAGTTTGTGGCGTTGATGGGGCGCAACGGTTCCGGGAAGAGCACGCTGCTCAAGCATCTCGTCGGCTTGTTGAAGCCGGATCAGGGCCAGGTGCTGGTCGCCGGCCAGGATACCCGCCGCGCGGCCCTGGAGGATGTCATTCGTACGGTCGGCTATGTGCCCCAGCACCCGGGCTCGCTCTTGTTCCAGGAGACCGTGGCCGCTGAGCTGGCGTTCACGCGGCGCAGCCGTCGTCTGCCGGCTGACCCGGCGGCCGATCGGCAGCTGCTGGCGCGGCTGGGCCTGAGCGCGGTGATCGGCCGCAATCCGCGCGATCTCAGCGGCGGCGAGCAGCAGCGCGCGGCGCTGGCCGCCATTCTGGTGGCCGATCCGCAGGTCATCCTGCTGGATGAGCCGACCCGTGGGCTGGACTATGCCCAGAAGCATCAGCTGGCGGCATTGCTGCGGGAGTTAAAGCGAGAGGGGCGTACGATCATCATGGCGACGCATGACGTGGAGCTGGCTGCGGCCTGCGCCGATCGGGTCGTGTTGATGGCCGAGGGGCAGGTGGTGGTGGATGGCCCGGCGCGCCAGGTGATGAGCGATTCGCAGGTGTTTTCATCCCAGATCAACAAGTTGTTTCGTGATGCGCGTTTTCTGGTCGTGGAGGATGTGCTGGCCGCTTTGGGAGCGCAATGAAGGGAAAGGGCCCCGATCTGTCCATCGCCATCATCGGGCTGGCGAGCCTGGTGGGATTGGTGGCATTTTTGTATCCGTTTTTTTTGCCGGGCCGCATGAACACGGGCGCGCTGGCCCATGCCAACGACGCGCCGTTGGTGTTTGTGATCGTGCTCGTGCTGTGCCTGGTGGTCGTCTTCACCAGCCTGACCGGCCAGCAGATGTCCAGCAAGCTTACGGCGTTGCTCGGCATCCTGACCGCGCTCAGCGCGGTGCTGCGGATGATCCCCGGGCCGGCCGGTTTCAACGCGATTTTCTTGCTGCCGATCCTGGCCGGTTTTTGCTATGGCCCGACGTTCGGATTCCTGCTGGGCGTTTTGTCGCTGCTGGTCTCTGCGCTGATCGGCGGCGGAGTGGGGCCCTGGCTGCCCTATCAAATGCTGGCAACCGGCTGGGTGGGATTGCTCTCCGGTTTTCTGCCCGAGCTGAAACGCTATCGCCGGTTGGAGCCATTCATGCTGGCTGCCTGGGGCGCCGTGATCGGCCTGATCTTCGGCGCGATCATGAACATCTGGTTCTGGCCATTTCTGGTCGGGGGCATCGGCTTTGAGCAGCCGACGGCGGGCATGTGGCAGCCGGGCATGAGCTTGGGGGCCACTCTGCGGGCGTATCTGATGTTTTACGTGGTGACTTCGCTGTGGTGGGATGTCTGGCGCGCAGCAGGCAACGCGCTGTTGATTCTCCTCTTCGGCGACGCGATTTTGCGGGTGTTGCGTCGCTTCCGCAGCCGTTTTCGCTTCGATGTTGTGGCCGAGGTGATTACGCCCCCCGCTGACCCGGTCGGAGACCGGGCAGAGCAGGGGGCAGAGACCGGCCAGGGCAGAAGCGGGCATTAGGCGTTCTGTCGGGCTTCTTTCATTCGCTGCACCAGCCATAGATCGCGCGTGCGACGCAGTTCGTCCACGCTGCGCGTGTGCCAGTCGTGGAATCCCTGGCCGGTGCGCGCGCCCAAATGGCTGGCCGCCACGAGGTTCTTCAAGTATTGGCCCGGTTCGGTCGCGTTGCACAGGCTGGGCAGCACCGAGGTCTGCACGGCCAGGCCCAGATCGAGGCCAATGGCGTCGAGGTGCTCCAGCGGGCCATAGACCGGAAAGCGCAATCCGGCCCCGGCCTTGAGCGCCGTTTCCACGTCCGCCGCGCTGGCGATCCCCTCCTGCACCATGTAGATGCATTCGCGGATCACCGCCTGCAAGATGCGGTTGCAGATCTGGCCGGGCACATCTTTGCGGCCGATCACCGGCCGTTTGCCGCACCGCTGCAGGAAACGAGATGTGCGTTGCACGGTTTCCTCCGTGGTGCGTTCGCCCTGGATCACCTCGACCAGCGGCATCAGGTGGGCCGGATTCCAGAAATGTGTGGTGACCGCGCGCTCGGGGTGGGCCATCTGGCCGGCGATGTCGGAGATGCGCAGGCCAGACGTGTTGCTGGCGAGGATGATGCGCGGCGGGCAGCGCGCGTCCAGCTCGCGAAAGAAAGCCTGTTTGGTCGGCAGGTGCTCGACGATGGATTCGATGACCAGATCGGCGCTCGCGGCCACAGCCTGATCCACAGTGCAAGCGAGCCGGTCGGCTGCGGCTGCTGCGGCCTCGGCTGCGACCGCGCCATGTTCGACCATGAAAGCGAGCGCGGCCTCATAGCGACTCCGGCCGCGCGCCAGGCTCTCCTCGGTGCGGCCCACGAGCGTCGTCTGGCAACCGGCCAGCGTGGTGGAGACGGCAATGCCCGGGCCCATTTGGCCGGTGCCGATGATGACCACGCGCGCGATTTCGTCTTCCATGCGTGATGCTCCTTCATGCGGGACAACAAAGATGCTAAAGCATGCAGACGCAAAGGACCTGATCGGGCACGACCGGAGGCCGGCTATAACCCGGATGAGGTGCCGGGCTACGCGGCGAGGCTGACGCTCATGCCTGCGCTTCGGCCTCCATCTTCAGGCCGCTCATCTCCGCGATCAGCATGGCGAGCGCCGAATGATCCAGGTCGCCACGGCCCATCGCCACCAGGGCGGTGAAGAGTTCGTGCACCAGGCCGGTGACCGGCATGGCGACGCCGTATTCGCGGCCGGTGGCGAGTGCCGCCTTGAGGTCTTTGTGCTGCAATCGGGCGCGAAAACCGGGCCGGAAGTTGCGGTCGAGGATGCGTTTGCCGTGCGCGTCCAGCACCCGGCTGTTGGCGAAACCGCCCAACAATACCTCGCGCACGCGCGCCGGATCCACGCCGGCTTTCGCAGCCAGCGTCAACGCCTCGCCGACCGCGGCGATGGTGAGCGCGATCACCACCTGATTGCACGCTTTGGTCACCTGGCCGGCGCCGGCCTCGCCCATGTGCACGATGTTTTTGCCCATCGTTTCCAGCACCGGCAGCACGCGGGCAAAGGCTTCCGGATGGCCGCCGACCATGATCGTGAGCGTGCCCTGCTGCGCGCCGATCTCCCCGCCCGAGACAGGCGCGTCGAGCATTGTCACGCCCAGCCTGGCGGCTTTGGCTGCCAGGGCGCGCGCGGTCACCGGCGAAATCGAGCTCATGTCTACGATGATTTTGCCCGGCGTGATGCCTTCGAACACGCCGGCCGGCCCCTCGACGACGGCCTGTACGTCCGGCGCATCGGGCAGGCAGAGCAGGATGATCTCGGCCTGCTCTGCCACGCCCCTGGGCGAGCCGCCATCGCGCGCGCCGGCCGCTACCAGCTCGGCGACCGCGCCACGGCTGCGATTGTGGACGACGAGCGGATATCCTCGTTGCAACACGTGCAAGGCCATGTTCTTGCCCATGATGCCCAGACCGATGAAACCGATCACCGGTTTGTTCATCTGTTTGACTCCTTCCGATCAGTTCACAGTGCGAGACGCATCTCTGTCCACGCGCCGGCCACCCTTCCAGGTGCCTGGCAACGCAGGGCGGCAACCTTCCGGTTTGACACGGTCAGCCGCCCCGTGCGCTCAGCGGACGCACGCCGAGGCCGACGGCCAGGCGGTCGAGCTCGGCGATGCCGGCGCCGGTCAGCGGCGCGCCCAGGCGTTGGCTCTCGGCGGTCTTCTCTTGTTCGATCTCGCCGGGGACGAAGATGCGTTCGACCCCTGGCCGTGGCGGCTGCTGATGCACTTCGCGCACGAGCTGATCCATGCGCTTTTGAAATTGCATTGTCGGCATGAAGGTTTCGATGTCTACAGCGGCGAAGAAATGCCCCAGATTTTGGATCCGTTCCCCCTGGTCGTACAGGTCTACGATGTGCGGGCCGAAGGCAGCGCCGGTCAACACACCGCACAGGACATCTATCACGAACGCCAGCCCCGAGCCTTTGTAGCCGCCGAACGGCAGCACGACACCGCGCAGGGCGGCTCCGGAATCGCGAGTGGACCGTCCATATTCGTCCAGCGCCCAACCCTCTGGGATTTCCTGTCCGGCTTTGTGCATCATGACGATTTTGCCGCGCGCCACCACGCTGGTGGACATGTCCAGGATGACCGGCCGTTCGTCGCCGCAGGGGATGCCGATGGCGATGGGATTGGTGCCGAAAAAGCGGCGATAACCGCCGTGGGGCGGCATGTTGGCCGGCGCGTTCGTCAGCGCCAGCCCGATCATGGCGGCGCGGATGGCGCGGTGCATGAAGAAAGCGCCGGTGCCGAAATGGGAACTCCGGCGCACTCCCACGACACCGATTCCCGTCTCGCGCGCCATCTCGATGGCCAGCTCCATCGCTCGCGTGCCCACCACTTGTCCCAGGCCGGCGTCGCCGTCGAGCAACGCAGCGCCGGCCCGACGCCGTTCGATCGTGATCTGCGGCCGCGGCCGCGTCGTGCCCGCTTGCAGGCGACGCACATAGACGGGCAGCAGGCGCACCGCGCCGTGGCTCGCCAGGCCGCTGGCATCTGCCTGGGTCAATGACTCGGCCACCAGCGCCGCATCCTCAGCGGGGACGCCGACGGCCATCAGGATATCGCGGCAGAAATCGTTCAGGAGGGCCAGCGCGATCCGACATTCCGATGTCGGATCAGTCACGCTGCCTCCATTCCCCAGGTCGGCGGGCATGGGTTATACCTGCAGGCCATGCCGTTCGAGTGCTTTGCGGAAGCCCAGCACATCGAGGGTCAGCTCCCCGCGTTCCAGACGACGCATTACTTCGGCTTCGCGCGCTTCGCGGGCCACGGAAGCATGGTAGACCTCCTCCAGTCGTTCGGCAGCCACGATGACGACGCCGTCGTCATCGCCCAGCACCAGGTCGCCTGGCCGCACCAGGACGCCTCCGCAGATGATCGGGTGGTTGATCCAGCCGGCCGATTCTTTGACCGTTGCTTTCATGGAGACCGCCGGTGCGAAGACGGGGAAGCCTCGGCGTGAGATCGGGCCCACGTCGCGCACACCGCCGTTGATCACGATGCCGACGATGCCGCGCGCCTGGGCGGCCACGGTGATGATCTCGCCCCAATGGCCGGCTTCCAGCGCCTGGCCGACGTCGGCCACCAGGACGTCGCCGGGCCGGCCCAACGCCACGGCCGCGTGCAACGTCAGATTGTCGGCGGCCTGGCAGCGCACGGTGAGCGCGCTGCCGCACAGGCGCATCCCCGCCGCGATGGGCCGGATGTCGTGGCTCATGGCACCGTGTTTGCCGCTCGCCTCGTAGACGGTCGCCGTCTCCAGCGCGGCATACCGTTCGATCCATTCGTGGGGGACGCGCGTGATGTCGAGATTGAATTGGTTCATGAGACGTCCTGAATCCTCACATGCAGGATGGGCCTGCTCACGGCATGATGACCGCTTTGAGCGCCTCTTGCCGTTCCGTGGCGATGACCGCCTCGTTGACGTGGTCGAGGTCGAACTGATGGGTGACGAGCCTGTCCACCGGGATTTTGCGCAACAGGTTGAGCCCGCGCAGGAAATGTTTGTTCGCTGCCGACCAGGCGCCGTCAATGCGGATCTGCTTGCGATTGATCATATGTGGGTTGAGGGGGACGGTGCCGGCGTCGCCGTAGTGGCCGGCGATCAGGTAGCGGCCATTGATGCGCACCACCTCCAGGCCTTCGGCCACGGCCGCCGGCACACCGGCGCATTCGAACACGACATCGGCGCCGCGGTTGTTGGTCAGCTCCAGCACGCGGGCGATGCGCTGCGCGGCAGAAGTCTGAGTGATGTCAATCACCTCGTCTGCGCCGAATTCTTTGGCCAATGCCAGCCGGCCCGCCGGGCCGCCGATCACGATCACCCGGCCGGCGCCGGCATCGCGGGCCAACAGCAGGCCCATCAGCCCGACCGCGCCGGCGCCCTGGACGACGACCGTGTCGCCGTACTCCAGGCCGCCGATGCGTTCCAGGCCATGCACCATCACGCGCAGGGCATCGCCCAGGACGACGGCAGGTGGCGGCACTTCAGGCGGGATCACGACGATGTCGCTGTCGGGCAGCAGCCAGACATACTCGGCGAAGCCGCCGACCAGATAGGGATGCTGCCAGGCCGGCACCCAGCCGCCATAGCCGATGCGTCGCTCGCATTTGGCCGGATCGCCCAGGATGGTGCAATTGTAGCATTTCATGCACGATTTGGGCAGCCAGGTGATCAGGTCGCCGATGTGGATTTGCTTGCCGGTGATATCGCGCAGCGGCTGCTCGCCGCCGATCGCTTCGACGCGGGCAACGTTTTCGTGGCCCAAAATCGCAGGTGTCTTGATGGCGACTTTGCCGTGCAGGATGTGCACATCGGTGCCGCATACGCCGGCCATGACGATCTTGCCGAGCACGGCGCCTTCGGTCAGTGGCGGCACGGCTACCGTCTCGATGGCGAACGGTCTGGTTTGCGGGGGGCGGATCTCCCGCAACATCGCTACACGCGCTGTTTGAGGATACACGATTTCTCCTTTCGTGTCAGGGATGGACGAAGCGACCGATACGATCCCAGCCGGCGAGGCTGATATCGGGGGTCTCCAGCAGATAGGCGACGCTGAAGGAGAGGATGCGACAGCCCTCCTCGAGATGACCGCCGAGGGCCTTCGCGGTGTCGCCGAAAGTGATATGGGCGTGGACACGGCCTTCGAGGATCAAGCCGTTCAGCGCCAGGATGTCGAACGGCCCGTCGCCTTTCAGGAAGACATCGTGGGGCGGCAAGTCCGTTGTGTCCACGATGTGGATGTGATAGCTTTGGATCGAGCCGATCTCGCCGAGGATCACGCCGTTCTTGATGCCATGTTGTTCGGCGGCGGCGGTCAGCGAGCGCAGGATGTCGTCGCCGGTGTCCATGCGGACGAGAATCAATCGGCCGCTGTTGGTGCACTGCGTGAACATGTTTTTCCCTCTTTGTGCGTGCAAGACTCTGGCCTAGCGGCCGGCGATGCCTGTCATCACGACGCCTTTGATGAAATAGCGCTGACCGATGAAGAACAGCACCATGATCGGAACCACCAGAAACATAGATGCGGCCATGCTGATGTGCCAGGATGCGTCGTAGGGGTTGATGAATGCCCGCAGGCCGAGCGCCAGGGTCTTCTTGTCCTCGGTAAAAAGGTAGAGGAGCGGGTGCAGGAAGTCATTCCAGTGATACACAAACGAGAAGATGCCGATGGCGGTCAGCACGGGCATCGAAAGCGGCACGAGCACACGGCGCCAGATTGCGAAATTAGAGGCCCCGTCAATGCGTGCGGCTTCATCGTAGTCTTTGGGAATGGTGAGATAGAATTGGCGCACCAGGAAGATATTGAACGCGCCGCCACCGAAGAAAGGCGGCACCACCATGGGCAGGATGGTGTCGAGCCAGCCCAGAGCTTTGAACAGGATGAAGCGCGGGATGATGGTGACCACCTCCGGCAACATCATCGTGCTGAGCAGGAGCACGAACAGCGCGTCCCGACCGGGAAAGCGCAGCCGGGCAAACCCGAAAGCCACGAACGAGCTCATCACGACATTGCCGACCATGGCAATCAGGGTGATCGTCGCCGTGTTCGCCAGCCAGCGGAGCAACGGCGCCCGGTTCAATGCCTCCGCGTAGTTATGCCACTGAATTGGGTTGGGGATCCAGACCGGCGGATAGGCGAACACCTCGCCCTGCTGTTTCAACGACGTCGAGACGATCCATACCAGCGGAATCATGAAGATACAGCTGAGGAGGATCATGATCCCGTATTGGAGCGTCCGCACCAGATAGAATGATACCGGCTTGCGGGGACGCAAAGACGCGTGGCTGCTTTGGCCGGCCGCCGATGCTACGACTCCCTGGGCTGCGCTCATGCCTCACCTCCCTCGTAATAGACCCACGAGCGCGACAGGCGCAATTGTATCAGAGTAAAACCGAGGATGACAAAGAAGAGCAACCAGGCAAACGCGGAGGCCAGGCCCATGTTGAACTGTTCGAACGCGAGCCGATACAGGTAGAGCACGGCGAACAAGGTGGAATTCTGCGGGCCGCCGTTGGTCATCAGGTAGGCGCCGGTGAAGATTTGGAAGGTGCCGATGATGCCCAAAACCAGGTTGAACAGGATCACCGGAGACAGCATCGGCAGGGTCACGGCGCGGAAGCGATGATACCAGTTGGCGCCATCTATCTCGGCCGCCTCGTACAGCGATTGCGGGATACCCTGTAAGCCGGCCAGGAAGATCACCATGGTGTTGCCGGTAGACCACAGGCCGATCAGGATGAAGGATGGCTTCGAGCTCGCCGGATGCCAAAGCCATTGCGACGTCGGGAGGCCGAGCATCTTCAAGAGGCTGTTGGCGAGGCCGATGTCCGGGTTCAGAATCCACAGCCAGAGCACGGCGTTGGCGACGGCGGGCATGATGCCTGGGAGGTAGAAGAAAGTGCGGAAAAAGGACTGGAACTTGATCCGTTGATTGAGCAACAAAGCAGTGATCAACGCCGTCGTCAGGTTGATGGGCACGCTGAGAAACGTGTAGAACGCCGTATTGTAGAAGGCAACGCCGACGAGTGGGTTGCGGAAGAGGTCTTGAAAGTTCTTCAGCCCGGCCCAAACCGGGGCGCTGAACAGATCCCACCGCATCAGCGACAGGATCACCGAGGCGAGCATGGGGCCGGCCGTCCACAACAAGAAGCCGAGCAACCACGGCAGGATAAAAATATACCCATCAATCGCCTCGCGCTTCATCAGGCGCGACATCGGACGCCTTGCCATAGCTCTCCTCCGAAGCGAGTGCATTTTTCTGGCAGAAGAACCTGGGGCCGAATCAAATGACGGCCGGCTGCAACTTCAGCCGTTCCGACTCAGCCGGAACGGCTGAAGACATGGCGGCGCCGACTGAACTACCAGTTCAGCCCGGCCAGGATCGCTTCGACATCTTTCTTGACCGCGGCTGCGGCTGCGGCCACATCGCTCTTCGCGCAGGTCCAGATCGGGTCGAAGTTGGTCGAATAGCTTTCTTTGATCTTGGACTGCTGCGGCGGGAACTTGAACGAGATGACTTCCCGGTCCGTCTTGCCCTTGAAGGGATCGGTGTGGACTTTGGCGAAGTTGGCCGGCTTTTTGTCATCGGGTTCGATCGAGCCGACCGCCTCTTTGAGCGATACGCCCCAGCGCTTCTGTTCGCCGATGTACTTCTGGACGGGCAGGCTGACGAGGAACTTGATGAACTTCCAGCCTTCCTCTTTGTTCTTGGCCTGCGTCGGCAATGCCCAACCGCTGCAGCCGACCGGCACGAACTGGCCGCCGGGGCCTTTGGGCATGAAGGTGACATCGTAGTCGAACTTGACGTTCTCCTGTTTGGCAAAGAAAGTCACGGTATGGAAGCCGACCTGCATGGCGCACAGCCCGGCGCGGAAGACATCGCCCTGCCCCTGTGCCTCGGCCGTTCCGGGCGCGCCGTGTTTGACGCAGCGCAGCTCGTGCATCAGTTTGAAGAGTTTCAGGGCCGGCTCATCGGTGATCAGCGTCTTCTTGTAATCCGCATCGTACCAGTCGCCGCCGAGCGCTTTGATCAACCCGCGCGTGCTCTCCGAGTCGGTCGGCGTGGGGTTCTGCCACCAGGCCCATCCCCACTGTTTGATCTTGGTCGCATCGAAGCCCGGCGCACTGGCGGGCGTGCCCTTCTCGTCGCGAGTCAGCTCCAGGGCGATGGCGATCATGTCGTCAATAGTCCAGTCATCCTTCGGATAGGGGACCTTGGCGGCATCGAACATCGTTTTGTTGTAGTACACGCCCCACGCGGCGCTGTCTTTGGGGATGCCGTAGGTCTTGCCTTTGTTGCTGAAGGCATCGAACAACGCCGGAATATAGTCCTCCGGTTTCACGCCATCGCGCTGCATGAGCGGAATCAGGTCGGTCAGTGCCCCGCGATGCGCATAATCCTGGACGATACTCATGTGCTGGTGGATCATGTCCGGCACCACGCCAGCTGCCAGGATCGTGGGCAACTTGGTCATGTAGTCGCCCCAGGCTTCGAAGCTGACCTTGACCTTGATTTCGGGATTTTCTTCCATGAATTTGTACGCGAAGTTCTCGTACATCGTGCGTTCCAGGCCGATGGCCGCGGGCGTAATCCAGTCAATGGTTTTGACTGCTTTGGCCGCGGGTTGAGCCGCCGGCTGGGTCGCCTGTGGAGCCGCTGGCGCGGCCGGAGCCGGCGCCTGGCACGCCGCGGCCACGGAAGCCAGCCCGACGAACGCCACACCCTTCAGAAGTTTCCGACGCGAAATCGCTTGGCTGCTCATGGTCTCCTCCTGATCATATTTGTAGCTGATTGTAATACGCCTCGACAGTCTCGAAATCTACGGTGGCATCCGGTGTCATGCCCAGCCGCTCGTACAGCTTGCGTCGCCCGCGCATATCGGCCAGCAGCACCGCGCGCGCGTGAATCGCCACTTCCTCTGCCACTTCAATCGGCACCACCACGATGCCGTCGTCGTCGCAGCCGACAATATCGCCCGGCCGCACCTGGGCGCCGCCACAGGCGATGGTCGTCTGCACCTCCACCAATTCGATGCGGCCGGGAATGATCGGCCGACCGCGCTTGCGGGCACAAACCGGCGTCTTCTGCAGGACGATCTCGGCCGTATCCCGGCAGTAACCGTCGGTGATGATGCCGACCGCGCCTTCCGCGATGGTGCCCAGGCTGTTGTTCGAGCCCCAGAAGCCGACTTCGGGCGCGTCTCCGGCATCCATCACCACGACATGACCCGGCTTGATCATGCCGCGTGTGCTGGGAATCGGATACTGTTTGAACCAGATGGCGTGGGCGTCTACGATCTCCTCGGTGGTGTTCAGCTTCCACATCGGCTTGTTGGCCGGCACGCAGCGCATGGTGAACGCGACGCCCCAAAATTTCATGCCCAACCAGAGCGGTCGAACCTCGGGCGACATCAGCCCGATGTCGAAATAGCCGATGCCGTCCATGGCATCCACGACATCAACCACACGCAGGTACTTGTACAACTTGCGGATTTCGAAAGGATCCTTTGTGTTGGCGACGGGTTGCGAACTCATGAGAGCGAGTCTCCTTGTACGAGGCAAATGCAGAAGCGACAGAGATCAGGCGGTTAGCTGCACCGACGTTTCGATTGCAGCCACGTTTCGCGCGTGACGACTTGATTCGGCAGCACGACCGTCGCTGCATTCGTCTCGGCTTTGCCTTCCACCCGATCAATGAGCATCTGGATGGCGCGACGCCCCATCTCGTGCGCGGGCTGGGCGACAACGGTGAGGGGCGGCCGATACAGGCAGGCTGCCGCAAAAGCGCCGAAGCCTGCTACATCCACCGGATCGGGCCAGGAAATGCCCAAATCCTGCAGTGCCATGATCGCGCCCTGCGTCATGACGTTGTTGAAGACGAAGAGCGCATCGGGTCGGTCGACGCGTTGGATCAGTTCATAAGCGGCGCGGTATCCTCCTTCCAGGGTAGCCTGGCCTGGCACTTCCAGAGAGGCGTCGAGCGGCAGCCCGGCCTCCTGCAGGGCCCGCCGATAGCCACGCAAGCGTTCCTCGGTCGTTGAGACATGCGGCAAGCCGGTGATCGCCGCCACCCGACGTTTCCCCTCATGAATCAGATATTGCACACATTCGAAAGCCGCCGTCTCGTCGTCGCAGGTGATTGACGGAAACGGCAAGCTCTTCAGACGCCGGTTGATGAGAACGATCGGCCAGCTGCTCTCGGCAAAGCGCTGCAGATGGGGGGCCGCTCCTGGTGCCGGTGCCAGGATGACGCCGGCGACCAGTTGCCGATCGAGGATGGTGAGATAAGCTTCTTCACGCTGTGAATCCTCATCGGTGTTGCAGACGATCAGGTTGTATCCGCGCTGCAAAGCTGCTTGTTCTGCGGCATGAGCCGCCTCGGTGAAGAAGACGTTTTCGATCGTCGAAACGACAAAGCCGATCAGGTTGGTGCGTCGGCGCCGTAACGAACGCGCCACTTGATCGGGCTGATAGTTGAGCTGCTTGACTGCGTCCAGGACGCGCTGGCGCGTGGCATGGCTGATGTGTGGATATTTGCTCAGCGCGCGGCTGGCCGTGGCGACGGAGACGCCTGCCAGCTCGGCGACTTCTTTGATTGTGGCCATGTCTGTGCTCCTCTCCCCTGGATCAAGAGGATGGCCTGTCTGTAAGCTGCGTCGAGAGTGTTGAAAACGATTACAAAGTAATTGTAAACGATTTCGGGCGAATTGTCAAGATCCCCGCCCGCGTATTTTACGACATTTTAACGGTAAGATTCTTGCGCGCCGCGACTCTAGCCGCCAGGATGCAGAGGGCGCAAAGGCTGGGGCCGGATGATCGCGTCGACGTGCCAGGCGTTTCGGAGGCGCCTGGCACGTCGAATGATTTGGTGTGGCAATGCGGCGCAGAACGGCAAAGTTGTGGGCGCCGTGGCGTGCGGCCGGGCAAGGTTCAGCGCTGAGCCCGCAGTGTCCGCCACACGCGTTCCGGAGTCAACGGCAGGCGCGTGATCCGCGCGCCGAGCGCATCGTACACCGCATTGGCGACGGCCGGGCCGACCCCGTCCAGTGGGATCTCGGCCACCGCCTTGACGCCAAATGGATGCGTTGGCTCGTAGGTCTGGACAAAGCGCACGACCATTTCGGGCATCTCGTCTGCGGTGAAGATGCGATAGTCGCCGAACCGCGGGTTGAGCATGCGGCCACGGCTATCGAACGCCATCTCCTCACACAGGGCATAGCCGAGCGCCTGCGTCATTCCGCCCTCCACCTGGCCGGTCGCCGTGGCCGGGTTGACGATCATGCCGCAATCGAGGACCATCACCAGCTTGTTGACTGTCACCTGGCCGGTCTCGATATCCACCGTCACATCGGCGAACTGGGCGGCGAACGGCGGCGGGCTGTCCGGGCTGACCCACGAACCGACGGCCATGATCTGATGCTGCTGGCTGCGATGCAGGCTCTCCAGGGCGACCTGGGCCAGGGTGACGTTGCGACCGTCTGCGGCCCAGGCCCGGCGTTCGGCCAGGACGATCTCCGCGGCCGGCACATCGAGCATCCGGCCGGCGACGGCTTTGATCTGATCGGCCACCTTGCGCGCCGCCTCGACCACGGCCGCGCCGGAGATGTAGGTGGTGCTGCTGGCATATGCGCCTTTGTCGAACGGCGTGAAGTCGGTATCCGAGGAATAGGTGATGATGTCTTCGGGCTCACAGCCCAACACCTCGGCTGCCATCTGCGTCAACACCGTATCGGAGCCAGTCCCCAGGTCGGTGGCGCCGACCAGCAGATTGAAACTGCCGTCGTCGTTCATCTTGATGCTGGCCGCGCCCATGTCCAGGTTCGGGATCGCCGTCCCCTGCATCACCAGGGCAACCCCTTTCCCGCGGCGGAGGGAAGGAGAGGAAACAGGGAGACAAGTAGACAAGGGGTTTTTTCCTGCTTGTGTTTTTGTCTCCTTGCCGCCTTGATTCCCTGTTTCCCGGTTTCCTTCGTTCCAGCCAATCAGCTCCGCGCCGAGGCGCGCGCACTCGGCGATGGCGTTGGTGCGGATCAACTCGGGGCGCGCCTCGCGGCCCTCGCTCCAGGCTTTCGACATGGGGTGCTCTTCGCCCGGCTTGATCACGTTCATCAGACGGAATGCCAGCGGATCGAGGCCGAGGGCGCGCGCGATGTATTCCATGTGGCACTCGACGGCGAAGAAACCCTGCGGCACGCCATAGCCGCGATACGCGCCCGCGGTCGGCGTGTTGGTGTACACCACATCGGCGACGAAGCGGATGTGCGAGCGACCATCCGGTCCCTTGTCGGCCGGATAAAGCGACATCGCCTTGTGGCCCGTGTTGCCGGTCACGGTGAGCGCATGGTTGCCGTAGGCGCCGGTGTCCGACAAGACGCGCATTTCGTTTGCCACGATGCGGCCGTCTCGCATGACGCCGGTGCGCATCTTGATGATCATGGGGTGGCGCGAGGTGCTGGCCATGAACTGCTCCTCGCGCGTGTACTCCAGCTTGACCGGCCGCTTCGTGGCGATGGTCAGATGCGCGCAGATGTCCTCGATCATCACTTCTTGCTTGTTGCCGAAGCCGCCACCGATGCGCGGCTTGATGACGCGAATGCGCTTGACCGGCAGGCCGAGCACGGGCGCCAGGATGCGTCGGGCATGAAACGGCACCTGCGTGCTGGTGCGGATCACCAGGCGGTCGTCCTCATCCCAGTAGGTGATACAGACATAGGGCTCGATCGGCGCCTGCTGGACTTTGGGGACCTCATATTCGCCTTCGAAGACGTGATCCGCCGCTGCGAGCGCGGCGTCCACATCGCCCAGCTCGATGTTGATGTGGGCGGCCAGGTTGCGCTGCGGATCGCAGTCGCCGAACGGGACGTAGTCCGGCTCATCGTGGATCACCGGCGCGGCCGGCTGCATGCTCTCTCGCGGGTCGAGGATGGCCGGCAGTTCCTCGTACTCGACCTCGATCAGCTCCAGGGCGCGGCAGGCGATCTCCTCGGTCTCGGCCGCGACGGCCGCCACGCGGTCGCCCACGAAGCGCACTTTGCGATCCAGGCTGACGAAATCCAGGGGGCCGGGGATGGGATCGGACTGGCCGGCGGTGGAATAGACGACGCGCGGGATGTCTTGATAGGTGAGGACGGCGTGAACGCCCGGCAGCGCGCGCGCCTTGCTCACGTCAATCCGCTTGATGTAGCCGTGTGCAATGGGACTGCGCAGGATCTTGCCGACCAGCATATCGCGCATTTCCACATCTGCGGTGAAAGCCGGCTTGCCTTGCGCCAGCTTCACGGCATCCACCTTCGGCTCGGCCACGCCGACGTGTTTCGGTTCCGCAACAGCAACGGTCAGCGGCGGCTGGCGCGTGCTGGTCTGGGTTCGCGTCTGCGCCGCGGGCGCGCCGGGTGGCTCGGCCGTCAGCGCGTCGGGCGGCAGGGGCAGCTCCAGCATATGCGCCGGCGGGTCGAGGCGGGCCGGCAACGGTTCGACCGTCTCCCCGCGCAGCCTGGCCGCGGCGCGCAGCACAGCCTGGACCGGCTTTACATAGCCCGTACAGCGACACAGCACGCCCGACAATGCCTCTCGCACCTCCGCTTCGGTCGGCCGGGGATTGACGCGCAGCAGCGCCTCGGCCGCCAGCAGCTGGCCGGGCGTGCAATAGCCGCATTGAATGGCGCCGGTCTCGATGAACGCCTGCTGAAGGGTGCTCAGCCCGGCGGTTTGCTTCCAACCCTGCACCGGGTGTTCGCCCAGCGCCTCGACCGTCGTCACCTCGTGGCCGGCGGCCTGAGCCGCCAGCATGGTGCACGACGTGACCGGTCGGCCGTCCAGCCAGACGGTGCATGCGCCGCACTCCCCCGTTTCACAGCCGTGTTTAACGCCGAAAATGCCGTGGCGGCGCAGGGCGTCCAGGAGAGATTCGTTGACCGCGACCTCCCAGTGCTGCGAGGTGCCGTTCAGGATGAAATCAAGCTGCATCGTTGCGCTCCTCTCATGTGGTCGCCTTAGGCGGCCCGATGCCACGCCGCGGCCAGCGCCCGTGCGCTCAACACTTCGGCCATGGCCTGGCGGTATTCGGCGCTGCCGCGAAAATCGCCCGTCGGTCGCACCGTTTCTGCCACGCGGCCGGCCAGCGCGGCGACTGCGGCCGCGGTCCAGGGCCGGCCGATCAGGCCGGCCGCCAGGGACGACGCATCCCACGGCGCCTCGGCGACGCCGCCGAGCGCCAGCCGGGCCGCGCCGCACTGTTCGCCATCCCGTTGCACGACGGCTGCAGCGATCACGATCGGCGCGTCGGCCAGCGTGCGCGCCACCGATGCCAGCGCCGCACCGGTGTGAGACGCCGGCCAGGGGACCCAGAGCTCGGTGATGATGGCGGGCGCGGCCAGCAGCGCCGTCCGCCGCGCCAGAAATTCGCCCAGCGAGCGCTGCTGCTCGCCGGCGCGGTCGGCCAGGACGACACGGGCATCGCACGCCAACAGCGCGGCCAGCAGGGGATCGTTCGGCGCGGCCACGGCGACAGCGCCGCCCACCGTGGCGCGGTTGCGCTGCACACTGCCCGACCAACGACGTGCGGCTTCGGCCAGAATGCCGTCGTAGCTCGCGCGCGCGGCTTCATGGCCGGCCAGTGCCGCGCGCGTGGTCAGCGCGCCGATGCGCAGGCCGGCTTGATTCGCATCGGCCGTGATGAAATCGAGGCCCAGGCCTTGCAGGTCTACCACTGCCTCGATCGTCGTATCATGCGCAGCCAGCAGCGTGTCGCCGCCTGCTAGAACCGCGGTGCGCACCTCGCGGCGGGCGAAGAGTTCGAGCGCATGGGAGAGGCCGCGATCGGGGGTTTCGGCGACGGGTCGGTGATATTCGCGTAGATTCAGCAGCATACGACGCCTCCTGAAAGCCGGAGCGGCGAGAAAGCCGGCGGCGTTTACGCGTCTATTATACCTCATTCTGGACAAGTTGTTTTTTTTCGGGCATACTATCCCAAGATCGTGCAGTATCGTTCGTATATTTCTCAAAAGGAGAATGAGCCATGGGAACATTTTTTGGGTCTTTGCTGAATCTTGCGTTGTTGTTGTTGGCCATCTTTGCGGTCGCCAGTTCGGCCATCAAAATCGTGCAGGAGTACGAGCGCGGCGTCATCTTCCGCCTCGGCCGCCTGGTGGGCGCCAAAGGCCCCGGCCTCTTCTTCATCATCCCGATCATTGATCGGATGGTGAGGGTAGATCTGCGCGTGGTCACTCTCGATGTGCCGTCTCAAGAGGTCATCACGAAAGACAATGTCACGGTCAAAGTCAATGCCGTCGCCTATTTCCGCGTTGTGGATCCGACACGCGCCATCGTTGCGGTCGAGGATTACCGCCGCGCCACCTATCAGATCTCGCAGACCAGCCTGCGTTCAGTCCTTGGCCAGTCCGAGCTGGACGAGCTGCTGACGCATCGGGACGCCATCAACCAGAAGCTGCAGCAGATCATTGACGAGCAGACCGAGCCGTGGGGCGTGAAGGTCAGCATCGTTGAGGTGAAGGACGTCGAGCTGCCCGAGAACATGAAGCGGGCAATGGCGATCCAGGCGCAGGCCGAACGCGAACGCCGCGCCAAGATCATCAACGCGGAAGGCGAGTACGCGGCGTCACAGCGCTTGACCAGCGCCGCGCGCATTATGAGCCAGGCGCCGGCCGCGCTGCAACTGCGTTATCTGCAGACGCTCACCGAGATCGCGGCTGACAAGAACTCGACGATCATTTTCCCGCTGCCGATCGAACTGCTGCGCGCGCTCAGCGGGATAGTGTCGACGGCGGACGTGGCCGCGGCTCCACCTGCGATGCCTGCGCCGGATGAACCGCCCGCGCCGACGATCTAGCGGCTTGTCAGGAGCACACCGCCTTGCCGGGGTGTGGCGCCCGATGTCGTCTTGCACGACAATCTCGTTCGCCGTGGCAATGTGTTGCGACATGGGCAACTGTGATGTGGTGGATGCCTGAATGGCATCTGCCGCACGCGAACACGCTCGACTTCGCGCTGGGGGAGGGGGAGGATGAGCGTGCTGAAAGGGCTGCGCGGCTATATCGGCCTTTCGTTGATTTGGGCGATCATTCTGGGCGTGGCTTTGTTCCTGGCACGGCAGCCGTCCGGCGAGCCGATCGAGATCCTGCCGCCGCCCACTGCGGCACCGGTTGCGGCCAGCCCCACCCCTGGCCCCCTGCGCGTGGATGTCGCGGGCGCGGTCAACGCGCCGGGGGTCTATGCGTTGCCGGCGGGCAGCCTCGTGGCAGACGCCATCGCCGCGGCGGGTGGGCCGGCGGCCGATGCCGATCTGGACCGCATCAACAAGGCCGTGATGTTGCAGGATGGCGCCCAGGTGTATGTGCCGCGCTTGGGTCAGCCGGCGCCCACGCCGATCGTTCCCGCCATGCCGTCAAGCGCGACCAGGGGCGGCCAGGCGGTCGTCGCCGTCAAGTTGGTTAACCTCAACACGGCCTCGCTCGAAGAACTGGACGCGCTGCCGGGAGTGGGGCCTTCCATTGCACAGCGGATCATCGAGGGCCGGCCCTACGGTGCCGTGGAAGACCTGCTGCGCGTCAAAGGCATCGGCCAGGTGACGTTTGAGAAGCTCAAAGATCTGGTGACAGTCGAGGAGGCGCGGTAATTTCTCGTGGCTTTTTGAGAGAAATGGTAAGCCCGATCACAGGTTCATCAGGAGGAGAGGGATATGCTATCTTTCAGATTCTTCCTCCTCCTTTGCGCACGAACGCCGGGGAAGCCAGCCACCCCCCGGCGTTCGTGTTTAAGGCCAGAGCCTCAGAAATCGATCCTCCGACTTTGACAGCTCATTCCGGTATCGGGTAACATGGGGGCCGCCGGTGGTGTGCAGCCAGGCTGCACTGCGCCGAGCACAAGCAGGAGAAGACAGAGACGATGAGCGCTGTGCGCGCAATCACCGATGCCACATTCGAGAACGAAGTTTTGGGCGCTTCCGGCCTGGTCATCACCGATTTCTGGGCCGAATGGTGTGTGCCCTGCAAACGGATCGCGCCGATCCTGGAAGAGCTGGCGGTCGAATATGCCGGGCGGATCAAAGTCACCAAGCTGGATGTGGACAGCAACCCGCTCACCCCGGAGCGGTTCGGCATCACGGGCATACCGACCCTGCTCCTGTTCCGAGATGGCCAGTTGGCCGATACGATCGTGGGTTTTCTGCCCAAAGATCGGTTGCTGAGCGAGATCAAAAAACATCTGCGCGTCTAGCGACCGAACCGGTGGGATGCGCCCCACGACGGGCCGTGATTTGACACTGAAGTCTCTTCCGGGTATACTATAGAAGCTTTCGGGCCTGTAGCTCATCTGGGAGAGCGCTACAATCGCACTGTAGAGGTAAGGGGTTCGAGTCCCCTCAGGTCCACACTCGGCCCCGACAGAGATGAGTCAGGCCGAAGTTACCAACCGGATAGCCGGCGATGATCGGAAGTAGTAGGCCAGCTCTTCAGAGAGCAAGGGGGCGGTGCAAACCTTGCAGGCGGTCGGGAGCCCGCCGGTCACATCAAGGCTGAACTCGTCCGGGAGCCGCGCAGGCGAAAGTGATCAGTCAGTTTGGCAGAGAGTCGAATAGTCAGGCAGGAAATAGCAAGAGATTCCCTTCGGTCTGCGCTCAGATTCGACTAGCCGATTGACTGACGGACCGACTAGTCTGCGCCGGGATAGCCCGTTACAGCGTTTTTCCGAGTGGTCGGATCAGTTCTGGGCCTGTAGCTCAATTGGGAGAGCGCTTGAATGGCATTCAAGAGGTAAGGGGTTCGAATCCCCTCAGGTCCACTTAAGCCGGCAACCAGGGTGGTACCGCGAAGTCCCCTTCGTCCCTGTGGTGACGTTGGGGATTTTTGTTTTTGTGCTGCCGGCAATCGTCAATCACGGCCTGTCAGAGGAGCCTATGGCAAGCCGCTCGTCGGCTCAAGAGAGCATTTACCTGCCCATTTTAGAAGGGTCGGCTGACCTGCACGTGCGCGTGGCCGGAGCGCCTCGCGCCTGGCCGCTGTTGCTGTTTCATGGCGCCGGGCCCGATGTATCATGGCGCACCTGGGAGCCGCAAATGAGCGCTTTTGCTGTCCTGCGGCGGGTGTATGCCCTAGATTGGCCCGGCTGGGGCCAGTCGGCCGGCCGGCGGCCAGAGGGGCCCCGGCGCCTGGCGGCCGAGCCGATGGTGAAGGTGGCGCTCCAGGCCATGGACGCCCTGGATATCGCCGTCGCCGATGTGGGGGGCGTCTCGTGGGGTGGCTTTATCGCGCTGGAGCTGGCCCTGGCCGCGCCGCAGCGCGTGGCCCGGCTGCTGCTGGTCGCCGCTGCCTGTCCGGCTGAGTGGGTCGCCGGCGGGCGTTATGCCGCCGTGACACAGCCCACCTGGCTGGCGTGGGCCGAGGAGGATCCGATCCTGCCGCTTTCCGGCGGCCAGGCATTGGCGACCGCCCTGCCGAACTGCACCTTGCACGTCTTTGGCGGTCGGACGCACTGGCCGCATCACCTGCATTCTGATGAGTTCAATGCACTGGCGACGGAGTTTCTGGAAGCCGGGAGCCAGAGCGGGGCCTGCCCCGACGTGGCCCGTTGACGTTTGACTTTTTGCGTTTCACACATCGCAGTCTGTGAGGCAATCATGACTGACAAATATATCCCGCAGGAGATCGAGCCGAAATGGCAACGGCTATGGGCCGAGAGCGGCCTGTACGCCACACGGCAAGATCCATCGCGCCCCAAGTTTTACTTTCTGACCATGCTGCCCTATCCATCGGGCGATCTGCACATCGGCCACTGGTACGCCATGACGCCTTCAGACGCGGCGGCGCGTTACCGACGGATGAAGGGCTACAACGTCTTCTTCCCTATCGGCTTCGATGCGTTCGGCCTGCCGGCCGAGAACGCGGCCATCAAGCACGGCACGCATCCATACGTGTGGACCATGGCCAACATCGAGCGGATGCGCGGTCAGCTGCGCACCATGGGCGCAATGTGGGCCTGGGATCACGAGGCCGTGACGTGCGACCCCGAATACTACAAATGGACCGAATGGTTCTTCCTGAAGCTGTACGAGCACGGGCTGGCCTATCGCAAGTTGGCGCCGGTGGATTTCTGCCCGCACTGCAACACCACCCTGGCGCGCGAGCAGGTGTGGGGCGACGACCGCCACTGCGAGCGCTGTGGCACGCCGGTGATCCGTAAAGAATTGGAGCAGTGGTTCTTCAAGATCACAGCCTATGCCGAAGAACTGAAGAAATTCGATGGCATTGACTGGCCTGAACGCATCCGCACCGCGCAGATCAACTGGATCGGCGAGCGCAGCGAAGGCGCCGAAGTGACCTTCAAGTCGGAGCTGGGCGACGACATCGTCGTCTTCACCACCCGGCCCGACACCCTGTGGGGCGCGACCTTCATGGTGCTGGCGCCGGAGCATCCGCTGGTCAACAAGCTGACGCCCCCGGCCTATCGCGCCGAAGTGGAAGCCTATCAGTATCAGGCAGGCCGGCAGAGCGACATCGAACGTGCCGCCGCCGAGCGAGAGAAGACCGGCGTCTTCATCGGCGCCTACGCCATCAATCCGGTCAACGGTCAGCGCATCCCCATCTGGATCGCCGATTACGTGCTGATGAGCTACGGCACCGGCGCCATCATGGCCGTGCCCGCGCACGACGCGCGCGATTTCGCGTTCGCCCTGAAGTTCGGCCTGCCGATCATCCCGGTCATCGAACGGCCAGACCAGATCGCCAAGAGCGTGGTGTGGGAGGGCTCGGTGGTCGGCGATTTCGTCGCTGCGTTGACGGCCGCCGGCCTGCAGTGGCAATGGCTGGAGATCGCCGGCCGGGGCCAGTTCTACGCGGTCACCCTGGACGGCGATGCCCAGGTGCGGACCTATGTTGCCCTGCTGCAGGCGCACCTGAAGCCGGGCCACTGGGGCGACATCGTCGGCCGCGGCTGGCAGGTCGTCTTCAAAGACGGCCCGATGACGCTCGACTCGAGCGAAGCCGACGCCGCCATCATGGATCGGTGCCATGTCGGCTATGCCTACATGCAACAATTCCGCACCACGATGGAGATGTGGTGGGCGGTCGAGTGGTATCGGGACGTGCTTTACCACGATGCCTACGGCACAATGATCCACTCCGGCGCGTTCAGCGGTGTGCCGGGCGACGTGGCCCGCCAGAAAGTGACCGCCTGGCTGGCCGAACGGGGTGTCGGTGCGGCTGCGGTCAACTATCGGCTGCATGACTGGCTGATCAGCCGGCAGCGCTACTGGGGCGCACCGATTCCCATGATCTACTGCCCGGCCTGCGGCATCGTGCCCGTGCCCTACGAAGACCTGCCCGTCATCCTGCCTATCGACGCGGTGGTGCCGCCTTCGGGCGAGAACGCGTTGAAGTTCCACGAAGGTTTCCTGCGCACGAAGTGCCCGCGTTGCGGCGCCGACGCCACGCGCGAAACCGACACCATGGACACCTTCATGTGCTCCTCGTGGTATCACTACGCCTACGTCAGCCCCTACTGGAAGGCCGGCCAGAAGCTGAGCCGCGACGACATCCCGTGGGATCCGCAGGCAGGCGCCTACTGGCTGCCGGTGGATCAGTACACGGGCGGCCCGGAACATGCCACCATGCATCTGCTCTACACGCGCTTCTTCACCAAGGCCCTGGCCGACATGGGCATCGTGCCTTTCCGCGAGCCGATGCTGCGGCTGTTCAACCAGGGCATCATCCTGGGGCCAGATGGCCAGCGCATGAGCAAGAGCAAGGGCAATGTCGTCGCGCCCGACGAGTGGGTGGAGAAATACGGTGCCGACACCGTGCGCGCCTACCTGATGTTTATCGGCCCGTGGGATGCCGGCGGCCCGTGGAACTTCCAGGGCATCGAGGGCGTGCGTCGCTTCCTGGAACGGGTGTGGAGCGTGGTGACGGAGCCCGGCGGCCAGGCGGGCGGACAAAACAACGCCGACCTGGAGGCCCAGACGCGCGCACTGCGCCGGATGACCCACAAGACGCTTCAGAAGGTCACGGAAGACATCGAAGCCTTCAAATTCAACACCATCATCAGCAGCCTGATGGAGTTCAACAACTACCTGATAAAGGTGCACGACACCGCCGTCTGGGGCACTCCGGCCTGGGAAGAGGCGATTGACACCCTGCTGCTGATGATGGCACCCGAGATGCCGCACATCGCCGAGGAACTGTGGCAGCGGCGTCGCGGGGCGACCGCCTTCACGGCGTCTGACAGCATCCACATGCAGCCCTGGCCGGCTTACGACCCTGAGCTGACGAAGGCCGAAACGATCACTCTGGTCGTTCAGGTCAACGGCAAATTGCGCGACCGCATCGAGGTGCTGGCCGGGATCAGCGAGGAGGCCGCGCGCGAACTGGCGCTGGCCCGACCGGCCGTCCAGAAGTGGACCGCAGACAAACAGATTCGCAAGATCGTCTTTGCCGGCGGCAACCTGATCAATATCGTCGTCTGACGACCAGGCCGGAGAGCGGCCCGCGCCGCTCTCCGGCAATTGCGAGGTGAGCTCATGAAGCAGGTGATTGCAACGTCTGCTGCGCCGGCCGCCATCGGGCCCTACAGCCAGGCCATTCGCGTCGGTGATTTCGTCTTCTGCTCTGGCCAACTCGGCCTCGACCCGGCCACCGGCGCCCTGCGGGAGGGCGTGGCCGCGCAGACCGAACAGGCGCTCGACAACCTGGATGCCGTCCTGGCTGCGGCCGGCGCCAGTCTTGCCAACGTGGTGAAGACCACGCTTTTCCTGGCCGATATGGCCGATTTCGCCACGGTCAACGCGATCTACGGCAAACGTTTCGCCGGCGACCCGCCGGCGCGTTCGACGGTGCAGGCAGCAGCCCTGCCGCGCGGCGGGCTGATCGTCATCGAGATGATTGCTTACCTGGGAGGTTGAGACATGGCGCTTTTGCTCACGCGCGCGGACGTGCAGGCTGCACTCACCATGGCCGACGCGATTGCGGCAGTCGAAGAGGCGTTTCGCCAGCAACAGCAGGGAACCGCCCAACTGCCGCTGCGCACGCCGATCCGCATCCCGCAACATCATGGCCTGGTGCTTTTCATGCCGGCCTATATCGGCGGCATGGACGCGCTTGGCATGAAGGTGGTCACGGTCTATCCCGACAACCCCAGCCAGCATGGCCTGCCCACCATCCTGGCGACGGTATTGCTCAACGATCCGCGCACCGGTCAGCTGCTGGCCATCATGGACGGTGCATACCTGACCGCTATGCGTACCGGCGCGGCGAGCGGGGTGGCGACCAAATACCTGGCCCGGCCCGATGCGAGGGTGGTCGGCATCTTCGGCGCCGGCATCCAGGCGCGCACGCAACTCATGGCGATGGTCGCAGTGCGGCCGATCACCGCGGCGCGCGTGTATGATCCGCGCGCCGACCTGGCCGACGCGTTCTGCCGCGAGATGAGCCAGGCGCTGGGCATCTCCTGTGTTGCGGTCGCCGAGCCGCGCGCTGCAGTCGAAGGCTGCGACATCATCATCACGGCTTCGACCAGCAAGACGCCGGTCTTCGATGGCCAATGGCTGGCGCCGGGCACGCATATCAACGGCGTCGGTTCGCACTCGCCCGACGCGCGCGAACTGGATTCGCTGACCATCCGGCGCAGCAAAGTGGTGGTGGATCTGCGCAGCGCGGCCTTGGCGGAAGCGGGCGATCTGATCATCCCCATCAATGCCGGCGAGATCACGGCCGATCACATCCGTGCGGAGCTCGGCGAGATCGTGGCCGGCGCGCCCGGTCGCAGCCAGGCCGACGAGATCACCCTGTTCAAGTCTGTGGGACTGGCCATTCAGGATGTTTCCACTGCCACCCGGGTCTACGAGCTAGCCCGCCAGAAGGGGATCGGCCAGGAAATCCATCTGTAGCGACCAGGCTGTTGCGGCTGAGCGGCCACTTGCATTTTGTCTGTTCCTTCGTTATAATCCTGGCAGTCTCACCGGAGGAGGAGCCCCTTTTCGCATGAAAAAACACCGGACAGTGCAGTATGCCCAGGCTGCAACGGAGGAGAACCTGATGGAGACATTGCCGGAGGATGCGTTCAGTTTTCCTCAGCTCCGCCCCGGCGATGTCGTTAACGGCCGCATTGTCAGAGTGAGCGCCAACGAGATTCTGGTGGATATCGGCCACAAGGCCGATGCCATCATAGACAGCCATGAGCTCGAACGGCTGGACCGCGGTTTTCTGGCGAGCCTCGCGGTGGGCGATCCGGTCTCGGCATATATTGTGCAGGCTGAAGACCGGGATGGTAACATCGTTGTTTCCCTGCAGCGAGCCCAGCAAGAACAGGACTGGCGCCAGGCCGAAGACCTGTTCCGGTCGCAGGAAGTTTTCGATGGCGTCGTCACCGGCTACAATCGGGGCGGTGTGATCGTCAAGGTGGGTCGTGTGCGCGGATTTGTGCCGGCTTCGCAGCTGTCGGGCCGCTGGCAGGCGCAACAAGATACCGAAGGCGATCCCGAAGAACGATGGGCGCGGCTGGTTGGCCAGAAGATGCGGCTCAAAGTCGTGGAACTCGATCGTCAGCGCAATCGTCTGATTCTGTCAGAGCGCGCTGCAGCCAAAGAATGGCGCCAGGAGCAGAAAGAACGGCTGTTGACCGAGCTCAAGTGTGGGGATGTCGTCACCGGCACGGTCACCAGCCTGGCTGCATTCGGCGCTTTTGTGGATATCGGCGGCGCCGACGGGTTGATTCATCTTTCAGAGATCTCCTGGCAGCGGCTGGAGCATCCGGCCGAAGTGCTGCATGTCGGGCAAGAGGTCAAAGTTTATGTCCTCGGCGTGGACGAGGAGAAGAAGCGCATTGCGCTCAGCCTGCGTCGCCTGACACCGGAGCCGTGGACGGTGATCAATCAGATGTACGCGCCGGGACAGGTGGTCACAGCGAAAATCACGAAGCTCACGAATTTCGGCGCCTTCGCCAAAATTGATGATGCTGTCGAGGGCCTGATTCACATCTCCGAACTCGCCGATTATCGGATCACGCATCCGAAGGAGGTCGTTCACGAAGGGGACGAAGTCCAGGTCCGTATTATTCGTATTGACGCCGAGCGACGGCGCATTGCGCTCAGCTTGCGGCAAGTGGCAGAGGATGCCTACGTGGAGGTAGATTGGCGCGCCCAAGTACAGGTCGGCGCCCAGGCGCTGGAGGGCGCGCCGACAGCCGCAACAACACGCTGAACCGATTATCGCTCGGCCGGTACGTTGTCCTATCTGGCACAGCGCGCCGCTGAGAGCTGCACATCTGTTTGTGCAAGACGAGATCAAAGGGGACGGCAGCACGCTGTGCACCGTTCCCTTTGTATTTTTTGTAGCGCATGAGGATGCCCGCTTACGCCATCGGCCGACAGATATGCTATAATTCGCTATGGCGCTGCAGGAAATGCACGAGCAGTGAAAGATACATGCGTTATGATCGGTTGGAAAATCGGCGGTTCTGCACGTCACATGGGAAGGATGGAGAATTATGGCAGACAATTTAGACCGCTTTACAAAACATGCTCGACAGGTTCTACAACTCGCCCAGGAAGAGGCGGTTCGTCTGAATCACAATTATATCGGGACGGAGCATCTGCTGCTGGGCCTGGTGCGCGAAGAGAATGGCTTGGCCTCGCGCGTCCTGCGCGCATTGGGCGCCACGCCGGCCGAGATCACGCGCGCGGTGGAACGCATGGCCCCGCGCAATCCGCGTCCCCCTTTTGGCAAGCCGACCCTTACTCCGCGCACGAAACACGTCATTGAGCTGGCGGTCGAAGAAGCCCGCAAGCTGAGCCACCCCTACATCGGCACCGAACATCTCCTGCTTGGCCTGGTCCAGGAAGGCGAAGGCATTGCTGCCGAAGTGCTGCGCAGCCTGGGCATCGCCTTCGACAAGGTGCGCACCGAGACCACCAAAGCGATCCTGGAAAGCCAGGTGCAGGAAAAAGCCACCAAAAAGAAGGAAAGCAAGACCCCGCTGACCGATCAGTTGGGCTTCGACCTGACCGCGCGGGCCGAAGAGGGCAAGCTCGACCCGGTGATCGGCCGCGAAAAGGAAATCGAGCGCGTCATCCAGATCCTCAGCCGGCGCACCAAGAACAACCCGGCCCTGATCGGCGAGCCGGGGGTCGGCAAGACCGCCATCGTCGAAGGGCTGGCGCAACGCATCGTCGCGGGCGACGTGCCCGAGCCGTTGATGGACAAACGCGTGCTGATGCTCGACGTCGGCGCGCTGGTGGCCGGCACCATGTACCGCGGCCAGTTCGAGGAGCGCCTGAAGAAGGTCATCGAAGAGATCACCAACTCCGACGCCATCCTCTTTATAGACGAAGTGCACATGTTGGTGGGTGCGGGCGCTGCGGGCAGCAGCGTGGACGCCGCCAACCTGCTCAAACCGGCCCTGGCCCGCGGCGACCTGCAGTGCATCGGCGCCACCACGCTGGATGAGTATCGCAAATACATCGAAGGAGATGCAGCGCTCGAACGCCGCTTCCAGCCGGTGCGCGTGGATGAGCCGACCATCGAGGAGACGATCGAGATCCTGAAGGGCGTGCGGCCGGCCTACGAGAAACATCATCAGCTGACCATCTCGGACGCGGCGCTGGAGGCGGCTGCCCGGCTGTCGGCGCGTTACGTGCCCGACCGCTTCCTGCCCGACAAGGCCATTGACCTGATGGACGAGGCCGCCAGCCGCGTTCGCATGTACAAATCGCCCTACGCCAGCAGCCTGCGCGAGACCTTCCGTGAGCTGAAGATGACACAGCGTCGCAAAGAAGAGGCGGTCGAAGCCAAGCGCTATGACGATGCCCTCGACCTCCGCCATCGGGAGCTCGACCTGGAAAAGCAGCTCGAACAGCTGCGCCGCGGCTGGCAGGAGCTCGCGCCCCAGCCGGTCGTCGGCGAAGAGGACATCGCCGAAGTGGTCGGCATGTGGACCGGCATCCCCGTGCAGCGCCTGATGGGCGAGGAGACCGTTCGCCTGCTGGAGATGGAGCAATATCTCCACAAACGCGTGGTCGGCCAGGATGAACCGGTACAGGCCATTGCGCGCGCAGTCCGCCGCGCGCGCACCGGCCTCAAAGACCCCAAGCGGCCGATCGGCACCTTCATGTTTCTGGGGCCTACCGGCGTGGGCAAGACCCTGCTGGCCAAGAGCCTGGCCGAGTTTCTGTTTGGCTCCGAAGAGGCGCTCATCAAGATTGACATGAGCGAATTCATGGAGCGGCACAATGTCAGCCGCCTGGTCGGTGCGCCGCCCGGCTATATCGGCTACGAGGAAGGCGGCCAGCTGACCGAAGCGGTGCGCCGTCGGCCCTACTGCGTCATTCTGCTGGACGAGATCGAGAAGGCCCATCCCGAGGTCTTCAACATGCTTCTCCAGATCATGGAAGACGGCAATCTGGCCGACGCCAAAGGCCGCCGCGTCGACTTTCGCAACGCGATCATCATCATGACCTCGAACGTCGGCGCTAACTTGATCAAGCATGGCGGCACGCTCGGCTTCCCCACTGCCCGCGACGAGCAGAAACAGCTCGATGACGAGTATCAGGCGATGCGTGACCGGGTCATGGAAGCGCTCAAGCGCACTTTCCGTCCCGAATTCCTCAATCGCCTGGATGGCATCATGGTCTTCCGCAACCTGACCCGGCAGCAGATCACCGAGATCGTGGATATCGAGCTGGGCAAGGTGCGCGCTCAGCTGGCAGAACAGCACATCCGCCTGGAAGTCACCCAGGAAGCGAAGGAGTTGATCGCCGAGGCCGGGTACGACTCCGAATACGGCGCCCGCCCGTTGCGCCGCGTCATCCAGGACAGGATCGAAGATCGCCTGAGCGAGGGGCTGCTGTCGGGCGAATTCAAGGCAGGCGACACGGTCGTGGTGGGCGTGGATGCCCAGCGCCGGTTGGAGATGACGGTGCGCCGCGAGCCGCAGCCGACCGCTGCGTCTGATACCGCCCCAGAGCTGGCTGCACCTGCGCTCGCCTGAGGCGGACATGGAACTGCGCAACAGCCGTGTGCGTCTTGCACGCGGCTGTTGTTTTTTATGGGCTGATCAGTGCATGAGGCTGCGATGCGCGTCGTTCACACGATGATTCTGTGTTGTCTCTGCGTCGTTCTGATGCTCGGCGGCGCGACCACCGGCGCGGCAGATGTCCCGGCGTCTGCGCGCCAGGCCGCCGGTCTGACCGTTGTGGCCGCCGGCCGCGACGTCCGCCCTGGCCCGGCAGCAGCCGAGGGCAATGCCATCGCGTTCGTGCCGGGCGAGGTGCTCATCGGTTGGCAGCCCGATCCGGCGGCCCGAGCGCAGGCCCGTCCGGGCCGGCTCGATGTGGATCGTGCCAGTCCGGCGTGGCGCGCGGCTGCGACCCGCCTTGCGACGCTCACCGGCCTGCGGGTGCTCGACCTCGCGCCCGAGTACGGCATGGCCCGGCTGGCCGTGCCCATCGGTGAGGAGGCGGCCACGGCGGCGCGACTCGCAACGTTGCCGTGGGTCACCCACGCCGGGCTGAACCACATTGCGGTGGCAGCCGGCTATCCCAACGATCCGCGCATCGGCGAACAGTGGCACATGCGGCGCATCGCGGCGCCGGCTGCGTGGGATCTGACCTTCGGCAGTTATTCGCTGGTCGTGGCCGTGCTGGATACGGGCGTTGACCTGGCGCATCCGGAATTCGCCGGCCGCCTGCTGCCGGGATGGGACTACGTCAACTGGGATAACACGCCCGACGACGACAACGGCCACGGCACACATGTGGCCGGCATCATCGCGGCGGCCGCCGACAACGGCGTGGGCGTGGCGGGCCTGGCATCCAACGTCAAGCTCTTGCCGCTTAAAGTGTTGGACGCCGGAGGCCAGGGCAACTACTACAACATCGCCATCGCTATCTATCGTGCGGCGGAC